>Ga0067045_1003618_pt1 | contig 17725 bp, 8 predicted proteins | sample TerdegcTABiofilm_FD_59184 | JGI IMG/M metagenome (GOLD analysis project Ga0067045, IMG submission 59184) | Combined Assembly of (Gp0054472, Gp0054536) Wastewater bioreactor microbial communities from Singapore -Terephthalate degrading... | reverse complement strand
CCCCCTTTGAGTGCGGCGCGCCCCTGCCGGTCGTCGCTGTGGTGGCCGCGCGCCCCCCGGCCCTGCTCCGCCGCTATCAGGCGCGCGGCATTGAGTTTGCCATCCACGGCTACCGGCATGTGGATCACCACGAGCTGCCGGCGGCCACGCAGCAGACCTACCTGGAGCGTGCCCTCCACTGTTTCGCCGCCGCCGGTATCCCGGTGCAGGGCTTTCGCGGCCCCTACCTGCACGCCAACGCCGACACTTTAGCCGCACTCCGCCAGCACGGCCTGCGCTACGACAGCAGCCAGGGGCTGGCCTGGGAAGTCCTGGAGGGGCTGGAAGGGCCGGACTACCGCTACGTCCTGCACTTCTACGGCGCCCGCTCGGCCAGCGAGTACCCCTCCCTGCCCGGCCTGGAGGAGGGGCTGGTGCGGATTCCTTACAGCCTGCCCGACGACGAGGCGCTGACCCATCGCCTGCCGCTCCAGACCCCGGCGCAGCGGACGGAGCTCTGGTTAGCCATCCTGCGCCGCAGCTACGAGCTGGGCGAGCTCTTCACAGTGGGATTGCACCCGGAGCGGACGGCGCTCTTTGTGGAGCCGCTGAAGGCGGTGTTGGCGGAAGCGCGCCGCCAACAGCCGGCCGTCTGGCTGGCCCGCCTGGAGGAGATCGCCGCCTGGTGGCAGGCCCGCTACACCGCCCAGGTTACACTCACTTACGCCCCCACGGGGGATTTCACCGTCACCGTTGCCGGGCCGCCGGGCACCACTCTCCTGATCCGTGACCTCACCCCCGCAACACCCACCCAACCGTGGAGCGCCGGCTACCACCTGGTCAGCGGGCTGGCAGTGCACGGTCAGGCTCCGGTGCGCCCCTGGATCGGACTCGCGCCGGCCGCCGCCCCGGCGCTGGAGGATTTTCTGCGCCAGCAGGGCTATCTCACCGAGCCGGCGACCGGGCCGCAAGGCTACACCTGTTATCTTGACCGGCCAGTCTTCACCGCCGAAGAGCAGCGCCCGCTGCTGGCCCGCCTGGAAGCCCACCAGGGGCCGCTGGTGCGCTTAGGCCGCTGGCCCTACGGCGCGCGCAGCGCCTTAGCCGTCACCGGCGATGTTGATTGTCTCACTCTGTGGGACTATCTGGCCCGTTTTGCCGGAGGGTAGCCATGGCAAACCGCCTCTTAACCCGCCGTCGCCTGCGCCGGTTGATCGCCGGCCTCATGCATTACAGCGGCCTCAAGGCACTGATGAACCGGCTGGCAGCCAAACCCCAAATCCGCATCCTGATGTATCACAACATTGCCGAAGACGGGGATCCGCACAGCATACCACCGGCCCTGTTTGAAGCCCAGATGCGCTGGCTGGCCGGGCACCATGTCGTGGTCCCGCTGGAACAGATCAGCCAGTATTACCACCAGGGCAGCCCACTGCCCGATCAGGTCGTGGCGCTCACCTTTGACGATGGGTTTCTCAGCCATTACACCACGGTTTACCCGGTTCTCAAGCGTTACCGGTTGCCGGCCACATTTTTCATCACCCCCGGCTGGCTCAGCTCGCCCGACGCGGCTAACAATACCTTTATGGGCTGGGAGCAGCTCCACGCCTTAGACCCGGCCTGGATCACCATTGGCTCGCACACCAGCTCTCACCGGGCTTTGGCCCGGCTCTCCGAGCCGCAAAGACAGGCCGAGCTCTCCCACTCCAAAGCCTGGTTGGAAGCGCAGCTGGACCGTCCGGTCTTATTCTTTGCCTATCCCTTTGGGGGGCCACACGATGTCAGCGCCGCCGCCATGGCGGAAGTCCAGGCGTGTGGCTACCACCTGGCCGTCACGGCACAGGCCGGGGTCAACCATCCCCGCACCAACCCTTATGCGCTGTGGCGCACCGAAGTAGAACGCACCGACGATCTGTTTATTTTCAGCCACCTCCTCCAAGGCGCCTTAGATAATCCCCTGGTACGGCAGGGCTGGCACTGGTGGGAAACCCTCAGCGCCCGGCGCCAGAAAGCGTGAAGCCCCATGACCATTGTCAGAGAGCTGCCAGAGACGATCTGGCGTGATTACCTCCAGCAACACCCGCAGGCCAACATCTTCCACACCCCGGAGATGTACCAGGTCTTCGCCCGCGCTCAGGGCTACCGCCCGCAGTTCTGGGCGGCGGTGGATGCCACCGGCTGGCCGCTGGCGCTCTTCCTGCCCGTAGAAGTGACCCTGTTCGGCGGGCCGCTGCGCCCGCTGACCACTCGCGCCATCCTCTACGGCAGCCTGCTCTGCACCCCGGGGCCAGAAGGCGAACGCGCCCTGGCGGAGCTGCTCCGCGCTTACCGGCGCGCGGCGCGCGGGCGGGCGCTCTACACCGAGCTGCGCCATCTGGCCGATCAGAGCGCGCTCCACCCCCTCCTGGCCGCCCAGGGTTTCACCCACGAAGGCCACCTCAATTACCTGATTGACCTGGACCGCCCGGTAGAGGCGATCATGGAAAGCATCGGCGCCCGGACCCGCAAGAACCTCCGGCGGGCGCTGCGCGACGAGCAGCTGCGGGTGGCAGAAGTCACCGGGCGCGATCAGGTAGCCAGCATCTACCAGCTGCTCCAGCAGACCTACGCGGCAGCGCAAGTCCCCTTAGCCCACCCTTCCCTGTTTGAGGCCGCCTTTGACATCCTTTATCCCCAAAATATGGTAAAATTCATTTTAATCCAGGTCGGCGAGGCCTGTGCCGCCGGCTCCGTGGAGCTGCTCTTCAAAGATACCATCTACGGCTGGTACGGCGGCCTGGACCGCGCCTACAGCCGCCACTCCCCCAACGAGCTGCTCACCTGGTCCATCCTTTCCTGGGGCGCTACCCACGGCTACAAGGTCTACGATTTCGGCGGCGCGGGCAAACCCGAGGAGGAATACGGCGTCCGCGAGTTCAAGGCCAAGTTTGGCGGGACGCTGGTCAATTTTGGGCGCAGCACCTGGATCCATAACCCGGCCCTGTTCCGGCTGAGCAGCTGGGGCTATGAGCTCTACCGGCGGCGCTTCAGCCGCCGCCAGCCGGGCGGAGAGGAAATTCAGACTTGAGACACCTTCAACGCTGGTTCTGTTGTTTGTGGTTGAGCGGGCTTTTGCTCCCGGCCCTGTGCGGTGTTCCGGCTGTGCGGGCCGAGCCGGAGGCCACGGTTTACTGGGTGGACGCGGCATCGGGCAATGATGCCAACACCGGCCTGGCCTCCGCCAGCGCCTTCCGCACGATCCAGCGCGCCGCCGCGCTGGCCGGACCGGGCACCACCATCTACATCCGGCCGGGCGTCTACCGCGAAGCGATCCGCCCGGCCCAGAGCGGCACGGCCGCCGCCCCCATCCGCTACGTCGCCGAGCAGGGGTGGGCCACCGTACTGGTGCGCGGCTCCGATCCCTCCTCATCCCTCACCTGGACGCAGCTGACCGCCAACACCATCGGCCTGCCGGCCGGCGTGGACCCCACCAAAATCTACTACGCGGATCTTTCCGGCTGGGGACTGACCGAAACGCCCCGCTTTGTGGTGCAGTTGACCGGCAACGGGCAGGGGATCGCCGCGCGGCTGCCGCTGGCGCGCGAACCCGACGAGTTCGTGCAAGATGAGTGGCAGACGGCCAAATACTGGTGGGCCGCCGACGGCGGTAGCGGCGTCGCCGGCTGCACGCCCAACCCCGATAACCGCTATTGCGATGACGCCTGGAACTCCAGCACGCAGTTGACCGACCGCACCACAGACACCTCCCCCTCCGGCATTGAGGCGGGCAACCTGACCACGTTGGGCAACCTGACCGGCGCTACGTTAGTGGCGCTGGACAACCGTTCCGGCCATTACCTCTACCGGCGCACCATCACCGCCCACGACACCAGCGCCGGCCGTATCACCATCAACCCGGCGGCCCAGGCCGAGAGCAATTTCCGGCTCGGCTGGGGCACCAAATACTACGTAGAAAACAGCCCTAAATTGCTGGATCGCCCCGGTGAGTGGTGGTACGATAAGACCACGAAGCGGCTCTACCTCTGGCCGCCCGTGGCCGGGAACCCTGCCGCGCAGCCGTTGGAGATCTCGCGGCGGGATGTCGGCTTTGACTTCAACAACCGCTCCTACATCACGTTAGACGGCCTGACCATAGAGCTGTTCAACCAGAATGCCGTGCAGATCGCCAACAGCAGCAGCCAATCTTCCCGCGACATCCAAATCCGCAACAGTATCCTGCGTTACGCCAACCGGGGGGTGCTCATTGACCAGGGGGCGGAAAGCGGCACCAGTGGCGTCACCAGCGGCTTCACGCTGGAATATTCCGAGGTCAGTTACATGGATACCCGGGCGCTCCACATGTACTACTGGTGGGGCAACGGCAATGCCGCCTCCGCCTTCACCCGCGCCGGCGTTACCAACACCACCATCCGCTACAACGAGCTGCACCATTTGAGCTTCCGCCCCGATAGCGATAACGCGGTCGGCTCACTCATCCTGTACGCCGACCACTTCTACCTGGTGGGCAACCACATCCACGATGTGGCCCACAACGGCTTCCAGTTTTCGTATTCGCTCATCCAATCGGACAAGGAGTACGGGTTTGCACCCTCTGAGATCAAAACCGGCGACATCCTGATTCAAGGGAACCTCTTTGAGCAGGCCTGCCAGCTGACCGCGGATTGCGGCGCGCTCAAGCTCTGGGGCAATCCGCCCGACAACCACGTCTACCGCAACGTCCTGATCACCGGCAACGTCTTCCGCAACACCTTCGGCTGGAGCTCCATCTCCGAAAAACGCGGGCTGTGGAGTTTAGGCACCATCCAGGGGATGGGCGGCTTCGGCCTCTACATAGATATGGCGAGCGGGTTCCACGTCTACCGCAACATTGCCTACAACAACGCCCATGTCGGCTTCATGCTCTCCGGCGTCTGGGACAACGGCGACCTCATCTACTACAACAACATCGCCGCCAACAGCGTCTACGGTTTCTACTTCACCCACTCCAACCTGGTCAACTCCACCGGGGCGCGCCGGTTTTACAACAATATCATCCTCAACAATGAGGCCTACGGGATCACCTTCAACGACGGGGGGCAATTCCTGAGCAACTGGTCACGCCTCAGCCTGGATTATAATCTCTACTACCTGAACGGCTGGAATACCGGCGATATTTACAAACCGGGGGCGATCACCATTTACCGGGACACTCCGCCCAACGAGTATTACCAGACGCTGGCGCAAATCCAGGCCGCCTCACCCTGGGAAGATCACGGCGTGGCCGGCGATCCGCTCTTCAAGAGCTACAACCCGGCCGACCACGCGCTGTTTGACGGCTCCTGGCCCAACTTTGAGCTCCAGCTCACCGGCACCAACGCGATCAACAAGGGCACCACCACGCTCCCCACCTCCCTGACCGCCCTGCTGACCCAGTTCGGCGTGACCGATACCCGCTACGGCAGCGCCTACGACATCGGGCGCTACGAGCAGAACGGCTTTCTTTTGCTGGCCGACCCACCGGCACGCAGTGTGGAGCCGGGAACCGTGGTCACCTACTCGCTCTATCTTTATCCGACCGATCTGACCCTGCCGGTCACCCTGGTCAGCGCCCCAGCGCCGGCCGGCCTGCTGCTCCGCCTGGAGCCGACCGTGATCAGCCTGACGCAGCGCGCTCGCCTGGTCGTGACCGACACCATCGGCGGGCCGGCGTTGCCCGGCCGCTGGTACGGGTTGCCCTTCACGGCGACCTGGGGGGCTTATACCAGCACCTGCACGGTGGGCCTCCTCTTTGGCGGGACGCGGACGTATCTCCCGCTGGTGGCCCGTTACAGGTGAAGGGTGAGCCGTGAGCCGTGAACCGTGAGCAGTGAGCCGTGAGCAGGAAACAGGAACTTCTACCTAACTGCTCTCTGCTCACTTCTTACTGCTCTCTGCGCACTCCTTAAACTGATTTCTATATTTCAAGGGAGGGAGATAGACATGGGCTGGCGACAACGGTTGAGCGAGATCTGGGCGGATTGGCGGCTCCTGGTGCGGCGCGACGGCTGGCGCGCCGCCTGGCCGCAGATCCGCCGGGAGCTGTTGACGCTGCCCTATCGCCGGATGGAATACCTGGTGCTGGCCCGCCCGTTAGACGAATCGCTGCCGCCGATCCAGGCTAAAGTGCCGCTGGAGTTCCGCCCCTTCACGCCGGACGACCTGGAGTTCGTGCGCCGCGAGCACCTCCCCACCGAGGCAGCGCTGTGCACCCGCCATCTGGCCCTGGGCCATGAGGGCCTCGCGGCCTGCCTCAACGGCGCTATCGTCGGCTACGCCTGGAGCTGCGCTGATACCTCCCTGGAGCGCATTGCATTGACGCTGGCTCCCGGCGATATTTTGCTGACCGACGCCTTCACCGCGCCGGCAGCCCGGGGCCAGGGCGTCCAGACCGCCCTTTCGCTGGCCCGCCTGCACGCGGCCCGGGCGCGCGGCTATCGGCGCGCCATCACCTACATTGAAGTTCACAACACCCCCTCCCTGACCGTCTGGCAGAAGAAGCTGGGGGCCACCGTGCTCGCACATCTGATCTTCCGCCGGGTAGGATTCTGGCGTCAAACGTCTTACCGAAACGGTTGAAGGACACAGTAGATTCAGTTTTGCAGCTTCAGCGAATCCTATCATGGAGGCAATCGCTTATGCCCGCTTTCACCCGCCGGTTAGTGCTCAGAGCCCACGAATGGTTCACCGGCCGCCACGTCCTGCGCCGCCTGGAAGAGCTCAACCGCACCCAGTGGCTGGACGAGCCGGCCCTGCTCGCGTTGCAACAGACCAAACGGCAACAGCTGGTGGAGTACGCTTACCAGTATGTCCCCTACTACCGCCGCCTGTTTGACCAGGTGGGCTTCCATCCCGCCGACCTGCCCCGCGACCCGCAGAGCTGGTTTAAAATCCCGCTGTTGACCAAAGACCTGATCACCGAGCATTTCTCAGAGCTGCTCACCACCGAGCCGGCCCGCCGCGCCCGGCTCACTAAGGTCACCACCTCCGGCTCCACGGGCCGGCCGCTCACCTTCATGGAAGATAACGACTTCCGCGACGCCGTGACCGCCGACATCCAGCGGCATTTAGGCTGGGCCGGCTGGCAATTGGGCCAGTGCCACGCCTACATCTGGGGCGCCAACTTTGAGGTCAGCACGCAGGACTCCCTGCGCACCCGCCTGCTGGATTGGACCTGGAACCGCTTCCTGACCAACGCTTTTCTGTTGACCGAGGAATCGCTGGCCGCCTTCACCGCCGAAGTGCGCCGCCGGCGACCGGCGCTGCTCTTCGGCTACGCCTCCAGCCTCCACCGGTTCGCCCAATACGTCCGCGAGCATGGCTACACGGATATTACGTTCAACGGCGTCTTCTCCTCCGCCGAAGTCCTGCTCCCCCCCGTGCGCGCGCTGCTGGAAGAGACCTTCCGCTGCCGGGTCTTCAACCGCTACGGCACCAAAGAGCTGGGCGGCCTGGCCTGTGAGTGTGAAGCGCACACCGGCCTGCACATCAGCGCCGAAAACAATTCCATTGAGATTTTAGATGCTGCCGGTCAGCCGGTTCCCGCTGGCGTCAGCGGCGAGATCGTCGTCACCAACCTGAACAACCGGGGGCTACCTCTTATCCGCTACCAGCTGGGCGATACGGCCAGCTGGCGCGCGCCGGCCCCCTGCCCCTGTGGCCGCGCGGCTCCGATGTTAGAGATGATAGAAGGACGGGAGGTGGATTTCTTCCAGACGCGCGACGGGCGCACCGCCTGGGCCGGCTTTGCCGGCGCTGGCTACAGCGCGCTGGCGCATCCCTCCATCAAGAAGTTCCAGGTAGTCCAGAAGTCGCTGGACCTGATGGTGGTGCGGCTGGTCAAAGCGGCCGAAATCCCGCCCGAAGTGCTGGAACAGCTGGTCAGGACCATCCACATCGCCTTTGGCGACAACGTGGAAGTGCAGTTTGAATACCCTGAGGAGATCCCGGTTCTGCCGTCGGGCAAACACCGGTACGCTATTTCGGAATTGCCCGCCGGACCGAAAAACGGCTAAGGCGGTCTAACTAAAAAGGCGCGCTGTGGTGAACAGCGCGCCTTTGGTTTGGTATGGAAGGAATAGTCGCTACCGGTTGCGCAAGACCAGCGGGATGTAGATGAAGTGGTTCGCCGTTGTCACGGTAATGTGGGCCACTGCGGTGCTGCACAGCACCGGCGCCCCGTTATCGCAGACCTGGTAGGTGAAGCTGTCGCTGGTCGTCTCGCTGCCGTCGTGCGTGTAGGTGAAGACGCCGCTCGCGCTCAAGACAACTGTCCCGTGCGTCGGGCTGACCACCGGCGTCAGCGTAACGGTCAGGGGCTGCCCTTCAGGGTCGGAGTCGTTGCTCAGCAGGTTCCCACTGACGCTGCTGCCCCTGTTCACCGTCACCGCATCCGCTTGGGCCAGCGGCGCATCGTTCATCGGCGTGACGGTGATCTGCACAACTGCTGTGCTGCACTGCACCGGCGTCCCGTTATCGCAAACCTGGTAGGTGAAGCTGTCGCTGGTCGTCTCGCTGCCGTCGTGCGTGTAGGTGAAGATGCCACTCGCGCTCAGGACCACCGTCCCGTGCGTCGGGCTGACCACCGGCGTCAGCGTGACGGTCAGGGGCTGCCCTTCAGGGTCGGAATCGTTGCTCAGCAGGGCCCCGCTGACGCTGCCACCCTCGTCCACCGTCACCGCATCGGCCTGGGCCAGCGGCGCATCGTTCACCGGCGTGACGGTGATCTGCACGACTCCCGTGCTGCACTGCACCGGCGTCCCGTTATCGCAAACCTGGTAGGTGAAACTGTCACTGGTCGTCTCGCTGCCGTCGTGCGTGTAGGTGAAGATGCCGCTCGCGCTCAGGACCACCGTCCCGTGCGTCGGGCTGACCACCGGCGTCAGCGTGACGGTCAGGGACTGCCCTTCAGGGTCGGAGTCGTTGCTCAGCAGGGCCCCGCTGACGCTGCCGCCTTCGGCCACCGTCGCCGCGTCGGCCTGGGCCAGCGGCGCATCGTTGGCGTCCAAAATGGTAACGGTGAAGACCTGTTCGTAGAAATCGCCGTAGGCATCCGTCGTCCGCACGCGGATCGTGTAGCTGCTTTGGGTCTCATAGTCAAAGCTCACCGCCGTCTGCAACTGCGCGCCGGCGATGGTGAACTGGCCATTGCCCGCACTGCCCTCCCCGGTGACCAGCGTGTAGGTGTGGACATCGGCCACGTCCAGGTCAGCGGTGGTGAAAGCACCCACTGCGGTGAGCGGCGGCTGGTTCTCGGCCACCGTCAACGGCGTCAATCCCAGGCCGGTGGGGTTGTAATTCGGGTCCAGGTAATCAGGGCGGCCGTCGCCATCCCGGTCGGCAGTCCCTTCCACCGCATCTGGCAGCCCATCGGCATCGGAATCGGTATCCCGGTAATTGGAGAGCCCATCGCCGTCAAAGTCGGCCACCGTCTCCGTGGCATCCAGGATGCCATCGGCGTCCGAATCGGTCTCCAGCGCGTCGGGAATCCCATCGCCATCGGCATCTAACGGGTGGTTCGGATCGGCAATCTCCACGCCATCGTCAATGTTGTCATCATCCGAATCGGTGTCATTCGGGGAAGTGCCGATGCGCACCTCGTCGCCATCCCAGATGGTATCGCCATCGCTATCGCGGAGCAAGGGGTTGGTGTGATAAGTGTTGACCTCCGCGCCATCGGTCAGGCCGTCGTCATCGGTATCGGCGTCCAGCGGATCTGTGGTGCGCGTCACCTCATCGCCGTCGGTCAGCCCGTCGCCATCAGAATCCGCATTGCGCGGATCGGTCCTGCGAGTATACTCAGCCAGATTGGTCAGCCCATCGGCGTCGGGATCGTTGGCCGCATCGTTGACCAGGGGATTCAAAGCGTGCTGCACCTCCCAGCCGTCGGGCATCCCATCGTTATCGGTATCGCTGTCGTGGGGGTCCGTCTGCTGCCGGTATTCATCCAGATTGGTCAAGCCATCCTCATCAGGATCGGCCAGCGCGTCATTGGCCAGCGGATTCAGGTTGTGCGCCACCTCCCAGCCGTCGGGCATCCCGTCGCCGTCGGAATCGGGGTTGGTCGGATCGGTGCCGGCGGCCAGTTCCGCGTCGTCGCGCAGGTCGTCGCCATCGGTATCGGGCAACAAGGGATCGGAGGCCGGCACGGCATGAACCTCAGCGCCGTCGGAGAGATTGTCATCATCAGTATCCGAGTCCATGGGTTGAGTATGGTAAATATGGACCTCTTCCCCATCCCACAGGCCATCCCCATCGGAATCCTTCACGTGCGGATCGGTGCCCCAGGTGGCCTCGTCGCCATCCTCCAGCCCGTCGTGATCGGTATCGTTGCCGAGCGGATCGGTGCCGTTGGCAATCTCCACGTTATCGTTGATGGTATCCCCGTCGGTATCCACGTTGTTCGGGTTGGTGCCATACTGGTTGACCTCCGCCCCGTCGGTCAGGGTGTCGCCGTCGCTATCGGGATTGGTGGGATCGGTATGATACTGATTGACTTCCTCCCCGTCGGTCAGGCCGTCGTCATCGTAGTCCGGGTCGTAGGGATCGGTGCCCCAGGTCTGTTCGGCGGCGTTGCTCAGCCCGTCGCCGTCGTTATCCAACGGCGCCGTGATGACACCGGTGACCATCACCGGCAGGCCGTAGCCGTTGTAGGTGGTCAGCGTCAGTGGATAGGTCCCGGTGGTGGGGAAGGTATGCGTCACCACGGCGGCCGTGGTAGCCACCGGCGAGCTCCCATCGCCAAAGTCCCAGGTGAAGGTAACCGGTTGCGTCGCCGAGGAGGGCGTATAAGTCGCCGTGAAGCGCGCCTCCCAGTCGCTAAACGCGGTGGTGGGGGTATACGTGAACGCAGCGCCGAGCACCGGTTCATGCACCCCGATAAACTTCACATAGGTCATGTGATCCTGAGCGTTAGCGACGGTCAACTGCACCGCGCAATCCACCACACTGCCCCCAAAGCTGTGCGTGACCGTGGGGCTGTCGGTAGCCACCACCGGCGTCCCATCGCCGAAGTCCCAGGTGTAGGTGATCGGCAGGGAGCGATCCACCGAGGTGTAGCTGGCCACAAAGGTCACCGGCTCTCCCACCAGGACGGCGGTGGGCGTGTAGGTGAACGAGGCAGCGGTGATCGCCGGCCAGGCGTTGAAGTGGATGTCGTCCACGTACCAGGCGGTGCCGTTGCGCGCGTCCACGTTGAAGCGGAAGCGGACATTGGTCGCGCCGCTCAGCGAACCCAGGGGCAGCTGCACGGTGGCCCAGTGCGGGATGGTGCCGGTGTAGGTTGCCACGGGCGTCCAGGCGCCTCCGTTGGCCGAGACCTCCACGCGGGCCACGCTGCTGGTCGGCAGCTTGTAGGCGGTGCGGAAACGCAGCGCCGGGTGGACATAGCCCGCCAGGTCCAGCGCCTGCGTCAGGGTCAGCGCCAGCGAGCCGGAGACGGTGCTGGTGGCACGGGCCTGCCAGGCCTGCGCGCCGTTGTAGCGGACGGTGTTGGTCACGCCCCACAGCGGCGCCGACCAGGCCCAGTAATCTGTACTCCCCTCCACATCGTCTTCCACCAGCCGGTGGGCCAGCCCACTGGAAGGCTCAAAGTCATCGCGGGTGTAGGCCGGCGTCGTCATGGCGACCGCGACCGCATCTTCTAACGTGCTCTGGCTCAGCGTCCCGCTGAAGATCTTGACCGCAACCAGCTGGAAGGTCTGCGTGGCGGGGGAGAGCAGCAGCGCATCGTAGAGCGCCCGCCCGTCAAAGCTCAACTCCAGCTCTTGAGCGCCCAGGCCCAACGCTTGCGGCTCGCTCACGCTCCAGGCCACCGGCCGGCCGGCCGCATCTACCAGCGCGCCCTCAATCCGGTAACTGCCGGCGGTCCCGCTCACCGTCACGCCGGCGCGGATTCGCAGCGCGTCGTACTTGCCGTTGCCGTTGGCATCCACCGCCGTGAGGGTGAAAACCTGCGTGGGCCGCACCGATTTCAGCGCTACCCCGTTCAGGGAGAGGACAGGGGCCGGCAGAGCCAGGGCCACCGGGCCTTGACTCACGGGGCGGTCCAACGTCTCCACGGTGTAGGCCCGGAAGTGGCGGGAATCCAGGATCGCGCCGCTGGCGACATCCACCAGCCGCAGATGCTCCACCGTGTACGGCGGCTGGGAACCGCTGATGGCAAAGCGCAGCACGGCGTCGGCGGTCTTGCCTTCCCAGGAGGCCTGCGCGACCAGTTGCCGGGCGCCGTCGTAAAGGTCGCCGGTCAGCCGGTAAAGGCCCGGCGTGTTCAGTTGCAGCGGGACGGCGAGCTCCAGGCTCTCATAGCGGCCATCGCCATCGCCATCCACCCCGCGCGCCTCATACTTGCCGCTGATGGTCGCCGCCAGCCCCTCAAAGGCCTGCGCGGCATAGTCCTGCGTCTTGTACGTCACGGCCTGATAGGCCAGCGTCTCCTCCGGCAGGCCCAGCGCTACCGGCTGCTCCGGCGCGGCCAGCCACAGCGCCGTGACCCGATAGGGGCCGGGCTGTCCGGCCAGACCGATGGCCTGACCGTCAAAGACAAAGGAGACCGTCTGAAGTTTCTTCACCAGGTACTGGCTGTTCAGGAAAACCAAGTCGTTGCGCGCCTGCACCGAGCGGTCGCCCACCTGGAGCCAGCCGCCCAGCCGGTACTGGCCGGCCTGGGCAACGGTGACCTCCACCTCCACCACTAACGCATCCCAACGGCCGTTGCCGTCGTAATCCACGCCGTAATCGCGCAGGATGCGGCCCAGTTGCGGGATCGCCGCGGCCGGGACAGGGGTGGTACGCACCTGTCCCTCCTCGCCTGTGACGATAGAGGCCACCGGTTCGGCGGAGGAGAGCGCCGGCGCTGTGCCGGACGTCTCCAACAGCCGCAGCAGGCCCTGACCGCCTCCCAACATCGCCTGACAGTCCGGCGTCCCTACCGAGGACGGGCTGCACTCCACCGGGATCGGGTTAAACGGCCAGTTCTCTAAGGGATTGGTCGGGCTGGGCACGCCGGTCGGGAGGGCATAGGTTTGCGTCACCAACGTGCGCCCGGCCGGATTGCTGACCGGGGGATTGCGCCACTCACTGGGCGCCCAGGCGTCACCGTACCAGGTCTCTTTGTTCAGCACGATGGTATAGGGCGACTGTTTGGTCTCCAGGGGACGGCGGCTGTTCCAATCAATGTCCCAGTTCAGGTTGCCGGCCCGGAATTCCTCGGTGGGGATCCCTTCCACCGCCCCATCCCACACGGTGTTGACCATCCCGCCGCCGCTACTGCCATTCTGCCAGTCCCAGCGGTGATCGGAGGTGATAATCTGGTCCATAACGTTATCGGCATACCAGTTGTATAAACCGGTCACAGTTCTGTAGCTAGGGATATTAGTCTGGTTATAGGGGTATTCCATATCGGACTCTTCGCTGCCGTTGTAGCTGCGCGCGACCTTCCAGGCCCCACCCAACCAGACCAGGACCGAGTGATCGTATTCGTACATATCGGTCCGCCCAGACTCACCATGCTGGTTGTTCGTATGGCTGTAATCCCCAATGAAAGTCTTAGCCGGCAGGCCAGCCGAACGCAACAGCGTCACAAACACATTGGCATTGTCCTGGCAGGCGCCGCCGTCCATGTACCCCACATAGGTCGTGCCACTGATGACTTTGGTGTACTTGCGCATGGCATCCGACCAGTTGTTGTGCGTGCGGAAATAGACCGTCCGAAACTCTTTGTCGGCCCAGCTGGCAATGGCATTGGCGGTGTCGGTCGTCACCGTCTGTCCCTGGATGGCCGGCATTGCATGGCGGACAAAGACCTTTTGCGTGAATTGTTCGGTCCAGAAGGCCTGCGCATAGGCCGAGGAGTGGTGATATTTCCAATCCGAACAGGCCCGGTTGGGATAGCCATCGCAGTAGCCGGTCGGATGAGGGGTCGTGGTTTCCTGAGCATACCCGGTGACAGGGTCGTAATAAATATAGTACTCCCAACCCTGCGGCGCCCGCCACCAGACCGAGACCTCATCGCGCAGGTTGGCCGGGTCATCATCGTAAATATAGGCCGCGATCTGCGCCTCGGAAAGGTTGCTGGGGAACTCAAAGATGACATAAATGGGGATCCGCTTGCTCCAGCTGCCCAGGGTCATGGTCGCCGTGTAGGTGCCTACCGAGCCGTTGGCCGGGAACGTGACCGACCAGGTGCTCTGGAAGTTCTCATCGCGCACCGGCGTGAGCGACGAGGGACTCATGCCGGTGCCGGTGATGGTGAGGGTGGCGCTGTAGGCTTGCGGGCCGCCGATGCGGATCGTGGTGCCGCGCCGCACGACCATCGCCTCGGTCATCAACAGCTTTTCACCGCCCTGCAAAACCGGCAGGTACTTGCGGATGGGATTGCCCCATTCGTCTTGCTCCATCTCATTGACCGGGCTGAAATATTGCCGGGTCTTGAAAGCCGAGTCATAACGAATGAAGATGCCGGGGCTGTAGGTGCCCACCAGGTCCGCCGGTCCGTTCACCGGGATGGTGCCAAAGAGTTTCTCTTCGCCATCGCTCAAACCATCGTCATCGGTGTCTGCGTCATAAGGATCGGTGATATAGGGGCCACCCTGGAGATTGTACCAGCCGGCGCTCTCCAGCTCGTCTGGAATGCCATCGCCGTCGTAATCCGGGGGGTTAAAAGGGGTCTGAGCAGCCACGGGGCGGGCCAGCCCCAGCAAAACCAGCGCCAACCCTATGACCACAATCCTGATCCACCAGGGACATTTGAAAAACTGCATGGTTTCCTCCTTCAACTTCACGTGACCGGAAACTGTCGGTTGCCGATACGTGAACAGTTTGTAGTGAGGCGCTTTAGCGCCGTCCAACGCGCTAAAGCGCGTTACTACGAGCCAATTTCCATCCCACCGCTGGTGAACGCCAGTTAATGGGGAATTCCCATCAGAAAAAAAAGCGCCAGCCCTCAGGCTGACGCTATTATAGCAAGGCGCTATCACGATGGTGTATAGCGATTCTAAATAAATTCCTAAAATTCCACCGGAACGTCTGAAATGGTCACTAAATGCTTGCCGCCCGCGGTGGAAGGGATCTCATCCGTGACCGTGATGACCAGCTCCACCGGTTCGCCTTCCAGCAAGGCCAGACAGCGCTGGCGCACCAGCGCGACCACCGAATCGTCAAATCCCTCCCCGCGCTCCAGGAGCACCTCTATCTTTTCCTTGCTGTACTGGTGGACCTGTAAACGCCGGACGGAGAAAAGGTCCTTCAACACCAGGTGGCGGAAAATGCCGCCATACAGCAACTTCCCGCTGGGCAACGTGAACAGGCTGGTCACCCGCCCCACAATATCGCGCAGCAGCGGCAGGCCGCGCCCGCAGGCGCACTCCGCCTCGTCCAGTACCGCTACATCCCCCACCCGGAAGCGAATAAGAGGCATCCCATAGGCGTAAAGGGGTGTGGTGACCACCTCACCCGGCTCCCCATAGGCCGCCTGCCGGCCGTTGGCCAGAATTTCCACATAGCAGAAATCCTGAAAGAGATGCCGGTTGCCCACCGGACATTCCGCCGCCACCACCGAACCCGATTCGTGGCTGCCGTAGCGATCCGAAACCGGACACTGAAAGGCCCGCTGGATCAACTCCCGCTCCTGGGGCCAGAGGTTCATCGCGGTGGTTTCCACCACTTTCGGGCGAATTTCGGTGATCTGCTGCTTGAGCAGATAGCGCGCCAGCAGGACGATGACATTGGTGTAACCGGCCACCAGGTCCGGCCGCCAGCGGCGCAGCTCGGCCACAAAAGCCTGAATACGCTCCGGCGTGGGCCGGAAGCCATCCAGCCAGCGCTCCTGCTTGAGCCACCGTTGGAGCTGTTGCCAGACCGTCTGCGGCAATTCCGACCGGCGTCCCCAGACCCAGGCGACTTTATCACCGAATTCCCAGCCAAACCAGCGGCGCGAGCGGGCAAAGGCGGCCACATTCGCCGCCTGATACCGCCAGTCATGATAGGTGACGAACGGCTCTCCGGTTGAACCGCTGGTCACGACCCGCTGTAAGCGGGAGCGGTCCACATTGTCGGCGATCAACTGGTCGCTGTGCTGCCGGACCTCTGCTTTGGTCAAGAGGGGCAATTGCTCAAAATCGGCCGGCGTCTGGATATCACGGGGGGTCAGCCCCAGCGCCGTCCACTGCTGGCGGTAGTAGGGGACATGCTGATAGGCCTGTTCCAGGAGCGCCTGGAGCTTACGCCACGCCACCGCCTGGAGCTCGGCGCGGCTCAACCACTGATCGCGCTCCAGCTCGGCTTCCATCTCCCGCAAGTACGGCCAATGCGGTTGCCAACGTCGCAAGAAATGATAAAAGTAGTTTGCCACTTCCGGGGAGTTTCCCCCTCCAGTCAAAACTCAACCTTCCGCCCGGCCTGCTCAAAATGGGCCAGCACCCTCTCGGCCTCAGCCTCCTGCCCCGGCGGAATGGGCACGTTGATCGTCGTGCGCTGCCGCCCTGTCCGTGCCGGATAGCTGACCTCAAACACCAGCAACGGCGGGTCCTCTTGCGGACAGAGTTCCACCCCCTCCAACCGTCCGCCCAGGCGGTCCCACGGCATGAAAGCACCGTTCATGTCAATGCCATCGGCGGCGATAGTCACATTGCCCAGGCGCTTCAAGTTGCGCCGGTAGTTCAGCCGGGGCAGGATGAAGGCAAAGAAGGCCAGCAACGCGATCACCGCCGCCCCTATCCCCGCCATCCAGCCGGCGACCTCGGAATCCAATATGCCGCAGCCGCCGAAAGTCACCACCAACAGGGCGGTGGTGATCCAGAATAAGCGTCGCTTATCCGCTTGCTCTCGCTGGAATTCGGCTCCGGCGTAACGCCGCCACGTCTCTGGATCGTACTGCCAGCGGGCCAGCACATTCTGCCCGGCCAGCACCTGGCGCTGAGCGGCCGCATACCGCCAGTAAATCATTGCCGTGACCAGACCGGTGATCAGCAGGAAAACGCCAAACGCGGCCAGCCCAAACCCGTAGGCCATCATATCTGCACCGAGCAGTCCCGGCACGACGATCAATGCCAGACCGAGTCCCAGCAGCACCAGACCCACAATCACACCTGTAGATAAAGGACTGCGTTGTTCCATGAAATGAGGCCTCCCCTACTCACGCACGATACGGCTCAACTTCTCGTAGGACAGCCACGTCACCGCTATGGGCAGATCAATCCGATCCAGCAACGGGCCGGAGAGCCACTGGCAGTATCGCTGTACCCAGGGTGAACGCCGCCGGATACTCAGAACTTAGTTTACCCAGTTTCGTTTAGGACGCAACAACAACCCATCCCTGGGAAGGGGTCGCGCAGGATCGCCCCGCCGCCCCCCCGAAAGGCGAATGGCAGAAGGCAAATGGCAAATGGCGAATAGCGAATAGCAAATGGCGAATGGCGAATGGCGAATGGCGAAAGGAAGACTCTGCGGCCTCTGCGTTAAATCCAGCTTTCATGGGAGCCGTGGGATGAAAATAGGTTCGTAGTGCCGCGCTGATGGTCTTCAAGCAAATAATCCGGTTACGTGCGCGCTGGGCGCCCGGCGGTTAACCGCCGGCCTAACCAGCAACGCCCCGTGATGAAATTTGACAAATAAATTCGGATATCCTTATTTGCGAAGCCTATCCCATATTTGGGCTAATTTGATGGTGGTGACATAGGATGCCCCATATTTGGCGGTAGCTCTTCAGAGCAAAATATCCGGATTATTTAGTTAA
>Ga0067045_1029895_pt1 | contig 17730 bp, 11 predicted proteins | sample TerdegcTABiofilm_FD_59184 | JGI IMG/M metagenome (GOLD analysis project Ga0067045, IMG submission 59184) | Combined Assembly of (Gp0054472, Gp0054536) Wastewater bioreactor microbial communities from Singapore -Terephthalate degrading... | reverse complement strand
GACAACGCCGGCGCCTACGGTTCTACCGCCTTCACGGATAGCGAACCTGAGTTCTTTCTCCATGGCGATAGGAGTAATCAGACTGGCCTCTAGCGATACATTGTCTCCCGGCATGACCATCTCCACTCCCTCGGGAAGGGTGATGATTCCTGTAACGTCTGTTGTACGGAAGTAAAACTGAGGTCTGTATCCATTGAAGAAGGGAGTGTGTCTGCCTCCTTCCTCCTTGTTCAGAATATATGTCTCAGCCTTAAACTTGGTGTGAGGTGTTATTGATCCGGGCTGAGCTACAACCTGGCCGCGTTCCACATCCTCGCGCTTTATCCCGCGAAGCAGTAAGCCAACATTATCTCCAGCCTGACCTGAATCCAAAACCTTGCGGAACATCTCAACACCAGTACATACCGTCTTACGCGTATCTCTTATTCCAACTATCTCGACTTCCTCGCCAACCTTAATCTGGCCTCGCTCGACCCTACCGGTAACAACCGTGCCTCTGCCAGATATGCTGAACACATCCTCAACAGGCATAAGGAAAGGCTTGTCAATCTCTCTCTGTGGAACCGGAACATATGAATCCACAGCTTCCATAAGCTCCATAATGCACTTGCAATCCTCATGCTTGGGATCACCGGCTTCCAAAGCCTTCAGAGCGCTACCCCTGACAATGGGTATGTCATCGCCAGGAAAGTCATAGGAACTTAATAACTCTCTGAGCTCTAACTCAACGAGCTCGATTAGCTCCGGATCATCAACCATATCCACTTTGTTCAGAAACACAACTATGTAAGGCACACCAACCTGTCTGGCCAACAGAATATGCTCGCGGGTCTGCGGCATAGGTCCATCATTGGCTCCAACCACCAGAATAGCTCCATCCATCTGGGCTGCTCCAGTGATCATGTTCTTGATATAGTCAGCGTGACCAGGACAATCCACATGCGCATAATGCCTATTGGGTGTCTGATATTCAACATGCGCCGTAGCAATGGTAATACCACGCTCTTTTTCCTCGGGGGCCTTATCTATGTCCTCAAAAGGAACATACTCAGCCATACCCTGCTTGGACAACGTCCGCGTAATAGCCGCAGTCAATGTTGTCTTGCCGTGATCGATGTGACCTATTGTCCCTATGTTCACGTGTGGCTTCGTACGCTCAAATTTCGCCTTGCCCATGGGCTCCTCCAGATTGCTTAAATTCTGCGACGACCTTCTCCGTTACGGATTGTGGCGCCGGTTCATAGTGTGAAAATCGCATGGTAAAAGTGGCCCTGCCTTGAGTCAAGCTTCTTAAATCCGTAGCATAACCGAACATCCTGGCGAGTGGCACTCTGACACCGACCGTTTGAATCCCCGATCTACTTTCCATACCTAAGATTTTCCCTCGGCGAGCAGTGAGGTCTCCAAGCGTATCTCCGAGGAACTCGCCAGGCGCAACCACCTCTACGTCCATTATAGGCTCAAGCAGTATTACCTGACCTTTCTTACAAGCTTCCTTGAAAGCCATGAAACCGGCCATTTTGAAAGCCATTTCCGAGGAATCCACTTCGTGATACTTGCCATCGACTAAGGAAACACGAACATCGACAACTGGGAAGCCCGAAAGCACTCCGGACTCCATCGCCCAGACTATTCCATCTTCTACTGGTTTTATAAACTCCTTAGGTATGGCTCCACCAGTAATCTTGTCGACAAATTCAAAACCACCACCTCGTCCCAAAGGCTGCACATCAATTACTACTTCGGCGAACTGACCCTTACCACCGGTCTGTTTCACGTGGCGGTGATGAATTTGAACAGATTTCGTCAAGGTTTCTCTAAACGCTACTTGTGGCTCACCTACAATAGCTTCGACCTGAAATTCCCTCAACAATCTGTCAACTATGATCTCTAAATGAAGCTCTCCCATTCCGGATAGTATTGTCTGACCTGTCTCGCGATCGGTTTTGACTCGAAGAGATGGGTCTTCCCGTAGCAGTCTTGAAAATGCACGAGACATCTTGTCGATTTCGTCCCTTGATTTTGGAGCGATCGAAAGTGATATGACTGGTTCGGGAAATTCCATGGATTCGAGAAGAATCGGGTGATCTTCGTCCGCCAAAGTATCGCCAGTCTTGGTGTGCTTAATCCCGACGGCAGCAATGATATCACCGGCAGATGCCTCTTTTATTTCTTCTCTCTGACTGGCGTGCATTTTTACAAGTCGACCAATTCTCTCTTTCTTTTCGGCATTTACATTATAAACAGTAGAACCTGCGGTCAGCTTTCCTGAATAAATCCTTATGAATGTGAGATTACCCGTATAAGGGTCATTCATGACTTTGAAGGCCAAGGCTGATAAGGGACCGTCTATATCCCTTGTCACCGGCTGACCTCTATGGTCTTTACCTTCAACGGGTGGAATATCTAGAGGCGAGGGTAGAAAATCAACTACAGCGTCCAGCAATTGTTGGATACCCTTATTCTTAAATGCCGACCCAACCAGGACAGGGGTAATTTTCAGGTCGATGGTAGCCTGTCGTATAGTTCTATAGAGGGCTTCGATAGGTATGTCGGTATCTCCCTCCAAGTAACGTTCCAAAAGGGAATCATCTAGTTCGCAGATGGCTTCAATTAGCGCCTGTCGAGCTTCTTGCGCCTGGTCTTTGTACTGATCAGGAATATCGACCACAGAAAATTTCATTCCCATTGACGCTTCGTCGTAGATCACAGCCTTTTCGTCTAGGAGATTAATAGCCCCTTTAAACTTATCTTCAGCGCCCAAAGGCATCTGAAGTAATAGGGGATTTGTCTGCAATCTTGTTCTCATCATATCCAAGACGCGAAGATGATCAGCTCCTGATCGATCCATCTTATTGATGAAGGCTACTCTGGGTATTTGATACCGATCAGCCTGTTTCCATACTGTTTCGGACTGAGGCTCAACTCCTCCGACAGCGCAGAAGATCGCCACGGCTCCGTCCAACACCCTCAAAGATCTTTCCACCTCGATGGTGAAGTCAACATGTCCTGGGGTGTCGATAATGTTGATTTTATGATTACGCCACTGGCAGGCGGTAGCGGCAGACGTGATAGTAATGCCACGCTCCTGCTCTTGCTCCATCCAATCCATGATAGCAGCCCCATCATGAACTTCACCGATTCGGTGAGAAACCCCTGTGTAATACAAAACACGTTCGGTTGTAGTAGTTTTTCCCGCATCTATATGCGCCATTATTCCAATATTGCGGGTTTTTGATAATGAGTCGACCATCATAATATTCAGCTCTTATAGTCTACTACCACCGATAATGAGCGAAGGCCTTATTTGCTTCAGCCATCTTATGGGTATCTTCACGTTTCTTCACAGAGCTACCTCTGTTCGAGGCTGCGTCCAAAAATTCTGCTGCGAGTTTTTCCTTCATGCTCTTTTCAGAACGAGACCTTGCATATTGAATAATCCATCTAATTGCCAGTGCTTGTCGTCTTTCGGGACGGATTTCTACTGGCACCTGGTAAGTGCTTCCACCAACACGCCTAGACCTAACCTCAAGAACGGGCTTTACGTTCTCAACCGCCCGTTCAAAAATCTTTAGAGGTTCTTCGTTCAATTTCTTTCCAACGATGTCCAGAGCGTCATAGAGAATAGTCTCTGCTATAGATTTCTTGCCTTCCCACATGATCCCATGAACAAACTTCGACACAAGTTTACTGTGATACTTGGGATCAGGAAGAATATCTCTTTTGGGCACTTTACCTTTTCTAGGCATTCGGTCTACTCCAAGACTGTTTCAAGCCCGCCATTAAGACGGATTTTAGAACAAGCTGAGACGGGCAGCTTCCAGATTGGATAGGTTCAGAAGGCCGCGATGTTTAAATCGCATGAACCTTCTTTTTAAATTCCCTTCTAAACCTTCCCCGCCTCAAAAGACGGTTTATCCGGACCCGTATGTGTAATCCTCAGTTCTTGTTTATTGGTTCAAATCGAACTGCTTAACCGCAACACTTCTTATCAACAAGCGTAAGCTGTTTAGCGACGAGGATTATTTTGGCCTTTTGGTGCCGTATTTGGATCGGCCTTGTTTTCTGTCGGTAACCCCGTAAGCATCCTGAGCGCCTCTAATGATATGATAGCGGACACCGGGTAAGTCTTTTACTCTACCACCTCTGATTAGGACGACGGAGTGTTCCTGCAAGTTATGGCCAATCCCGGGAATGTAAGAGGTGACTTCATAACCATTGGTAAGACGTACTCTAGCAACTTTTCTGAGAGCTGAGTTCGGCTTCTTGGGAGTAGTCGTGTAAACCCTCACACAAACCCCTCGGCGTTGCGGACACTCGGTCAGAGCTGGGGCCGAAGTTTTACGTCTCGGCTGTGTTCTACCTTTTCTGACCAGTTGATTAATTGTCGGCATACGCCATTACCTCCAAAATTGTATCTTGCTATTATGAGCAAAGCGATATGTATTTGTCAATACATTTATTAATAAATCAGGCTAAGCTTAATAGCTCAGCCTGAACGTGTAACGGACTTTAATATACCTAATTCAAGCCAATAATGATAATTGGCGATTTAAATTTTTCCTGAGCGCTCCTGCCAACTTATTTCAGAAAAAGTCCAAAGAGAAGCTGATTCATTCCGCCGGCGCGTAGGGGATAATTTATTTTTACGCGGTCAATTGTTTTTTTTCTTCAGCAGCTCGTTTTTCACCAACATGTTGATCAACATCCGAACTAGACTCATCATATTTGAGTCTTAGGTTTTTGTACTGAGCCAAGCCAGTGCCAGCAGGTATTAGGCGGCCCATGATTACGTTTTCTTTCAGGCCTCTGAGATAGTCTATTTTCCCTGATATTGAAGCCTCGGTCAAGACTTTAGTAGTTTCCTGAAAACTGGCTGCGCTGATAAAAGAGTCTGTTGAAAGAGACGCCTTTGTAATACCAAGTAAAAGGGGTTCAGCAACAGCAGGAACACCTCCGGCTTGAATCACTCTCTGGTTTTCTTCTTGAAAAACCTGACGCTCGATTTGTTCGCCCACCAGGAAATCAGTGTCACCCACCTCTTTAACACGAACTCTTCTTAGCATTTGCCTGACGATAACTTCTATATGTTTGTCGTTGATTTTAACACCCTGTAATCTATAGACTTCCTGGACTTGGTCGACTAAATATTTGGCTAGGTCTTTTTCGCCCTTAATGCCAAGTAGGTCGTGGGGATTTGTGGAACCCTCCATGAGGGCGTCGCCAGCGTCAACCCAATCACCAGCGTGAACAGAGATGTGTTTGCCCTTTGGAATCAAATATTCTCTACTTTCGCCTATATCTGGTTTTACGACGACCTTACGTTTACCCTTGGTATCTTTCCCAAATTCGACCTGACCTTCTATTTCCGAGATGATGGCGAATTCTTTGGGTTTTCTTGCTTCAAACAGTTCAGCGACTCGAGGCAAGCCGCCAGTAATATCTTTTGTCTTGGTTGTCTCTCTAGGTATTTTGGCGATAACATCACCAGCGTGAACCTGTTCGCCCTCCTTGACCATGATGTTTGCGCCAACAGGAAGTAGGTAGCGTGCCTCTGAATCACCGATTTTGATTGTTCGTCCACGTTCATCTTTAATAGATACTCGAGGTCTGATTTCAGAGTCCTTGTCCTTGTATTCGACGACAACCTTTCTGGACAAGCCTGTGACTTCATCAACCTGCTCGTTCATGGTTACACCTTCGATGATGTCCCCATACTTGATGATGCCGGATACCTCAGTGATGATGGGAATAGTGTATGGATCCCATTCAGCGAGAAGAGTTTCCCTGTTCACTGGCTCATTGTCTGATACGCGGAGCTTCGCTCCATAAATGACCTTGTTTCTCTCTCGTTTCTGACCCTTTTCATCCAAAACTGCTAAAGACCCGTTACGATTCATGACCACAAGTTCACCATCACGATTCACGACAGTTTTAAGATCAATGAACTTAATACGTCCTTCATTTCGTGCAAACAACTGCGACGAACTTGATCCTAACCATTCTAGGAGAACCTGACCCTCCGATTCGATCTTGTCTCCATCCTGAACTTTGACATTCATGTAGTCCATTACGGGATAACGTTCGTAAAGTCTGAACAATATTCTATTATCTTGTTCTCCTCGAATTTGGAAAATGCCACCTCTTCGCTCAGCCTCGGAAATTCGAGATGGTCCATCAATGTTGTCAAAAATGAAAGATTGAGGTAGTAACTGACTATCATTTCTAACAACAAAACGTGTATTTTCAGGAATCTGGAACTTATATTTGGCGCCATCTTCATCTTGGAGACTAAAAGATTTTTTATCTGAGGAAATCCAGATCTTGCCTCCTGTTATTTCAGCTTCTGTTGCTTTGTGGTAAGGACCTTCATACAAGTGAGAATATTCTCTCAATGTTTGGCCGTCTTCAACCAGCCATTTTTCTACTTCGTCTTTTGGTATGGAAAAATCCTCATAAACTACAACCGCTTTAATTTTTTCCTTTTCTTTGAGAATCATCACTTGCCCTTTCTTCCTGGAGGAAATGATGTTTCTCTTTAGTGAAGCGGTGCCTCCTATGTGAAAAGTTCGCATGGTCAACTGGGTTCCGGGCTCACCAATAGACTGAGCTGCAATTATTCCAACAGCTTCCCCAATGTTGACCATTTTCCCATGAGCCAGATCTCTTCCATAGCAAAGACTACATACTCCTCTTTTAGCCTGGCAGGTAAGAACTGAACGTATTTTGACACGATCAATTCCGGAATCCTGTATTTTCTCTTTGTGTTCTTCCTGTATTTCTTCGTTGGCTTTTACTATGATCTCGCCCGTATAAGGATGCTCGATATCTTCCAAGGCGACTCGACCGAGAATACGGTCGGCCACATGTTCAATTATCTCGCCGCCTTCTTCCAGTGAGGCCATGTCTATGCCATCCAGGGTACCACAATCTCTGTCATGTATTATCGCGTCCTGCGCAACGTCAACCAATCGGCGCGTTAGATAACCTGAGTTGGCTGTCTTTAAAGCAGTATCGGCCAAGCCTTTGCGTGCGCCGTGAGTTGAGATGAAGTACTGTAAAACAGTGAGCCCCTCTCTGAAGTTAGCTTCTATTGGTGTTTCAATAATTTCTCCGGTGGGTTTGGCCATCAGTCCACGCATACCGGCAAGCTGTCTGATCTGCTGTGTGCTTCCTCTTGCTCCGGAGTCTGCCATCATGTAGATCGGGTTGAAGCTTTCGACTTTCTTTTCAGAGCCATCATCAAGTCTTATCGTCATGGACCTCAGACCACTCATCATCCTTTCGGAGATGTCTTCATTAGCCCGTGCCCAGATATCGATTACTTTGTTGTAACGCTCTCCATCTGTAATCAATCCCTCTTTGTACTGGTTCTGAATCTCCAATACTTCACTTCGAGCTTTATCTATAATTTCCTTCTTGGAATCAGGAATTGTCATGTCATCGACACAAATCGAAATTCCAGCTTTTGTGGCGAATTGATAGCCGAGATCCTTGAGCTGATCAGCGAGGATTACGGTTTTCTTGTCACCACATTTTCTGTAGGCTTCGTCAATCAGATTAGCCAATTCCTTTTTCTTCATTACTTTATTAATCGAAGAAAACGGTATCTCTTCGGGAACTATTTCTCGAAGAATAATCCTACCTACTGTCGTAGCTATTAGATCATTGTTTTCTTTAAGCAATATCCGCTCGTGCAAGTCGACAACTCCAGAATCATATGCCACGCGAACTTCAGAAGCGTCCGAAAACTTTCTCGGTTCCTTATCAAGTTCAGGATCCACTGTTTCTCGAGTCAGATAGTAAAGGCCGAGAACAATATCCTGAGTGGGGACAATAATTGGTTTGCCGTGAGCAGGAGATAAAATGTTATTTGTGCTCATCATAAGAACACGAGCTTCTACTTGAGCTTCTATAGAAAGCGGGATGTGAACGGCCATTTGGTCGCCATCGAAGTCAGCGTTAAAGGCCGTGCAAACTAATGGGTGAAGCTGGATTGCTTTTCCTTCGACCAGGATAGGCTCAAAAGCTTGGATCCCTAGCCTATGTAATGTGGGAGCTCTGTTGAGAAGCACGGGATATTCCTTGACTACATCCTCCAAGATATCCCAAACTTCCGGTGTTTCTTTCTCGACCAGTTTCTTGGCGCTCTTAATGGTGGTGACGTAACCACGCTCTTCGAGTTTGTTATAAATAAAGGGTTTGAATAGTTCGAGAGCCATTCTTTTGGGAAGGCCACATTGATGAAGCCTAAGGTCGGGTCCCACCACGATTACCGATCGTCCCGAATAGTCAACTCGTTTTCCCAAGAGGTTTTGACGGAAACGACCTTGTTTGCCTTTAAGCATGTCTGACAAGGATTTTAGGGGCCGTTTGTTTGGTCCGGTTATAACCCTTCCCCGACGGCCATTGTCGAAAAGGACATCCACGGCCTCCTGAAGCATCCGCTTTTCATTGCGAAGTATTATCTCAGGAGCGTTGAGTTCCTTAAGACGTTTCAGTCGGTTGTTCCTGTTGATTACTCGTCTGTATAGATCATTAAGATCTGAGGTCGCAAAACGGCCTCCATCCAACGGCACAAGTGGTCTCAGATCTGGGGGAATAACAGGGACGGTTGTCAGAATCATCCAAGCAGGATTTTGCCACTGTCTAAACTTACCAAGGTGATCAGGAGCAACAACTCTGGATCGCGTAAGTCTTTCAATGATGTTATTGATTTCAACGAAAGCCAATTGTTTTCTTATTTCCCAGCTTTCAGTTTCATGCCATTTGACTTGTAGCTCTCGGGCAGTCTGAAGCAGTTCGAACAAAAATCTGCCTTTTTCTCCATCCGGATCGAATTCCTCATAAATGGAAGTCAGCTCTTTAACTAAAACGTCCGGCTCAATTCCTTTGAGGGATTCTAGAACTCTTAATCTCTTGGCAAGTTTTTTTCTCTTTGCTTCTGAAGCTGAGTCTTTCATTTCTTCTCTGAGTCTTACGCTTTCTGAAACTAAATCCAGTCTTTCAAGCGTGACGCGGACTGCTTCTCCACCCATCAAAGCTTCGAAATCGCCAATGTCCGAGCCATATTCATCAAGGATCTGACGATGCTTTTCCTCGTTAATCAGTGTGCCAGGTTCCAGGTCGGTGTTACCTTTTGAAATCACCAAGAAAGACTCGAAATAGAGAACCCGTTCAACTTCCTTGAGAGTCAAATCAACCAAAGTGCCAATTCTGCTCGGAAGGCTTTTTAGAAACCAGATATGCGCTACCGGAGTGGCGAGTTCAATATGTCCCATTCTTTCTCGCCGAACCTTGGATTGGATTACCTCTACACCGCACTTTTCGCAAATTGTTCCACGGTGCTTCATTCTTTTGTATTTTCCGCAATTACACTCGAAGTCTTTCACCGGACCAAAAATCTTGGCACAAAAAAGTCCATCACGTTCAGGCTTAAAAGTCCTGTAATTGATAGTCTCGGGTTTTTTTACCTCTCCATGGGACCACGATCGAATTTTTTCAGGAGAGGCCAGTGATATCTTAACAGCATTAAAATTTAGAGGATCTTTAGGTTTTTCAAAAAAACTGTAATAAACTTCTTCCATATTTCCCTCCTAATGTAGGGGTTGACGGTTATCATTTGTCCGTCCGAGGGATTTCCGGTACAAGAAACATGTTCCAGACCACATTATAGTCAAATACTGACTCTGACTTGATTCAAGCAAAGACAGAAATTTTAATGAACGGCCGTTGAAGGTTCACTCTCCAATAGCTCTACTTCCAAACCAAGCGATTTGATTTCCTTTACCAAAACATTAAATGATTCTGGCAATCCGGGTTCTAATACGTTGGTCCCTTTTACGATACTTTCATACATTCTGGTACGGCCGGTCACATCGTCTGATTTTACTGTCAGAAATTCCTGGAGAGAGTAGGCTGCTCCATAAGATTCCATAGCCCAGACTTCCATTTCTCCTAAACGCTGTCCGCCGAATTGAGCTTTACCACCCAATGGCTGCTGAGTAACAAGAGAGTATGGGCCAATGGCCCTGGCATGAATTTTATCATCTACCAGGTGATGAAGTTTGAGCATGTAAATTATGCCTACAGTCACTTTAGTATCGAACGGCTCTCCTGAGCGACCATCGTACAGACTTGTTTGGCCTGTGCTGGGGAATCCAGCGCTGTTGAGAAGATCTTTGATTTCGTTTTCCCTAGCGCCATCGAAAACCGGAGTAGCTATTGGAACACCTTGGGAAAGCTCCATGCAAAATTTTCTAATTTGATTTTCATCCATTTCATTAATGATTGATCGGATTTTTGATCTTCTCTCAGGCTCCTTGCAATCAAAAATTGAGAGCAAACGTTGACGCAATTTTTCAGTGGAGAAGTTCTCTTCCAACATCTTATTCAGGGACTCGCCCAAACCCCTGGCAGCCCATCCCAAGTGTGTTTCAAGTATCTGCCCCACGTTCATTCGAGAGGGAACACCTAGGGGATTGAGAACTATCTCGACAGGGGTTCCATCCTCAAAATATGGCATGTCTTCTTCGGGAAGAATTCTTGATAAGACGCCCTTGTTTCCATGACGCCCTGCCATTTTGTCCCCAACAGAAAGTTTACGCTTTATGGCAATATATACTTTGACAAGCTTGATCACTCCTGGAGGGAGTTCATCTCCCTTTTTAAGCCGGCTTATTTTTTCGTCAAAGTGCATCTTCCAAAAATGTTTCTGATCACTAAGTCTTTCAAGTATCCGAACTACCTCATCCTCAGTAGCCGATTCAGAACTTGTTAAAGAAATATTCCTGAGGGCTTCAAGTTGGACAGTATCCATTAAAGCGTCAGTGACAATTTCCTTCTTTTTAATATAAACCTCATTGGTTTCTGGATTGACCAAATTGGCGGCAACTTCCTTGCCAACAAGCATGTGCCTAATTCTCTCCCGAGCCCCCTCTTCAACAATTCTTAATTCATCATCTTTATCTTTTGTCAATTTTGCAATTTCTTCATTTTCTATTGAAATGGTGCGACTGTCTTTGTCTGTGCCTTTTCGAGAAAAAATTCGAGCATCGATGATAGTGCCTTCTACACCAGGAGGAACCCTGAGAGACGAATCCCTGACGTCGCCGGCTTTTTCCCCAAAGATCGCCCTCAAAAGTTTTTCTTCGGGACTCAGTTGATTCTCTCCCTTGGGGGTGATTTTGCCTACAAGAATGTCGCCAGGCTTGACCTCGGCTCCTATCCGAATTATACCGGCCTCGTCTAGGTTCCTTAGGCCCTCTTCTCCAACATTTGGAATGTCTCGAGTGATTTCTTCTTTGCCAAGCTTGGTGTCCCTAGCCATGACCTCAAATTCTTCTATGTGAATAGAAGTAAAAATGTCCTGTTTGACAATTTTCTCACTGACTAGGATCGAGTCTTCGTAGTTATAGCCACCCCATGCCATGAAGGCTACGAGCACATTTCTTCCTAACGCCAATTCACCTTTGTCTGTGGCTGGTCCGTCAGCAATAACCTGTCCTGCTACTACTTTGTCTCCCTTCTTGACAATAGGACGCTGATTAATACAGGTGTTTTGGTTCGATCTCTGGTACTTGATCAGGTTGTAAATATCGACACCCGGGTCAAGATCCCCTTCCGCAAATTCCGTGGCCTTGACAACGACTCTTGTAGCGTCTACAGAGTCTACAATTCCGTCTCTTTTAGCCAGAACGGTGACCCCTGAATCAATAGCTACAACTTGTTCCATCCCTGTTCCAACCAGAGGCGCTTGGGTTGTCAATAGGGGCACCGCCTGGCGCTGCATGTTGGAACCCATAAGAGCACGGTTCGCATCGTCATTTTCTAGAAAAGGAATTAAAGAAGCAGCTACAGAAACCAACTGATTGGGTGATACGTCCATAAAATTAGCTTCAGAGCTGTGTGTCATGGCGAACTCACCGTCTTGTTTTCGAACCGAAACAAGCTCCTCAGTCAATCTACCGTTTTCATCGAGTTCAGCATCGGCCTGAACCTTTACATAATGCTCTTCATCCAGAGCCGTCAGGAATTTTATTTCCTTCCCCACAACCCCATCTTGAACAGGTCTGTATGGCGTCTCTATGAAGCCGAACTCGTTGACTCGCGCGTATGTAGAAAGTGAAACGATAAGTCCAATATTTGGACCTTCAGGTGTTTCAATGGGGCAAATTCTGCCATAGTGTGTCGGATGAACATCTCGGACTTCAAATCCAGCTCTCTCTCTGGTAAGTCCGCCTGGACCAAGAGCGGAAAGCCTTCTCTTATGTGTGATTTCACTAAGTGGGTTGGTCTGATCCATAAACTGAGACAACTGAGATGATCCGAAAAACTCTTTGACCACTGCGGTAACTGGTTTGGAGTTTACTAGATCATGAGGCATTAATGTTTCCACGTCCTGGAGGCTCATTCTCTCTTTAATAGCTCTCTCCATGCGGACCAAACCGATTCGATATTGGTTTTCAAGGAGTTCACCGACGGACCTTACTCTCCTATTACCCATGTTATCAATATCGTCTATGTCATGATTTGGTTTACCTTCCTTCAATTCTAGAAGGTATTTGACTGCTAACATGATGTCTTCAGGTCTCAAGATCCTCAAATGAAGAGGAGCCTCATCCTCGGATATACCAAGCTTGCGATTTAACTTTAGACGACCAACTCGGGAAAGGTCATAGTACTCTATCTTGAAAAAGAGATTATTGAAGAAATTTTTGGCAATTTCTCCAGTAGGAGGATTTGAAGGACGCAATCTTCTATAAATTTCTAATTGAGCATTTAACGTTTCGTTCGATATCTCATCTTCGGGAAACTGCTTGCGATAATCCTCGATCCATTTATTTGGACGATCATCAATTTTATCTTCCAACAGAGTGTCACGTAAGGATGAAGACGCTATTCTCTCTTCTATGAAAAGCGCTTCAAAGCTAAAAATATTATGCGCCCTGAGAGTTTCTATAAAACCCTCTACTTCATCTAAAGAAATTTCTTTGTTGCACAATGCCAGAACTTCGCCAGTTTGCTCATCGATAATGTCGCAAGCCAAAACCTTACCAGCGAGTTCTTCTTTTTCCATCGAAAGAGGCGCTATCTGTCGATCTCCGAGTCTTTTGAGGGCGGCGCGGGTAATTTTCTTGTTTTTCTTTACAAGAACATCCTCACTATCTTTTATCAGAACATCCGTGGGCGCCTGAGTTCCAACGAGTAACTTGAGATCAACCTTTCTCTTCAGACCTTTCTCGGTGATCATAATGGTTTGTTTGTTGTAAAAATAATTTAATATTTGTTCACTAGAACACCCTAGAGCTTTCAATAGCACAGTGACAGGAAGCTTGCGCCTTCTGTCGATTCGTACGTAGAGCCGATCCTTGAGATCAAACTCAAAATCTATCCACGAGCCTCTCAGTGGAATAATCCTGGCTGAATATAGCAACTTACCACTAGCGTGGGTTTTGCCTTTGTCGTGATCAAAGAAAATACCGGGAGATCTGTGTAACTGTGAGACAATTACCCGTTCTGTTCCATTGATAATAAACGTTCCATTTTTGGTCATGACTGGAATGTCACCAAAAAACACTTCCTGTTCTTTGACATCCCTGATTGTCCGGGAATTGGTTTCCGGATCCACATCCCATACTATTAACTGAACGGTAATTTTCAGTGGAACCGAATAGGTAACGCCTTTTTGAAGACACTCTTCAACAGTATATTTCTCTTCACCAAGAGAGTACCTGATAAATTCTAGAGACGCTGTGTCAGTAAAGTCCTTGATTGGAAATACCGACCTGAAGACGGCCTCAAGGCCAGTATCTTTTCTTTCTTCTGGAGGAGTGTCCATCTGAAGAAAACGTTCATAAGACTGACTCTGAATTTCAATTAATTTTGGAATACCTGCAATTTGCGGAATACGTGCAAAATTCTTCCTGAGCCTCTGAGAGTGCACGGAAAATGGACTCATTTTCTCCCTCTGATTTTAGCGATCATGAAAAATGGAAGGAACGGTGGTAGGCAAATGTAATCGCAGGGACGCGCAAGACCGCGCCAAAACGCGGCCTTGCGGCCCAAGCTGAAACTTTTCTATTTTCTAAAGAGTTCAGACGATCTCAACTACGGCGCCGACCTCTTCGAGGGCTGCCTTGGCCTTTTCAGCGTCTTCTTTAGAGACTGCTTCCTTAACGGCTTTGGGCACTCCTTCCACCAGATCCTTGGCTTCTTTCAGACCCAAGTCAGTTAGTGATCGAACCACCTTTATTACCTGGATCTTTTTGTCACCAAATTCTTTCAAGATCACGTCGAATTCGGTTTTTTCCTCAACCGGGGCTGCTTCTCCACCGGCTGTAGCCGCTCCAAAAGCCGCCATAGCCACGGGCGCCGCTGCAGATACCCCGAACTCTTCTTCCAGTTCTTTAACTAATTTGCTCAGCTCCAAGACTGACATGTTACGGATGAATTCTTTTACATCCTCTTTGGTTACTTCTGCCATAATATCCTCCAAGATTCGCTTGATTCTTTTCCTTTAGAACTTGATCAGCGAGACTTATGAAGCTGATGCTTCACCTGTTTCGCCTTTTTTTTCTTCGATAGCCTTGAAAACGTTGAGTAATGATCTAGGCACTGCAGCCAATGTGTTGACAAAAGCTCCAACAGGCGCTTTCATCGTTCCAAGTAACTTGGCTAGTAATTCCTCTCTAGAAGGCAATTTGGACAGTGTTTCAAGATCACCAGGCTCAACAATTTTCCCGTGCAATGCGCCTCGTACCAGCCCCATGTTTGGATGGCCTTTGGCAAAGTCCACCAAAACCTTGGCCATTGCTGGAACATTGTCATCTGAATTGGTCCATGCTGCGGCTCTAGGGCCAACAAGATCCTCTCCAATGACTTCCACTCCAGTATCCTTGTAAGCAAGGCGAACCAAAGTGTTTTTCATGACCTTGAAGCTCACTCCACGTGCTCGGAGCTGACTTCTCAGATCATTCATCTCAGCAACAGTGAGGCCTTGAAAATCAGTGAGAAAAAGCGCTCGCACACCCTGAAATTGCTCACGAAGCCAAGCAACCTGTTTCTCTTTGTCTTCTCTTTTCAAGCTTAGGATTTCCCCTTTCTGTCCGGAGAAAACAGCGAATCGAGGGAATAAGGGCAGTTAAAATAAACCCCAAAAACGCCTGTCTAGGCTGGCCTCAATTAAGCGCCCTTAAGCGCGCCCGCTGTTTTCGACACGGCTCGAATTCCAAACAGTTTTAAAAATCGATCAACAAAGGCTCCATAAAATCGATCATTGATTGATTATTTTGCCAGATTTCTCAATTCTTGAGCGTCAAGTCTGAGACCTGGCCCCATGGTTGTTGATAAAGACATTCCTTTCAAATAGACCCCCTTTGACGCTGAGGGTTTCAATCGAATAATACTTTCCAAAAGCGCTCTGATGTTTTCCGAAAGCTTCTCAGATCCAAAAGACACTCTCCCGACCGGACAATGGACTATCCCAGCTTTTTCGACCCTAAATTCGACCTTGCCACCCTTGAGTTCACTCACTGCCTTGGCAATGTCAAAAGTTACAGTTCCGACTTTTGGGTTGGGCATCATGCCTCTAGGTCCTAAAATTTTTCCAAGCTTACCAACGACCCCCATCATGTCCGGAGTCGCTACGGCCTTGTCAAAATCGAGCCAACCATCCTGAATTTGTTTGGCTAACTCATCTCCACCAACATGATCAGCCCCGGCATCCAGAGCTTCCTTCTCTTTTTCACCTTTGGCAAATACAAGAACCCTTACGCTTTTTCCCGTTCCGTGAGGCAGAATGCACGTGCCGCGAACCATTTGATCGGCATGCCTAGGATCGACTCCAAGTTTGATAGCCACGTCAACAGATTCATCAAACTTTGCGTAAGCGCTAGACAGGATTGTTTCAATACCTTCCTGAAGATTATATTTTTTTTCCCTATCGATTTTAGATCTTGCTTCAACCTTTTTTTTCGCTACAACTGCCATTTTAGTCCTCTATTCGATATCGATCCCGAGGCTGCGAGCCGTACCCGATATAATCCGGACAGCGCCAGGCAAATCTTTGGCGTTCAAATCCGGCATTTTCGTTTTGGCAATTTCTTCAATTTGACTCATTTTAAGCTTACCCACTTTATCCCTGTTGGGGACAGAAGAGCCTCTATCGATACCCGCTGCCTTCTTAAGCAGATATGAAGCGGGAGGAGTCTTGAGAACAAAACTGAAAGAACGATCGGAATAGATCGTTATCAGGACAGGAATAATGACTCCCTGCTGTCCTTGAGTCTGGGCGTTGAAGGACTTGCAAAATTCCATTATGTTTACGCCATGTTGCCCCAAAGCTGGTCCAACAGGGGGGGAGGGCTTGGCTTCGCCTCCGGATATCTGAAGTTTAACGTAAGCAGTGATTTTTTTAGCCATAAAAGATCTCCCTACGGGACAACCAACTAGGACAACGGCATCCTGTGTGTCGGAATAGTTCCCTCTGTACGACAATAAAGCCGGAATTAGTTCTTACTAACCTGAATAAAATCTAGCTCAACCGGAGTAGGCCTACCGAATATGCTGACCAAAACTCTCAATTTTCCCTTGTCAGGCCTCACCTCTTCAACAGTGCCGTTGAAATTTATGAAAGGCCCATCGACAACTCGAACAGAATCACCCTTTTCAAAAGAGTATTTTGGTTTGGGTTTCTCTTTGCCCTCGGCCATTTGGGTTTTAATGCCTTCGACTTCGGAATCGGGAATAACTGCCGGCTCAGTTCGAGAACCGATAAAACCGGTTACTTTAGGCGTACTTTTTACATGATGCCACGTGGTATCATCCAGCTCCATTCGTACAAGAATGTAACCCGGAAAGAACTTACGATTTGAGGTCTTGCGCTCTCCCTTGACAAGTTCGACTACAGACTCGGAAGGAATAAGCACGTCTGTGATGCGATCCTGCAACCCTAGTTGACGTACTTTTTCCTCAAGCGCAGCCTTGACCTTGTTTTCATACCCAGAATATGTGTGAACCACGTACCATCTCAAAGCCACGGTTGTGTCTCCTTGGCAGTCCATAAATTCCGTGACGCAATTAAACCTGCAGCAGCGCCCTGACGATTCGGGATAGAGCCCAATCGCTAAATCCCAAATAAACGGCTATTATCACCGTGAGCACTACTACGACGATCGTTGAGCCAACAGTTTCCTGACGGGTCGGGAAGGTAACTTTTTGCAACTCGACCTTAACTTCCCGGAAGAATTGGATTGCTTGTTGAAAGTAAAGTTTAATTTTTTCCATATGGTGATCTTCCGGTCACTAAAAATCTCATGACTTTAGGAACATTGGCAGGCCAGAAGGGATTCGAACCCCCAACCCCCGGTTTTGGAGACCGGTGCTCTAGCCGTTGAGCTACTGGCCTAGACCATAGAGCAAACACACTTCTATTTTGTCTCCTTATGGAGAGTGTGTGTCCGACAAAAGCTGCAGTATTTTTTAAACTGCAATTTATCTGGAGTGCTCTTTTTGTTCTTTGTCGTTGTATAATTCTTGCGCTTGCACTCAGTGCAAGACAACGTGATTATATCTCTCATAATGATCCCCTGTCGACCTGGGCCGTCAAGAAGTTACTAACACGACTATTCAATAACCTCAGAGACAACGCCGGCGCCTACGGTTCTACCGCCTTCACGGATAGCGAACCTGAGTTCTTTCTCCATGGCGATAGGAGTAATCAGACTGGCC
>Ga0067045_1029900_pt1 | contig 17732 bp, 14 predicted proteins | sample TerdegcTABiofilm_FD_59184 | JGI IMG/M metagenome (GOLD analysis project Ga0067045, IMG submission 59184) | Combined Assembly of (Gp0054472, Gp0054536) Wastewater bioreactor microbial communities from Singapore -Terephthalate degrading... | reverse complement strand
CCGATGATGATCATCGGTCGCCCGTGTGGGTCTTTCAGCTTCACCATCTCCGCGTAGCCCACCCCGTGCTCCTCCTCAAAGCCCTGCAGGCCGGTGATCCCCAGGTCCAGCAGATCGTCCAGGATCGGCATGATGTTCCCGTCGCAATGCCAGATGATGTCGATGCCCGCGTCGACGAGGGGCTCCAGACACCACTTCAGCTCGGGGAAGTAGATCTGCCGAAGCATGGCCGGCGACATGAGCGGGCCGTTGGCGCCGCAGATGTCCTGCCCGGTGTAGGTGAACGGCGGCACGCCGTATTCGCGACAGGCCACGACGATGGCTTCATTCAGCATGCGCCCGTGCAGCGCCGAGCAGTGGTAGAACCGCCGCATCGTCTCTGGCTCCAGCGCCGCCGCGGCCAGGTAGTTCTCATAACCCCACCGGTTGTAGCCGCCCATGAAATCGGCTTGGCCGAAATGTCCGATGACCAGCGCGGACTCACCAAGCAGTTGCTGGTGCGCTGCGATGCCCGCCTTGTAATCTTGCGCCGCGCGGTCCACATCGAAGCCCGCGCGCACGGCGTCATCATCCGGCAGGTCGCGCAGGGAGGCCAGCACGTCTTCTGGAGTGCGGAACCCTTCCTGCTCATGCTGGCGGGTCTCGTGAATGATCTCGCCACATTCCAGCTTCCGCTGGGCCTCACCCGGAAAGTACCACTGGATGATGAGATTGGCGCCCACCGTCTTCACGAACTCCACGAAGACGCCCTGCGGGTCGGCCCAGTAATCGCGCCCGGTCACCCGCGTGTAGTAAGCGGAATTGGTGACAAAGCCCGAGGTCATGCAGGGGTACGGGACGTCCTCTCGCGACAACGTAGCATAGGCGATCTCGCGACCGGTCATGGAATGTGATCCTCCCGAGAAGATGGGGCAGGTTTCGCCCGGAATCCCGCTTGACCTGCCCCGGAGTGCACCCGATGCCCTGACGAACCGGCGCATCTTGTGGTACAATGCGGGCAAGGCGCGAGGGGACTGACGGCCAACCGCCGTCCGGCGGCGCAGGAAGACGACAAGGAAGGACCGCGAATTCATGCAACTCAGCTTCATGACGTTCAGTTGCCCTGAGGCAACACTGACCGAAGTGCTGACCGCCGCCATCAAGTATGGTTACGATGCGGTGGAGCCCAGAGCCGAGGAGAGCCACAGACACGGCGTCGAGCTGGAGACAACCAAGAAGGAGCGTGCACAGATCAAGGCCTCTTTCGCCGACACCGGCGTGGCCTGCGGGTGCATCGCCACCTCGCGCACCTACTCCATGGCCGATGCCGAGAAGCGGCGCGAGAGTGTGGAGCTCACGAAGAGGTACGTGGACCTTGCCCACGACCTGGGCTGCCCCACCATCCGAGTCTTCGGTGGTGGCACCCCCGAGGGCGCGGATCTTGCTGATGTGAAGAAGTATGTTGCCGAGGCGTTGCGCGAGTGTGCGGAGCACGGGCAGAAGGCGGGCGTCTACGTCTGCATGGAGACCCACGACGGCTACTGCAAGAGCGCGGACCTGATGGACGTGATCAACCTGGCGAACCACCCCTTCGCCGCGGTGAACTGGGACATCATGCACCCGTTCCGCGTGGGGGACACCATCGCCGAGGCTTTCGAAGCGGTCAAGGACCACGTGCGCCATTGCCATGTCCACGACGGCGTTCCCGGCCCCGACGGCGGGCCCAACGGCTGGCAACTCGCGCTCATGGGCGAGGGCCAGATTCCGCACGACGAGGCCTTCAAGCTCCTGGCGACCATCGGGTACAAGGGCTGCCTGTCCGGCGAATGGATCAACTTCCTTCCGGCCGACGAGTGCCTGCCTCACGAGGCGGAAGTGATGCGCCGGTACCGCGCCGAGGCCCTCGCCGCACTGAAGTAGCCGCTTTCGGGTACTATGCCGGCCGCCTCGCGCTTTGCGGGGCGGCCGCATTCGACCCCGCTTCCTGGTCCCAGGAAAACTTCCCACTCGCCCGGCCACCTGCAATGAACCTGAATGAAGGGGTGTGATCACGCACCATGGAGAAGCCCAGATTCTGCGTGCTCGGAGCCGGTCACGGCGGCACGGCGATGGCTGCCCATCTGTCGCTCAAGGGGTTCGAAGTCAACCTGTGGAATCGGTCGGATGCCCGTCTCGGCCCCATCCGGCAGGTGGGAGGCATCGAACTCCAGACCCCGGAGCACAGCACCGTTGAGGCGGGCTTCGGCAAGCTCGGGGCGGTCAGCACTGATTGCTCGGAGGTGGTGCCGGGCTGCGATGTGCTCATGGTGGTCCTCCCCGCCACCGGTCACAGGGAGGTCGCCAAGAGCATTGCATCCTGTGTCCAGGAAGCCCAGATCGTTGTGCTCAATCCCGGACGCACCGGCGGCGCGCTGGAATTCGCCCATGTGCTGCGGGAAGCGGGCTGCAGGAAGCTCCCGCTCATCGCCGAGACCCAGACATTCATCTACGCCAGCCGCGCCGTAGGCCCCGCGCAGGCCAAGATCTTCGCGGTCAAGAACAGCGTGCCCGTGGCCGCATTGCCCGGCTTCCGGACGTGCGAAGTCGTGGCCGCCCTGCGCCACGCCTACCCCCAGTTTGTGCCCGCGACCAACGTCCTGCGAACCAGCATGGACAATGTCGCCGTCATGTTTCACCCTGCGGTGATGCTGGTCAACTCGGCGCGCATCGAGGACACCCACGGGGATTTCGAGTACTACCTGCAGGGCGTCACTCCCTCGGTGGCCGCATATCTTGAGGAGATGGACAATGAGCGCATCCGCGTGGCCGAAGCCATGGGCATAGGCGCCATGCGTGTCCGCACCTGGCTTTACACCGCCTATGATGCAGCGGGACGCGACCTGAACGAGGCCATCCACGCGAACCCCGGTTACAAAGGAATCATGGCCCCGCAATCGCTCATGCACCGGTACATTCTTGAGGATGTCCCGTGCAGCCTGATCCCGATGATCTCCATTGGCGAGCAGTACGGCGTTCAGACGCCCACCATGCGAGCGGTCGTGCATCTGTGCTCGCTGCTGATCGGACGGGACTTCTGGCAAGAGGGCCGCACCGTCGAAACCATGGGCATCGAGGGGCTGTCAGTGCGCGAGCTTCTCAGACTGGTGAACGAGGAGGCGTTGTCTGATGCCTGAGATCCTCGCCGCTTCACTGGGCAACTGTGTGCACGTTGCCGGCGCGCTCAACTTCCTGCGTCTCGCGCGCAGCGCAGGCTATGACACCACGTTCCTGGGGCCCGCGGTCTCGGTGGACGTGCTGCTGGACGCGGTGGCTGAACGCAAGCCGGACATCGTCGCGGTAAGCTATCGTCTGACCCCGGAAGTCGCTGCGAAGCTCTTCGATGAGCTGAAGCGCAAAGCTGCCGATCGGGGGCTCTCTGGCCCGCGCTACCTGCTTGGCGGGACCCCACCCGTCGCCGAGGCCGGGCGCAGGGCCGGGATCTTCGAGGCCGTTTTCGCGGGCGACCAGTCTCCGGACGAGATCGTCGCGATCCTGCGAGGCGAGGGACGCAAGATATCCCCCGAGGACTTCGGCACAACACTGCTGGACCGTGTTGACAGGAGCTATCCGGCGCCGATTCTGCGCCACCATTACGGGCAGCCGACGGTGGAAGCAACGGTCGAGGGTGCGCGACGCATCGCCGAGGCCCGCGCGGTGGATGTGATCTCCATTGGACCCGACCAGAACGCCCAGGAGCATTTCTTCCGCCCGGAGCAGATGAAGCCTGAACTGTCCGGCGCAGGCGGCGTGCCCCTGCGGAAGCCCGAGGACCTGCGTGCGATCTACGAGGCATCGCGCTGCGGCAATTACCCGCTGGTGCGCTGCTACAGCGGCACGCGCGACCTGATCCGCTGGGCCCAGGTGCACGTGGAGACCATCGACAATGCCTGGGGCGCCATCCCGCTCTGTTGGTATAACACGCTGGATGCCCGTTCGGACCGGCCGCCGGCGGTCTCGATCGCCGAGAACATCCAGGCCATGCGATGGTACGCCGACCGCGACAAGCCGGTGGAGTGCAACGAAGCCCATCACTGGTCCATGCGGGATGCCCACGACACTATCGCTGTGGTCGCCGCGTTCCTGGGCGCGTACGCATGCAAGTCCGTGGGCGTTCGCACCTACGTTTCCCAGTACATGTTCAACTCCCCCGCCTCGACCTCGCCGATAATGGACCTGGCGAAGATGCTGGCCAAGGTGGAACTCATCGAAAGCCTCCGCGGCGAGGACTTCCGGGTCATCCACCAGACCCGCGCGGGGCTGCTGTGCTTCTCGGCCGACCCTAACGTGGCCAAAGGCCAGCTTTCCGCGTCCACCGTTCTGCAGCTCCAGTTGCGGCCACACATTGTGCATGTGGTCGGCTTCTGCGAGGGCGACCATGCAGCGCGGGTGGAGGACATCGTGGAAAGCTGCGCCATCGTGCGCGGGGTGTTCCGGCAAGCGCTCACCGACATGCCCGACATGCGCCTCGACCCGCGGGTGGTGGCGCGCAAAGAGGAACTGGTGGCGGAGGCGAACCTGCTTCTGGACGCACTGCGCGAACTGCCGTCCTGTGCCGATCCGTTGTGTGACCCGGCGACCCTCGCCCATGCCATCAAACTGGGCTACCTGGACGCTCCGCACCTGTGCGGGAACCCGTGGGCGGCGGGGCAATTGGCAACCGCGCCGGTGGAGGGGGCGATTCGGGCCGTTGACCTCGACACAGGCCAGGTCCTGTCCGAGCGGGAGCGCCTGCAACGCCTGAGAGCCGCCCACCCACACTGACGGGAACGGAGAGAGGCATGGAGTCGCTGATCCGCAACAGCACTGCTTCGGCTCCGCCGGACGCAGTAGCGCCCGATGCGGATCAGACGATGTTCTTTGCTGTTCCGAAGCGGCGCTTGCGGATATCCTCGGGCCGCCAGTCCACTGCGGCGAAGTCCCGGAACATTCCCAGGTTCAGGAGGGTGTTCGCGGGGATGTTCTCGCGGGCGGTGGCGCCCACAATGTAGTGGAGCATCCACGGATGGAGGGATCCCGGCACCGACTCGCGTTTCACCGCGAGGTGCTCCCGTGTGACCAACTCGCCCGCCGCGATGGCCCTCGCCGAGACTACGCTCTTGCGCCGCGCCAGCGCTCCGGCGGGCATCTTCCCGTCGCTGTTCACCACCACGGAGTTCACGCCTTCACCCAGCGCCTCTTCCACCTGCCGCACCTTGCGGACCATGTCCCGCACGCTCTCAACATCCACGGAGATCGACGCATCCGGGGTGTCCGGGTTTTCGTCCACGTTGAGGTGCTTGCTGATGAGCACCGGGTCCATCGCCGCCACCGCGTAGATGAGATGCTTGCTGGTGGTGTGCTCCACGCAACCCACCACAGCCCCAATGCGGTCGAATGCCGCCCGGTAGGTGTTGATGACCCGCAGATTCGCGCAAGCATACGCCTCATCCGTATCGCCGGATTCCAGGGTGGAATGCAGGACAATGGGCCCCTGCGCGCCGGCCTGCTGCAGCCGGTTCACGGCCGCCTCGGCCTCCCCGAGAGAGGCCCCGATGTCGTGAAACGTCACGGGCAGCCCGGTCTTCCCCGCCAAGTCCAGCATGATCGGGTTCTGCATGTCATCCGAGTTCAGGTTCAGCATCGGCGTGCCCAGCGAGACGGCAAGCTCCAGGCTCACCGGGTCCAGCGGCGTGTGGTACAGGATAATCCCCAAGTCCACCGCGAGGCGGTGCATATCCTCCCACTCGCCCCGCTGGAGAGACAGCTTCTTGTACAGGTCGTATCGCTCCGTGCCTGGTACGCCGTCCCAGTAGAACTCCTCGGGATCCCACAGGAAGGTGTCCACGCCGTCGCATCCAGCCTCCGCCGCAGCACGCAGGAGCAATTCCATCTTCTCCGCACTGCCCAGATGCGAGCAGCCGACCTCCGCGGTCAAGAAAATCGATTCCCCGTATCCGATGCGCCTGTCGCGCACCTCGATGGTCGTCGCTTTCATTCCGTCGCTCCTGACTTTGCCCCCGGATTGCCACGGTCCAGGCGCACGGATGCCCGGCGCCTGAGGTGGCTTTCCGCCGCGAGCGCAGCGGTCGCCCCCTCCGCCGCCGCGACCACCATCTGGCGCACCTGTTTGCTGCGCACGTCACCGGCCGCGTACACGCCCGACACTGCGGTCCGGCACAGGTCGTCCGTGATGATGAACCCCTTGGCGTCCGTCTCGAGGGCGTCCATCAGGAACTCTGTCGCGGGCGCGGCGCCGCGCAGATAAAGGAAGATTCCCGACGCTTCGAGCACATGCTCGTTCTGGTCCCCAGTGAACCGTGCGCCGATGACCTGGTCGTCATCGCCGAGGATTTCCTGGATCTTCATCCCACAGCGCACTGATATGTTTTCGGCGGACTCCAGGGCAGCGAGCAGTTCCGGGTCCACGCGAACCTCGGGCATTCCGGTCACGAGGTGCACCGAACTGGCGATAGTTGACATGTTCAGCGCCTCTTCCACCGCCTGGTCGTCGTCTCCAACCACCAGCACATTCTCGCCGCTGTAGAATGGCCCGTCGCACGCGGTGCAGTAGCAGACCCCGCGCCCCTGGTACTCTTCCTCGCCCGGTAGCCTGCCAGCGGGAGCCATGGCGCCGGTGGCCACGATCACCTCGTGTGCGGCAAGGACTTCGCGCCCGGCGTACACGAGCTTCACTTCGCCGCTGAAGTCCACGCCGGCCACAGACGCGATGACGTGGCGGGCACCGGCGGCAACGGCCTGGCGGCGAATCAGCTCAACGAGGTCGCGTCCCTGGATCGGCTCCGCCTGTCCCGGAAAGTTGGCCACGACAGGCGCCTGGGCAGCCATCCCCGACAGCTCGGTGGGGCTGACCACCACCGTGTTCAACCCCGCGCGGGAGGCGTAGAGGGCCGCGGTCAGCCCGGCGGGCCCGGCGCCAATGACGCACAGGTCGCAGTTCGCTTCAGTCTCGGCCATCGCTCATCACCGTCCCTTGAGCGTCATTCCCAGGTCAGGATTACCTTCCCCGCAGTCTGGTCGATCATCCCGTCATACGCCGCCTGCGCCTGTTCGGGTGGGTAGATGCCAGTGATCAGCCGGTCCACATCCAGCCCGCTCTGGTACATGCAGAGCATGTCGTCATACCACGCCGGGTGCGCCACCCAGTTGCCCATCATTCGCATATTGCGCTTGATGATGAGCCTCTGCGGGTCGATGCTCTGCTTCCCGTGACCCACGCAGACGATGATCCCCTCGGGCTTCGTGGCATCCATCGCCACGTCGAGAGTGTCTTGCCTGCCCGCGCACTCGTAGACCTTGTCCGGGCCCCACCCGTCGGTCATGTCCTTGAGCAGGCCCACCATGTCATCCGTCGCAGTGGGGTCGATGGTCTGCCAGGCGCCCATTTTCATGGCGAGATCGCGCCGGGCCTGGCTGGGCTCGACCGCAATCACCTTCGCGCCCAGGAACGCCTGGACAAGTACCATGCCCAGCCCAACCGGGCCGCAGCCGAACACGCAGGTGATATCCCCCGGCTCGAGACCGGAACGCACTGTGGCCCCGTAGGGCACCCCGAGACCGTCGCCACACAGCAACACCGCAACCGGGTTGCTCACGTCATCGTCCAGCTTCACCATGCTTGCAGCTTTGGAGACGCAGTACTCCGCATGGGTCGCGCTGGGCGTGCCGACTTCGCTGCAGAAGGTGTCCTTCCCGATCCGGCACCAGCGGCACTTGCCGCACCCTTGGAGGGTGAACACGCCGACGCGATCGCCCTCTTCCCACTGCGCGTGGCCATTGGGGTCGGCAATGATCCCCGCCACCTCGTGTCCCCCGTTCATCTCCATGCCCTTCTCGCCGCGTACCGCGCCCATCTCGCTGCCGCAGACGCCACTGGCCGTGACCTTCACCAGCACCTGATTCTCATTCGGAACGGGCATCGGGTACTCATCGATCTGCACTTTTCCGTTGCCCAGTATGTGTACCGCGCGCATGGCTGACTGCTCCTTTGCTGATGGAAGGCCGTACGGCCCGAGGTCCGACTCCAGGGCAATTCCGCGCTGCGCCCCAGAGTCCTCCCGCCGGGCCCTCAGAAGGAGTCGTCTACGCGACCCCGAATAGCTTTCCGGACCCCGGATACTTTTCGCCCCTGCGTTGTTATGAGGGAACAGGGCGTGTGCATTCGGCTGCCATCACCTGGAGGGGCACTATGGCAGGTTTCCGCAAGGACGTCGAGACGCTCATTCGCGCCCGTTACCCCATCATCTATGTGCTCACGTGGGAGGAGGCGCGCATCGAGAAGGACCTTCTCGAAGTCTCCGAGCGTCTTAAGAAAGACCTCTTCACCTGGTCCATCACCACCGGCTTCGCCCGAATGCCTGATGGGAAACCGGACGGCGGAACCACCGACCCCCTGCGTGCCCTGGGTTACCTGCTGGAGTCCAAGGACAACGGCATCTTCCTCATGCGGGACTTCGATCCGTACGTGAAGGACCCCACCGTGGTCCGCAAATTGCGGGACGTCGCGCGCGAACTGAAGATGAGCTACAAGACCCTCATCATCGTCTCGCCGGTGATGAACATCCCCGAGCACCTGGAGAAGGACATCAGCGTCCTGGATTACCAGCTTCCGGATCGCGAGGAGATACGGGTCCTGCTAGACCGCATCATCGCCCAGGTGAGCAGCAACCCGCGCATCCAGGTGGAACTCGACGACCACGAGAAGGAGCTTCTCGTCAACGCCGCCCTGGGCCTGACCGCATCCGAAGCCGAGAATGTGTTCGCAAAGGCCATCGTGGAGGACGGGCGGCTGGACGTGAGCGACGTGCACGTGGTGCTCAGCGAGAAGCAGCAGATCATCCGCAAGTCAGGCATACTCGAGTTCTACCCGGCGGAGGAAGAGTTCTCGGATGTCGGCGGCATGGACTTGCTGAAGACCTGGCTGCGCAAACGCGGCAATGCCTTCACCGAACGCGCCCGGGAGTTCGGGCTTCCCTTCCCCAAGGGCGCGCTTCTGCTGGGCGTCCAGGGCTGCGGCAAGAGTCTCTGCGCGAAGGCGGTGTCGGGCCTGTGGAAGCTGCCCCTCCTGCGCCTGGATGTGGGCTCACTCTTCTCGGGCATCGTCGGTTCGTCCGAGCAGAACATGCGGCGGGCGATCCGCCTGGCTGAATCGGTTTCCCCCTGCATTCTCTGGCTGGATGAGCTTGAGAAGAGCTTCTCGGGGGTGCGCAGTTCGGACGTGTCCGACGGTGGCACCACCTCGCGGGTATTCGGCAGCTTCATCCAGTGGATGCAGGAGAAGACCGCGCCGGTGTTCGTGATCGCCACGGCAAATGATGTGAGCGCACTGCCGCCTGAACTCCTGCGCAAGGGCCGGTTCGACGAGATCTTCTTCGTAGACCTGCCCACCGAAGACGAGCGCGCCGAGATCTTCTCCATCCACTTGCGCAAGCGCGGGCGCGAGACAGGGGACTTCGACGTGGCCGCGGCCTCAGCGGCAGCCGATGGCTTCTCCGGCGCTGAGATCGAGCAGGTGGTGGTTTCGGCGCTGTACGACGCCTTTGACGAGAGCCGCGAGATCACCCAGGAAGACCTGCTGGCGAATGTCGGGAATACGGTGCCGCTGTCGACGACGATGAAGGAGCGCCTGCAGTCCTTGCGCGAATGGGCGAGGACCCGGGCGCGGCCCGCGTCGGAGACCACCGTGGAACGCGGCTGGCAGGAGGGCCGGAAGATCGAGATCTGACGGGCGGGGACGACGCCAACCGTCGCCGCCGTCCGGAGGGGCCGCATGGGAAAGCGCGTCGGCACAACGCGCCGGGACCCATCCGGCCCGGTCGTCGCCGTAGACGTCAACGACATCCGCGGGCAAGCCCGCTCCTACAAGTCTGCCGGACGTAGCCGGCGTCTGCGTACCCGGCGCCCTTTCCATCCGTACCGGGACCGCGCCAGCAGCCGCAGGCCGTCGCCGTCTCCCTCATCCTGAACGAAGCGACTGCCTGCGGTCGCCGAGAAGGAGAGGGGGGCAGGGGGCGTGAGGCCGCCGTCTGCCGTCACCCGCAATCCAATCACAGGGAGGCACTCATCTCATGTCCACCGCAGTCGCCGTGGGAACCGCCGTGATGGACATCGGCATGATGGGCACCGCTGTCGGGGCAACTTGCGTGCTCGTCGTTGGAGCCGCCGCGGTGACCGGGGCTGTGGTCGCCGGGCTTGCCATGCGCCAGGCACTCGACGAGCGCCAGCTGGACAACCTCCTCCAGCGCATGTCGGAAGAGGAGATCTCCACCACCGTCCTGGACCGCGAGGGCTTCCGCAAGCACAAGATTCACGAGCGCCTGGCCCAGGCCAAGGTCGCCTCTCAGTTCGAGGGCGCCGACGTCATCATGGAGACCGCCAAGGGCGAAATCCTTGGCTTCACCCAGGGCGTCGACGGCGCCTATACCCTCAGCGCGAAGTACGGGGCGGACGGCATCAGCGAGTGGACTGGCACGAACGAGGAGATCCAGCAGAAGCTCACGCAGCGGTACGCCTACATGAAGGTGAAGAAGGAAGTCGAGAAGCGCGGTTACGCCGTTGTCGAAGAGGAAATCCTCGAAGACAACAGCATCCGCGTTCACGTCCGGCGCTGGGGTTGATGCACCCGCCTGAAACGGTCGCTGTTTCCCGCGGTCGGAGCGATGCACAATGGCCGCTCCACTCGTAGTTGAAGGCTATCATGTCCGTCGCTGGCTGGGGCAGGAGCCCTGGGGCCAGGCGCATCTCGTGGTGGACGACAGCGGCGCGTTTTTCACCGCGAAAGCACTGGAGCTTCCGCGCCTTGGCATTCCGGCGCCAGACCCGGAGGACCCCGACTTCCAGCGTCTGGTCAGCGCGATCCGCGCTGTCTCGCATCCCGGCGTCCTGAACGTCCACGATGTCATCGTCCGCGACGGGCTGGTGTACCTGTTCGAGGACTACCTCCACGACCAGCGCGACCTGCGCGACATATTGCGCCGCCAGAGGTTCATCGCACCCGAAGCCGCCTGGAAACTGGCCTGTCAGCTCTGCCACGGGGCCCATTTCCTGCATGAGCGCGGCATCATCCATCTGCGCCTGCGGCCCGAATGCATCCTGATCGGCCGCAGCGGACTGGACGCGCGCATCTCGGACGCCGGCGTCATGGCGGTCCTCACCCACCTGAAGCCGGACATGGACCGGCGGCCGTGGGTTGCGAACACGGTATGTCCCGTCTGGCTGAGCGGGGCGCCCGCGGACCGATCCTGCGACACCTACTCCATCGGCGTCATCATGCGCGAGGCCTTACAGGAGGGCCCGGAGTGGAATGCCCGGGAGCAAGTGATCCGCGAGGAGATCCGGCGCTTCAGCTTCCTGGAACTTGAGCGGAGCATTGCGGAACTCGAGGAGGAGTTCCAGCGCAAGCCGCCCTCGGAGGAGGACCCGGTCAAGTGGGTCCAGCTCCGCCGGGTTATTTGCGACGCCGCCCATCCTGAGCCGAAGGAGCGCTACCCCACCGCCGCTGCGCTGGGGAAGGCCATCGCGTCCGCCCGGCATGAGGACCAGTTCGGCCCGGAGGAACTGCCTTCGCGGGCCGCGCGTGAGGTCCCTGGCAGGCCACGCCCAAGGAAGCTCACGGCAGCAGGCGTCGTCTTCTGCCAGGTCTGTGGGCGTCCTGCAACTGGCGAGGAGAAGAACTGCAAGAGCTGCGGCGCCCCGCTGGTTACGCCACGTGAGGCCGAAGTCCAGCCCAGCGCCGCCGAACTGGACATTGAGCTTCAGGAAGTGCGCGACTGGTACGCCGAAGCCGGCGACGACATGGCGGCGCGGGGCAAGAGCACCGAGGCCGAGAAAGCCTACCGCATTGCCGTCTACCGCAACCGCGAGGACCCGGCCTGCTGGAAGGACCTCGCGGACATGTACACCATCAACCGCAAATTCGACCGGGCGCTGAAGGCCTACTGGATCGCCACGCGCTACCGGCCCAATGACCCCGCGCTGCGCATCGACCTGGGTCTTGCGCTACTCGCGAACCGCCGCCCCGAAGACGCCCAGAGGGAGTTCACCACTGTCCTCAACACCCGCACCTGCGCGGAGATTCGCCTGGCCGCGCTCACCCATCTCGGCGCGTCGTTCGCCGCCCAGAAACGCCACATGGAGGCGATCGAGGTCTGGCGCGGGGTGCTGGAGGAGCGCCCCTTTGACATCAGCGTTCACTGCTCCATCGCCGCCTCGTACGCAGCCCTGGGCAATTTCCCGCGGGCCTACGACCACGTGAAAGTGGCGGTGCGCGCTCGGCAGGACTCTCCCACCGCACAACTGGTCCTGCGCCGACTGGACCGCATGAACCGCTCGGTCGGGCACCCGTGGAGCCGGGAGTCTGTCCTTTTCATCCGCCTCCCGATCCTCCTGTTCTGCCTCATCATGGGCTGGCCCGGTCTGATCCTGTACGCCCTGGGCACGCTTCTGTTCGAGACGGTGAGTTTCATCATCCTCACGGACTGGGGCGCCGCGTTCGAGCGCCTGCGCATCCGCATGGGCCGCAGCCGGGAGGAACCGCGGTGACCGCGCCCGATGACGCGCGACTGACGGATCTATGGCGAGAGCATGACTCGCTTCTGGCGCGGCAGCAGCCATTCGGGTTTCTGGACATCAGCCCCGAACTCCTGGCGGTCAAGGAGGAGATCGCCCTGGCGCTGGCGTCGCCCTGCCGTCTCTGCGCTCGCCAGTGCGGGGTGGATAGACCCGCGAGAGAGCGTGGCTGGTGCGGGGTGGGCTGGCCGGGGCGCATCGGCGAGGAGCACATCCATTTCGGCGAACTCGAGGAACTGATCCCGACTCACAGTGTCTTCTTCTCGGGCTGCACCATGGGCTGTGTCTACTGCCGCAAGCAGGAACTCATCAACGAACCCGGCGCCGGTATGCCCTTCGAGCCGGAAGCCTTCGCTGCAACCGTGCAGGCCCGGATCCGGCAGGGCGCCCGCAGCCTGAAGCTTCTCGGGGGCACACCGGAACCCCAACTGCCCGCGGTTTTCCAGCTCCTGCGCAGTCTCCCGGAACGCCTGCCGGTTGCGCTGGAGACTACCATGTACATCCCGCCCGAGGTCGTCCGCCTCTATGAGGGTGCCATCGACCTGCTCATCTGCAATGTGCGATACGGGCAGGAGACTTGCGCCGTGCGGCTCTCCCACGCGCCGGGGTACGTGCGGCTTTCGCGCCGCGCACTGGAGCAGGCGGCAGGGAGGTTTCGCCTCTCATTGCGGCACCTGGTGCTGCCCGGCCATATCGACTGCTGCACCGCCGGGGTCGCCCGGACGTTACAGGAGCTGCTTCCGGATGCACCGCTGATGCTGCTGACCCAGTACACGCCCTTCGGGGCAGCAATGCGAGACCCGGTGCTCGGCCGGCACCTTGCGGACGCCGACCGAGACAAGGCTCTTGCGGTCGCCGGGGCGAACAAAGACCTCGTGGAACTGTGGCCCATCGACTGAACACCCGAAGCGGGGCATGACCATGCGCAAGGAACTGGAGATCATCATCCGGCCCGACGGGAACGTGGAGATCCGCACCGTGGGCATCAAGGGAGCCGCCTGCCTGGACGAGGTGAAGCCGATCCAGCAGGCCCTGGGACATGTCATCGACCAGCGACTCACCAGCGAATACTACGAAGAAGAGCAGTCCGTGCAACTCGAAGGGCGCACCGGCGCAGGATACCCACATCGTGATCGGCCCTGACGGAACGGTGCGGGTGCTGGACATGAGCCCCGAACTGCTCGAGGTGGCGCTCCAGCTTGACCCCACAAACCAGCGTCTCCTGCGGTACAAGGCGATGCTGGAGGGCGGGAAGGCTGGCGATCCGTAGCGGACAGACAACGGCCACGGCGTCGCTGGCAAGCCCGCTCAAACATGTGAGCCGGACGTGCCCGCGACGCCCTTGATGCCAGGCTACCGACGACCTTACTCCTCAATTACCACCACGCTGTGAATGTGAACGTGATCCAGCGTCACCGTCAGCACCCCGTCCTCCCAGGACCACTCGAACCCGTCGCCATCAGGCACAACCGTCACTGACTTCGGTTCCTGAGCCATCCTCACCCGCAAGCCCACATCCGGCACCGGCGGCAGGTAGTCCACAATCACCCGGCGAGGCATGAGCATCTCCCCGGCTCCCCGGTTCAGGAGGTTCGCCACGATCTGCCCCGGCCGTCTCCGCAACACCAGTTCCACCTGCGCAGGCGCATCGATCTCCGCCGCCCAGTCGATCCCCAGGTCCGTAACGATGTTGGCGATGAAATCCCGCAGCCACGGGTAATGCCCGGCGAAGTAATTGCGGAAGATCGGCCCGTGGATCGCGGTGATGGTCCCCTTGCCAACGCTCCGGCGCGTGACGATCACTGCGTCCGTGGTGTCCTTGGACGGCTCCTCGTTCACCAGCTTGTACGCCACCGCGACCGTATCCGCTCCCGGCTCAACCGCCTGCCAGTCTCCGTAGACGCCCACGGTACGCCCGTTCACTTCCAGGTAACACGAGCCAGTGTCCGGGTCCAGATCGCCGGACTCATCGACTTCCCGCGGAGTGCAGCCCACGAGTTCCGGCGTCTCGCGGCTGAGGTGCCCGCCGGACAGAACCACGTGCCCGCCACTTTCCGCAAAGGCTTCCAGGAATGCCACCATCTGTGCGCTCAGGCCGTCCTGCTCGGGCGCAACGAGAAGCCTGTAGTCGCAGCCGCGCTCCAGCGCGATCTCCTCCGTGAGGATGTCGGTGGACCGCCCTGTCTCCAGCAGCGCCTGCAGGCTGCCCTCAATCGGGTCCACCGCCGCCGCGTAGTTGAAAAGTGGAGCATTGTGGCGGTAGTAAGTTCCCGCGAGGTGCAGGATCGCGGCTTGCGGGAGGGTCTGGGTCTTGAAGGCAGCCGCCTGTCGCTCGCGGCAGAACTGGGCGACTTCGGCCAGGATATCATGCCGCCAGCCAACCAGCCAGCCGGAGCGCTCCGGCTTCTCGTACAGCATCACCGCGCCGCCGAGAGCCACGACCTCGGCTACTTCCTGCTTCAGGTGCTCTGCGGTCTTCACGGTCCACGGCTGCTCACTCCGCATCTCCCCGGCCTTGCAGAAGTCCCAGGCCATGAGGTCCCAGGTGATCCCCCGCGCGTCGAGGATCCGGCCCTCCAGCGCCGCCCGGTCCGCGCCCCAGATCCAGGTGTAATCGCCGCTCAGGTAGTCCACGGGGGCCGTCGCGGGGTCCGGCTGCCGGATGGTGTACATCCAGTTACTGCAGATGCAGCAGTCCGGCTTCCGTTCGTGGCAGGCATCGGCGTATTCGGTGACATGTTCCACAAACAGATCGCGGTGGAAGCTCAGCCAGGCATCCCAGTTGGCCTGTCCGGCTTCACGGGGGATCTCGGTGATCCCCGTCCGTTTCGCGAACTCCTGGATGCAGTCGTCGCAATAGCACGGCGCGGACGCCCAGTTTTCGCCGTCCACCCAGAAACCGTCCACATCGTACTCATCGATCAGTTCCAGCATCTGCGGGATCATCAACTCGCGCCGGTACCCGCTGAGCGGGCAGGTATTGTTGGGGTCGCGGCTGCCATCGGCGTTCACTCGTCCCCACTCGGGGTGCAACTCGATCGCCCGCGTGTCCCAGACGCCCGAGTAATGCATGCCCAGCCGGATCCCCAGCTTGCGGGTGACGTCCCGGTGAACGCGCAGCGCGTCTCTGACCACGCCGGGCGATGTTGATCCGACCTCGGTGGGCCAACTCGTCCAGCCCGCGTGGCCCTTGCAGTCGCACTGGATCCAGTCCGGACCCACCAGACGCAGGCGCTCCTCCAAGTGTTCCGGGGTCAGTTCCGCGCCGAGATTGGTGTCCGTTTCGCGCGCGTGCAGGTCGTAGTGGATGCCGTAGAACACGTCCTCATGCCAGTTCGGCTTGCGTTCACTCACGGAAATGGCCTCCGGTTGGCGGCGGATGGTCGAGATGCGGCCAGAGAGTTCGCTGAGCGTGGCAAAGGGACCTTCGCTTGGCCCCCAAGCACGCCAACAACAGACTGGGCGATAGCTTTCCTTCCAGGACGTAGTTCTGGCTTCATACTGCTGGGGAGGAGCCCCAGCTTGTGCACGCGCCATATCGTCTACTGCTTGCCGACTTGGGCGCTTGGTAGCGATGGCTGGGTTGCGTCAAGTATCTTCTAGTTACGTCAAGCACCTTCCGCAAGTTGGGTCGTGGCATTCCGCCAGCTTTCTTCGCTGGCCTGCGCCCGCGGGGAAGCAGTGGAAAGCCAAGGTCTCTTCGATGTTGTCTTCCACCCAGTTGCACAGCTTCGGGCATTCGCCCTGCCACTTGTTCAGCCACGCCGCCAGGTCGCCCCACGCTTCCTCCAGGTCGCGCCGATCATACAGCCAGCGCAGTTCGGTCATGCGATCGTCATCGTGCTTGGGCAGCAGATGATCCTTGCATTGCGCACGAAATGCACGTCGCAGCGCTGCCACACCGCTTCGGGCAATGGTTCGAAGATCGCCTGCTTCAGCCCCGCGTGGTCGTCGCTGACGACGAACTCGCCCCCCCCCGCCAGACCCCGCTGTTTGAGCACAGCACGAGATCGCGCCAGCTTGCGCCTATCCCGATTGGCAAGCTCCACGCCCGGAACCCACTGCCGGCCTGAGCGTGTCCGCGCCTTCCGGTCCTGAGTCCTGTTTCACAGGCCGCGAAACGTGCTTTGCCACCACCGGAGCGTCACGAGGCATTGCGGCGCGCAGTCGACGAGGAGATCGTGCCCGGCTAGTGCGTGCCCGACCCACTTATCGCGGTCAGACCCGATGGCTGCCTCGAGATCTGATAGACCCTTCATATACTGCTTGCGAGTGATGGCACTCTTCTTTCGCGGCGTCTTGGACCCACGCTGGCGGCGATGCCATGACTCAACTTCTTGCAGGAGGTTCCATGCACAATCGCGAAGTCGCCGAAGGCCGCGGACTGTCCCCCGAACGCAACCGAAAGCCTAGCCGCTACCTGGCCCCTACCTTGACTGTCTGACGAGACAAGGCGCATCGAAACACAGGAGGACTTGCGCCACGCAATCGCGAACCCAACTGCTGAATGTCCGCGCACATCGCTCGAACGATCGCTGTCGCGGCGCGGACATCACTGTCGCAGATGTGTGCCATCTGGGAGGCGCGAAACCTATGTGGCGACGCATCACCCGGTGGGTCGCCGGTAGCGACCTGACGGCAATGATCTGCTTCACCTACCTGTGCATGGCCCTGGCGTGGGTGTTTGTTGCCGAGCTTGTAAACGAGAGACTCGCCCTGCCGGTGGACCAGGCAAGCTACGCCCGCGCCAGCGGCGTGCTCTTCGCGGTCGTCTCCACCCTTGCTATCTTCCTGCTGTACGGCAGATCCGAGAAGCGTCTAAGAGCCCGCGAACAGCACTACCGCACCATCGTCGAGACGACACGCGACGGAATCTGTCTGCTGGACCGGGGCGGAGTCATCACGTACGCGAACCCCAGGATGGCGGAGATGCTTGGTTGCAGCCCTTCGGAACTTGTGGGCCGAGCATTCAAGCGGTTCGTGGACGAGCGCTACGCGCCCGGCCTCGAAGCCTACTTCCGAGCTCTGCCGGGCAATGGGGCGGAGCATGAGGAGGTTGAACTCCGCCGTCCGGATGGCGCGCCCTGCTGGGCGGTTGTCAGCGCGGCTCCCGTCCGCGATGGTGAGAACCGCGTGGCAGGCACCGTCGC
>Ga0067045_1029898_pt1 | contig 17749 bp, 13 predicted proteins | sample TerdegcTABiofilm_FD_59184 | JGI IMG/M metagenome (GOLD analysis project Ga0067045, IMG submission 59184) | Combined Assembly of (Gp0054472, Gp0054536) Wastewater bioreactor microbial communities from Singapore -Terephthalate degrading... | reverse complement strand
TGCGCATTGGTAGGAGAGCGTTCTATAAGCCGTCGAAGCCGTACCGGAAGGAGCGGTGGAGGTAATAGAAGTGCGTATGCTGACATGAGTAGCGAGAAAACAGGTGAAAAACCTGTTCGCCGAAAACCTAAGGTTTCCTGGGCAAGGTTAATCCGCTCAGGGTTAGTCGGTCCCTAAGCTGAGGCCGAAAGGCGTAAGTGATGGAAAGCAGGTTAATATTCCTGCACCACGTGAAAGGCGTTTGAGCGATGGAGGGACGCGGAAGGATAGGCCATCCGGGTGTTGGACGTCCCGGTTTGCGTTTGTAGGAGGATGTTTCAGGCAAATCCGGAACATCATATCTCTGAGGAACGTGAGGAGAGACTTAGTCTCGTAAACTGGTTAATTCCATGCCGCCAAGAAAAGCTTCTAAGCGAGCCAATCATGTGACCGTACCGTAAACCGACACAGGTGGGTGAGGTGAGTATCCTAAGGCGCTCGAGGTAACCATCGTTAAGGAACTCGGCAACTTGACACCGTAACTTCGGGAAAAGGTGTGCCCCGGTAGGGTGTAGCAATACGCTTGCGAAGCCCCAGGGGGTTGCAGTGAAAAGGCCGTGGCGACTGTTTACTAAAAACACAGGACTCTGCAAAATCGTAAGATGAAGTATAGGGTCTGACGCCTGCCCGGTGCCGGAAGGTTAAGGGGAGCTGTTAGCGCAAGCGAAGCGGTCAACCGAAGCCCCGGTAAACGGCGGCCGTAACTATAACGGTCCTAAGGTAGCGAAATTCCTTGTCGGGTAAGTTCCGACCTGCACGAATGGCGTAACGATTGCGGCGGTGTCTCAACGATGGCCTCGGCGAAATTGAAGTGGCGGTGAAGATACCGTCTACCCGTGGAAAGACGGAAAGACCCCGTGGACCTTTACTACAACTTGACAGTGTATTTTGGGGTATCTTGTGTAGGATAGGTGGGAGGCGTTGAAACCGGGACGCTAGTTTCGGTGGAGCCGTCCTTGAAATACCACCCTGGGTATCACGAGGTACTAACTCGGGCCCGTAATCCGGGTCGAGGACACTGTCTGGTGGGTAGTTTGACTGGGGCGGTCGCCTCCTAAAGAGTAACGGAGGCGCGCGAAGGTTCCCTCAGGCTGATTGGAAACCAGCCGTAGAGTGTAAAGGCATAAGGGAGCTTGACTGCGAGAGAGACATCTCGAGCAGGTGGGAAACCAGGTCTTAGTGATCCGGTGGTTCCGTGTGGAAGGGCCATCGCTCAACGGATAAAAGGTACCCCGGGGATAACAGGCTGATCTCCCCCAAGAGTTCACATCGACGGGGAGGTTTGGCACCTCGATGTCGGCCCATCGCATCCTGGGGCTGAAGTCGGTCCCAAGGGTTTGGCTGTTCGCCAATTAAAGCGGTACGCGAGCTGGGTTTAGAACGTCGTGAGACAGTTCGGTCCCTATCTTCCACGGGCGTAGGATATCTGAGAGGCTCTGTCCCTAGTACGAGAGGACCGGGATGGACGGACCCCTGGTGTTCCGGTTGTCGCGCCAGCGGCATAGCCGGGTAGCTACGTCCGGATCGGATAACCGCTGAAAGCATCTAAGCGGGAAGTCGACCTCAAGATTAGATATCCCGGGCTTAGGCCCCTAAAGACCCCTCGTAGACGACGAGGTTGATAGGCCGGGTGTGGAAGTGCGGTAACGCATGGAGCTTACCGGTACTAATAGGTCGTGCGGCTTGATACCCAACAAAACGAGCTTGTATCCTCGAACCCCTATTCGATTGATATACTTGGCGCGCTGGGCTGCGGCTCAGCGCTCAGCAAATTCGATTTCCCGGTGACAACGGCGGAGGGGAAACACCTGTTCCCATTCCGAACACAGAAGTTAAGCCCTCCAGCGCCGATGGTACTGCGTGGGTGACCGCGTGGGAGAGTAGGTCGTCGCCGGGATACCCCATAAAGAGCCCCCTCGTTTCAGAGCGGGGCTCTTCGTCGTTCTGCAGCTCAAACCCCGCGTTCGCACGCGGGTTCATTCCCTTAACGCGGCTTTTACAGGTCGCATCTTGAGATAAATCGCGGGCTGGAAAGCCTGCGCTCCTCCTTCACAATGATAGGTCAGTGCCGAGAATCCTGGTGCAGTTCATCACCGGAGTGAGGCTCGTGTTTCATTGATACGAGGGATCAAGCGCCTCGGTTCCAGGCGGCGAGCATCTCTGGCATTCTCCATTCTTTGAGCAGCCGAGCAGTGCTGGCGGGAACAAGGTGTTCCCACGGGTCGCCGTGAACCATGGCGTTCCGGACGGTGGCACCGCAGATACCTTTCTCCGTAGCGGGTTTTTCCCACATCACTTCTGTTTTCAGACCTACAGACTGGAAAAGCTTGTGCTTCTTGTGGCCCCACGAGTCGTAGATGGTCAGATAAAATGTGGCATCCAGGGGCGCGTAGAATCTGTAAAGGTCGGGCCGATTCACAGGAAAGGGGACGATGGAAAATTCCTCGTACGAGACTTGGGCCTCGAGAAGCGCATCCCGAATCATGTTGAGTCTCTGATAATAGGTCAGGACGTTGGCAGAATCGAGGCTCCTTACCGGATCGTCGGGATCGTGGGAGGTCAGGAGGGGATCGGGATTGGTAATTCCTACGACCATGTGCCTGCATCGGCTCTTCCCCGCAAGCAGGTACTTCATGTGGTCGTTGTGCAGAGGCTGAAATCTCCCATGAATGAAGCCGACAGCATCCATGTCGAACCCTCGCGACAGATACCCTAGCCTGGCGGAAAAGCGTTTGGACGGTTGCATATCCTAGTGTATGGCCGCTTCCGAAACGAAGAAAGCGCGCCTTGCGAACGCTGATCCCTATTGCGTGTCCCACTGTCGCATACGCTCTATGTACTCCTCGGGAAATCCCCAGTATTCGGCCGCACTCACCAGAACACCCTTGTACTCACGGGAAGGCCGGACGTCCTTGGCGGCAGTCTTGTTCGATTCAGCCAGATAAAGCCAGGCCTGCACCACCTGTCCGTTGCTAACCGTCTTGACGGGAACACGCTTGGTGCCGCGGGAGTAAAAATACGGATGTCCTTCTTTCCGGTCAAATTCCTTGAGCAGCGATTCATCGATTTCCAGAAGGATGCCCCACACGGTGGAGTTCTCTTTCGGCTCCAGGTTGGCGGTACCGCAACCTCTCCCTCTCGAGTAATAATTCCAGACATAGTCGTACCCCGACAGGGTAGCAATTTGCGCGCTAAGGACCAGCGATGAGTCGTGGCCCGAGCCCTCGAGCCATGAGCGCAATTCAGACCTACTCATATTGGCCCCGTATACAAATACAAAATCCGTTGCCATTGAATTCTCTCCCCATCCTTCAATCACGACAGGAGATGCTCCAGTCCTGAAAGAATTACTGCTGCCGAGCTTCCTGACGTGCTCGAATGCCATTCCAACAGTGCGACCACGCCGGTATACCGGGTCCTCAAAGTATTTCAGGCTTCTCTCATATCAAAGACCCGTTTCGTCTTCCGCTCGCTTCGCGGTAGCGAGCCGTATTCTACAATTTCCACCTGAGGAGTGACGAGGATTTTCTTCTTTATGGCCTCTTTCACAAGAGTTTCTGTGTGCCGGTCAGCGGACGGGTCAGCCGCCAGCTCTCGCTCCACTCTCAATCTCATGGTGTCCTTCCCGTCCTTCCTCTCGAGGAGTACCTGGTACTCGCTGCCAATGCCGGGGATCTGGCTGAGCGCGCTGTCTATCTGTCCGGGGTACACGTTTACTGCCCGCACGATGAACATGTCGTCCGATCGGCCGAGAATTCTGTCATGTCTCGGCAGTATGTTTCCGCACGAACAGGGTCCGGGAATGAGCGCGGTGAGATCGCGTGTGCGATAGCGGATTAGTGGTACGGCCTCCTTGCAGAGAGTGGTGACGACCATTTCGCCCACTTCACCGTCAGGCACGGGCTCGAGTGTGTCGGGGTCGAGGATTTCCACTAGATAGTAATCCGCCCAGTAATGCATTCCCCGATGAGCCGTGCACTCCAGTCCGGTTCCGGGACCGTACAGCTCTGTCATGCCGGGTATATCGAACATGTGGGTTAATCCCAAGAGATTCCTGATTCGCTCTCTCATCGCGTCCGAAGACCTCTCCGATCCGTAAATCATTTTCGTCAGCCGAATCTTGTCTCTCAATCCTCGGCGCTCCACCTCCTCGGCGAGGAGCAGCCCCATAGAAGCAGTACAACAGATGACGGTGCTCTGGAAATCAATGAGGAACTCCATCTGCATCTCAAGGTTGCCAGGTCCTGCGGGAACTGCAAGGGCTCCAAACCGTTCACATCCTAACTGGAACCCGACCCCTGCCGTCCACACACCGTACCCTACACAGATCTGCACGCGGTCTTCACGACTCAGCTCAGCCATTTCGTAGCATCGGGCAAAGAAATGGGCCCAGTCGCTTATGTCCTTTTGGGTGTAGCAGAGCACCTTCCGTTTTCCCGTGGTTCCTGAGGATGCGTGGATCCTCACCACATCCTCGAAGGGGACACAAAGCAGAGGAAACGGATACCCCTCGGCAAGGTCAGCCGCAGTGGTAAACGGAAGACGCTTCAGGTCGTCAAGACTTCGAATGTCTTCTGGTTTGACCCCCGCCGCGTCGAACTTGGCCCTGTACGCAGCGGACCCCTGATATGCATGACTTACTGTCCAACGCAGTCCCTTTAGCTGGTGGTCGGCGAGCTCATCCCCGGTGGCAAAGGTAGGCATAAAACTGTTCATGAACACTCTCCCGGAAAGAATACGATTCGCACGATGTCATGTTCCGTAAAACTCGTTACGTGCCGGGCAGGGCTCAAATCCCCACCGCGGCTACGCCAGGCAGTAGGAGTCTCTCCGGAGCAGAATCATCAGCAGGTCCGGATAGGACGTGACGATCGCAGCCGCTGGGTTTCCTCCTCGTTGACACCAAAAGTTCCTGGATCTACGACCACTCCGTAATCCCTGGCTGCAGCCTCGAAGGAAATCACACCGTTTCTTACCTCTTCGGCTACCTTTTGCGCGGGCCTCAGGAAGGGATCCCCATAACCTCCGCCTCCACCTGCTTGCTGAAAGTAGATCGTTCCTTTGGGAACGTTTTCCACGAGGTCCTTGGTAGTGCACAGGTAAGTTCTGCCATCGGGGTACGTAAGCTCGATCTTGTTCAGCGTGCCATCCATGCCGCCAAGGGCGCCTCGAGCCGGCTCTATATCCCCATCTCCGAAGGTCACCACCTTCGTGTTGTCCGATCCGATTACGAACTCGGTCTCCACTCCCAGGCCCCCGCGCCATTGCCCCGGGCCCGCGGAATCTGGCCAATACTCGTGTTTGCGCAGAAGATGAGGAGTCTGCTGCTCGAACATTTCGTAATCCTGATCGAGCACGCCTCCTGATGCGTCAATCATGCCAATATGATCGTATCCGTCTGCACCTTTTATCGCACCGGATCCTCCTTTGAGTCCCATGAACCCGATGTCCACGTACGGAGATCCTTTGCGGGGATCAACTCCCGTGGTGAGGGAGCAGAGCAGCTCATTCCACTCTGCTGTGACCCTGTCCGGGATGATCGGACCCAGAGCTCTCATGATCGCATCGGCATTGTTGGGGCACAGGTGATTCCCGTACGTCGTGGCCGCAGGATACGCTGCGTTCAGGATGGTGCCTTGAGGAATAATAATTTTCACCGGTCGCACCATTCCGTCGTTGTGAGGGATATCGGGGTTGACCATCTGGAGGAAGGTCAAAATGGTTGCGGACGCGCTCGATGTGTAGGTGCCGTTAACGAATCCCGGAGTCTGGGGGTCTGTGTCGGAATAGTCGAACACGATCCCGCCATCCTTCACTGTTATTCGCACTCGGATGGTGTATTTCGACCCGGGATTCTTCCCGTCGAAATAGCAGTTAGACTCGCCATAGTAGACCCCATCGGGAATAGTTCGAATTTCCGCGGTCATCATCTTTTCCGTCGAGTCGAACAGATAGTTCTTGTGCGCTTCAAAGGTCTCAAGTCCGTAGCGTTCAATGATTTTCAGCAGCCCCCGTTCGCCGACGACGCAGGAGCCGATCTCTGCTCTCATATCTTCCGCAACAATATCGAGGCGAATATTCGCGAAGATAAGATCCCAGACGTCTTTTCGAAGTTTTCCTCTCTCGTATACCTTCACCGGGGGAATGCGAAGCGCTTCTTGCCATACCTCGGTGGCATTGGGATTGTAACCTCCCTGCACGGCTCCTCCGATGTCAGCCTGATGGCCCTTGCATGCTGCCCAACCTACGAGGGTTTCGTTCCAGAAAATGGGCTTGTACGCGGCCACATCATTGTTCTGATTCCCCATGGAGAAGACATCGTTGTGGAAGATCACGTCTCCGGGGTAGATTTCATCCCCGAAGTAGTCCACGATATACTCGCACACCGGTCCGAGGGAGAACGAGAGGATCGGCAGGTTCTCCGTCTGCTCGAGCATTTTTCCGCGCGCGTCGTACAGACCTGTGACGAAATCCTTTGCCTCGCAAAGAATGGGAGACCTTGTGGTCATGGTAAGGGCAATGCTCATTTCCTCAGTGATTGATTTCAAGCGCCTCTGCAGAATTGACACGAGTACCCTGTCTATCTCTACGCTCATAGGAGGATCCTCCTTTTGACGTCCTCTTCCAGGTGTTTCAGATACATGGTGAAGCTACCGTAGCGATCGGTCATGACGTTGAACTGAGATGCCACGAACGTGGTCGTGTTCACCTGTTCTACAATGGCCGGACCCTCTATGCGATTGCCGAATTGGAGCGCGAGGCCGTCGAAGACCGGTACATCCTGAAATGCCTTCTGCGTCGGCAGATAAGCCTTTCTTTCTTTCTTGTACGCGCGAGACGGATCCTCTCCCGCGTATTTCTGCTGCTGGAACACCGGTTTTTCGGTTTTGCCGGTACACACCAGGCGCATATTGATCAACTCCACGGGAGTGCCCTGGTCTTCGAGGGAATATCCGTACAACATATTGTGAGCCGGGTGAAATCTCCTGGCCATGGCGTCGATATCGAAGCGGTCGACCTCCTGCGCGGTAACTTCCACTTCCACCTCGTGGTACTGCTTCACATAGCGCAGGTCGAGAGAGTAGCGATACTCGATGTCCGACTCCGGGATACCCTCTTCCATGAGCAACTGTTTGCCTGATCGCTTCATTTCGTCGAAGAGTCGACCAAAGATCTGCGGGTCCGCGTCTCGGAGCAAAACCGCGTACGTCCGGACGAAGTTATGTTTCAAATCGGACATGAGCATGCCCGCCGCGCAGAAAATCGAGGACTCTCTAGGAACGATAAGCACAGGATTTTCCAGTTCCAACGCTATCATGCACGCATGGTTCGGTCCTGCCCCGCCTGCAACGACCAGGGGAAAATCCCTCGGATCCTGTCCGTGCTTCACTGCGACTTCCCGAACAGCGGCAGCCATGTTCACGTTGATGACATGGTACATCCCGGCCGCCGCTTCATGCAGGTCATAGCCCAGCGGTCGGGCAATCTTATCCATAATGGCCTTTTCCGCCCGGTCCCTGCGTAAAGCCATGCGGCCGCCAGCGAAGAAGTTCTCGTCCAAGTATCCGAGAACGAGGTCGGCGTCCGTACAGGTTGGCATCTCTCCGCCCAAACCGTAACACGCAGGGCCGGGATCTGAGGATGCGCTCTGGGGACCCATTCGCAACAGGCCGCCTTCGTCGAGCCATCCTATGGAGCCGCCTCCTGCTCCTATCGTCACGACGTTGAGCATGGGGAGGGCAAGGCGCAAACGGTTAATCTCGCCGACCGTGGTCGTAAAAGGCATAGCGTCCTTGATCAGCGCGCAGTCGAACGAGGTCCCCCCCATGTCCATGGTGATGCAATCGCGATAGTCCTGAATGCCCGCGTACACGATCCCTGCCACAGGTCCGCCTGCCGGTCCTGAAAGCAGCGTGGTAGCCGCGTGCTCCATTGCTATCGACGGGGAGACTACGCCCCCATTTGATTGCATGATCAGCAGAACATTGGGGAAGCCAGCAGCGTCGAGCTTTGCCAAAAGGCTGTCGAGATATTTCTTCAGAATGGGCCCCACGTACGCGTTGAGGACCGTTGTGGACACTCTATCGTAAAATCGTATGGACGGGAGCACCTGTGTGGAAACCGAAAGATACGCGTCTGGAAGGATTTCCCCAACTATCTTGGCTGCCTGCTCTTCATGGCTCGCGTTCGCGAACGAGTTCATGAAGCATATGGCGACCGCCGTCACTCCCTCTGCAGCGAGGAAGCGGGCACGCTCCCTCACTTGATCCAGCGCGAGCGGAGTGATTTCGGCTCCCGCGTAATCAAGCCTCCCGTCAACGGGAAGACGCCTGTATCTCGGCACCAGGGGGACCACATTCGTGTACCGATTGTTGTACTGTTCCTCCCTGATTCCCCGTCGCATTTCGAGGGCATCTCTGACACCTGTGGTTGTCAGAAGCCCCGTCTTGGCTCCTGAATAAGTCAGAACCGCGTTTGTGGTGACCGTGGTTCCGTGAACGATGACGTCAACAGCGTTGAGGAAATCCCTAAGACTCATTCCTTCGTCCCCGGCCATTTCCTCAATCCCTTGCATCGTGGCAATGGAAGGATCTTTGGGAGTCGAAAGCACTTTGTACGTCTTGGAGATCCCGTCAGAACGAGTGAGGAGGAAGTCGGTAAACGTTCCGCCAACATCGATGCCGATTTTGTAGCGCATGACAGCCTCTTGATTTTGATGCAGTAAAACGATTGTTGCCTAAAACGGTGAGAGGGAGAGGGGGAAATTGTAGAATGAACTCAACGGGTCGTCAACGTTATAGTCGCATGCAAAACCTGTATCGCGCTCACTGCATGCGCGGCGATTGCCCGCGAACAGGTGCACAGACTGTGCTTACGAGATTCTCGAGGATCGCCTGAGGAGAGCGGTTTCCGAGACGGGAAGATTTGAGCTGGATGTCCGCGTCTAGACAGGCTTCCATCATGCGAATCAACTTTTCCATGGGAAACTTCTGAGCATCTCGGAGCAGCAGGTAGAGGGAATAGTCGGCCGAAGAGAGCAATTTGAATTTTTCGTTCCCTGTCAATTCAGGATGGTCCCTGCGCGCCTGAGCGACCACCTCCTTGAATTGATCATAGGACATGCCGGCTCGCCAGGTGGTCTTGAAGACCGTGAACAGAAGCTCCCGGGCAACCATAAGCTTTCGGAAATCCGAAGCGATGATACCCAACGTCTGGAGTGGATGGGCCGAGATCTTTAGGTGCTCGTGCAGGGCCGGGAGAGCTTTCGATATGTCCCCGCTGCGCAACGCGTTGGTGAGATCGAAGAAAGATGCCTCGTGGAAGTCGGTAAATATGGCATCCACATCGTCGACCCTTACCTCCTGCCGTTCACCGACAAAGACGATGAGCTTGTCCAGCTCCGCGTGGATCCTTCGCAGATCCGTCCCGCACCGTGAACAGATGCGGTCCATGGCTGCGCGGCCGATGCGCTTGCCCGCTCGAGTCACGACGTGCTTGACGCGGCTTTCAAGGAAAGACCTATCGAGCCCACCGCCGTACTTTTGCTCCTGCACCGCGCAGTGTACCACGCGGCCTCGCTCGCTGATCAGCTTGAACAATTTCTTTCTTGTCTCAACTTCCTGTGCAGTGAAGATTAGGACAGTACCCGAAGGAAATTCGGACGAGATCAGCTCTTCTATCAGGTCCTCTCCTCCCGCCGGCTGAATGCTCCTGCCCTCCTCCAGGAACGCTCTCCCTGCGGCTGCGAGTGTTTCCCGGTCTTCTCCTCCTGCTGTATCCCCCAGGACTTCGTCGACCCACTGAGGTTCCCGCATGTCATCTGCGGTGATCCCTGAAAGGGAAAGAACCTGGGATAGACCTCGCATGGTCGCGCGGCGATCCCCAGCTTTCCACGTCTGCAGGGTCTTGGACAGGAGCTTCTTGCGATCTCCTCGACCCATGAAGATGGTTGTCTGGTCGACAATGATCACGCGGCTGGTGCCGAAAAGGGAAGGAGTCACCACAAGGGCTACAAGAGCCCCCGCGTCCAGAGAATGTCCTTCAATCACAAAGAGATTTGTCTGCTGAATGTCACCAGGCAGCACGCGGTCGACGATCTGTGCGACCTGCTCCTTGACGAGATACTCGTCGCCGTAGAAAAGGTAGAGAGCTGCTGATTCCTCGCGGCTCTGATCAACGGAAGGTCTGCTCTTCCTCATGCCCGCCCTTTCCGCAACACGGCGCACCACTGACCCGATCTGTTCGGGTGCAAACCTATCATGGAGACGCTACAGTGGGACAGTCGGAATCCAGGTTCTGGCAAGGGCCTATTTTGATTCAGTCTTCTCTTGCGGAGGCTGTGGGGATTGTTCCTGAGGGGGCGGGGGGGCGTCATCCGTCTCCATACTACGCTTGAAGGATTTAATGCCCTTCCCCAAGCCGCCCATAATTTCGGGAATTCTTTTTGCGCCAAAGATCATCACTACGATAAGTAATATTAGGATTAGCTCCCAAGGGCCCGGCATCATGGGTTATCCTCCCTAGCCCCTTAAGAGGGCTTTATTTTTCGTGAAACCTACCGGCTCAGTCAAAGTCATTATAAGTGAGAAGGTCTGAGAGGTCAATTGTTCGTTGGGTGGAGGGAGCCGCGCGAGGAGCGACACAGATGTCGCATTCTGTACATTACCTGACAAGCCCTCCCGTCTCCGTCTCCGTTGATGTCGGACGTTTCAATATGTCGGATTCCGAACAGACCGGTCTTCCTCGATCATCGATGCGATTCTGGGTTATGCCTTGATATTGCAGTGGAATAACGACTTGACTTCAGTTGGCATCCCAGTTGCATCTCTTCAAGGCATGAAAACCAAGAAGGAAGGCAACATGAGCCACAAAAACGATAATCTGGAACATGACACCGACAGACAGGAGAAAGTGATCGCGACTCTGATCAATCCCATTCATGTGTTTTCCGGGGCGGTGTCCGCGCGAGATTATATCAACGCTCAGAAACAGCTTATCCGGGACTTCGGTGAAGAGATCTATTTCAACTGGCAGCTCGAGATCCTTCACTCGGAAATAGCGTCGATCATAGAAGAGGTGAAACTGGAACACAGTGGTCCCCGGCCCAACACGAATGTGGTGGGCCAAGCTTGAATTCGAGGTCTGACCAGACCCTTCCGGGTCCGCAGAGCTCTGACTGACGGTCGAATAGGACAACACACAACGAAAGCGGGAGCACCGCACTGGAGGAAAGGTAAACCAGAGGAGGGGTGAACATACGCTCAATCACCTCTCCGAGCAAACCACGCCGATCGGCCTGGCACCATCTCAGTGTTCCAGGCCTTTTTTTTGGCGCGTCGGTCTCCGGCTACCGTCGTATGTCCGACCCGTCTCCCGTTCTTTTTTTCTCTCTGCCTAGGAAGACGAGAATTGCAGCTATCACGAGAAGAATGGCCCCCACTGTGAACTCCCATCCCCGCCCTCTGGTATGATAGAGGAATCCAAGTGAGATAGCGGCTCCAACGAGGACTGGGATGGCTAGCCAGTTGCTTGTAAGTATGCGCATCAGCATGGAGAGCCTGTGCCACGGCGCTATAGCCGCGTGCTTCCCGCACACGACTGGAAGATTCGCAATCGCATCATACGCGGCTCTGAATGGCCTTCGGCCCGGAATGGGGTCTGCGGCCGCGCTGCTGTCCTATGGCTTTATTGTCGAGAGAGCGCATTCGGCTTAATTCCCTTTCGTTTCAGATCGACGTACCGCGAGTAATCCAGCTCCTTGAAGGTGTCAAGAGCCTCATCGAACGCTTTGCGGGCCAGTTCCGTGGAACCGAGCGCCTGGTGTGTCAGGGCCTTGTCCGTGAGCAGCGAAGCAAGGGAACGCTCATAGTAGTTTAGAGCCTCCCGTTTCTTCCCTGCCTGATCGTACAATTGGGCGATACGATGGAGCGAGCGGGTCTCCTCATGTCCATCACCTTCTTTTCGAGCTTTCCAAAGGGCTCCGTACGCATCGACGATCTTTTTCGGTTCCATTTCCATTGCTGCGACGATCTTCCGCGCGCGTTCTCTCGCCGTCTCCGCTTCCTTTGCAGAATATCCGCCCAGGGCCAAAGAATGGGTCAGATCTTCGAGCGCGGCCACCGAGTTGCCGAGCTTTTCGTAAGCTAGGCTCCGCAGGAGGCACGATCTTGCCTTGCCCTCGAGGAGTCGGAGCTTGTCTCGAAATCCCAAAGCTGCGTTCAGGGCGAGCAAGGCTTTACGGTAGTCCCTCCTAGCCAAGTAGCGTTCCGACAACCGTTCGAGAATCGCTACCATGCCTTGCTCGTCATTCGCGGCCTTCAGCTTCTGGAGCTCGCTCAATTCCTTCTCGATGCTTTGCCTCCGGGCTGGTGCTTTGACCGGAAGCCCCCTGTCCACACCTCTGGCGCTGAGCACTGAGCCTTGCGGGTGCGGCGACTCACCGGCGGCTCCATCGGGACGGGTGTCCACTGAGGCTCCTCCTGCGGGAGATCCCGGCTGCTCTCCCTTGGAGGGTTGGGTCTTGGCCCAGGTAATCGGGCCCTTCCCGATGTTTCCCCACTGATTGACCTGCGTGACAGAGGTGCGTGGCTGATCGACTTGCTCGTCTTTGACGGACGGTGCAGAAGGGGGGGCTTGCCTGACTGGACGCGCTGGCGCGGCCGATTGAGCATCCCGAGGCTGCGCGGAGGGAACAGTTCTCAGTGCCTTTATGTCGGGAGTCTTCTCAGCTTCAGTCCGATCCTTCTTGATCGGGCCGGCTGTGATGTCGGTCACAAGCTCGTGGTATCCGGCCGAAGCCGCCCTTTGGAAAGCCTTGGTGCGGAGGTCGGTCGCTTCGTCAATGCGTCCGGTCACCCGTTGGTTCTCGGACAGCTCCAGAGCAGCGAGAATCCATTCTTCCGTGGCCCCGATACGCGAGAAAACATTCAGTGCTTCCCTGAAGTATGCCGTAGCCTTATGATGATCTCCCATCCGCGTCAGGACGCGGGCTATCTCCAAATCGCTCCACCCGATCCCGTGGTAGTTTTTTCTTCGCCTCTCGAGATTCCGCGTATCCTCGAATCTGACGAGCGCCTTGTTCAACTCCGATTTGTCTAGGAAAGACAGCCCTTGCGCGAATATCTCAGCCGCCACAGGGGAGAGTTTGGATCGGCCAGCAGCGCGGCTGGCAGCTTCCAAATCGCGGAGGGTAGCAATTTTCTTGCGTTCAGAGGGTTGTTGTTTGACCGCTCCGTTCGGTGAAGGCTCCTTCGCCGCCGGTGGCTGTACCTGGCTCGGAGGTTGGGCTCTCACAATTACCCTGGTCCCGGAAGATCCGGCAGGCGGGGGTGTCGTGTCCCTCGTTTGTGTTGCGGGCTGCTCTCCTGGTTGCCGCGGCCGAGAGGCATTTGCGTTTGGGGCCCGACTCAAGTCCCTTTGTTGCTCCAGGCGACCGATTTCGGCTTCTATAAATGTTGCTACTTCGTTGGTCCTCGCAAAACCGAGAGCCAGCCTGTGCATTTGCAGCGCTTTGTCTATGGAGCCCATCTTCTCCATGGAATTGGCCATGAACAGAAAGACCTTGTGATCCGAGGGCCCCGAAGACAGTGCTTTCTTGAAAGATTGGAGGGCTGCCTCATGATCTCCTTTTGCCGCGAGAGCCAAGCCCAGATTCGTGTGGACCTTTTCCTCGAGTCCTCCGCACTCGAGCGCCCTTCGGAAGTCAGCGACCGCGTTGGCATATTCCCCCTTGAGCAGGTGTACCAGGCCCCGATTGTTCAGAGCGTTTGTAAAGTCAGGTTTGAGCTCGAGAGACTTCGCATAGTCCGCCATTGCTCGCTCGAGATCGCCCGCTCTCTTGTAAGCGACCCCTCTGTCGTTGTAGAGACGATAGTCTTCGGGAGCCTGACGAATCGCTTCGGTGAAAAGCTCTACGGCCTTCTCGTACTGCCCATTGACCACTGCTTTGAGGGCCGCGCGGTAGGTGGCGGTATTCGTCGCGGCTCCAATCGAATCGACACCACAAATGATTGCAGTCACAGCTAACAGGACACAAAGAGCCCAGATGCGCTTCATATGACACCCTTTGCCCGGATCTCTTGCAGGGAGTTACGCCGTAACCAAGGCGCCGGATCCGGACACGATACCAATAATCCCGAGCGTTGAACCGATACAGGGCGGATCGCGCGGTGGTGCGTATCCGACAATCCCCCCGCTTGAGGCAAATTTTAAGGCCGTTTCATCTCCGTTAGGCCGAATTGCCCTAAAATGTCTTTTATCGCCATGGTGACTTCATCAAGCCACTTGGGATATTCATTGGCGAACGATGCTCGAGAAAGCGCGTCGCAGAAGCCTTCCTTCGTCTTCGGGTACACCGTGGTCTGGTTGGCTGGCGGCCGGTCAGCAGGATATTGTACATACCCGACAGCAAAGGCATGGTGCGCACTGAATTGAATGCAGAGACCGACAAGTGCGGCAATCACCAAGTAAGATCTCATAACTTTACCTCCGAGCTTCGGGCAGATATATGGAGTGATTTGTGATGATCATATCATAACTACTTGAAAAAGAAAACCCTTATACTGGGAAAGTGTGGAGCTGAGTCAGGCACGATCCGGTAGCGCGTCAGCACTGCGTAGGCAAGATGCAGGGCCGGGTGAGCAAAAGAGGCGACCGAGCACATCCGTCCTCTTCTATCATTACACGAAATTTCTGCAACTTTCTCCGGTTCCGTGCATCTGGTTCAGTGAACACTCCTTTTTCAATCAACCGATCAAGAGAGGATATTGATGAAAACTATCGGTGAAATAATGAAGGACAGGGAGATCGCTCGTCTCATTGACTGGGATTTGCATCCGTTCGACGCGGTGACGCGTTACCTTGAATGGGGTACAAACTGGTCGCGGGGGCTCGATCATGCAAAATCGTGCGGTGAGGAGGCAGCGTACTTCAAGATAAATGCAGTCGACAAACCGGCACGGCTCATGCTAGTCCGCCAGAGCCATTGCGACTATGAGGTGATCTCGGAGGTGGAAGCTCCTCAGGAGCTTATCGATGAGTCGGTCGAGCATTACGCGTGCAAGAACAGGGCTTGCGGTCTGACTGAAAGACTGAAATCCTGGCTCAAGGCCGAGGCGTGGAAGGCTAAATGAAGTGACCGGCGGCGCGGCACAAGGCCGACGTCCGGGTGATTACCTGTCGAGCGCCTTCGTGAAGGTGTTGAAGCGCGAAAGGAAAGATGGATCGAACGTGCGGGTGTACGCATTGGTTTGGCGTTAGCCTGCGGAGGCCATGTACTCTGCGGGACAGAGGAAATGCCACCTGAAGTTTCAGGTCTGATACCCAAAGGTGTGACGGAGTCGATTCATGGATTGTCACTGCAAGGATCATCTGCCCGGAAGCTGGCATTCGAAAGACGATTGCGACTGTGGGCATCACGATAATCCCACGTACAGCTTTGTGGTCACCAAGGTCGTGGACGGGAAACCGGGTCTTGGCACAGCATACATATCTCCCGCGTTCATGGAGCGTCTCAACCTTGACGAGGGAGACCCGGTCGAGATCGTCGGTGTCCATGGGTGTGTCGTTCAGGCCAGGACCCATCCCAATCGATGGATCGACACTCGAATGATCTCTCTGGACGGTCACACTATGGAGACGACCGGCTTTCAGCTATACAGCCAGGTCAGGCTCCGCAAAGCTATTTGTGAGGAAACGCAACGAGTTACCCTCGAGGTGCCGTCAGAGGGAGCACTCACTCGCGTCCAACTGAAGGCACTGCTCGAAAAGGCTAACGGAGCGGTTCTTACCGGCCGCGACTACCTCACTTTGGAAACCGAACGAGGTGACACCCTTCGCCTCAGGATTGTCGAAACCGCTCCCGAAGGGGTTTCTAAGGTGAGTAGGGCAACGGTTCTTTACCTGGTGGATGCGGAGGGGAACGCCTATTTGTCTAAGAACGATACCACGTTCGCTGACGTTGGAGGATTAAAGGAGGCCATCCGCAAGGTGCGAGAGGTTGTGCAACTCCCTCTCAGGCACCCGGAAATCTTTGAAAAGCTCGGAATTGACCCTCCGCGAGGCGTTCTTCTCCACGGCCCGTCAGGTACAGGGAAAACGCTTATCGCACGCGCTGTCGCAGGTGAGACCGGCTGCTATTTCAAGAGTCTCATCGGCACCGAGATCATGGACAAGCATTACGGGGAGTCTGAAGCCAAGCTTCGAGCTACGTTCGACGAGGCCCAGAAAAATGCCCCAGCTATCATCTTCATCGACGAAATCGATGCTCTGGCTCCACGCCGCGACACCACGGAAGGAGAGGTAGAACGCAGAGTGACAGCACAACTGCTCGCCTTGATGGACGGCATGCAGGACAGAGGACAGGTCATAGTGCTGGCTGCCACCAATCTGCCTAACGTGCTCGACACCGCGTTAAGGAGACCAGGGAGATTCGACAGGGAAATTCTGGTGGGCGTGCCGGACAGGTCCGGAAGAAAGGAGATTATTCAGATACACACACGACACATGCCGCTCGGAAACGTCGACCTGGAGGATCTGGCAGAAAGGACCCACGGATTCGTAGGAGCAGATATCATGGCGCTTTGCCAGGAAGCCGGCTTCCGGGCTCTCCGCCGAATTCTTCCAGGTGTGGAGGATACGGAACAGACCCTATCGCAGGACTTCATAGACGCTATCACTGTGGAGCAAGAGGATTTCGAAGGGACGCTCAAGAGCATGAGGCCTGCTTCGAGCCGTAATTTTGACGTGGATCTCCGAGACGCCGGGTGGGACCGTGTCGCAGGGTACGAGCCTGAGATCGAATATCTCAAAGAGATGATTCTTTGGCCGTTACAGCATGTGGCCTTTCTTTCGGGAATGGGGATCAACCACCCGGAAGGCCTCTTGATCACCGGCCCATCTGGGGTCGGAAAAACCCTTATGGCCAGAACGCTGGCGAAGGAAAGCGGCTTCAATGTCATAGAGATTAGAGGGCCTGAACTGATATCGAAATTCATGGGAGAGAGCGAACGAAATATCAGGGAGCTGTTCCGGCAAGCCAGGGAGCTCGCCCCTACGATCGTCGTTCTCGACGGTGTGGATGCCATGACGTCGTCCGGGTGGTCAGACTCAAAAGTGATCGATCGAATCGTAAATCAACTTGTGATGGAGATGAACGCGATAAACACGGAAAAACCTGTTCTCGTAGTTGCGGTGGCGAATCGAGCGGAAGATGTTCCCCCGGCGCTCAGAGGTACGGGTAGATTCGGCGCCGAGCTCAAGATGCGGAAGCCCAGCACAGATGAGAGGGCTCTTATATTCCGCAAGTATCTTCACAGGGAAGCCATCTGCTTCTCAGGAGAATTTTTGCGCGCTGCGCAAGCATCCGAAGGCTTGACCGGCGGTGACATCGAGGAAGTCTGCAGAAGAATCATTCTGCAAGCCGCTCGGATCACGCTGGAAAGGAACCCAGACGCGCCCTGCGAGCTGTCACTCTCCGAGGACGAGCTAATCAAGATGCTTGATCGGTGGAAGCTAGCCTCGACCGTCCATAGCACTCAGGGGTGATTCCTTAGTGGTCGACGGCACAAATACGGTACCGTATCCGCACCGCAGTGTACGTGGTGAGCGCTTCGTTGGCACTGTAGGGGCGGGCCTTGGAAACTGTCTCAAAACTCGGGACACACCAAACATCGTAGCACGATTGGGCGTCGATGCGTGGAAAGGCACCCTC
>Ga0067045_1029897_pt1 | contig 17750 bp, 8 predicted proteins | sample TerdegcTABiofilm_FD_59184 | JGI IMG/M metagenome (GOLD analysis project Ga0067045, IMG submission 59184) | Combined Assembly of (Gp0054472, Gp0054536) Wastewater bioreactor microbial communities from Singapore -Terephthalate degrading... | reverse complement strand
GGCCTCTGCCCAGGCGCAGTCCTCCGCCAGCCGAAAACGCAGGGTCAAAAAGGCTTCCTGCCCCGGGCGCAGGGGGGGCAGGCGGTAATTCAACTGAAGCGGCTGGCTCTCCCCGGGTGGGGTGGAAAGACGCGGCAGACTGCCGCGCTGCCAGATTTCGCCGTCCACCGCAATCTCCCACTCGCCGCGCAGGTGGGAAAGCGGTAGAAAATCATAATCGTTGTGAATTTCAACGCGGCCCTCGCGCAGGTCAAGCGGCCTGACGCGCAGCGGCTGATAGACCTTCTTCACTTCGTACAGCGCCGGATGCGGGGTGCGGTCGGGGAAAACAATGCCGTTGATGCAGAAGTTGCGGTCGTTCGGTTGATCGCCAAAATCACCGCCGTAAGCCCAATAGCACCTGCCCTGCTGATCGGTTTTCAGCAGACCCTGATCCACCCAGTCCCAGATGAAACCGCCCTGCAGGCCGGGCGTGGTGTTGATCACATCCCAGTACTCCCCCAGCCCGCCGGGAGAATTACCCATGGCGTGGGCGTATTCACACAGGATCAGCGGGCGCGGGTCGCGCGAGGTCAACCCAAAGCGGCGGATTTTCTCGACCGGCGGGTACATTGGACAGACGATGTCGCTGGCGGCGTGACCGCTCTCCCAATCGGCGGCGATGGCGCCCTCGTAGTGCAGCGGACGGGTGGGGTCGCAGGCACGGATCCAGCCGGCCAGCGCGTCGTGGTTGGCGCCGTAGCCCGATTCGTTGCCCAACGACCAGACCACCACGCAGGGGTGATTCTTGTCGCGCTCCACCATGCGCGCGCCGCGCTCCAGAAAGGCCAGCCGCCAGTCGGGGTCATGGCACAGCCGGTTGTAAAGCGCGTGCGCCTCGATGTTGGCCTCGTCCCATACAAACAGCCCGTATTCATCGCACAGGTCATACCAGCGTTCGTCGTTGGGGTAGTGCGAGGTGCGCACGGCGTTGATGTTGTGCTGCTTCATCAGGCGGATATCCGCAATCATGCTTTCCAGCGAGAGCGTCTTCCCGTACCGCTCATCGTGTTCGTGGCGGTTGACCCCGCGGATGCGCACCGCCCGCCCGTTGACCAGAAACTGCCGGCCGCGCACCTCCACCCGCCGGAAGCCGATCCGGCAGGCAAAGTACTGCAGCGGCGCGCCGCCCTGCTCCATCAGGCGCACCAGCAGCGTATACAGGTGCGGTGTTTCGGCAGACCAGAGCAGCGGGGCGGAAACGCGCCGCACCAGCCGCACCTGCGGCAGCGAATCTACTGCTACACGAAATTCCGTGGATTGATAGCCCTCAAAAACCGCCTGACCGTGTGGGTCAAACAGCTGCATCTCCACCCGCGCGCCGTCAGCCTGCTGCAGCGCGCCGCCCAAGCGCGCGTCCACTTCCAGACGGCCGCTGTGCAGGTCTTCTTCCAGCAGGGGGCGGGCAAACACATCGGCAATGAAAAGCGGCGGCAGGCTGTACAGCCACACGCTGCGGTAAATACCCGCCATGCGCCAGTGATCCTGATCCTCCAGATAGGAGCCGTCGCTCCAGCGAATGACCTGCACGGCAAGGTGATTGATGCCGGGTCGCACCAGCTCGGTGATGTCAAATTCGGCCGGCAGGCGCGAATCCTTGCTGAAACCGGTCATCTGCCCGTTGACCCACACGTAAAAAGCCGATTCCACCCCGTCGAAGCGCAGGATGAGCCGCCTGCCCCCCCAGTCCGGCGGGACATCAAAAGCACGGCGGTAGAGGCCGGTCGGGTTGTCCTCGTGCGGCACAAAGGGCGGGTCGAGCGGAATGGGCATCTGAATGTTGCAGTAGATCGGCCTGTCGTACCCCTGCAACGTCCAGTTGCCGGGTACGCTGATCGCATCCCAGTCCTGATCGGCAAAATCCGGCTGCTGGAAGCCGTCCGGCAGGTCAAAGGGGTTGGCGCACAGACGAAAACGCCAGTCACCATCCAGCGAGCGCACCCACGGGCTGCGCAGCGGCTGGCGGGTGCGTGCCGAAAATTCATCGGGAAAGGGAAATCCGCTGGCGTGCGTGGGCAGGCGGCGGATGCCTTGCAGGTGGGGGTTTTCCCAGTCAGGCGGAAGGGGTTGGGTCATGGGGGATACCTCAGAGAGAATATCGAAAGGCGTTTATCGTCGCCAAAACTGTCTAATTATAAAAGCAATACTGGTCTTATCGTGATCTGGGAATTATAATTTCGAAAAACCCACTGCCTGATTAATTTTTCCATCATCATGGATTTTAGGTTAATAACCATTTTCCGCTCCGGATTATTGTTTATCATCAGGATGAATTGGGTGATATGGTTTTTTGCGGCTGCCATATTGTTCGCAATCGCGGGCGACTTTGCAAAAATCATGACATATCTCAATCATAATGAAAACATGTACATCACTGCCGGGGTACTGGTTTCCCAAAATAAAGTCCTTTACCGAGATTTTGCGTACTTGCAAATGCCATACCTGCCACTTCTGTATGGAGGACTGTATCAGCTGCTGGGGATCACCTCCTCTTATTTCCTGTGGGGAAAACTGGTCAGTTTTTTGGCTTTGATAGCTTCCGCCCCAGTGTTATTCTTGATCGCCCGCCGTGCTTGGGGAGAAGCAACCACACCCTCTGGTTTGACTGCGCTTTTCCTGTTGAACATGAGCATTGTCAACCCGGCTCGAGAGGCATCCAATTACATTGTTCCGGTTTTTCTTTCATTTCTGGCGGTTTATTCCTTTGAAATTGCTCAACGCAACCCCACACGCAAATGGCTGCTGATGGCAGTCACCGGTTTGTTGTCAGCCTTAGCCGTCGGGGTTAAGTTGACCTATGCCCCCATTCTTTTCCCCTTTATGGGGGTGATTGTACTTTTTTCCCTTTACAGTAAGGAATCATTTCTGACAGGGATTACTCACCAATTCTTGCCTTTCCTTGCCGGGTTATTGATTGGATTTCTACCAATGGCAGGGTTTATTGTGCAAGATCCTGCCGTGTTTATGTTCAACAACCTGGGTTATCACAACATCAATACCCAATGGCGTATCTTGACCGGCTACACAGACAACATGTCGTTGTCTTCAAAGTTCGTTTTTGCCGGCGAAACCTTTTTGAAAGCCGATAATCTGATGCTCCTTTTCGGCATCCTGTTTGGGGCAGGTCTGACGATCCTCCATTTTCGGCAAACAAAGCAATTTTCCGCAGGAGGAGTACTGGCGTTATTCTTATTTCTTTCTGGCTTGATCTCCGCTCTGTTTCCAACACCCTCTTTCTCTCAATACTACGCTGTTCCCATCAGTTTTCTTTTCATTCTGTTCATTTATCTATGGGCTGTAAAATTGGACGAAGCATTCCTCTATCGGCGAATGAATCTAACCATCCTGGTGCTATCTTCCCTCCTGTATCAGGGTTCATCGCTGTTTGATTCGATTTCAAAATTGAGGTACAGGCATAACTGGACTCCACTGCACGTACGGGACATTTCTATCAAATTGCGGGAAGTGCTACAGGAAAATCAACCTCAGGCTAACGGTAAGGTGGCCACGCTTTCGCCTCTGTTTGCAGTAGAGGCCGGCCTTCCCATTTATCCCGAATTGGCAAGCGGGCCATTCCTCTATCGAGTGGGCGACTTGCTGAACGCCGAACAAAGAAACTATTTCGTCGGCACATCACCTGCCACAATTCACGATCTTTTTGAAAAAGACCCCCCCGCTGCAATCTTAACCGGTTTTGAGGGGGAACTGGATCAGCCGTTGGTTGAATTTGCCCTGGCGAAGGGTTACCAAAAAATTGACCTGCCGAGTTTCGAAGGAAACTTGTATCTGGATCAAGCGGCAACAACCAATCGTTAAACCCGGCGGCCTGTCGCTTTCGCAGGTCTGGAACAAGAGTCGGAGAGACTACTTTCGATGATTGACTTTTTATATTCTGGAATATATGATTATGATTAAACATGGCGCGATCATGATTCAATACAATCCAGCGAGCGGCCGCTAAAAACTCTTTCTTCAGTCAGTTTTATGTCCATCATTCAGCATATCCGATCTCCCTGAGCATTCCAATCCGCGCTTTTGCGGGCTCATGATTTTGGCGGAGTGGGGAAATTTCAAAAGCGCCGATGGGTTTCGGTTCAGGGTTCATTAAAACGGGTCAATCCACGTGGAAGGTAGGGAATGAAGACCAAGCACTTTTCCCTTTTTGGCTTACTATTTCTGGGCTTGGCGGTTATCGCTTTTTCTGTGCTCGGGTTGATTTATCGCCTGCCGGATGCCGCAACGCAACTTTCCCTGAACGAACGCCCTGCCATGGTAACGATCCTTCATCCCTTGCAGGACAGCCGTTGGCCGGCGGATGCGTTCGTTCCGGTTGGCGCGCTGGTCATCTCCCCCGGCGAAATTAAAACCATCGAACTGTGGGCGGACGGCCGCCTGATCGGTACAAAAACCCCAACCTGGAAGAGCGGTCAGGTGCAGGCCGGCGCCCAGTGGCAGTGGATGCCGGGCAAATCCGGCGACCATACCCTGCTCGTTCGGGCTGCAGCCGCGAGCGGGGAAGTGGTGTTCTCCAATCTGGTGCGCATTTATGCCGACCCGCCGGCAGGTTTCAACATTCTTGACTTTTCCCAACCAGACGAAAAGGGTAATCCCGCGCTGATTCCCGGCACGCCTTTGCAGCTGCCGGAGATGGGCGCTGCTGCGGTTCTGCCGCCGCAAGCCGCATCGCCAGCGCCGGAGAATAGCCCCAACCGCTTTACGCTCTGGATGGAACGCAACCTTTTTGCTCCCACAAAGCTGGCGGCTGCTCCTGAATTAGGCGCCAGCGCTGACGGCTGTAGCGTCAAACTGTATGTTACCGACCATTCGGAAGATGAAAGCGGTTTCTTCATTTACCGCGCCGAATCCGGCAGTTCCGCGTTTGAGCGCATGGCTGAATTGGGCAGCAGCCCGGGTGCGGGAATTTTTGAATTCACCGTTCCCAATCAAAAAGGCCCATTGCAGTACTATGTTTCGGCCTTCAACGGCGGTGGAGAAGCGCCCAGCAATCCCATTCAGGTCGAATTTCAAGACGCCGATTGTCTGGCGGCAGAAGGCTCGACTTTTGACGGGAAAACCCTGTCTTTGGCGCAGGAAGTTCAAGCGGCTTATTTCTACTACTCGGTCAATCAGCAGCCTTACAATCGCTATCCGAACCCGCCCAATCAATTTTTGAGTCCGATCGGAAAAGCGCTGGATTTGTCTGATTTTCTGGAAGGGCTGGTCGTTTCCTCACCGCAGCCGGTGCAAACGCTCGATTTGGAAATTTGGGGCTGGCAGAATGACTCGCTGCTGGCACTCGGCCGGCAGCACATCGCCCTGAATTTTACCGACCTGAAAATTTGCAACCTGGGCAGCAACTGTACCGGCGATGTTGCCTCCACCTTCCGCTCGCATTACGGCAGCATCACCGCAGACAGCCCCGATCAGGTTCGCGAATTTACCTGGGTGAGCAACGTTCCCGGCACGACCAACGCGCTGTGGCAGATTGCCTCCCAGCCCTTTGAGGGCAGCTTCCATCCCCGTCCGCCGGGTCTGCTGGCTTCCGGCTGTGTGCAGGGTGAGAAGGGAGGAAGTTTCACGGTGGATTTTGCCCATCTGGAACAGTATTCGCCGGCGTCATCAACCTGTGTTAAGAATTTCACTGCCTACTTTGAACACCTGCCGGTTGGGGTTTCCTCGCTTTGGAACCTTTTGCGGAACGAGGAACCCGGCACGCTTTATGCCCGCATCATCCCGATGAACGGCAACCAGCCCGCCGGCCGGCCGTCGAATACGGTGGTCATCCGCTACCAACCCGGCGAACCCACCGTTGAGCCGGTGATTCTCGACCATCTGCCCGATTCCTATCGGGTGGAAATCACCTCATTTTCGCCCATCCAGTGGGGGGATGCAAAATTGTGGGGATGCGTGTATATCCGCAACCTGGATTACAACACCATCTGGAATTCGTACCGAGAGGCATTTCCCCCTGCTGTCAGCGACGAGATGGTGACATCTATGGTAAAAAATTATACCGATCAGCTTTATCCGGCAATGGTCAATCACTGGCCGGTCTGCCCGGCGCCTTACCAGGAGGAGGATAAATCCTGGCTGGAAGAGGGAATTGAAGCAATCGGCGGTGCGCTGGAGGAATTTTGGAATTCGATCACCGAATTGTTCAACGAACTGAAAGCCAGCATTGTGGATGTGGTTGCAGAAGTGATCCATGCGCTGGGGATTGAATGCGGCCAGACCTGTAAAAGCAGGTTGATGACCGGTCTTGAAATCGGCATGACCTACTTTACCGGCATTCCGCCCTCCCTGCCGACCTTCGATGAGTTGAAAAACGCCGGTATAGATTACATGATTGATCTTGCAGCGTCGGAGGCCGGTATTCCCTGTCCGGAGATGTGCAAGAGCGCCATGCGTGACGCTCTCAATGAGGTGTTTGATACGTTTGAGAAGAGCCAGAGCCAGCCGGGTTGTGTGAGCGCAGATCTGGCAAAGGTGAACGGTAAGTCTCCCCTCTGTTTACCGCCGGGTGTGGAAACCGAGGCCGTGCCGGAAGGAATCACACAACCGGCGCTGGTGACGATGCGGGTGACCAATGTTTTGAAAGATACCCCCCTGTATCAGTACGAAAATCGGCCGGCCTATGTGGTGCGCTTGAAGGTGAAGGAGGTCAATCCGAACCTGGACGGCGAAACGCTGTATTACTCCTATAGATACTACAAAAAGCCCAAAGGAATTCAAATCGGCGATCAGGAATTGCTTCCATCTTCTTCTACCACACAAACAAGCTATCTCTCTCTGGCGGTGCCCATCTCAGGGGAGATCAGCGGTTCGCCTTTCCAGAGTGAGAGTATTCCGCTGCCAGCGCTGGCGCCGGGCCAATCGGTGACTATACCGGTGCACCTGCGGCCCGCCTATGACTACCTGCTTCCCCAGCACATCCTCGCGCTCCTGAGCGAACTGGAGGCCCAAGGCTTATCTCTGGATGACGTTGGCGGCTGGTACGGCGGCTTGCCGCCGAATGATTGGGACTGCCTTTACAGATCGGGGCGTATCTGGATCACGGCACAGCTGTACTGCCTGAGCACGCCGCCCGGACTGCCCGGCCAGACCGCCCCCACAGCGGACTCTCAACTCGTGCCGTGCAGCGACGAGGTGGCTACCTGGTTCGCAACCGAACCAAGTGATGTCTGCGCACCCTGAGGGTTGGGGCTTTTATGCGTGATGACGAATAGATGCACCGGAGTCATAAAAAATGAAAAAACGTTCCGCGTTCCTCTTACTGAGCCTGACCTGGCTGGCGGCAGCCTGCAATTTATCTCCGACCGCTGCGCCGCAGGCTGGCGTTTTGCAAACCTGGCTGGATGCGCCGCGCGACGGCAGCCAGCTGCCCCTCGCCCCTTACGAGGTCGTATTTCACGGCAGCAGCCCCGAAGGTGTGCAGCAGGGCGAGTTCATGGTCAACGATCAGGTGCTGTCCGCCCCGGTCAGCCCGCAAGGCGGCAGTTCCCTGGTGACCTTCCGCGTCACCTGGATGCCGCCGGCGCCGGGGGAATATTCCTTGAAAGTGCGCTCGTTGAGCAAAAGTGGAAGGTGGAGCGAATACGCGCAAGCGCACGTGATGGTTGCCGCCCCTTCCTCAACGCCGCTTCCGATTTTTACCCCTACCCCCACCATCACGCCCACCCCAACCTTCACAGACACGCCCACCCTGACCGACACCCCCACGTCCACCGCCACGATGATCACCTGGCTGTTCTCCAATTCTTCCTTCCCGGCGCAGGTCTTCAACGGAAGCTGCGGCGAAAATCAGATCACCTTCCAGGTCAAAGTTGCGCCGGCCGAGAATGTCGCGGGGATGCTGGTCTTTACCCGCTTCAGGGAATTGGACGGCAGCGGAGACAGCGGCTGGGATGCCGGTACGCCGATGTTCGCCCTTGGGGATGGACTTTATATCCTGAAAATCGAAATCGCCAGACTTCAGGGGGCAGGCTCGTTTCCTTCTGCAAGGATAGGCTATCAATTCGTTGCCGCCGACCGCAGCGGGCAGGCGCTGAGCCGTAGCGCGGTCTATGAGGACATCACCGCAGCCGACTGCGGGCGCATCCCCACCGTTTTTCAACTGCCGACCCTGCGCTTTTCTTTCAGCACGCCAACCCCAACGGCAACGCCGCAGGTCGTTCGCTGAGGCGCGGCGGCCGGCTTGCCGGGCGAGAGCATCCCCTTACGGATGCATCACCGTTCACCGCCAAGACGCAGAGAAGTTGAGCCGAAATCCCTCTTCGGATTGGCTCAGCCATCCCTTTTTTCACAGCGCTTCTTCTACATTACTACAAATGCATCAGCCCTGACTGCCAGCAGAATTCCCGAAAATCTGCTTCTCTGATTTTTGGGCGAGGTAGAAGGGAGACAAACAGACAAGGCCTGAATTTTTTATGGAATGTTTATGCCCTTTTTATGGCTTTAACATGGCGTTAATATTTGCGTAATGGTATTTTTATAAATGTGAATCAAAGATATAAAATGGAGGGAAATGACCATGCGCTGGATTGAAAATTTGAAAACATCCGTGAAACTGCTGCTGGCTTTTGGGGTAGTGATTCTACTGCTAGCCGTCACCGCCGGCGTGGGGGTGTTCAGCCTGCAGCAGGTGGCCGCCAACAGTGAGAATTTGTATAAAAACCAGACTTTGCCAATCGAATGGGTAGGCAAAGCCAACGCAGCTCTCTATAAACTGCGCGGCGACCTCTATAAATACCTGTTAATTCCTGACGAGCGTACGGCAACTCTTCAGGCCATCAGGGAAGATCAGAAAGCTATCGAAGAAAACATCGAAAACTACCGTCCTACAATCATCACGCAGGATGGGAAGGTTGCTCTGGCAGAATTTGAAAAGGCTTATGCCGAATACATCGCCGCCGTCAATGAGGTAATTCGGGACGTGGACAGCGGTAAAATTGAGGAGGCTCAACTTGCTATCAACGACGGCGGGGCAGTCGCTAATGCAAGAAAAAAGGTCGGCGCGGCGATGGACAACATCATTCAAATCAAGGCCGAATTGGCCGACCAGGCAAACAAAACGAATAATGCGCTGGCCGCTAGTGTGCGGCTGACGCTGATTGGGGTGGCGGTGCTGGGTCTTTTGCTGGCAATCGCCGCGGCCTTTCTGATCACCCGCAGCATCACCGTACCTCTTACCCTGGTCAACGCAGCCATCCAGTTGATCGCCCAGGGCGACCTGCTGCGGGATTTCAGCCAGGCGGATAAGGATAAAGTCCGCCTCCGCGGGGATGAATTCGGCCAGTTGGGCAAAGCGCTGGATCAAATGGTGGATTACCTGCAGGGGACGGCAGCGGCTGCGGCGGCAATTGCCGATAACGACCTGACGGTCAGCGTTGAGCCGCGTTCCGAAAAAGACGAGCTGCGTCAGGCCTTCGTGCGCATGATCGCTTCGCTGCGCAAATCGCTGGAAGAAGTATCCGAAGCAGCGGTGAGCTTGGGCGCCGCCTCCACCCAAATGGCGCAGGCCGCCGATCAGGCCGGTCAGGCCACCAATCAAATTGCCGTGACCATTCAGCAGGTTTCGCGCGGCATCAATCAAGAAGCCGAATCGGTGACCCGCACCTCGCAGTCGGTGGAGCAGATGTCGCGCGCCATTGACGGGGTTGCCAAAGGCGCCCAGGAACAGGCTCAGGCCGCCCAGAAAGCCTCGGTCGTCACCGGACAAATCAACCAGGCCATTCAGCAGGTTGCCCAAAGCGCCCAGGCCGTCACCAGCGAGGCAGCCCGCGCCAGCGCCGCCGCCGAAGAGGGGGTCGCCAAGGTGCGCTCCACGCTGGACGGCATGCAGGCGATTCGCGAAAAGGTCGGCCTTTCGGCGCAAAAAGTGGAGGAAATGGGCAAGCGTTCCGAGCAAATTACCGTAATTGTGGAAGCCATTGAAGACATCGCCTCCCAAACCAACCTGCTGGCGCTCAACGCCGCCATCGAAGCCGCCCGCGCCGGCGAACACGGCAAGGGGTTTGCGGTGGTCGCCGATGAAGTGCGCAAACTGGCCGAGCGCGCCTCATCCTCCACCCGCCAGATCGGCGAATTAATCAAAGACATTCAGCAGACGGTAGCCGAAGCGGTCAGCGCCATGCAGCAGGGCAGCCGCGAGGTCGAAAAAGGGGTCACCCAGGCGGGCGAAGCCGGTTCCGCCCTGCAGAGCATTCTGCAGTCCAGTCAGGCGGTCAGCCAGCAAGCTGAACAGGCCGCCGCCGCCGCTCAACAGATGAGTGCATCGGCTGCCGATCTGGTTGCCGCCGTGGACGCAGTCATGGCGGTGGTGGAAGAAAACACCGCCGCAACCGAGCAGATGGCCGCCGGCGCAACCGAAGTGACCAGCGCCATCGAAAACATCGCCTCGGTCAGCGAAGAAAACAGCGCCGCCGTAGAGGAAGTATCCGCCTCGGCAGAAGAGATGAGCGCGCAGGTGGAAGAAGTCGCTGCGTCGGCGCGCTCGCTGGAGGAAATGGCGCAGAATCTTAAAGAAATTGTCCGCCAGTTCAAACTGCAGCAATCCGCGCGCAGCGACCTGCTGGATGAAATCGAAACCTTCAAAAAGGCGCATTTCAAGTGGACGGAGAAAGCCGAAAAAGCGGCTGCGGGCGGCGCGCCCATCAAAGTTAGCGAGGTGCCGTCCCATACCGACTGCAGTCTGGGAAGGTGGTATTACGGACTGGGAAAGCGCGAGTTTGGCAGCCGGGTCGAATTCAAAGCCATTGAAGCTGACCATATTCAATTCCACAACATATTGCGCGAGTTTGCCGCCAATGGCAGCGGCAATCATCACGGCGGCCAGCTGCTCAAAGAGCTGAAAAGCGTTTCCCAGCGGGTTGCCAGCAAACTGGATCAGTTGAAGAACGTGGTATAGACGCAAATTCCAAACCGAATCCTCTCCCTGCAAGGGCTGCCCCGCAAAATCGCCGGGCAGCCCGTCTTCTTTGCGCCAAAAGCCGCTTGTGGATGCGACCCCGCACTACGCAAAGACGCTATGACTTTCTCAAAGTTCCTTGACAACCCTGAAATTTCGTATCGAAACTTAATTTGTGGCAAAACAACCCCCTCCCTCCTCCCCCAATATCGCTTTGGCGATATTGGGGGAGGCGCAGGAGGGGGCAAAATCGCTCGATTGGACGCATAATTGGATTGTTCCGAATAGACATCGGTCAACACCCGCCGGCTGCTGTTTGACCATATTCGACTTTGAGAAAGCCATGGTTCGCCAGCGTAAAAACCGCTTCAGCCTGCAGAGCAGGGGTTATAATCTTGAATGATGAATACCCATCCAATCACCGCCCCGATTGCCCGCGGACGAACCGCGGAAATTTACCAATGGCAGCCTGGCTGGGTTCTCAAACTGTTCCACGAGTGGGTTGACCTTGAAAGTATTGAATACGAAGCCCGCATCAGCCGGGCAATTCACACCAGCGGCCTCCCTGTTCCGGCTGTTGGCGAAATCGTGCGCGTGAACGGCCGCCCCGGACTGATCTACCAGCAGGTGCAGGGAATTTCGATGTGGCCGGCCGGGTTGTCCAAAGCCCCATGGAAAGTTTTGCGCTACGCCCGACAGACAGCCCGGCTTCACGCCATGATTCATCACAACCCTTCATCGGTGGAACTGCCCCGCCAACGGCAGCGGCTGATCAACAAGATCCAACATGCCGCGGGATTGCCTGCCCAATTTCGCTCCAAAGTGCTGGCAGAGCTGGCAGAAATGCCGGACGGCGCTTGCCTGTGCCACGGTGATTTTCATCCTGCCAATATCCTGATCAACGGAGAAAACGCCGTCGTCATTGACTGGATTGATGCCACGCTCGGCAACCCGCTGGCGGATGTAGCCCGCACAACCATCCTCTTGCTTGGCGCGGCAGCCTGTCAGATTCGGGGCGGGATGCAAAAAACAGGGGTGCTCCTCTTTCACTCTGCCTACCGGCGCCAGTATTTCAGGCTCAGGCCGGGTGGAGAACAGGAATACGTCCGCTGGCTGCCGCTGATCGCAGCCGCCAGGTTAAGTGAAAACATCCCGGAACTGGAAGAATGGTTGATTCTTCAAACGATGCGGGGACTGCGAATCCGGTGAATCCGGTTCAACCTCCAAAACAATATGATATAGTCGAGATAGTCTGTCTCCCGCATTTTTTCAATTTGAGGAAGCCTGTTAAAAAATAATAAGGAAAACGAAATGAACATTGGAATTCTTGGCGCAAAAAATATTGGCAGCACCCTTGCAAAGAAGTGGGTTTCTGCCGGGCATCACATCCTGTTTGGGGTTCGAAATACTCAAAACCCCGAATTGATTGCGCTGGTTGAAGCACTGGGTAAAAACGCGGCATTTGGCAGTGCTGCCGATGCAATCCAATTCGGCGAGGTGGTCGTTTTTGCCATCCCCGGCAACGCAATGGATGAAACGATCCGCTCGAACGCCGAACTTTTGGATGGCAAAATCGTCATTGACGCAGCAAACCGGATGGGCGAGCGAGAAATGAACAGCTACCAGACTTTTCGCGCACATACACCCCATGCAAAGATTTATCGCGCGTTCAATAATCTGGGCTGGGAAAATTTTGAAACACCCGTGATCCGGGGCATCCAGGTGGATTTATTCTATTGCGGAGATGAAGGAGAAAGCCAGCACAAAGTAAACGAACTGATCCGCGACATCCCGCTGAACCCCGTCTATCTGGGTGATATGAGTCAAGTGCATCTCGTGGATATGATCGCCACTCTCTGGTTCAGGCTGGCTTTTGGACAAAAACTGGGACGACGTATCGCTTTCAAGCTCTTGATTGAATGAATCTTTTTGTCTGTCAATTTTTTCAAACACCATATAAAATCACCTGAAATTGCTTGAGGAATCAAAAATGAACTTCAATTCCACCATTCCCGATATCGAATCCCTCTTACAACAACTCACTCTGGAAGAAAAGATCCGCCTTCTGGCCGGCGCGGATAACTGGCAAACCCACCCCGTCGAGCGGGTGGGCATTCCCTCCCTAAAAGTGAGCGACGGCCCCAACGGCGTGCGCGGTGCGTGGGGCAGCCTGGCAGCCTTTTCGGCCTGCACGCCGGTCGGTACGGCGCTGGCGGCTACCTGGAACCCGGCGCTGGTCGAGCAAATTGGCGCGTTGCTGGGTGACGAAACCCGCGCCAAAGGCGCGGACGTGCTGCTGGCGCCCACCGTCAACCTGCACCGCACCCCGCTGGCCGGGCGCAACTTTGAATGTTTCTCCGAAGACCCCTACCTGAGCGGCGAGATGGCAACCGCCTACATCCGCGGCGTGCAAAGCCGCGGAGTCGGCTGCTGCATCAAGCATTTTGTCTGCAATGATCAGGAATATCAGCGTTTTTCCATCAGCGCTGAAGTGGAAGAACGCCCGCTGCGCGAGCTGTACCTCGAGCCCTTCCGCAAAGCCCTTCGCGCTGCCAAACCGGTTGCGCTGATGACCGCCTACAATCGCATCCGCGGGGTGTATGCCAGCCAGCACGATTACCTGATTAAGACCATCCTTAAAGGTGAGTGGGGCTATGACGGTTTGGTGCTTTCGGATTGGGGCGGTACTTACAGCGAAGCCGTCCCGGCCGGTGGGCTGGATCTGGAAATGCCCGGCCCGGCGCGCTGGATGAAAGCCGACCTCGTCCGTAAGGCGCTTGCCGAGGGCCGCCTGACGCCGGCCGCGCTGGACGATAAAATCCGTCGTTTGCTGCGTGCCCTGCTGCGCACCGGACGTTTTGAACAGCCCCAACACCCGGAAGAAGGCGGGCTGGATACCCCCCAACAGCGTTCCCTCCTGCGCCGGGTGGCAAGCGAGGCGATTGTCCTGCTCAAAAACGAAGGAGCGCTGCCGCTGAAAGGCGTCCGCCGCCTGGCGGTGCTGGGCGCAAACGCCCGCTGGGGCGAGATCATGGGCGGCGGCAGTTCAACCGTCATACCGTACTACGCCGTTTCGCCGCTGGAGGGCATCCGCCAGCGCGCCGGCGAGCAGACGGTGGTGGAATACGCCATCGGCGCTTTTTCGCACCGCTACCCGCCCTACCCCGAACCATCCTCCATGCAGACTGCCGCCGGGCAGCCCGGCTGGCTGCTGGAAATCTTTGAAGGCCCCAACCTGCGTGGCGAGCCGCTCCACCGCCGGCCGATTCGCCGCACCAATCTCTATTTTGGCGAGCTTCCCGAACAGGATTTTTCTCAGCAAGGCATTTCAGCCCGTTTAAGCGGCATCTTTCTGGCGCAGGAAAGCGGCATCCATACCTTGTGGCTGGAGGCGACCGGCGAAACCGATTTGACCCTGGACGGTCAGCCGCTGATTCAAATCCGCTCCACCCCGGCTCAGAGTGTGACCCGTCAGGTAGAGGTGGAACTCACCGCCGGGCAGGCTTATCCGGTCGAGATAACTTACCGCGCCGCAAGTCGCCAGCCGGCCGGCTGGTTGAGGCTGGGCTGGCTGCCTCCCCATCCCGCCGACCTGATTGCCGAAGCGGTTGAACTGGCGGCGCGCAGTGATGCGGTGGTCATCGTTGCCGGCCTGACCCCCGATTGGGAATCGGAAGGATTTGACCGGCTGGACATGCGCCTGCCGGGTGAGCAGGACGAACTGATTCGCCGCGTGGCAGAAGTCAATCCGCGCACGGTCGTGGTGCTCAACTGCGGCTCACCCGTCGAAATGCCGTGGCTGAATCAGGTCAATGCCGTGGTGCAGTTGTGGTACGCCGGTCAGGAGCAGGGCAACGCGCTGGCCGACATTTTGTTTGGGGATGTTTCCCCATCCGGCAAACTGCCCACCACCTTTCCGCGCCGGCTGGCCGAAAACCCCGCCTTCATCAACTACCCCGGTGAAAACGGCAAAGTGCTCTATGGCGAAGGGCTGTTCATCGGCTACCGCTACTATGATTTCACCGAATGCGAAGTGCTGTTCCCCTTTGGGCACGGCCTTTCCTACACCCGCTTTGCGTACAGCGATCTGCAGATCACCCCGCCGGAATTTCAGGACGGCGAAGAGGTGGAGGTGGCCTTCCGCATCACCAACTGCGGGGAGATGGCCGGCATGGAAACCGCCCAAATTTACGTGCGGGATGTCCACTGCCGCCTGACCCGCCCGCCCAAAGAATTGAAAGGCTTTGTCAAAGTCGCTTTGCAGCCGGGCGAAAGCCAGACAGTGCGGGTCAGGTTGAACCGCGAGGCCTTCTGGTTCTACGACCCGGCCAAACCCGGCTGGGATAGCGAAAGCGGTTGGTTTGAGATTCTGGTTGGCGCGTCCAGCCGCGATATTCGCCTGAGCGGGAGTGTGCGCCTGCTGCCTTCTGCCGCGCAAACGACCGCCAGTTGGGGCGCGCATTCGCGTCTGGGTGAAGTGCTGGCCGATGAACAGGCCGCCGTGGTATTGCGGCGTTACTTCGGCAGTCAAATTGACTCGCCGCAGATTCAAAGCCTGCTGGAACTGACGCTGGAAGAAATTGCCCTGCGCTTTCCGCAGCTGGCCCCCCCGGCGGTGCTGGCTGCCGTTGCGGAAGAGTTAAAAAATCTCCCATAGGGTTGACAAGCCCCGTACCTCTTTATATACTTAGAGTAGTTGTCCAACGGCTTTCGACAAATGACAACTACTCTTTTTTGTTTCCGGTAACCTGATCCTGAAGGAGGTTAGACCACTCTCAACACCCTGATTTTGCAAATCCTTATTACCCGATGGATGGGCTACGCCCGGCCGGACAATCCGGCAATCATTCCAACTTACCCCAACATTGTTTTTGGAGGAACCATGTTCAAGAAGTGGACGATCAAATTCGCCCTGATTCTGGTCAGTCTTTCCCTGATTCTCTCGGCTTGCGCAACGCCGGCGCAGCCAACTGCCGCCCCTACTGAGGTATCTCAGCAGCCCACCACCCCGCCCGAACCGCCACCGGCTCAGACAGAAACCCCTGCCTACCAGTGGGGGGAGTGGCGCAATACCGACCCCTACCGCCCCTATGATGAACGCATCACCGTTTCGGTGGTCAAGGGCGGCTCCGAAAGCGCCGGTACCCTGCCGGCGGGTGAAACCATCGAAAATAACCGCGCCTTGAAGTACATCGAGGATACCCTGAACATAGACATCACCTTCAAGTGGGTGGTCACCAGCGACGCCTTTCTGGACAAACTCAATCTGGCCATCGCCAGCAAAGACATCCCCGATGTGATGATCGTGGATCCGATCCAGCTGCAGCAATTGACCGAAGCGGATGCCATCGAAGACCTGACCCCCTACATCGAAAAATACGCCAACGCCGACATTCTGGAAAATTACAACCAGACCAAAGGGGTAGCCCTGCAAGCCGCCACCATCAACGGCAAGATCATGGGCATCCCCAACGTCCAGCCGCAGGCCGACGCGCCCATCATGGCTTTTGTGCGCCGCGACTGGCTGAACAAACTCGGTTTAGAGCCGCCCAAGACGGTGGAAGATGTTGAGAAAATTGCGCGAGCCTTCATCGAGCAAGATCCGGACGGCAACGGCGCCGCCGATACCTTTGGTCTGACCGGCTCGATGAACCCGATTAACGTCCCCAGCAACCTGCACGGCTTCGATGCCTTCTTCAACGCTTACGGCGCCTTCCCTGAGCTGTTCTACCGCGACAGCTCCGGCAAGATCATCTACGGCTCGCTCCAGCCGGAGGTCAAAGAAGCGCTGGCCCTGATTGCCCGCTGGTACAAAGAAGGCCTGATTGACCCCGAATTTGCCACCAAAGACGGCGGCAAGTCGAACGAAATTCCGGTGGCCGGCAAGTCCGGCATCATGATGGGCCCGTGGTGGATTCCGTGGTGGCCGCTGGTGGACTCGGTCACCAACGACCCCAACGCTGACTGGTGGCCGTACCTGATTCAGGACAAAAACGGCGGGCAGACCTTCTCGATGGGCGATTACACCTACAGTTATGTGGTGGTGCGCAAGGGCTATCCCCACCCTGAAGTCGCGCTCAAAATTTTGAACATTCAGAACGACCTGAGTTACGGTTTGAACAATGCGCCGCAGTTCTACCCCAATTTCAACGAAATCTGGACCCTGCTTCTGCCCATCCCCTTCCTGATCGAGCAGCCCTATGTGGTGGAACGCATGGCGCGTGAGTACAGAGATGCGCTGGATGGCAAACTGGATCCGGCCACCTTTGGCGAAGCCATGAAGGTGGAATTTGAGCAGATCAAGGCGGATGTGGCCGCTCCGCGCAGCGACCCCTCCAACTGGGCTACCCGCATGGCGCGTTTGGAAGCCGGTTTGCTGCTGGCGCAGGGCTACAACGAGGTGCGCACCGATCCGGTAGCCGCCCGCGTCCTGTCGCTTGACCAGAACTGGCCTTCGCTGAAAAAGATGGAAGAGGAAACCTTCCTGCAGATTATGACCGGCGCCCGTCCGCTGGATGACTTCGATAAGTTTGTGCAGGACTGGTACAAGAGCGGCGGTCAAGCCCTGCTGGATAAGATGAACAGCCAGTAAGCCGCCATTCGTTCCCCATCTTGACAGAATAAGAGTGGAGCAATTCACCCCTTCCTTGAATGGTAAAATTGCTCCACTCCCTTTACCGGCTACTATGTAAATCCAGTTCTCACTCAAATCTAACATGCGTTCTGTAAGATCAAAACATGGCATGCGATGCCAATCACCCCCACCTGCACCTCCCCCAAAATCGCCCCTGCGATTTTGGGGGAG
>Ga0067045_1029896_pt1 | contig 17751 bp, 16 predicted proteins | sample TerdegcTABiofilm_FD_59184 | JGI IMG/M metagenome (GOLD analysis project Ga0067045, IMG submission 59184) | Combined Assembly of (Gp0054472, Gp0054536) Wastewater bioreactor microbial communities from Singapore -Terephthalate degrading... | reverse complement strand
CATTGCCGATTGGTACAAAGGGTCCGCGTATCGGGTGGAGGAATTCAAGACGAGCGACGGCAAGACGCTACTCAGCAGCAACGTAGACGCACTGGTCAGCGCGATGGCTGCGTTTGCTCCTCCGGCTGCAGGTCAAACCTCCCTGCCGGCCAACTACCAGGATGTGCTCAATCCCCTGATCGCAGCGAACTGGCGGTAGGCCTCTCGCAGGCTCCCACAGGGAGGAATCAGGAATAAGCTATAGTCAGGGGTTCCTCTGCGGCATGAATGACCTGGAGGGAGATTCTCTTCATGTGGCAGCGGGCACGCTCCCTGCCCTTGGTGACAGATATTCGTGCGACATTTTTCTCCGCTCCCTTCGTCTCGGCTCAATACAGGGTTGTTTTATCTGCCTGCATTCTTTATTCTCAAGGAGACGTCTCGATCGTCGCTTTGAAGACTGGGGCGCGAGCGGGAGCGCGGTTGGCATTGTTTTCTCGAGAGGCTCACTTGGGCACCCTCGGCAGTGCTCCCGTGGGAGATCTGGTGGCCGGAAGAGTTGCTATAGACTTTGGAACGTCAAATACCCGCGTGGCGGTGTGGGATGCCTCGCTGGACCAACCCCGGACCCTTGCAATTCCCGACGTATCTCGCACTGTCACGTACGAAGGCGCTCATGACGGATCTTCTGAGGTTCCCTCCATCCCATCGCTGATCAATTATGACGGAAAGCACTCGTGGATAGGGCGCCAGGTCTACGACCGCGGGTTGCTTGAATCCCAGAACACATTTCGGTGGATGAAGCGGTATATCGCGAATCGACTGGAAATTCCGCGCAGGATCGATGGTCGCCTGGTGAAGTTTTCCGAGGCGGGAGCGGATTTCCTCTTACGGGTCCTCGTTTATACCGCTGAAGCCGTAGAGCTGGGAGACGAAGAAGTAGCCTTTACCATTCCGGTTGAGGCGTTCGAGCACTACCAAGAATGGCTTAGCCGGGTGTGCGAATCTGCGGGAATAAGCCGGTACAGGCTTTTGGATGAGGCTTCTGCTGCTGCGCTCGGATACGGGCTCACCGTGAAGGCAGGCGACGTGTACCTCGTCTTTGATTTTGGCGGTGGCACACTGGATATCTCCGTGGTACGCATGGAGAGCACATCGGTCGGAGGACGGCGCTGCTCGGTCCTGGGAAAGGGAGGAGCGGACATCGGTGGAGCTACGATCGACAACTGGCTCTATCGGGACGTCCTGGCCAGAAACGGCAAAGAGCCCGAGGACGTGCGTCACCTGTCAGGTCTGCTCCTCATGGAAGTGGAGCGTGCCAAAGAAGCGCTCACTACCGGAGAGCACGCGAGTGTAACCGCAGCAGATCCTGAAACTGGAGAAGTTCTTTCCGCACCCTATTCTCGGGTAGCGTTCGAGGATCTGCTCGAGAGGAACGGCCTGTTCGAGACGATCCACACAACTCTCCGGCGAGCCCTGTCGGACGCACGGGAGAAGGGATATGATGAAGATCGCATAGGTGCGGTGCTCCTCGTGGGAGGATCGAGCCTCATTCCCAGTGTTCGACGGGCTGTACGGCAGGTGTTCGGGAGCCGGGTCCGATTTCACCGTCCACTGGATGCAGTGGCGCTGGGCGCCGCTGCGTTCGTCCATGGAGTAGATTTCTCAGATCATATCCAGCACGACTACGCGTTGAAGCATTACAACAGAATGAAGGGCGAACATGATTATGCGCTCATCATTCCTGCCGGTACGCCCTATCCTTCGGAAGGATTCGTCAAGGAAGTGATCGTGAGCGCGTCGTACGACGACCAAGAGTTCCTGGGGTTGGAAATCTATGAGATTGGTCGAAAGGAATGCTTCTCCTGCAGCGACGGACCCCAGTTGGATCTGGTGTTTGACCCGGGTGGGGGGGCTCGGTTCCAGAAACGTGAAGATGTTGCGGTCAGGAGCAGATTCTGCGTGAACGAGAACTGTCCCACATTCATTCGAGCTGAACCGAAAGCCGTACGGGGCGAAAAGCGGTTCCCCGTCCAGTTCTCGATAGACGGAAACAAACGGCTCTGCGTGACGGTCCGCGACAAGAAGACCGGCAGACTGCTTATGGACCGTTCGCCTCTCATCAAACTGACGTAAGCCATTGGCGCAAGGACGGCACATGTTCTCGCCGGGCTGACGGGCTGGCGAGGAGGAAGCACATGTCCCATTTCACTTCTCTCAAGACCCGCATCGTCTCCAAAGCTCACCTGAAGCTTGCCCTCGAAGCTCTTGGGATCGCCTACGAGGAAGGGGACATTGAGATCCGCGGATACCAGGGAATTCGGACAGGAGTGGAGATCAGAATACCGACTTCCAATCCTGACTATGATATAGGGTTTCGCCAGAGCGGCGGAGCCTATGAGCTGGTAGCGGACTGGTACGGCCTGCCGGAGATCAGTCGAGAGGAGTTTCTCGGGAGAATTACGCAGCGCTACGCGTACTTAGTGGCAAAAGAGCAGTTGGAGAGCCAGGATTTCTGCGTAGTCGAAGAGGAAGTGCTCCCCGACAACACCATTCGCATGACCCTGCGTCGGATGAGCTGATGGATGAGGTGACCATGAGCGAGCTCCAGGAAATCGACGTTTATGTCAAGCCGGACGGCAGCCTCACTCTGGAGGTGCGCGGAGTCAAGGGAAACAAGTGCCTCGACCTCACCCGGGACGTGGAGAACCTGGTGGGTGGGATAGTTGTGGAACGAGCGCATACTGACGAGTTTCATCAAGTGGAAGACACAGAACCTGCGGCAGATCTGGACACGGTGCGAAGGTAGGTGCCGAACAGGAGGATCGCATGCCCGCTCGGATGTTGAACGCGAGGGATGTGCTCAAGGATATAGCGGCAGGCATGGACAGCGAAGGGCTGATGACCAAATATCAGCTCAGCTTCAAGGATCTCCAAAACGTATACGGACATCTCATGGAAGCCGGCCTGTTGGAGCTTGTGGACGGCTCGTTCGAAATTCCGCCCATTCGCAGGCTCAGTGCGCGAAGAATACTCCGGGACATTCGATCCGGAATGCACCCCGAGACGATCCGCGACAAATATCTCCTCTCCCCTGCGCAGCTCCAGAAGACAGTAGATATTCTGCTGGAAAACAATCTCGTCACCGCTGACCAGCTCCGGCAGTATGCTGTGGGGCAGATCGAGGACATTGGGAATACTGTTGTCCGAGAGTCGGAGCGTTGTTATCTCGACTTCGAGCTCCCTATCGTGGATACAGGTCCTCCGGAGATCGACGGGATCGTGCGGGATCTCAGTGAAAAAGGGGTGGGGATTGCGGGGGTACCCGCGCAACTCGGCGACGTGAAGACTTTCCTTGTTGTTCACGATGAGCTCGTTCTCGTCGAGCCATTCATGTTCGAGGCGCGATGCCGATGGGTGGCAAGAAAGGAGCCGAGAAATGAGGTTGTCACGGGATTTCAGATCACGCACATCTCGGAAAAGGATAGGGAGGAGCTTCGAAAGCTCATTCGCCTCGTGACATTCTACGCATAAGGCTCTTCGGAACCGGTTCCGAAACCGCTGGTTATCCGGCAGATCGGCGAGGATTTGTGAGAGGGGCTCAGTATGGCACGGATTGGCAGGATGAATTCCATGACAGATGTGGCTGGGGTCATGGTAGGACATTACACGAATCGTGAGGCGGTCAGCGGGGTCACTGTCGCCATTTTTCCTGAAGGGGCCGTTCCAGGCGTAGATGTGCGGGGTTCTGCTCCCGGTACGAGAGAAACAGACTGCCTCGATCCCGTGAACATGATCCGTACGATTCATGGAATCATGCTGGGAGGAGGGTCCGTCTTCGGGCTGTCAGCAGCGGACGGGGTAGTACGGTGGCTCGCCGAGAAGGGGTGGGGATTCCCCATGGAGGATCTTGGCGTCCTGCCGATAGTTCCAGCAGCGATATTGTATGACTGCAACAGGGGGCCTGCTTTTGTCCCACCCGTAGACGCAAGATGGGGATGGGCCGCATGTGAGGCTGCCACGAACGGCGAGATAGCTCAAGGTAGCGTCGGAGCGGGAACAGGAGCATTGGCCGGTGGCGTGAAAGGCGGGCTGGGAACGGCCAGCGAAGTGCTTGATTCCGGGATTACCGTTGGAGCACTGGTCGCGGTAAACTCTCTGGGATCGGTTGTGGATCCGGCCACAGGGTCTCCTTGGGAACTTCGTTCGGAAATAGGCAACGAATTTGGGGCCCTGGGACGTCGGGCAGTTAAGGTGCCCCAAATGGATTTCTCCCCGCGACCTGCTACTAACACGACCATCGGGGTGGTTGCTACCGATGCGGTGTTGACCAAGGCCCAGTGCCAAAAAATTGCGCAGATGGCACACGACGGCATGGCGCGATCCATCAGGCCCTCCCACACGATGTTCGACGGTGATACCCTATTTTGTGCGGCCACATGCAAGAGGGAATTGCCGGATACTCCCGGCTTCTTTGAGTCTCCGAAGGCCTTCGCGATCAATGAGCTGGGAAGAGCGGCAGCGGATTGTGTGAGCAGAGCCATAGTTCACGCTATAGTCAGAGCCGAGACTATCGGGGACATGATCGCGTTCAAAGACCTTCCGGAAAAGTAGTCATTGAGTAACTGCGGGATCTGGTGAGCCGGTTCAATCGGACAGAGCTCTGGGCAGTGAATTTCGCTCTTTGGGGGCTCTGCTTAGGGTCAGGTGTATCAGGCTTCATGACCCCTTCTTCGCGAGAACGCGTCCCAAGGCTGCTGCCAGCTCCTCCGTGGTGTACGGCTTGGGAACGGCGTCTACAAAACCGTACTTCTTGTAATCTGCGAGAATAGGATCAGTTGCATAACCACTCGAAACTATAGCCTTAACCTCCGGGTCCAGATCCTGAAGCACCCGTACGGCGTCCTTGCCTCCCATCCCTCCAGGTATGGTCAGGTCCATTATAACGGCATCAAATTTCTGCGCGGACTCCATGGCCTTCCGGTACAATTCAACCCCCTCTGAGCCTTCTTTGGCAAAGACCACCTCGTATCCGAGGACAGCGAGCATTTCGCCGAGAATGTCTCTAACGGGGGCCTCATCGTCTACGACCAGGATTCTCCCTTCGCCTCGGGGAAGCCGAGCCCGATCCTCGCCTCCTGGGTTGACGCGCCGCTCTGAAGCGGGGAGGTAAATGTAAAAGGTCGTGCCCGATCCCACCTCTGATTCCAGAGTGATCAATCCTCCATGGCCTTTTACTATCGAGTACGACGTGGCGAGTCCCAATCCGCTGCCCTTCTGCTTCGTGGTGAAGTAGGGGTCAAACACTCTCTGCACATGTTCGGGCGGAATCCCGCACCCTGTATCTTTGACCGCTAGCCTCACGTAGATCCCGGGGGCCAAAGGAAGACCGAGCTCGGGCGTCACCACGACGTTCTCGCCCCGGACATGGATGACACCGCCGGATGGCATCGCCTGTTGCGCGTTGATAACGAGGTTGCTGATCACATGGGTTATCTGTGCTTCGTCAACCTCTACCGACCAAAGTGCTTTGGGCCACACAAACTCACAGCGGACATTGGATCCCCTCAGAGAAAAATGACATGCTGCCTCTACAATGTTGGAAAGGACTGATAGCTTTTTTGCCAGTATCCTCCCTTTGGCAAGCGTCAGGAGCTGCTGTGTGAGGCTCTGAGCGTTGGTGGAAGCCTTTTCCGCTTCGCTCAGACGCTGGTAAACCTTGTCGTTTGAAGGGAGGTACATTTTGGCGAGGGAGATGTTTCCAAGGATGGCGGTAAGAATGTTGTTGAAATCATGAGCAATTCCACCTGCCAAGATTCCGATCGATTCCAGCTTTTCTACCCGAGATAGCTCTTCCTCCATCCGCCGCCTGGCTGTGACGTCTTCGAGGAAATTAAGGGTCGCCGGTCTGCCGTCCCATTCCACGAGAATCGCGTTGATTTCCACCCAGTGAATGCTCCCCGATTTGTTGACAACCCTGAATTGGTACTTGTGTGGAGCTGGCTCGTTTCTCAGACGTTTCTGTTGACGACTGGCAACCAGCTCCCGGTCTGCCGGATGAATAAATTCGAGGAACGGGGTCGAAAGCAGCTCGTTCTTCGAGTACCCGGTAAGCTGTTCCACTCTGGGATTCACGAACTTCATGAGGCCGTCTTGAGCCACGAGAATGGCTTCGCTGGCATTTTCCACGACAAGACGACACTGTTCTTCCGATCGGGTGAGCGCATCCTGGGCCTTTTTGCGCTCATTGATGTCGGCAACGTTTCCCATAATCGCCGGCCGTCCCTGATATTGGATCACTGTTGCGAGAAGCTCGGCCCAGCGGCTCTGGCCGTCACTACCGAGATATCGGAATTCATACTGGCATACGATGGGCTCTCCATTCATCTGAGCAGTTACCCGCTTTCTGGTCATTTCCCGGTCATCGGGAAAGATAAACTCCCAAAAGGGTCTCCCCAGAAGATCTCCAATAGCGTGACCGCACATTTGCGCAAGCCGATCGTTGACGTACGCAAATACGCCATCCTGAAGTATGAAAATGCCGGTGAGAGAACACTGAGTGAGCAGCCTATGACGAAGCTCGCTCTCTTTGAGTGCTTGCTCTGCCTGTTGCCGCTCGGACATTTCTTGCCGTAGTCGCTCGTTGCTCGACTGGAGCTCGGCTGTCCGTTCTCTTACCCTGGACTCCAGCTCCATGTGGATCTTCCGGAGATCTTCTTCAGCGGTCCGCCGATGTTGCACTTCCGCCACCAATTCGGCATTGAGGGCCTCTGCTCTGTGTTTTTCCTTCCTGAGCGTGTCCACGAGATCCGCATTATCGAGGGTAAGTTTCAATGTCTGACTATTGACTCTGTGCATTGCAGTGATGGTTCCGACAAGCAGGATGCCGAAAACGAAGATTCCGACACTGAGAGCGCTCGTCACCTCACCGCTCTGCACCAGATAAAAGGTACCCATGGGGCCGAGGATGAAAATAATCGAAGGGACGTAGCACTTTACCATGGGAGAGTAGATTACTGCTGAGAAACAGGAAGTTCCCAGCAGAAACAGCCCGAGGAGGAATTGATGAGCGAGTGATTGGCTTGGAAACAAGAATACGGGCGCAATCCCCCACATAATTGCATTGGCAGCAGCCCCGTATGCGAACCAATTCCCCCATCGAATGGCTTCGATGCCCCGCGGTTGGATTCGCAGGAATCGGTTTACCAGTACATAACGGGGTGGTTGGATCGCCAGCAGACAGGCAGCCCACGTCACCAGCTTCCAGGTATCCACAGCACCCCACATGGCGAGAGCGAGAACCGCAGCCCCGGCTGCGTTCCCCCACATGCCGGCAGAAACCAGCGAAAGAACTTGGTAGACTTGGGCCTCTCTCAATCTGAGTCCATTATCAAGGGGCTCCTTCGGTACAGATCGTGATTCCTTTCCCACTGTCATACGTGCTTCCCACTCCTCGGTCGCAACTCAATCGTCCGGTTCCTCCGGACCGAATTCGTAGTGTCCCGGAGCCGGTAGATCGCTTGCCCAAGAAAATGTCCTAGTGCTTGAGAAGGAACGTGCGGATCGCCCGTTTCGGAGTGGGCTTTCCGCGTCCCAAAATCACTACTAGATGGGCTTTCTCAGCAGCACCCGCTCCGATCTTCACTGGATTCGGTTACGTTTCCTATGCAGCAGAGAAAGGTCCCGGGGTCCGTCTCGCTCAAATTTCGCATGCCATGGGGCTCTTCGCCTGGGATGTACACCACATCGTTCGGCCCGACGATCCTGCGATCGACAATCGTGTCGGTTTCAGGATCTTCAATCCAGCACTCGAATGAGCCAGACAGAATGTACATGGTCTGCACGTATTTGTGACTGTGGGTAGGGATTTCGCCGCCCGGCCCCACGGTGAACAGTCGTAAACCATATGCAGGAGCTCCGTGGGGGTCCTTACCGGCTTGGGAAAGCCACTGAATGGTTACGTCGCGCACTGTCCTCGTAGTTCCTTTATAGACCACCGATTGTACGGGTGTCGCCTTAACCTCCTGCTTTGCAACAGCTATCATAGGCACTCCATCCTCGCGCTCAATTGCGCTCTTCTCTTCTCTCGTGGAGCTTCCTGTGCTCCCGCACTCCGTAACGTCCTGACTCGGAGTGATACGACCTCCTAACGGCAAAGAAATTTTGAAATGGGACAACGATCAGCGGTCCATTAATGTACATCATTGTCCGCATGAATTCCATCTTTGATTAGGTTATCGAGGCGATGCGTGTCTAGTGGGCAGGGGGGTCTCGTTGTTCGTCCCGTTTCACAAGTAGACCGGTCTCGTAGCCGTTCCCTACTGAGCTGACGAGGGCACGGTCCCGGTCGCGAAACACGCGGCTCACTTCGCGCACAGCATTGTGGCAGAGTCGAGACTTCGGGAACGGAGTGTGGAGCTCCTGTATGATGGCCGACACGATAGGGGAGAGCGTACAGTGCTTTCATGCAGACTTGCTGATCTCGATCTGCGAGTTGGGCCTGGACGTGTTTTCACCACGTTCCACCATATCCTGATTGTGATTCCACGTGTGGTCCGCCGCCGAATTTCCTTGCATCTGGACAAGCCATCGCTTATCTTCGTGCTGTCAAAAGGGTTCCATGAATTGGCCGAGCCGGTTGTGGTGTACGGCCTGTTGACTATGTTCGTGAAAGTCGACTTTTTTCGAGCCGTTTGCCGTGGTCTATTCGCGGCCTCCATTCAGGAGGGGACGATGGATATTATTCCCCAGATCATTGTAAGTGGTCTGGCGGTGGGGGGAGTATACGGCCTCATAGCCCTGGGGTTCGTACTCATTTACAAGGCAACGAGTATTCTCAACCTGGCCACCGGCCAATTCATGACGCTGGGAGCCTTTGTCTGTCTGTCCGTGTTGAGTTACGCAGCAGTTCCGTTTCCTGTGGCGCTTGTGGTCACCCTGGGATTCGCCGCCCTCTTGGGAATCATCATAGAGAGAATAATTCTCCGACCTTTGATTGGAGAGCCAATCATCTCGGTGATAATGGTCACCATCGGTCTGGCGAGCATCCTCAAAGGCCTGACCCAAATCATATGGTCTCCCGATTATCGGTCCTTTCCTCAGATCTTTCCTCCTGAGCCCCTTGATCTTCATTACGCGATTCTGCCGTCCGGTCTCCTGTGGGGATTCCTCTTTGCTATGGTGTGCATGGTAATCTTCGCCCTGACCTTCCAATATACCCGTACGGGGCTTGCCATGCGGGCTACGGCCAGTAATCAGCAAGCGGCTTTGTCGATGGGCATAAGCGTGAAAAGCGTCTTCGCACTCTCCTGGAGCCTCGCCGCCATAACCGCGGCGGTAGGCGGCATCATCATAGGGAACATCAGTGGAATCAGCATCCATCTTGGAGACATCGGGCTCAAGGTATTGTCGGTGATAATACTGGGAGGACTCGACAGCATTGTCGGGGCCATCGTAGGCGGGTTCATCATCGGCTTGCTCGAAAACTTCGCGGGGGTGTACCTGGATACCTTGCTGGGCGGTGGCACCAAGGATGTAGTTCCCTTCGTGGTACTCGTCATCATTATCATGATACGCCCGTACGGCATGTTCGGGAAACAGATCATCGAACGCGTCTGAACGGCTTTCCCATACCGTTTCAGGCCAAACTGGGGCCGCACCGAGGTAGAGATTCATCCGATGCGGAGATTTCAAGGAATCGTATTTCGAAGATGAAAAGATCTTTCAAACCTTCTTCGTGAAGTTCTGGCTTGGGGTGCTGTGCGTCTTTCTCGTCGTCCTTCCCTTAGTCGGGAACGACTACGTCCTGTACATAGCGAATCTCATAGGCATCGCGATAATCGGGGCTGTGGGCCTCAATCTCTTGACCGGATGCACCGGTCAAATATCGCTCGGACATGCGGCCTTCGTTGGAGTCGGGGGGTACGCGACCGCGGTTCTCATGACCCGGTATGGGGTTCCATTCTGGTTTGCTCTGCCCCTCGCAGGAGGTGTCGCGGCGCTCGTAGGATTGATCATTGGTATCCCATCCCTTCGAGTCAAGGGTCTCTATCTCTGCATAGCGACTCTGGCAGCTCAGTTCATCCTCGAATGGATATTCGTCCACTGGGAATCAGTGACTCAGGGAATTAGGGGAATCAATGTTCCGCCCCCTCAGATCGGGGATTTTGTTTTCAGAACAGAAAAGACCTTCTATTACATAACGTTGGTCGTGGCTGTGCTCGGCGTAGGCTTTGCGCGCAATATTCTGAGAACCAAATGGGGTCGTGCTTTCTTCGCCATAAGAGACCGCGATCTCGCGGCGGAGATGATGGGGATCAACCTCTTCCGGTACAAGCTTGTAGCCTTTGCCCTCAGCTCGTTCTATGCCGGTATCGCGGGAGGGCTCTGGGTCGCGTTTATGAAGGTGGTGACTCCGGAGCATTTCCCATTCGGTTTGTCCATTGAGTACCTCGCTATGATCATTGTGGGCGGATTGGGAAGCATTCTGGGTTCCATTTTGGGAGCCATATTCATGGTGATGGTACCGGAGCTCCTCAACGTTGTGACGGGTGCAACCAGGGAGATCTATCCGGGACTGGATCAGTTATTTATTCCTATGAAGGACGTGATCTTCGGATCGCTCATCGTGCTGTTTCTCATCTTCGAGCCTCACGGCTTGGCCGAGATGTGGCATCGTCTCAAGAGCTTCTTCACCTTGTGGCCATTTTCCTATTAGCGGGTTGGATACTAAGAGCCCGTCTGGTAGGACAGACAATTCAATAAGGAGGGACGAGGATGAAACGGTCTGCCTGGTTGTTTGTGTTGCCGTTCGTGGCGCTGGGACTCACGATGGCACCGGCGACTATCCCGGCAATCGCGTCCGAAACCATCAAGATCGGCGCGGTCCAGCCCATCACCGGGAGGTTCGCCTTCGCGGGGGTAAACATCAACGCTGGTCTCAAGGACGCTCTCATGATGGCGAACGAAGCTGGTGGCATAGACGGAAAAAAGATCGAGTACATCATGGAGGACGGCCAGTACAAGCTGGACGTAGCCACCGCGGCCTTCAAGCGTATCATGTCCCGTGACAACCCCGTGATCATGTACGGGGAAAGCACCGGCTTGGGCAAAGCCATGGCACCAGAAATAGCGAGCCGCTACAAGATCCTTTACAGCTCCACGTCGTTCTCGAGCGAATTGGCCAACGCGGCCGAGAATCCCTACATCTTCGTCCCGGGGCCCACCTATGCGGATATGTTCGAGATCCTGCTCAATTTCATCGCAAAGGAAAAGCCGGGGGCCAAAGTTGCCTTCTTTTACAGCGACACGGAATTCGGCAAGGATCCGATACCTGCCAGCCGGGAGGTCTGCAAGAAGCTCAAGCTCGATCTTGTGGCCGAGTCGGTGGCAAAGGTAGGCGATGTGGACGTAACGTCGCAGGTGCTCGATCTGAAGCGCAAGAATCCCGACTATGTCATATTTCAGGGGTTTGTCCTTTCCCCGGTTGCAGCGGTCATCAAGCAGTGCCGGGATTTTGGCATGAAGACCAAGTTCATGGGCACATTCTGGGGATCAACCAAGATGCTCTTGGACCAGCTTGGCCCCTTGGCAGAAGGATACATGGGAGTCAATCCTTACAACTACTGGTGGATGGAAGAGATTCCCATGATCAAGAAGATTCGTGAATACACAAAAAAGAACTACAAGGACGTTGATTACAGACCAAACTCATACATGCAGGGCTTTGTCACGGGACTCATCTTTGTGGAATGCCTCAAGCGTGCGGCCAAGGAAGGACCGATCAACGGGGATTCGCTGGTGAAAGCCCTGAAATCGATCAAGGACATGGACACTGGTGGACTGACCGCGCCGCTGACGTGGCACGACAACAAATTCCCTGTGGCAAAGGTGTGGAAAGCCAACGTGGAGAAAAAGATCTTTGAACCCGCTTCCGACTGGATTCGAATCGAGTAGATCATCGCAAACCGTGCCTGACGCACTGCGCTTGAGGCCCCCACCTCCATGGCCGGTCGGCCGGGGAGGTTGGGGCAACACGTATTTCTCTAGACCGGGAAGAAACTATGGCTAAGACCCTGCCGGAGCTCTTGCTTGAGAATGCCCGCACCCATGGAGAAACAAAAGTCGCTCTGCGGGAAAAGGAGTTCGGGATTTGGCAATCGGTATCGTGGAATGGGTACCTGGAAAACGTGCGCACTCTCGCGTTGGGACTCCTGGCTCTCGGATACAAGTCCGGAGACAAGCTGGCTATCCTTGGGGACAATCGTCCCGAGTGGCTGTACGCAGAGCTTGCCATTCAATCGCTAGGCGGTGCTGCAGTCGGCATCTTCCCTGACAGCATCATAGACCAGGTCAGGTACATCATCGATCATTCCGACGCGGCCTTTCTCATGGCCGAAGATCAGGAACAGGTGGACAAGTTCCTGGAGATCAGGGAAGAATGCCCCAAGATTCGCAGAGTGATCGTGGACGACATGAAAGGGATGCGCCAGTACGACGATCCCATTCTGATTCCTTTGAGCAAGGTCCAGCAGATGGGTGTCGAGATGGCTCAGCGGGATCCCGACCTCTTCCGTAACCAAGTGGAGCAGGTTACGGAAGATATGGTGGCCATCGTGGCATACACGTCAGGAACGACGGGCCTCCCGAAAGGGGCTATGATTACTCACCATAACATGGTGAAGATGGCAGAAAACCAGGACAAGGTCGACCCTGCTTACCCTTGGTATAATCACGTGTCTTTTCTTCCCCTCCCCTGGGTCGGGGAACAGATGACTGCTGTCGCGTGGAACCTGTTCAAGGGATTCACGGTCAACTTCCCGGAAAAGGTGGAAACCGTTCCGGAGAACATCCGGGAGATCGGTCCTGAAATTCTCTTTGCGCCCCCCCGATTCTGGGAAAAGATATGCTCGGACATCCAGGTGAAGATACAGGATGCGGTATGGATCAAACGTCTCTTCTACCGTGTGACCATGCCCCTCGGGTACAAATTGGCCGCGTACAAGCTGACCAACAAGATGAATCCATTACTCACGGCGTTGGATGGGCTGTGCTATCTTGTTATGTTTCGTTCTCTGAAGAACTATTTCGGAATCGGCAGGCTACGGAACTGCTATACAGGAGGAGCCGCGTTGGGACCCGAGATTTTCAACCTGTTCCAGGCTCTCGGGGTAAACATCAAGCAGGTATATGGACAGACCGAAACGTCGGGAATAGCCGTCGGGCACCGTAACGGCGACATAAAACTGACCACCGTGGGAAAGCCTATACCGGGAACTGAGATTAATATATCGGATTCCGGTGAAATTCTCGTCAAAGGCCCTACCGTATTCGCCGGATACTACAAGAACGAAGCCGCGACAAGAGCCGCTTTCGTCGACGGCTGGCTATGCACGGGAGATCAGGGACTCATTGACGAAGACGGCCACCTTGTCATGATCGATCGAATGAAGGACGTCATGGAGCTTGCGGATGGGACGAAATTCTCCCCACAGCTCATAGAGAACAAGCTCAAGTTTAGCATGTACGTGTCCGAAGCGGTGGTAGTGGGTAAGAACCGGCCCTACGTTGCTGCGATGATAAACATCGACATGGCAAATGTGGGAAAATGGGCCGAGAACAAAAAACTGACGTACACGACATACACCGATCTGTCGCAAAAGGATGAAGTCTATGATCTCATCGCGGCAGAAGTGGCAAGGGCAAACAGAGGCCTGCCCAAGGCTGCCCAGGTGAGGAAGTTCGTCATGCTGCATAAGGAGCTCGACGCAGACGACGAAGAAATGACCCGCACGAGAAAGGTGCGAAGGTCGTTCGTAGAAGAGCGCTATTCTCAGCTTGTGCAAGGATTGTACGGGGACCGCAAGAAATTCGATGTAATCTCCGACATAAAATATCGGGACGGAACTGAGTTTCGGATGCAAACGTCGGTCCAGATAAGAGAGGTCCCGGAGTCTCCCTGACCCACTGGCAGTATTCTCAGACAAGAGTGCGAGGAGCATGACCACCCCGAATCAGCCATTAGCAGATGAAGAGTTCCTTCTCCGCGTCGAAGGGTTGTTCCTCCGTTTCGGCGGAGTCAACGTGCTTGCCGATGTTTCGACCGGAGTGAAAGAGGGGGAGATCTTCGCGATCATCGGCCCCAATGGAGCGGGGAAGACCTGCCTCCTCAACTGCATAAACCGGTTCTATAACCCCAGTGCGGGTCGCATTTTCTTCGACGGACACGATATCACCCCGTTGAAACCGCACCAGATTCCTTCACTGGGCATCGCTCGAACGTTCCAGAACGTGGAGCTCTTCCGGGGAATGACCGTTCTGGACAATATCAAGCTGGGTCGACACGTCCACATGGATACGGGTCTTCTTTCCGCAGGAATCTACTTTGGGAAGACCAGGAGAACTGAATTGGCGTTGCGCAAGGAGATCGAAGAGCGGATCATCGATCTCCTGGAAATCGAGCACATTCGGAAGAAGCCCGTCGGCACGCTCCCGTACGGCCTCCAGAAGCGCGTAGAATTGGGCCGGGCACTCGCAATGAAACCAAAGCTCCTGCTGCTCGACGAGCCGGTCACGGGAATGAATCTGGAAGAGACGGAGGATCTCACGCGGTTCATTCTGGATATCCATGACGAGTGGGGGGTAACCATAGTGCTCATAGAACACGACATGGGTGTCGTCATGGATATCTCGGATCGAGTCTGCGTCCTGGACTTCGGAGTCAAGATCGCTGAAGGACCGCCAAAGGAGATACGCCACAATTCGGAAGTTATCAAAGCGTACCTCGGAGAAGAAACCTTGACGTATTCTCGGCTGGGAGCGTGAAAATCCATGGGTACCATGCTCGAAGTCAACAATATAGAAGTCATTTACAATCAAATCATTCTCGTCCTCAAAGGCATGTCCCTTTCCGTACAAGAGGGGCAAATAGTTACCATTCTGGGCAATAACGGTGCAGGGAAGAGCACGACGCTCAAGGCCATATCAGGACTGCTCAAGTCCGAAGATGGTGCGGTGACCGACGGTTCCATCTCGTTCCTGGGTGAGCGCATCGACAAGATGGACCCGGAGAAAATAGTCAGGAAGGGCGTCTTTCAGGTGATGGAGGGTCGCCAGGCGTTCGAGGATCTCACCGTTGAAGAGAACCTCGTCGTCGGCGCACACACCATAAAGAGCCGAAAGCAAATCAAGAAAGATCTGGACTTGGTTTACTCCTTGTTTCCTCGACTGACCCAGCGCCGCTCCTTTCTCGCAGGGTACATCAGCGGTGGGGAACAGCAGATGCTCGTCATAGGGAGAGGCCTTATGGCCCACCCGAGGCTCATGCTCTTGGATGAGCCATCCATGGGATTGAGTCCCATGCTTGTGGGAGAGATCTTCCGCATAATCGAGCGCATAAACACGCAAGAGAATGTCACCATCCTGCTGGTGGAACAGAATGCCCGCATGGCCCTTTCCATCGCCCAGCACGGTTACGTCATGGAAGGCGGCCGGATCGTCCTGGACGACGACGTGGAAAAGCTCAAGGATAATGCTGACATCAAGGAATTCTATCTGGGACTCACCGAAATGGGGGCCAAGAAGAGCTACCGGGATGTGAAACATTACAAACGCCGCAAGAGATGGCTCACGTAAGTGGGGATCTTTTCGGAAACGGGCATCGATTCGGACACAACCATCATCGATGCTGACGGAGCGAAAGCAGCCTGGTAGCTCCAGAATTGCCGGAGAAACAGAAAAGGGCTTTGCCTTAGTACAAGATTTCGTGAGCTGAACCACAGGTTGAAATCACGCGTCTCGCGGGACTACTCAAGGTGCGCTCCTTCAGAGCGCAACCCCCTGAAGGAGTGATGGCAGATTACCTGACCGCAATTATGAAATCCCCTACTAAGGAGGTGAGCAGCCGAATCCCCGTCTGGCGGCAGAACTTGAGAGGACAAGAGAAGACCTCGCGCAGATGTAAAGATGTCAAGCCCGGCCCCCTCATACCGCAACTCCTCCAGGTTAGCCTATATCGCCTGATCCAGTCGGGCGGATTGGGCACACTGTTCATTGAGAGTGGCGGCGAGCCGTCTTATCTTGTCCTGGACAAACTCAAGCATCGTCTCTTTCTTTCGTCTTACCCCTTCGGCTGCTACGTTTGGCAGGTGGGTCGATCTGTTTCTTCGGAGCCTGTTGTTCGATTCGCTTGACCTGCCCTATAACCTTGTCGAAATCACTCTGAGGGTTTCCAGCTTCCAATCGCCTCTGCTCTGCACGGTACTTCTCGAATTCCTCTTCAGCGTGTTCGCTGGCCAGTTGATGCGAGATTGTTCCCGCATGAGTGAGTATGTTCCGCTCGTTGAACTGGAGGAAAGCGTCAAGTTTTGCTATCCAATCTCTCATGTGCATCGGCCTTTGTCTTCGAGCCTGATCCTCAGCATAATCGAGGTACATCGTCACGATGCGGTTCAATTCCCTGATTTGTTCTTTGTTGAGGTAGTTCTTTGCGACGGTCACATCGGCTTTGCGAATGGGGCCATCAGGTGCGTTCTTCCAGGTAGTTAGGCCCATATGGGGTTTGCCTGCGTCGGCCCGACCAGCAACAATCTCGGCTGCCGTGTGGCGTGAATCGCCCAGTGCAGCTTGTTCTGAACACTGGCGAAGAAAGTCTGGCTGATTTCCACCTTGGGATCATAGTCAATGCTGGTGGCGTAGATATCGGTTATTTTCTGGTAGAATAGACGCTCTGAAGCACGGATATCACGGATGCGTTCGAGCAGTTCATCAAAATACTCTTGTCCTATGGTGCGGCCGGCTTTGATGCGCTCGTCGTCGAGCGTGAACCCCTTGACCAACAATTCGCTGAGCCGTGCAGTGGCCCACTGACGGAATTGGGTGCCCCGATGCGAGCGAACACGATATCCGACGGCCAGGATGGCATCCAGGTTGTAGTGGTCCAGCGATCGAGCTACATTGCGGCTGCCTTCACGTTGAACTATTCGGAATTTCCTAATAGTTGCTTCTTCCTCGAGTTCGCCTTCCTCATAGATGTTTGCCAAGTGTTCATTCACAGTCGGAACGGTCACTTGGTACAGTTGTGCCATCATCCGCTGAGTAAGCCAAACCGTTTCACCATCGAGTCTGACCTGAAGATTGAGGGCTCCGTCTCGGTAGATGATTACCTGGCCACTGGGTGGCTCAATCATAGTTTCCCCTCCGTCCCATACCCAAGTTTGTTCAAATTTGTCCATATCGCCTGATCGAGTTTGGCGGCTTCGACGGACTGCTTTGCCAGCGACTCTGTCAGGTGCTTCATCTTCTCCTCGAAAGAGTTGGAAATGTACTCGGCGAAGATCAGGCCGAGGACCACGTGCTTGTAATCTGCTGCGTCCATGTGCCCACGGAGCTTGTCCGCAGCCGCCCACAGCTTTGCTTCAAACCCGAGCTTGCCCCATTCTGGCCAGACTTTGAATTGGCCTGACCCTGCTCCTTCCGCCTCGCCATGAGCGCCGTACTTCCCTTCAATTCGTCCAGGACTTTAGCGCCTTTGACGTTGATCTGCAAGGATTCTCAGGCTCTTGTCCAGGCTCGCCGGTTTGCGTGCCCCCCGCAGCGTCATGTCGGAGTTTGTAATTCCGGGGAGACCATACCTGATTCGTGCCTCTGATGGGATTTCGTGGTAATCTCAGATCATGGCTAGATTGGCACGCGTAGTAGCTCCCGGAGTACCACACCTCGTAACACAAAGAGGAAATCGTCGACAGCGGACGTTCTTTTGTGATAACGATTACA
>Ga0067045_1029892_pt1 | contig 17752 bp, 15 predicted proteins | sample TerdegcTABiofilm_FD_59184 | JGI IMG/M metagenome (GOLD analysis project Ga0067045, IMG submission 59184) | Combined Assembly of (Gp0054472, Gp0054536) Wastewater bioreactor microbial communities from Singapore -Terephthalate degrading... | reverse complement strand
TGGCCTTGGTTGCTCGCGGTGACCGGGTTGCTGGTTTATGTTCATCCAGTGAGTTTTCCAGTTTGGGCAGTAGCCATTTTATTCAGTTTATGGGCGCTGAGTGATCAACCCTGGAAAAGAAAAGCAGGTATGTTGTTTTTTGGTGGAATAACTATGGGATTGGTAATATTGCCCTTTATCATTAATTACCTCTCATCTACAGAATTTGGATCACGTGATCTAGCCAATTACAACTACATTCTCAACATAATGCGCCGACGATTCATCCCTGGTTTTGTGGATTTAAAAGTTGGCTTTCAAGGTTTTATACATGCTGCCATAACCTCTCATTGGATCAATATATTGGTTTGGTGTATTTTTTTCTTGATTGTGCTTGGATGTCTATTTCGCATCCGTCTCATTAGTCACGACCGCAATGCCTTGGTATTGTTTGCCTGGTGGTCCGGTATTTTAATCATCAGCATCCTTGTTCCATTATTAGACCATTCGATTACTGCTCTACTTGGCCGTTTTCCGCTGGAGGTGGATCTCATTCGTGGGTTGCGTTATTTAATCCCTCTTGTCATGCTAACTTGTTTCTATTTCTTTCAGAATATTCGCCCTGGTCATATTAAATTAGGTAAAAAAGATGTATCACTACGGCCATTGGTTACGGCGGTGGGAATCGCAATATTTGTTCTTTGGGCGATACGCTACAACTTAACTGGGATTTCGGCATTTGCACAAACTATTAACTGTTTGAGGAGTGGACAATTAGTTTGCGATATGCCAGAGGAAGAACTGTTGGATCAACACATTGATGCATTGAACGCAATAAAAGATTTAACTCCTCCGGGTGCGGGCATTTTTGCAACTGATTACAACGACCTTGCGATTCGCTACTATGCTCATCGTCCTCTAATTTATTCCTATAAAGATGGTGGAGCATTTATCTACGCCAATCATAATTACCTAATGCGTTGGTATGAACAATTTGAATTAATGAATAAAATCGAGAAATCTAGGCAGGATCGCAGGCTTTTCTTGGATGGTTTAATAAATTTTACAAAAATTAATCAGGGCGATTTCATCTTACTACATAAAGAGGAATCATGGATGGATAATTATCTCCCGGATGGACTTGAAATAATTTATAGTAATCCAACTTATGAGTTGTTAAGAGTGGTAAATTAGGAAAAATATATGCAACCAAAATCTGAATTCGTGTCAATCATTATTCCTGCTTATAATGAGGAAGAATCCATTGGGGAAGTAATTCAAGATATTAAAAAAAAGATTAATACCGTAGAATTCGAAATACTCGTGGTTGATGATGGTTCTAGTGATGCAACTGCCAAGCTGGCGCTTAATGCAGGAGCAAAGGTGATTTCCCATAAACGCAATAAAGGGTATGGCGCTTCACTTAAATCAGGAATCAAGCAGGCAAAAGGTGATTGGGTGTTGTTGATGGATGGTGATGGTCAGCATACTGCTGAGGATGCCATACAACTATTAAATGCATCAGAGGGAGTGGATATGGTCGTGGGGCAGAGAGTCCAATTGATGCATAGCCCATTTTGGCGCATGCCTGGTAAGTGGATTTTGCAATGGATGGCAAATTACCTAACCCGTCAGCATATTCCGGACCTAAATTCTGGTTTGCGATTGGTTCGCAAAGAGATCGTCGAGCGTTATTTGACCTTGTGCCCTAATGGATTTTCTTTTTCTACCACCATGACCATGATTATGTACAACCGTGGATACGAAATCACTTATATTCCATTTGAAATCAAAAAGCGAAAGGGAAAAAGCACAGTTTCATTGGCAACCGGTTTCGAGACATTATTACTTATCCTGCGAATTGCGACTCTAATTGACCCGTTACGGATATTTATTCCACTCAGCATCATCATTGGAACAATCGGCTTACTCTGGGGAATACCATATGCACTCTTAGGTAATGGTGTAAGTGTAGGTTCTATGTTGGCAATCGTGACGGCTGTGTTATTGTTTGCCATTGGTTTGATTAGCGACCAGATTTCGCAACTTCGCTTGGAAAAAATGTAATCCATGTGTGGCATCGCCGGCATTCTAAAATTTGATGGTACACAGCCTGATGCAGACGTACTGCGGGCAATGACAAAAGTGCTTGCTCATCGTGGTCCGGATGGTGAGGGTTTTTATCTCTCAGGTCCTGTTGGATTGGGGCATCGCCGCTTATCAATTATCGACCTATCACCAGCAGGCAAGCAGCCAATGTGTAATGAGAATCAATCAATCTGGGTGGTTTACAACGGTGAGATCTATAATTTTCGTCAGCTTCGAGAAAATTTAGAGAATAAAGGCCACAGTTTTCATAGCCACACTGATTCTGAGGTCATAGTACATGCCTATGAGGAATGGGGAATAGATTGTATTAATTTGTTTAATGGCATGTTCGCCTTCGCTCTTTGGGATGCAAACCATCAACAATTATGGCTGGTACGAGATCGTTTAGGGGTGAAGCCTCTTTTTTTCTGCCATTTAACCGATATGTTTGTATTTGGTTCAGAAATTAAAGCTATCCTTGAGAATCCCAGAATAGAGCGTCAAATTGATTATCAGGCATTGTCGTATTTTCTCGGATTGAATTACACACCAGCTCCCTTCACTCTGTTTAAATCGATTCGCCAGTTATTACCTGGTCATGAAATGTTGGTCAAAACAAATGGTCATATAGAAAATCGAGAGTATTGGGATTTGCAATATATTGAAAATGGACCAAAGCAAACTGAATCTTTTTATATTGAGAAATGGAATGAGCTATTGCAAGATTCTATCCGCATGCGTTTGGTGAGTGATGTTCCTTTTGGTGCTTTCCTGAGTGGAGGGATTGATTCCAGCACAGTCACATATTGGATGAGTGAAAACCTTGAACAACCAGTGAAGACATTCACTATTGGATTCAATGAACCTTCCTTTGATGAACTGCGTTATGCTAGAGATGTGGCAGCAAGTCTTAAGACTGAACATCATGAAAAAATAATCACTGCTGATATAGTGGATATTCTTCCTAAAATTGTCTGGCATTCCGAAGAGCCCACAGCGGATTCTTCTATGGTAGCAGTATATTGTTTAGCACAAATGACTCGCAATTATGTCACCATGGTGTTGAGTGGCGATGGTGCGGATGAGATATTGGCTGGCTATGAGACCTACCAGGCTGACATTATTCGCCGTCTATTTCAGATTTTTCCTGCTTGGATGCGTGAGAGAATTTCAAATTCTTTATTAAAAATCTTGCCAGTATCCGATTCAAAAGTAAGTATGGATTCTAAGATCAGGCGTTTTGTCAGTGGTGCAAATATCAGGGGTGAATTAGCACACGGATTGTGGCGGGTTATCTTTGATGCCGAGGAGAGGCGGGAGCTATTAAAACCTATCTGGCATCAACCTGCTGTTCGGGCAAATTTCTTGGAGTTATATCAATCTGCTTTCAATAAAACGGATGCTCGTATTCCCCTTAATCGGCTACTTTATGTGGATACGCGTTTTTATTTACCTAATGATATGCTGGTCAAAGTAGATAGGATGTGCATGGCACATGGTCTGGAATCACGCGAGCCCTATCTGGATTACCGGTTGGTTGAGTTTGCCGCCACTGTTCCCCCAAGGATGAAGTTAAAGAACCTAATCCATAAAAAATACTTGCTTAAAGCTTCCATGCGTGGAAAACTCTCTAAAAAGATTATTTGGCGTCAGAAGGCAGGCTTTAATGTACCCAATGCGCGCTGGATTAAAGGCGGATTAAAACCATTCATTTTAGATAATTTATCTTCAAAGAAAATTCGGCAGTTAGGTATTTTTAATGAGAGTATGGTAAATAATTTGTTGCAGGACCATTTCAACGAGAGAGCAGACAACAGTCATAAGATCTGGGGGTTACTTACCTTGGTGTTGTGGTGGGAAAAATTTCACATAAGTTAAGATGAAAACAAAAACTCATTGGCAAAAAATTTGGGATTTTATCGGCATTCCTTTTAGATTCTTGCTTTTTGATCAACTATGGTTGCCAAAATTTAAATGGACCACCCTTGAAGATGAACGCCTTAATACTGTTTTGCCTTATATTCGGGGAAGATTGTTGGATATTGGTGCTGGTCCAAATACATTGGTAAATCGGTACGGGAATGGAATTGGTGTAGATGTAGTCGATTGGGGAGGAGGGGTATGGGTAGTGGACACAGCAAGGTTACCCTTTTGTAATAATAGTTTTGATACCATTACCTTTATTGCTTCACTAAATCATATTCCCAATCGAAAAGAAGTGCTCAGAGAAGCTCGTCGATTGATTACGTCCAATGGAAAAATTATTATCACTATGATTGATCCAATCTTAGGGAATATCGGTCATGCTTTGTGGTGGTATAGTGAGGATAAGAAACGCGGTGGCATGCTTCAAGGAGAATTGGGTGGAATGTGGAAAAAGCAGGTAATACAAATACTTGAAGAAGAAGGATTTCTCTTATGTCATCATAAGACCTTTTTATATGGCTTGAATCATCTCTTTCTATTCTCACCGATTAAGTAATAGATTTTGTTGCTTGACGTAAAACTTTCCTTGGGTTTATAATTCAACAATTGAATATTGATTATAAAAAAATGCAGCCCGTTGAAGCTGATCTCACTATATTAGAGCATATCGAAAATGAACCAGATACTAGCCAAGCTACCCTGGCAGAGAGGCTTGGTGTGGCTGTGGGTACCGTCAACTGGCATATGAAGCGTTTAATTCAAAAAGGTTATATAAAAGTTAAAAGAGCCCAACGACGAAAATTGAAATATCTGATCACCCCCGAAGGTATTGCCCTGCGTGCCAAGTTAACAGTGGATTATCTTCAATCATCATTAAAACTTTATCGTCTGGTGCGAGAACGTTCAATGCGAGTGATTACCACGCTTAAACAAATTGGGGTAAACGAGGTTCGTATTGATGGCGATAATGAAGTTACTGAAATTTGTCGATTAACCTGCCTGGAACAGGGATTGCAGATTACCCAAGATCCTAACGCCACACTCATTCATATCGATGGATTAAAGATTTTCCTTGATGAGGATAAAAAATAATGGCAATGAATTTTTGGAAGGAAAAAAAATTTTGTGTCACTGGTGGAGCGGGTTTCTTAGGCTCGGTTGTCTGCCGTAAATTGAGAGAAAGAGGGGCTGATCAAATCTTCGTCCCATTGATTGAGGAATATGATTTGGTGAAATTGGATGATATTCATCGAATGTTGGATAAAGCCAATCCGGATGTTATCATTCATCTTGCAGCCCAGGTGGGAGGTATTGGTGCTAATCGAGAACATCCGGCTGAGTTTTTCTACAATAACCTCATAATGGGGGTGCAGCTAATGCATGTGGCTTGGCAGCGAAAAATAAGCAAGTTTGTCACCATTGGTACAATTTGTGCGTATCCAAAATTTACCCCAGTGCCATTTAAGGAAGAAAACCTATGGGATGGGTACCCAGAAGAAACCAATGCACCCTATGGATTAGCCAAAAAAATGTTGCTGGTTCAGGCGCAATCCTACCGTCAGCAGTATGGTTTTAATGCCATTTTTCTTTTACCGGTGAATTTATATGGTCCAGGGGATAATTTCAATCCACAATCCTCCCACGTCATTCCAGCATTAATCCGAAAGTGCATAGAAGCTATCGAACAGGGTAAGGATGAGATAGTGGTATGGGGCGATGGCTCACCCACCCGGGAATTTCTTTATGTAGAAGATGCAGCCGAAGGAATCCTGTTAGCAACTGAAAGATATGATGGGCCGGATCCAGTTAATCTGGGCTCTGGATATGAAATAAGTATCAAGGACCTTGTCACTTTGATAGCAAAAATGACAGGTTTTTCTGGTCGTATTGTTTGGGATACAAGCAAACCCAATGGTCAACCTCGGCGAGTTTTGGATACTTCCCGTGCATGGCAATATTTTGGTTTTAAAGCACAAATGCCCTTTGAGGAAGGTTTGCGCCATACGATTGAATGGTACAAAAATAATCAAGACCGTTTTAAGTAATCAATTATTGGAGAATATGGCAACCAAAACCGAATCTCGCGCTATCATCATTCGACCTAGCCAAGGCTGGGCAGCTTTGAATTTAAAGGATTTATGGGTCTATCGCGAGTTGGTGTATTTCATGACTTGGCGTGACCTTAAGGTGCGTTACAAGCAAACCCTTTTAGGTGCCAGCTGGGCGATTCTTCAGCCTTTTCTCACTATGGTAGTTTTTAGCATTTTCTTCGGTGAACTCGCCAAGGTACCGTCAGATAATGTGCCATATCCAATATTTTCCTACACCGCTTTATTACCCTGGATTTTGTTTTCTAAAGCATTGCAGGATGCCAGTAAATCTCTGGTATCTAGCAGCCACATGATTACTAAAGTCTATTTTCCACGCATCATCTTACCCCTGGCCAGTATCTTAGCTGGTCTGGTGGATTTCATCATTGCATTTCTCGTCCTACTTGGCATGATGTGGTATTACCGCATTGTTCCCACCCCAAATATATGGACACTCCCTCTTTTTATTCTGCTGGCTCTAACCACCGCGATAGGGGTAGGCTTGTGGCTTTCGGCATTAAATGTTCTTTATCGAGATATTAATTACGCTACTCATTTCATTACCCAATTCTGGTTATTCATCACGCCAATTGCTTACCCCGCAAGTATGGTTCCTGAACAATGGAAATTAGTCTATGCATTAAATCCAATGGCAGGTGTGGTGGAAGGTTTTCGTTGGGCTTTGCTGGGTAGTAGTGACCCGCCGGGATTAACATTAGGTGTGTCTGTTGTCGTGGCGCTATTCCTGTTGATTAGTGGATTATTTTATTTCAAACGCATGGAACGACTTTTTGCAGATATGGTGTAGGTAATTTATGACTACAGATCATATCGCTATTCGTGTAGAAGATTTAGGGAAACGCTATCATATTGGCACCTCTATGATTAAGTATCGTACCCTGCGTGAGACTCTTTCAGAATCTTTCAGGACAAATCGGCAATTCACAAAACAAGATGAAGACACTATCTGGGCGCTCCGCCATATTACCTTTGAGGTGAAACAAGGTCAGGTGCTAGGGGTGATTGGACGAAATGGTGCCGGCAAAAGCACGTTGCTTAAAATCCTTTCGCGGGTCACTGAACCAACTGAAGGATTGGCAGAGATTCATGGACGGGTTGGTTCGTTGTTGGAGGTTGGCACCGGATTTCATCCTGAACTCACCGGTCGTGAAAATATTTCTTTGAATGGGGCAATTTTAGGGATGAGGCGCGCAGAGATCGAGCGAAAATTTGATGAGATTGTTGCCTTCGCTGAAGTTGAAAAATTCATCGATACTCCCGTGAAACGTTATTCCTCCGGAATGTATTTACGCCTTGCTTTTGCCGTAGCTGCTCATTTGGAACCGGAAATTCTGGTGGTAGATGAAGTATTGGCAGTTGGAGATGCAGAATTTCAGCGTAAATGCCTGGGGAAAATGAGTGATGTGGCAAAGGAAGGGCGTACAGTGTTATTCGTCAGCCATAATATGTCAGCCATTTTGCGGTTGACCGAAGAAACTTTAGTGATTGATAAAGGTAATTTATTATTGCGAGCACCTAGTTCGGAGGCGATTGATTTTTACCTCTCCCATGGCCTCACCCAGGAAGGACAAAAAATTTGGGCAAAAGATGAAATACCCAGTAATGCTCATCCTTTTAATCCAATTGCAATTCGCATCCTGAATATGACAGGGAAAATAATGGACACGGTCCGCTCAGTGGATCCATTCATGATTGAGATTGAATACGAGTTGAAAGAATCAATTACCGGATTGCGTGTGGGCATTTATCTCGTTAGTGCAAGAGGTGAGTTTGTATTCACCTCTTTTGATACAGACGAACTTTCACAATACGAGCGTTTTGCCCAACGACCAGCAGGCCGGTATATCAGCCGATGTACCATTCCTGCTAATTTGCTGAATGAGGGTCGTTTTATGATTGGTGTAAATGCCAGTTCTTATAAGATACGGCGATATTTTCAGGATGAGCAAGCCCTGGTATTTAATGTGGATCCCGCAGGAGCACCCGGTATGCAATGGCCTGAAAAGCGGCTTGGATTTATTCGACCTTTATTGAAGTGGGTCATTGAGGAGAACCATTAATGGCCAACAGGCAAACCCATCGAAACCACTCAATGAGTATTGCTAAGAACTTGGTTAAAAGGATATTGGGAGATATTCCCTTAACTGCAGAAATTTATTGGTTGATTAAACACCGCAGTGGCACCATCACAAGTCGGTTTTCATTAAGCTTTTTAGATCAAAATCTACCAGAAGTTTGTGCCGAAGTAACTAAAGCTCGTAATTCTTCCCGCCCAGGGAAAAAGGTTTTTCTGTTTTCCTCTCTACATATCTGGTTGCACCATGCGGCGTTATTGGGATTGGGGTTAGCCGCCAGGGGTCATTCGGTCACACTGGGATATTTGCCATATGCTGATTGGTTCACGAATATCAACCGTTTTGATTTGCGCCGGCAAAACTTGTATGCTCAACGAGTTCTCAAAAAAACTATTCCATTAATGAAACCGGTATCATTTTTAAATATCCATGCTGGGTATAAATCATTACCCAATGAATTGGAAGGAAAAATTGAAGAAGTCACCAGATTTGATGCTCAATACACAGATCAAGTCGAAGATGTGAATTTGCAGAGTGAAATTTATCAATTACGTCTCAAACGTAACATGTTTGCTGCTCGAACTGCAATTTCCTGGTTGCAGGGTAATCGTCCTGACGTGGTGATCGTGCCCAATGGTTCAATTTTGGAATTTGGCGTGATTTACGAAGTTGCACAGTATTTAGGTTTACCAGTGGTTACCTATGAGTTTGGCGATCAGCGTGAACGAATATGGCTGGCTCAGAATGCAAAGGTTATGCGCCAGGAAACGGATTCACTCTGGAATGCCTATAAAGATCAACCTTTGCAAGAACAAGAATTAGAAAAGGTTCAATCTCTTTTTGAGGCAAGACGCAAAGCCTCAGTTTGGGGCAATTTTTCCAGATTATGGCAAGGTATGCCAGCCGAGGGTGTAGCCCTAGCACGTAAAAAACTTGGCTTGAATGAACGACCAGTCGTGTTGTTGGCAACAAATGTGCTTGGGGATAGCTTGACTTTAGGGAGACAAATTTTTTCCGCCACAATGCAGGAATGGATCGAACGCACTCTGCAGTATTTTGCAGGACGTAATGATGTGCAACTCATTATTCGTGTCCATCCTGGTGAGGTGTTAACACATGGCACCTCAATGGTGGATGTGGTTAATCACGTATTACCGCACCTCCCTGAACACATCCATCTCATTCACCCGGAAGAGAAAGTCAACACCTATGACCTAATTGCTGCAGCAGATGTGGGCTTAGTGTATACCACCACGGTGGGTTTGGAAATGGCCATGAGTGGCATACCTGTTCTTGTCAGTGGAAACACTCATTATCGTGGGCGTGGTTTCACTTATGATCCCCAATCCTGGTTGCGCTATTTTAAGACTTTAGGAACAATTCTTAATAATCCTAAACAGCATCGATTAAACCAAAACCAAATTGATCTGGCTTGGAGATATGCATATCGATTTTTCTTCGATTTTCCTCGACCATTCCCATGGCATTTACACTTTCTTAAAGCAGATTATCTCGACCGACCGATACGAAAATTGATTAAACATAATTGGGGTGAGTATGATGCGGCTTTCAATGTCTTGGTGGGTGAACCACTAGACTGGGAGCGAATTCGAGACGAGCAGTATTCCAATAGGTGATTAGTTGAATAAAACTGAATTAAAACGTTCTGTTCGCCAGTTCTATGATGAGGTGGGCTGGCAGAAAATGGATGGAAAAGCATATCAAAATACTCAATTTGAAGATTTGCGCCCAGTTTCGCATTCTTACATCCATCGATGTCATTTAAGGGTAAATCGACATCTACCACCAAGCGGACGTTTTTTACTAGACGCTGGTTCAGGACCGGTTCAATACGAGGAATACTTATCCTATTCAAAAGGTTATCAGTATCGTGTATGTTTAGATATATCGTTCCGTGCGCTGGTTGAGGCGCGAAAAAAGTTAGGGGATCACGGTTTATATGTACAGGCCGATGTTTCTCATTTGCCCTTTAAATCGGATGCATTTGATGCTGTAGTTTCGCTACATGCATTGCATCATTTACCTATTATGGATCAAATCAACTCGTATGTTGAATTCCAAAGGGTGATGAAAAAAGGTGCAGGTGCGGTGGTTGTGAATGGCTGGAAACAATCCAGGTTAATGCAAAGATGTTTGTATCCCATTTTATTTATGGAGCGAATATTAAATATCCGAAAGAAACTTTCGGACTCAAATGCGCCTGGTGGTGATGATGCCAAAGGAGACTTAAGGGTTGCTAAAAAACCAGAAAGGACGTTTGTTGATGAGTTGGATGCTGAAAGATTAAAATCTCTGCTTAATGGGTTATGTGATTTTGAAATTCTTGTTTGGCGTAGTGTGAATGTAAGATTTTTACGAGCGTTAATTCATTCTTGGCTGGGAGGTAGGATCTGGCTAGAAATAATTTATAGACTTGAGGAGATTAACCCGCATTACTTCGGTGAACTGGGGGCTTATCCGATGGTTGTAATTAGAAAATAGAATTGTGATGAAAGGAAATCATATGGAATGGGATAAGAAAATTATTCTGGTAACAGGTGGAACCGGTTCATTTGGTAAAAAATTCATTGAGGTGATGTTAAAGGAATACCACCCTGCTAAGCTGATTGTGTTTAGCCGGGATGAACAAAAACAGCATGAAATGCAAATTGGCGGATTTGATCATCCCAGTCTTCGATATTTTATTGGTGATGTTCGTGATGCCGCCAGGTTAAGGCGCGCGTTTGAGGGCGTAGATTATGTGGTACATGCTGCTGCTCTTAAACAAGTACCAGCATGTGAATATAACCCTATGGAGGCTGTAAAAACAAATATTTTGGGTAGCAGTAATGTGGTTGATGCAGCCTTGGATGCTAACGTGGAACGTGTAATCGCACTCAGTACTGACAAAGCGGTAAATCCAATAAACCTGTACGGTGCAACCAAACTAGCAGCAGAAAAATTATTTATCCAAAGCAATACCTATGCTGGGGGGAGAACAACGCGTTTCAGTTGTGTACGCTATGGGAATGTGCTGGGGAGCAGGGGGAGTGTGGTACCAATTTTTCTGCGCCAGAAGCAAAATGGTGTGATAACCATTACTGATAAACGAATGACTCGATTCTGGATTTCATTGGAGCAGGGAGTTCGTTTTGTTATCCGCTGTTTGGCAGAGATGAGCGGTGGCGAAGTATTCGTTCCCAAAATTCCCAGTATGAAGATGGTCGATTTGGCTCATGCCATCGCCCCGGATGCAAAATTGGAGTACATTGGGGTTCGACCAGGGGAAAAGCTCCACGAGGTGTTAATTTCTGAAGATGAAGCTCGCACAGTTTTAGAGTTGAAAGATATGTTTGTTGTTCAACCTGCTGAGGCATTATGGTTCGGACATGAATGGGAGGGAAAAGGTACGCATGTGAAGGATGATTTTCGCTATGCCAGCAATACCAATCAAGTATGGCTGACAGTAGAGCAATTGCGTGAGATTATTCATCCAATTGAGCTGGGATTGTTTGAAAAGGAATAATATGGCGCGCATTCTAATCACTGGTGCAAGTGGATTATTAGGTATTAATTTAGCACTGCAATTCTCACAAAAACATCAGGTAACAGGTGTTGTGTATTCTCAGGAACTCAAAGATGTCCCCTTTTATGCTTTACAGGCGGATCTGAGTGAACCAATCGAAGTATCTAGTGTGATGGACGAGGTTCTTCCTGAAGCGATTATCAATTGTGCGGCTATGGCTGATCTGGATACTTGTGAAAATTCTCCACAAGAGGCGATTAGGATAAATACACTCTTGCCTCAACAACTAGCCAGCATGGCGCAAAAAGCGGGAATAAGATTTTTGCATATTTCCACAGATGCTGTCTTTGATGGAAAAAGGGGTGATTATTCTGAAGATGATTTACCCAATCCCTTAAGTATTTATGCGCGCACAAAATATGAGGCAGAAATTGCAATAAAACGTGCCTACCCCGGTGCTTTAATCGCTCGGGTTAATTTCTATGGATTCAGCCTAAGTGGTAAACGCAGTCTGGCTGAATTCTTTCTATACAATCTTGCTGCAGGCTCATCTGTTAAGGGTTTTACTGATGTATATTTCTGCCCACTCCTGGTTCAAGATCTTGGTGAGATATTAGAACGCTTAATGGTAGGTCCATTCTCTGGCATCTATCATGTGGTCAGCCCTGAAAAAATAAGCAAATATGATTTTGGCGTTCAGATTGCGAAGGAATTTGGATTAAATGAAAAATTAATTTCCCCCAGTTCAATTAAAGATAGTCACTTGCTAGCTCAACGTGCACCAAACCTGACTCTTCGAGTGGATAAATTAATACGCGACCTTGGCATTACGCCACCCTCTCAGTCTGAGGGTATTCAGCGATTTCGGGCTTTGTATAAACAGTGTTATCCACATAAGTTAAAGAAATATTTGGCATAATTCATAACCTTAAAATTATGGAGGAAAAATGGATATAAAAATTGGTAAACATATCATCGGAGATACTCATCCTACCTATTTTATTGCTGATATTGCTGCCAACCATGACGGTAGTCTGGATCGTGCAAAACTATTGATTAAATTAGCAAAGGAAGCAGGAGCAGATGCTGCTAAGTTTCAAAATTTCCATGCATCCAAAATTGTCTCTGATTATGGATTTCGTTCCTTAGGTGGTCAGCAATCCCACCAGGCAGGGTGGAAGAAATCAGTTTTTGAAGTGTATCAAGACGCCTCTGTCCAGGATGAATGGACTCCCATTCTAAAAGAAGCATGTGATGAGATGGATATAGATTATTTTTCTTCTCCATATGATTATGAGGCAATTGAATTGCTTGATCCTTATGTGCCTGCATATAAGATTGGCTCGGGAGAAATTGACTGGCTTGAAGCCTTGGAACATATGGCAATAAAGGGTAAACCGATCTTATTGGCAACCGGAGCATCCACAATTGGTGAGGTACAGCAAGCAGTCCACACGATACTGGCTGTGAATAAACAATTGATTCTCATGCAATGTAATACCAATTACACGGCAAGTCTGGAAAATTTTCATCACATTCATCTCAATGTACTTAAAACTTACCGAGTGATGTTCCCTGAAATCGTCTTGGGTTTATCAGACCACACCCCAGGGCATGCCACAGTATTGGGTGCAGTTTCCTTAGGTGCTCGTGTCATTGAAAAACATTTTACCGATGACAACTCCCGGGAAGGTCCAGATCATAAATTTGCTATGAATCCTGAAACATGGGCGGAAATGGTAGAAAACACACGCCGCCTTGAACAAGCGCTTGGCTCGAGTGATAAATTTGTTGCTGATAATGAAAAAGAAACTGTCATCATCCAGCGTCGTTGTCTGCGTGCAGCACGCGACATCAAAGCAGGTGAAGAATTAACACGTGAAATGATTGATGTGCTTCGTCCTGCTACGCCCGGTGCAATTAAACCAGATCAGATAAAAGAAGTAATTGGCACTCAGGCGGTTGTGGATATCCATTTGGGCAAGGAACTGCGCTGGACAGATCTAGTGAAATAAAAAAAAACGGTCAAATTACTTCAGTGCTAAACGTACTCTATTTTTCGCACGGATATACCCCGCATGATTATCGTTTTTTGACCACTTTGGTGAATTTGGGGTATAAACTGAATTGGTTGCGTCTATATAAAAATCAGACCAGCGAATTGCGTTCCTTACCGCCCTCTATAAAGACGCAGGTATGGTTGACTGAAAAAGATCACTTATCCTTCCTTGACTATGTTTTCTTAACAAATAAATTCCGTAAGATTATCCAGGAGGTGAAACCTGATTTAATCCATGCTGGACCGCTGCAGCGTGTTGCTTTTTTACCGGCTTATGTAGGATTTCATCCTTTGGTGAGTATGTCGTGGGGGTCAGATCTGCTTTGGGATGCAAATCGGCATGTATGGTGGCGTTGGATCACCCGCTTTGTTCTGAGACACACGGATGTTTTGATTGGTGATAGTCAGGCAGTGAAACGGAAAGCTGAGCAATTTGGATTCCCTGTTAAGCATATGGTTATTTTCCCATGGGGAGTTGACCTGGACAAATTTTTTCCAGATGACAAGGAAAAGGTTAAAAAGGAACTTGGCTGGCAGAACCACTTCGTGTTTTTAACAACCAGAGCCTGGGAGCGCTTATATGGCGTGGATGTGATATTAAAGGCTTTTAAACAGGTGCATTACCAAATGCCAACGGCATGTTTAATATTAATTGGTGGTGGTTCCCAGGCAGCGATGTTCAGGGATTATGTGCACTGCTCACAGATAGAAGATAAAGTGAAATTTCTCAATAGAGTTCCCTATGATAACCTCCACAGGTATTATCAAGCAGCGGATGTTTTCATCAGTGCCTCACATTGTGATGGTTCATCAGTATCGTTAATGGAAGCACTCGCTTGTGGTTGCCCAGCTTTAGTTTCAGATATTCCTTCTAATCATGAATGGGTAAGTTATGATGATCAGGGATGGTTGTTTCGAGATAATCATCCTGAAGATTTAGCACAAAAAATGCTCACTGCGTACACGCTGCGGTACAGATTAAGAAAATATCAATTGAATGCCCGAAAAATTGCTGAGAGAAAAGCAGATTGGCGCTGTAATTCGTTAGGATTATCTAAAGCCTATTCACTGGCTTTACAAATGCTGAGAGATTGAAGTGAAAAAGATTGCTGCAATTATTCAGGCACGAATGGGCTCAACTCGTCTACCGGGCAAGGTATTAATGGATTTGTGCGGAAGACCTGTGCTTGAATGGGTGGTAAGACGTGCCGCCAGTTCATGCTTTGTAAACCAAGTGATTGTTGCCACAACTACTGGCAATGAAGATGAACCCATTGTGCAGTATTGTCTGGATCATCAAATTGAATGCTTTAGAGGTAATTCAACGGATGTTTTAGATCGATTCTATCAGGCTGCTAAACAATTCAAGGTTGATCTCATTGTGCGCATTACAGCAGATTGCCCGTTGGTGGATCCATCGTTGATTGATCAAGCCATTGACCTTTATCTAAGTGACAAAGTGGATTTTGTTGCTACTCGCTTACCTCCTCCATTTAAACGCACCTATCCCATTGGCTTGGATGTGGAAGTGGTATCTTTCAGATTGTTGAAAAAAGCCTGGAAGACCGCATCGAGTCCTCACGAACGGGAACATGTAATGCCTTTCTTTTATCAAAATCCAGGGGAATTCAAGGTTGTCACACTTGAATGTGAGCAGGATTATGGCACACAGCGTTGGACTGTGGACACTTTAGAAGATATAGAATTCCTGCGCGCCTTAACGCGAAAATTGAATTGTCAATTATATGTTTGCTGGAGGGAAATCATCCAGGTATTAAACCAGAATCCTCAACTATTAATGATTAATAAAAATGTAGTACATAAAACCTATGAGGAAGCTGAAGTTCACACGAAAAAGTAGGATCGTGAGTGAAAATCCATGCCTGAAAAATTATTAACGATTTTTACTGCACCCAAACCATTTACAGATCCTCACATTGTGACCATTCAACATAATGCTTTACTTTCTTGGTCAAGGTTGGATCAGCGGGTTGAAGTATTCTTGATGGGTAATGAGAAGGGTATTGCAGAAGCGGCTAAAGAGTATCATATGCGTCATATTCATCAGGTTCGCTGTAATCAACTGGGCACGCCATTAATCAGCTCAATGTTTGAACTAGCACGTCAACAGAGCAACTCTCCATTCCTTGCCATTATTAATACTGATGTTCTTCTCTTTCCTGATATTTTGACAGCGGTTTCGGCTGTTCAAAAGCAATTTGATAAATTTGTCCTGGCAGGTCAGCGTTGGGATATCGAAATCAACGAGAGGATTCTGTGGAACACAAATTTCTATTCAGAAATGAAAAAAAGGATAAGACAAGAAGGAATTCAACACACACCTATGGGAAGTGATTACTTTATTTTTCCCCGAGTGTGTTACGCAGATATACCTGATTTCGCTATTGGAAGAGCTGGTTGGGATAATTGGATGATTTTCAAAGCCCGCTGGGAAAATTGGCCACTAATCGATGCAACCAGAGATATTACAGTGGCTCACCAACAACACGATTATCGTCATTTGCCAGATGGACAGCCACACTACCGTTTGCCAGAATCGAGGGTTAACCTTCAATTGGCAGGGGGTGATCATACCATCTTTACATTATTCGATGCGAATTACCAGCTGGAGGGTGGGGTTATACATCCTACCCACAGGAGCTGGCGAAAATTTTGGAGAGAAATCGAAATTCTACCGCTCACAAAGTGGCATTCACATGCTTTGGCCAAATGCTTCTATTATCTTTTTCACCCTTTCAAGACTTATCAAAGTTTTCGAAAGTGGCTTCGTGAAGTGCATTAGTTCATCCTTCTGTACAGTGTATGCCAAAATCCATGATTTCGATATCACGTAGGTCACTGCGTGCACTTACATCAAATTTGTAGGGACATAAGTCTTTTCTTGCAATGTCCATTTGTAAATACGTAAATAACGGGAAAAATGGAATTTCATCATGCAGGGTACGTTGTAAAAATTCTTGTATTTGGATTTGTTCATCCTGGGTAAGAAAGGGTTCGAATGATCTTTGACAGTATTCATCTACCATGGCATTTTGATATTTGCCTACGTTAAACAAATTTTCATCAAACGGATCTGGCAAGTTTAATTTTGGAAGCCGGGATGCTAAAAAACAAGGTGGAATTTTGCCCGAAACCCAGGCAGTGATAGCAAGGTCGAACTTGCCATTCCAAAATGGTCCATGCGGATGATAAAAATCGTTTTGAGTTAAGGCTTTCACCTCAACTTCGATTCCGCACTCCTGTAATGATTGGGCAATGAAATCAGCAATAGATTTGCGTGGTTCTGACAGGTCAGAAATTAAAATAAGTTGTAATTGTTTTGTGCTTGCATCTTCTTGAATTTGTTCTCGTGGTGTTTGTGGGTTTCGATCAAAATCAATCCAGCCTGCATCGTTCAACAGCCTTTGTGCATCTTCTGGGTAATAAGTGAAAGCAGGTATTGAGTTTACTAGCAGTGGGTGTCCTGGAGGGACATATGTGTGTGGCAGTATAGCTAGATTATCAAAAAATTGTTTATTTAGCTTATCACGGTCAATACAGCTAGCTATAGCTTTTCTTATGAGTAGGTTTGCTAATGGATTTTTTTGTTCAGGTGCAGAGCCTTTTTGTGGGGAAGTCTGGAAAAAGAGGTACTCAATTTTTGATCCATTGCCAAAAAGAACCCGTATTTGTGGATCTCGATAATAATTTAATAAGTAATCCAACATTTCAGTCTGATCGCTCATCAGTGTAGTCTGATTCACAAAATCGCAATTTCCCTTTACCACCGCGCTTATGTTCGCATCACCTTGAATGCTAATAAATTTAAAAATTAGTGTGTCGAATCTGGGCAAACCCTCATTGCTGCGAAAATAGGCTGGATTTTTGGTCAGGCGGATATATTCACCCGCCTGCCACTCCTCCATTACATACGGTCCCCAGCCCAACGGTGTGCGCGAGGATTCCTCTGCGGTGAGCAATTCCTCAG
>Ga0067045_1029894_pt1 | contig 17762 bp, 4 predicted proteins | sample TerdegcTABiofilm_FD_59184 | JGI IMG/M metagenome (GOLD analysis project Ga0067045, IMG submission 59184) | Combined Assembly of (Gp0054472, Gp0054536) Wastewater bioreactor microbial communities from Singapore -Terephthalate degrading... | reverse complement strand
CCCGCCAGTGGCGGCGCTGCCCGCTCTTCCACTGGTTAGCGGCGTTGCCGTTGCCGTTCTGGCTGGGGGTGCTCTTTGACCTGCGGGGCGAATCTACGTTTGCCCTGGTGCTGGCCCTGGCCGCGCTCGCCTGGGGCTTGGTCGCGCTGAGCTATCGGCTACGGCAGGCCAACCCCGTTTACCGCTGGCCGTGGCACGCCGTGGGGCTGGCGGCGAGCGTGGCCGCGCCCGTGGCCGCTTTTGTCGCTGTGCCGCAGGGTTTTGCGCCGGGCCTCTGCCTGCTCGCGGCGGGCTGGCTCTACTTTGCCGATAGTTTTGCCGGTCGGCTGGTCCACGCTACAACCGGCGACAGTCCCCGCATGGCACCCCGTCCCCCTGCCTCTCCATTTCCCCATCTCCCTGCACTTTACCTTCCCGGCCTGGAATTGGCTCCTGCCGGTCTTTTCACCCTCTGGGGCGTCTACCTGCTCGCGGCGTGGGCCAGGCGGCCGGCCGAGGTGCTCTATTTTATCCTGGCGGTGGTGATCGCCGGATATTTCCTCGTTGGGTTGGCAGCCGAGGCCCGGCGCGCGCGGCTGTTCACGCGCGACTTCTGGCGCTCGCTCTATTTCACCGCGCAGGTGCTCACGCTGCTGCCGCTGGCGGGAGTGTACCTCCAGCCGCTCCAGGGGGAGTGGACCGACGCGATGCAGGTATGGGGCGCGGCGACGCAGCTATTGCTCGGCGGAATTTATGCGCTGTACGCCTGGAGCACTTACCGCGAGCGGTGGGCGCACGCGGGGATCTGGCTGATGACGGCCGGCGCGGGCTGCCTGTTTTTCGCTTATAGCCAGGGGCGTGGCACTTCGGCGGTCAAGGCGGCATTGCTGGCGGTCGTCCTGGTGCTGGCCGAACGCGGGCTGTTGTGGCTGCGGGAGGACGCCCGCTGGCGCCGGCGGGCGCGCCACCTGGTGGCGTATGCCCGGCTGGCGTGGCCGCTCTACCGGCGTCCCCTGCTGGCCGCGGGCTGGACAGTTTCGGTGGCCACCATCGGGCTGGCGCTGTTCCGCAATTTGTGGCTGTTAGGCGGCGGGCGCGCCCGTGAGTTGTGGGCCGTGGGCGGTTTGTGGATCATCGTGGGGCTGTACGCGCTCTCGGCCCGTCTTTTCCGGCAGGCGCGCTTTGTCTGGCTGGCGGCCGTTTTGAGTTTCGCGCCGTGGACGTTGCTCACCCATCTGGGCTGGTTCTTCGGCCATCCACCGGCGACGGTACCGCGTTACGCTTTTGCGTGGACGGTGCTGGCATGGGCGCTGCTACTGCTGGGGCGGCTTGTGGAACGTTTGTCGCCGCCGGCCTACGGGCGCCCGTTGCGGGTGGTGGCCCACTGGCTGCTGCCCTTTGCGCTGGCCTGGGGCATAGCGCATCCGCCGGTCAGCCGTTACACCTGCGGGCTGGCGGTGGCCTTCTACGGACTGGAGGCCTGGCGTGATTACCGGCAGGTCACAGTTTCGGCGCTCAAGGCCAGCCGCTTCCTCTACCCGGCACTGGGGCTGATCCCGGTCTGGGCGATCTATCTGCTGCGGATGGCGCTGCCGGAGGCCGGCCACGAGCATTACGGGCTGCTGGTGTTGGCTGCCGGCCCCTTGCTGCTGGCGATGGGGCAGGGTCTGGAGCGCCTGGCGCGACCGGGCCTGCGGGCGCGGACCTATGCGCTCCCGGCCTACCTCACGGCTTACGTGAGTCTCATCGTGGGCACGATGCTCACGGCGCACCTGGCCGCGTTGCTGGCGTTGGTCCTGCTGTGGGATGCGCTGCTGCTGGCCTGCTCGGCGCGACTTTTCCGGGAGCCCCTGTGGGTCTATCCGGCGGCGGCGTTACCGCCGGTGGCGTTGTTGCTGGCGCTCAAGGAATCGGCGCTGCCCGGCGACCGCCACGGGTGGGCGTTGATCGGGCTGGCGGCGCTCTACCTGGCGCTGGCGTGGGCCCTGCGGCGGGCGCGGCTGCGCGAGTACAGCACCGGCGTGCTCGCGTTGGGCCTGGCTCTCATTGCGTTGGGCCTGCCGCCTTCCAGCCAGGATCAGACGGGGGCGTGGGTGGGCTACGGGGCCGCCGCGCTGCTGTATGCCGTCTCCGCGTTCTGGCTGCGGCAACCGCTCTTGCTCACGCCGGCCTGCGCGCTGGTGCTGGTTCCCTACGCGGTGGTACTGGATCAACATTTCCTGCCTGAATACCACGGATTGTTGCTCTTCCCCGGCGCGGCTGGCGCGCTGGCCTTGGGCGTCGGGCTTGATCGGTGGCGTGGTGCCTGGCGCGCTTTCCCCTGGGCTGCACCGGTACACTGGCCGGTAGCGCTGGCGCAGCGTTTCCTGGAGTGGTGGGCACTGCCGTTTTATCTCCTGGGGTTGGGCCTGGCGACGGCGGCCCCGCTCTTTGCCAGTTTCCGTTCCGACCTGATGGCGCTTTATTTTCTCATGGTGGCGGGATATTATGGGTGGGCATTCCGGCGTTTTCGGTTGCCGTTCTGGTTATTGGGGGTGGGGGCGGCCCTGCATGGTGCGCTGGCCTTTAGCTTGAATTGGCGAGGTTGGTGGCAATGGCCCGATTGGGCGTGGCTGGACATGCTGCCGGTGACGTTAGGGACGGCCGCGGCTGCGCTGTGGCTGGCCCAGCACCGGGGCGAGGGCGCGCCGCTGCGCGCTGGGCGGCTCCTGGTGGGCTGGTCACGCCCGCTTTACCTTCTGGTCGCCGCTGACCTGGTGGTTTCGCAGATCTGGATGCTCTTTTACGCCACAGAAGTCGGTGCGGCGGTAACGCTGGTCAATGCCCTGTTGTTGGTCGTCCTGGCGGCGTTTTGGGATGCCCCGGCGTTATCCTATGGTAGCGCCGGGTTGGGCGCGCTGGCGCTCTGGCAGTGGCTGGTGGGGCGCCACTATCTGCCGGAGGCATTTCCTACCGCCTATGCCCAGGTGGCTTTCGGTTACGGCGTGGTGGGCTATGGGTTGGCGTTGGCGCTGCGTTGGGGAGCGGACCGGCTGCGTCTGCCGGACTGGAAACGGGTGTTTGAGCGCCCGTGGCAACACGCGGCGCTGGTCATCTCTGGCGCGGCGCTGATCGGGGGCCTGTGGCTCGGGATTGACCTGGTTGGCTGGACGCTGCGCGCGTTCATCGGCCTGCCCTTTCGGGAGATCGTGGCGCCGGCGACGGTCTGGATGGCGGTGGGCGTGCTGGCCTGGCTGGGGCTGCTCTACGTCGCCGCAGCGGCCGTCTACCGGCGCACGCGGTTGGGGTACGGCGCGGTGGCGATGCTGGTGCTCGCATGGATACTCTTCGCGTTTTACGTGCAACGGTGGGAAGGGTTGCGTGGGGTGCATTGGTACGCGCTGCCGATGGGCTGCTATCTCATCGGCGTGAGCGCCGTGGAGTGGCGGGACGGGCGCAAGCGGACGGCGCGCTGGCTGGATTACGCGGCCATGCTGCTGCTGTGCGGCTCGCTCTTCTGGCAGACGCTGGTCTTGGGCTGGCATTTTGCCCTGCTGCTGGTCGCGGTGGGACTGGCGCTGCTCTGGTTCGGCAGTGCCCGGCGGCTGCGACGCTTTTTCTATGGGGGCATGGTAGGCGTGATGCTGGCCACGGTGGGGCAGCTGATCAACGCGCTGCAATCGGTCAACCAGTGGATAGTGTTCGGCATCATTGGCCTGTTGTTGGTAGGACTGGCGGCCTTCATTGAGCGGCGGCTGGAGCAGATCAAGACGGCGCTCCAGGGGGTGTTTGAGGATTGGGAGTAGCGGACCAGAGAATCAGGGAATCAAGAAGAAGCGGGTGGTTTTATGGGAGAGAGGGCAGAGGTAGGGGAGACCGTGGGCGAGGAACTGGCGACGGGCAGTCCAGGGGGAGAGATGGCTTTGTCTCGGGGCTGGAAGCGCGCCATCCTGATTTTGGGCCTCTGTCTGGTAGTGCCGGGGGTCCCCTTAGCGCTGAGCTATTGCCTGCTGTTAGGAGTGGGTTCGGGTTATGAACTGGCTGAGGCCCTGGTTGTTTTTACCGGCCTGGGGCTGACCTTGGGCGCGGGGGGTGAGGCGGTTGTGCGCGCGCGCGAGGCGCTGCGCGGTAAGCCCTCGCCGCCGCTGCGCTTGCCGCCGATTTGGGCGCTGGTTGGGTTGTTTGGCCTGTTGGTCGGGGTGGGCTATGGGGTGACGGCTGCGCATGTGGCCCTGTTGTTGTTTTTCTCCCTGACTTTGTTGCTGGCGGCGGCGCTACCGCCATTGTGGGCAGTGACCTGGTTTACCCGCGGGGCGTCGGCCGCGCTGACCCGACGCCGTGGCTGGGTTGCCTTTGCCGGCGGGGCGACGGCAGGGGTGCTGCTGGCGTTGCTGCTGGAACTGGCGCTGCCTGGCCTGCTGTTTGCGCTGGTGGATAATCTCGCCTGGCCGGTGCTGGCGGAACTGGAACGGCTGCTGCGGGCGCTGGCGGGCCGGGATGTTGCGCGGGCGCTCACCGGGCCGGGGTTCATTTACGCTTTTGTGCAGCTGGCGGTCGTGGCGCCACTGGCCGAAGAACTGGCCAAACCGCTCATCACGCTGCCCCTGGTCAAGCGGCTACCGCAGCGGGCCGCTTTCCTGGTGGGAGCCATGGCGGGCGCGGGGTTTGCCGCGCTGGAAAACGTCATCTATGCCACCGCCGGCTACGGTCTCTGGATCGGCATTCTGGTGGTGCGTGCGACCGGTGGGGCGATCCACCCGCTGGGGTCCGGGTTGATGGCGCTGGCGTGGCGGGACTTGCTGCGTCGGGAGCCGGGGGCCGGGCGCACCTGGCTCCAGCGTTTTGGCCTGGCCACCGGCATCCATGCGCTGTGGAATGGCGGCTCGCTGCTAGTGCTCACGCTGGCTGGCGCGCAGTTCTTCGGCACCTTACCGCCGGAAATTGACGTACTGGGGCTTTCGGCGGGCGGGACGACGCTGGCGTTGCTGATTGTGTTGGGCCTGGCTGCCCTGTGGCTGGGACGGAGCCTGGCGCAAGAGGAACGGCCGGCGGGCTGGGAGGCCCTCATTTCACCAGAGGAAGCCGCACCCGACACGCGGTTTATCCTTTCCGACCGGGCCGTGGCGATTTGGGCGCTGGCCTGCCTGGCGGCGCTCGTCCCGCTGGGGATTGCTGGGCTGAAGATGGTATTGCGGTGAGGAGCATGGTCGTCAAGCGCAGGCCAAAGGTCAAAAGTTTGAATCTGGGACTGGCAGTGCTCTTGCTGGTGGCCAATCTCTGGATGTGGGGACATTTGTTCTCGGCGTTGGTAGCGCCGTATGAAGTGGAGCCGATCCGCGATCCGGACATTGAGGCGCTGCTGGCTTACATCCGCTCCGGAGAACATTCCGGCGAGTCCTGGGAGATCACGCTGACCGAACTGGAGGCCGAGCAGACCATCGCCTGGTATTTGCAGCGCTATCCCCAGATCCCTTTTGCCCACCCCCGGGTGACCATCACCCCTGATTATGTGGGCGGCGAGGGAGATGCGACGATTGCCGGGCTGCGAGTGCACGTCAGTGGCAAAGCCCGCATCACGCTGCGGGAGGGAGTACCAGAGGTGGAGATCCTGGAGCTCAGCCTGCCCGTGCCAGGTCCCATCCGGCAGGCGTTGGAGGCCGAGATCCAGCGGCAGTTGCGCCGCGCCGACCTGTTACCGGTGCGTTTCACGGCCGCCGACTGGCGTGATGGCGAGGTCACCGTGCAAGGATATATTCGGTAAATAAAGCAGCCTATTTTTTTATGATTTTTAAGGTTTGAACGATCTTGACTTTTTGCCGCAATCTGCTTTAATATAAGTATATAAGCAGTTAAATTTAACCCTACTCATAAGTTGTCAACTGGCCCTCTTCCACTCCCAAAAGCCGCGTTGTTTCATAATTGGGTTAAACATCGGGTAGATTTAACCGTTTTCCGGCTTTTATTTCCTCATTGTGAGCCGGACTTTTATGCCACAGGGTATAGGGTTAAAACTTTTCACTACCCGCCCTATACCTTTTTTATACTAAGGTATAGTTGACAACGCCTTCTCAAAATGTTATTGTTGTGTCATGAACCCGGTAAGTTCTCCGGGGGAGTGGGCTTTGCTATCCGGGTACAGAGATCGCCAAGTTTTGTTCCGTTTTGTGTCCGCCCTGGCTTGATGATGCAGGGTAGCGGGGGCAACTAATTTAGGGGGAAACCATGCGCATTCATTGGAATCGGCTCTTTTACCTTTGTGGACTTGGCTTGATTGGGGCCAGCGGGCTGTTCTTGCTCCTGGGAGGCAGTGGATTGAGCGTGACACCGGTGGCGGCTGGATTTACACCCACGCCGACTGAGGCACCCACCGCGACGCCAACTGAGGTACCGACAGCAACACCCACCCCGATCCCGACGGTGCCGACCGAGACCCCGCCACCTCAGGTGGAAACGCCGGCCGCGGAGACGCCGACGCCGACGGCCACGTTAGTGCCGCTGCTGCCGCCCACCGGGAGTGGTTCAACCACCACGCCGCTCTTTGTGGGATTGCTGTGGCTGGGGCTGGTGCTGATCGGCGGGTTGGTCTGGTGGGGCGAACGACATCCTCAAAACTGAAAGTATCCCTATGAAACGTTTGGGCTGGTTGTTATTAGCGCTATTTGCCGGCGCGATCCTGGTCGGCACAGGGGTCTGGGCTATGGCGCGACCGTCCAGGGCGATCCCTACGCCGACGCCGCTTCCGGTTTCCTCCTTGCCCCGGGCAGAGACGCCCGGGGCCGCTGCTTCTGCCTCGCCTGCGCTGCCTGCCGAGTCCGCCGACGGCGCGGTGCTGGCCCTGGTCAATGGCGAGGCGCTGGGACGCGCCGACCTGACGCAGGCCCTGGCCGTGGATCGCGCCCTGGCCTCTCTGGTGGGAACGCCTGTCAGTGATGAAGCCACCACGCTTCAACGGCTGGTGAACGAGCTGCTCGTCCGACAGGCCGCCCGGCGGGCCGGTTTTGCCGTGCCCGAGGCCCAGGTCACGGCGGCCCTGCAGGAGTTCCTGACAGCGCGCGGCATCGCGCCGGAGACCTTAGACGCAGCCCTGGCCGCCGAAGGGATCAGCCGGGAAGCGTTCAATGCTTACTTCGGTGCCCTGCTGCTGGTGCAGCAATTCTCGGCTGCCCAGGCGCAGGCGGCGGGGATCACCGTGGCCGAATATGTCAATCGGCTGCGTCAGACAGCCACGGTGGAGCTCGCGCCGGTGACGGCAGCGTCGCTGACCGAGACACCGGCAACGCCCACCGCGCTCCCCTCTCCGGCTTCCCCCACGCCGGCAACCCCCGAACTGCCACGCGGCATTGAGCCCGGGCAATATGCGCCAGATTTCAGCTTGCCGCTATTGGGCGACCCCGCCGGTCAACGCCTGACCTGGGCTGATCTGGTGGGCCATCCCACCGTTCTCAGTTTTTGGGTCTCCTGGTGCGGGCATTGCCGGGCGCAGACGCCGGTGCTGGTGGAGGCGTACCAGAAGTACGCACCGCTGGGAGTAGCCTTTGTCGGGATCAATGTCCAGGAGGCGGCGGAGACAGCGCAAGCCTACGTCAACGAGCAGCAGATTCCCTATCCCATCACGTTGGATGGCGACGGCGTGGTCGCGGGCGCTTACCAGCTCCCCGGCTATCCCACCACCTATTTCCTGGATGCCGAAGGGCGCGTGGTGGCCCGGCATATTGGCCAGCTGGCGGCCGGGGATGTGGAGAATTATGTCGGCCAGCTGTTGGCGGCGCAGACGCCATGAGAGGGCCGATGACAAAGGTAGCCCTAAGACGCCAACTGAAGTTTGCGCTACGCTCGTTCTGGATGGTTGATTAAACGTCTCGTGCGGAATGACTGGTATCGTGGTGAAGGAGGTCTTATGAACACTATGGTTGTACAGCAGATGCGATTCTGGCGCTGGTTCTGGAATGGACTACGGTTGTTGACCGTGGTAGCGATGGTGGCAGGGATGCTGCCGCTTGACGCACTGGCCGCGCCGGCGGCGGAGGCTCCGGCGGCGACCGCAGCGGCCGCCCCTGCGGCTAACCTGCTCCCCGGCTGGATGCAGCCCGGCCCGGCGGCACGCTCGGCGACCCTGCTGCCTGCCTGGTTAGCCGAACCGGCCGCGGACTCGGCGGCGAAGCTGCTCCCGGTCTGGTACCAGGAGACAACGCCGGCTGGCGCCAAACCCCGCCCCAAGCAGCTGGATATCCCCGAAGCGTTGCTGACGGTCAACGTCTACGGACCGCCGGTGGCCAGCCTGGGCGCGCCGGTCACCTTCGGCGAAGTCTACACGGTCGTGGTCCGCAATAATTCCACCCAGATCGCCTATAACTTTTACCTCACCGCGACTTACCCTACTTTTTTCATCTATGATGGGGCGGAGCAATTGGTCCACAGCATCAGCGGCACCTTAGCCCTCAACACTACCCCCGGTGCAGGCGTGGCCCAATGGCAACCGACGACAGCGGTCAACCTGGCCCCCGGCGCCGCCGTGACCCTGACCTTCCGCCTGCGCGCCACCTGCGCCGCGCAATCGGGGCAGATGATGCGGGTCTGGTTCTACTACAACGCCGATCCGCCACCGGCGTCACCGGTGGAGTACAACGAGGGAGCGCTGAACATCACCACCGGTCGCGGCAACCTGGTGATCCGCAAAGACCCGGCGCTGCAAAACTTAGGCACCCCTGATTTTGGCCAGCCGGTCACCTGGACGGTGACGGTGCAAAACACCGGCCTGGGGCTGATCTACAGCGCCACCGTGACCGACACCGGCGGCATTAACCTGGGGCAGCCAGGCGGCGATCTGGTCCCGGCGGTGACCATCCCGCTGCTGGGCATCAATGAGACGCGGCAGTTCACGGTGGTCGGGCGCGTGGAGGCCTGCAACTTTACCAACGTGGCTGAGACGGCCTGGCCTTGCGGCAACCTGGTGGGAGATGCTACCTTCACCAACCCGCTGCGCTCCACCGCCAGCATTCTGTTCACGCCGCAAGTGCCCAATGTCAATCTCCAGATCACCTCACCGATCACGGAGCCTTACTGCACCCCGCTGACGCGGACGGTAACCATCACCATCAACAACACTGGCGGGCCGGCGGGCACTTTCCGCCTGGATTCTGCCCTGGAGAGCAACGGTTACTGGGAGCTCGTGCCGGGATCACTGTCGGCAGGCTGGCAATATCTGAGCGGGAGCGGCATCTTCACCTACACCGCCGGCAGCCCGACGGGGACCTTGCCCGCCGCCGGGCAGGCCGGCCTACCGGTCGTGCTGAGCTTCCAGCTCCGCCCGCAGGCGACCGCGCTGTGCGGCGCCACCGGCGGCGAGATCGGCTTCCTGCCGCTTTACCAGGACGTGTGCAGTCATGCGCCGTTCACCGGCACACCGGTCAGCCTGATCTACCAATCGGCCTCAGACGGCGCCCCGCAGATCAGCGTTGACAAGAGCGGCCCCGGTCTGGTACACGTGGGCGAGCTGATCACTTACGTGATCACCCTCAACGGGAGCAACCCCCAAAGTATCAACGGCGCGATTACGGTGACCGATCTGCTGCCCTCTCCCTTTGCGCTGGTCAGCCTGACCGCCACCGGCGGCATAGTGAGCAGCGCCGGGCAGACGGTGACCTGGCTCTACGATCCGCCCGACAGCGGCGCTTTCCCCCAGACGCTCATCTACGTGGCGCGAGTCCTGACGACGACCGGCGGGGTCTGCGGCGGCAGCAATATCTATGACAACGATGTGCTCGCCCGCGCCAACCCGACCTGCCCCGACTGTGCGCAGCTGGTCAGTAGCGACCGGGTGACCACCGCCATTGAGAACAATGAGGGCGTGACGGCCAGCAGTGGCGCGGCCGGCTCCACCGAGGTCTGCGGCGTGAACGGGCTGGTCATCAGCCGCCGTTATGAGGTCAGCGGTTCGCTGGTCATCACTTGGACCGGCAGCCGGTTCACCGAGACGTTAGGACAGGGGCCCGGCGGCCTGCCCGGCCCGGCTTATCTGGTCTACCAGGCCGGCTCGCTTGTGGTCACGGTCAACGGGGTGGATTACACGGCGGCGCTGACGCCGGTCACGACCACCGGCCAGCTGGTCCTTGATCTGACGCCGCTCCAGACGGCCGTGCCGGCGGTGCCTACGCAAAACGTCACGTTGTTGCTGACCTATACGCTTGCGGTACCGGAGAGCGTGCTGGGCAACGCAGTGGAAGTGGATTTCTACGACTGGGCGCGGCTTTTCCTGATTGGCGTGAGTGACAATCAGGCCTGCGCGGCCAACGGCGCTTTCAACCAGGCGCTGCCCCTGCACCTGAGCCGGGGCGACTTGCAGGTGGGGCTCTCCCCGCTCACGCTGAACCGCTGCGAGACCAATCAGGTCACGCTGAGCGTCACCGATAACCAACCCACACGCTTAGCCGACCACATTGTCATTACCTTTACCGCCTCCACGGCGGAGATTATGTCGGCGCGCAACTTCTCATACACCGGCTCCCTGGCCACCATCAGCCCGATTACGGTTGTTACCCAATCCGCCATCGGCGGCGGGTTGGGGATCATCACCTTCACCTTGCCGGCCAACGCCGACCTGAACGGCAACGGCACGATCTTGTTTGATGTGGACCTGCGCTGTGGCGAGGGCGGGCCCTGGACGGCCGGTATCGTCTTCCAGAGCCGCTGCGCCATCACGCACGGCCACCAGACGGTGCGCGATCACCTCTACCGCGAGCCGGGGCTGCTGCTTTTCGCCACCCCGCTCCAGTACACCGTGCGCGAGAAACAGGTCATCTGGAAGTTCTTTGTCACCAACAACGGCAATCTGACGGCGACCAACGTGCAGGTGACCAACGATCTGTACGGGTTGGCAGTGACCAGCTACACCGCCGATCAGGGCGGCGCCGGGATCTCGGTGAGCGGCACGCTGCCCATCACGACGCCCAACCCGGCGGTTTTCACCGTGGCCTCCCTGGCCCCCGGCGAGCAGCGGGCCGTGACCGTCACAGCTGAAGTCATGGTCTGCAACCCCTTGACGGTGGTGCTGCGCGCCCGCTATAGCTGTTTTGGCGCGGTCTGTAACGAACCCCAGGCGCAAGTCAACTTCAACACGCCCGATCCTTACCTGTTGACCAATAACGGGGAAACGGCTGCGCTGCCCATGTGCGATATCGGCCAGATCGTCTTCACCACCAAGAACTCCTCGCCGGACGTGACGCTATACAACCTGTTCATCACCGAGACCCTGCGCGGGTTGTTACCCGTCCCCGGTGCCCCCATCACGGTCACGATTGAGGATCGTAACCACAACATCCTGGCCACCACCACCCAATTCACCCCGCTCCAGCAGTGGGCCGGCAGCGACCTGCTGCTGACCTGGCGGCCGATCTCAGCGCCAACCGAGGTGCTGAGCTGGTTCCTGGCGCTGCCGCCGCTTTACGTGGTGCGGATTTTCGTGCCGGTGCGGACCAGCTGTGTCCCCCCGAACACGCCGCAATCGTTTGCGGCCGCCTCGGCGCAGGGCCCCTGTGGTCAGCACTTGGGCTATACCGAAAACGCGGTCAGCCTGCAAACGCTCCGGCCCGATATGAGCCTGACCAAAGACGGGCAGGTAGAAGGCGGGGCCTTTGGCAAAACGCTTTACGCCATGCCCGGAGATACCATCATCTGGCGGCTGCGGGTACGCAACCTGCCTTCTGACCAGGCTTACGTGGCGCACAATGTGGTGCTTTCGGATACCTGGCCGGCCATCTTCAACTTCATCACGGCAACCACCGCCTACACGCCCCACATCAATCCGGCCACCCGCACCATCACCTGGACGCTGGGCGATGTGGGCATCGGCAGCGATATTTACTTCTACCTGACCGGCACCGTTGCCGTGAGCAGCACGGCCTGTCTGGCCTCGGCGCTGAACCGGGCACAGCTCTCCTTCGGCTGCGACGACGGCTGTTCCAGCGCGCTGGTCCCACAAGATTCGGCCAATCTGAACACCGCGCCCAATCTGGTGCTGGCACTGGCTCCGTTGACCTTCCAGCTCTGCGACAGCACTATCACGCTCACGGTGCGCAACCAGGGCGCTGCGGCCTTTACCAACACGCTGACCATGACGATTCCCTCCGGCTATGTTTACGATGGATTGGTCAGCTCCGGGCTGGCGGTCACGCAAATTTACACCGATCCCAGCGCCCCGCGCTTCTACTGGGATCTGATCCCCGGCAGCGAGCCCAATCAGCCCTATTCCTTTGACCTGGTCGTGCGGGTGGTCAACAGCGGCACCGTGGGCACCTGCCCCAACGCCAACGGGCAACCGGTCACCGCCACCATCGGCTACGATGACCATCCCACCTGTACCGATAGCGGCCCCTTCCAGGCCACTACCAACCGCCCGCTCACTGTGCTGTCCCCCTACCTGGTCATAGATAAGACGCCGCCGTTCCGCACCGCCCAGGTGGGCGAACGGATCACCTGGACGCTGCGGATGACCAACACCGGCACCGGCCTGGCCGCGCAGGTGTTGATAACAGATGTGGTGGATTCGTCGTTCACCGGCGTCACTGCCACCAACGGCGGGCTTGTGACGGGCAATCTCATCACCTGGACGCTGACCGATCTGGCCGTCAACGGGGTCTGGACGGCCCAGGTCAGCGCCGTCTTGCTCAGCAGCGGTGATAACCGCAACGTCGTCACCGCTACCGCCTACTGTGCCTCCGGCTGTACCAGCGCTTCCACCCAGGCTTCGGCGCAGGTTACCCTGCTCCAGGAGTTCCAGAAGAATCCGAAGATTCAGACCGGCACCATCGGCAGCCTGGTCGTCTTCACTTTCACCGCCGCCCTGCCAGATGTGGACGCGCTCTATACAAACCTCATCCTCACCGATACGCTGCCGAACGGCCTGGGGTACGTGGCCTCGGAGCTCCGCTACACCTACGATGCGGATGGCAGCAGCGGCAGCCCCGTCAACCTGATCTCTCCCACGCCGACCCTCAGCCCCACCTACTTGCAGCCCGGCAATCTGATCTGGCGTTTGGGCACGCTCCCCGGCAGCATCCAGGTAGCGGGCGTGGTCACCGCCGTCATCCGGGACATTGCTTCTAACTACAATGGAGTCCGCGTCACCAACTTGTTATCCATGACCTACGTGGATGACGGCCAGCCCTATGTCTACACTGATACGGCCAACGTGGACATTGTGGAGCCGCTGTTGCACATCGGCAAGTCTTATGGAACGCCCTCCGGGTGTGGAGCTACCCTGTTGCAAGAGAACTTCAACCAGGCCGGCAGCGGCACACCCACCAACTGGACGACAGTGGGCGGCAGCTCCTGGAACAACCCGAATGGAGTGGCGCAACAATCCAGCGATAACACCACCAATGCGCTGCTGGTGCGTTCCGGTTTCACCGCCGATAATTTCAGCTACAGCGCGATGGTCCAGACGCTGGATGCCTCCTCCAGCCAGGGGCTGGTCTTCCGGTATACTGCTAACAACTATTACCTGGTGCGATTGCGCCAGGGCGATAGCGGCAATAACATCCAGGTTCAAGAAATAACAGCCGGGACTTTCTTTACCCTGGCCACGGCCGCCATCACACCGACAACCAACCGCTGGTATCACGTAGAAGCGCGGGTGGAGACGGTAGCCACCGGCTTGCGGATCCGTGTCTACATAGACGGCCAGCCCACCCTGGATTTCACCGACTCAAGCCCTCGTGCAGCAGGTTCGGTGGGTCTGTATGCCAATGCCTGCGCCAACGATCAGTGTCAGTTTGACGATGTGCTGGTCACCCGCCTGCAGAACTCCGCCTGCACCGTCGGCGCCAACGACCTGGTCACGTACACGCTGACCGTTTCCAATCAGGCCCGCATCCCCGGCTACGATCTACTCATCACGGATGTCATCCCGGCGGGCACCAGCCTGGTCACCTATACGCTGCAAAGCGACGATCCGCTCGCGCAAGTGACCGCCGCTCCCACCCCCATCCCTGGCGCGACCGGCACGCTCGTCTGGCAGCTCAATCAGCTCACCGCCACGACACCGTTCTCCCCCCTCCGGCACACTGCGCTGACCCTGACAGTGGTCCTGCGGGTGGCTCCGACCATCAGCGTCAACACCTTCTTAGATAACCAGGCGTTCCTGAGCTACAGCGGGCAGCCCGGCAGCGGCCCGCTCGGGGTGGAGCGGCCCTACAGTGGCGGCTCGCACTCCACCGCCATCCGCACGCTTTCCGGTGGCCTGACCAAGACGGTCGCTTTCGCCCCGCCACCGACGGCCACGCTCGGCACGCTGGTGACGTATACGTTGCTCGTCCCGGCGACGCCGCTCACCGCCACCTACTACAACGTGGTCGTGACCGATGTCATTGATAGCCGGCTTTACATTGAAGGGGCCACGATGGCCTTCATTCCGGCGCCGCCAGTCGTGGATGGCCTGGTGGAAGCAGTCTACGGCGTCCCTCTGGCTCAGGATCGGGCCGGTGACGGCAACGGCAACGCGGTCATGGATCTGCTGGACCTGTACGTGACCGAAGATCAGTCTAACTTCTACTTCGCCTTTACCATCAATGGAGATGTAAACACCACCAACTGGGGCAAATACGCGATTTACCTGGACACCACCAACGACGCCAACGGCGCGCCTACCGATGCCTGGACCCGGAATGTCAGCGTCAACGCCCCCCACCGGCCTGAATATGCCCTGTATACCTGGCTGGATACCCCTCCCTATGGAACGGAGGATACCCAGGTTTATCAGTGGAACGGTTCAGCCTGGAACTTGCTCGGCCAGCTGAATGCGGTGGCAGTGAACGTGAGCGGAGGGCGCTCCACGCTGGAATGGCGCATCGCCAAAGCTACGTTGGGCAATCCGACACAGTTCTGGCTGGAGGTCTGGTCCACCGGCGGTGGTTCTAACGATAATGCTCAGGACACCATCAACCAGCCCCCAGAGGATTGGAATGCCACCGATTGGACAACGACGGCCGTGCTGGCGAACTCCACCCGCTATCTGGCCCGCTCGCCCAGCCTCAATTGGAGTGGACAAGTCGTCACCGCCACCTTTGCCACCATCCCGGCGGGCACGCAGGCGCTCATCACGGTCACGGCGCGCATCTCGCACGAGTGGCCCAATGCAGCGGGCGACGCCAACGCCGGCCAGACGATCACCAACGTCGCCGTGATGACCAGCAGCACCACGCCGCTGACGACCAGCAACGTCGTCTCCACCGTGGTGGGTGAGCCGCTGCTGAGCATCTTCAAGACGGCCGGCGCCCTGGCCAATCCCCAGACGGCGCTCTACACCGTCACCGTCGTGAACAACGGCTCGGCCCCTGCTTACAGCCTGGTCATCACCGATACGCCGCCGGCCGGCATCACCGTGACCAACCTCTTTGGCAACGGGGTCCTCGCGCCAGATGGCCGCACGATCACCTGGACGGTGGCCTCACTGGGCGTGACGCCGCCGGGCAATACGGTGGTCTTCACCTACCTGGCGCAGTTGACCGAGGCTATTTATGCCAGCCCCTGGGTGACGAACACGGCGACGGTGCGCAACACCTCGCTCACCGAAACCATCCCTGGCGTCCGGCCCTACATCACCAACACCAGCTATCCGCTCAACTGGCCGCTGGGCCGCCTGGGCGATTACGTCTGGTACGACTTTGACTACAACGGCATCCAGGGAACTCACCCCGGGGAGTTCCCCATCGGCGGGGTCGTGCTTGATCTCTTTGACAGCACCACCGGCGCTTACATCTCCAGCACGACCACCAACGCCAGCGGGTACTATATCTTCCAATACCTGCCGCTGAACGTGACCTACACCGTCCGCATCTCCACGGTCAGTTACCTGCCCGGTGGGCCGCTGGCGGCTTACACGCAGACGCTCTGGCTGGCTCCTGGCAGCACGCCGGCCAATGACTCCAACGCCTCCATCACGGCGACCTTTGGCGGGCTGGGCTACGCCATCACCACCACCCTGACCCCCGCCTTCACCCAAGACCTGACATTGGACTACGGCTTCGTGCGCCTGGTGGAGATCGGCAACTACGTCTGGCTTGACATCAACCACGATGGCATCCAGAACGACGACACGATCTACGGTCGCCCCGGTGTCACGCTCACGGTGACCTACCCCGATGGCCGCGTCTTCACCACCACCACGGATACGGCCGGCTACTACACCTTCACCGTGCCGATCAGCAGCGTCTACACCATCACGGTGATCGCGGCGAACTTCCAGCCGGGCGGCCCGCTGGAGACCTTCACCAACACCTTGCGCGACGCCGGCGGCGATGACGCCGTGGATTCGGACGGCCAGACCAGCGGCGGCGGACTGGTCACGGTCACGCCGGTGATCACCCAAAACAACTACACCTTTGACTTCGGCGTCTGGCAGCCGATGCAGCTGGGCAACTATATCTGGTACGACTGGAACAACAACGGGATCACCGATACCGGCGAGAGCGGGATCCCCGGCGTGGTGGTAGAACTCTACCGCGACACCAACGGCGACGGGGTCTACACGCCAGGCGTGGATCAGATTATCAGCACCACCACGACCAACGCCGCCGGCTACTATCTCTTCAACGATCTGACGCCCAGCCTCTACCCAACGCAGACCTACCTGGTCGTCATCACCGGGACGAACTTCACGGCCAGTGGGGTGCTTTCCACCTACGTGAACAGCACCGGCTATGTGACCGGCAACAGCGACCTGAACAGCCACGATCACGGCGTGGTCTACGGCACGCCGGGCAGCGGCGGCTACGTCGCCAGCACGCCGGTCTCGCTGACGCTTAACAGCGAGCCGGTCAACGACGGCGACACGAATCCCAACTCCAACCTGACAATAGACTTCGGCTTCTACCGGCTGAGCCTGGGCGACCTGCTCTGGTACGACTATAACAACAACGGCATCTACGAGCCGTGGTTGACCGAAGCAGGCGTGCCGGGCGTGGTGGTAGAGCTCTATCGCGCCGGGCAGACGCCGGGTGTGGATACCCCGCTGCTCACGACCACCACCAACGCCGCCGGACGCTATCTCTTCACCGGCCTGGCGGAGGACCTCTACTTTGTCCACATCCCGCTGAGCGAGTTTGGCGTCGGACGGCCCTTGCACTACTACACTTCCACCATCCCAACCCAGGTGAATCCGAACACAGATGCCAACGAGAATGTGGATGAGAACGGCATCGTCAACGGCTACGGTGTCTCGTCGGGGATCATCACGCTGACCACCACCACCGAGCCAACGGGTGAAGATGTCGCCGGGATTGATGGCGGCACGCCGGACAATAACTCTAACCTGACGGTGGACTTCGGCTTCTTCAACTACGTCTCGCTGGGCAACTACGTCTGGTACGACGTGAACAACAACGGCGTGGCGGAGAGCGGCGAAGCCCCGGTGCCGGGCGTGGTGGTGGAGCTCTACCAGGACACCAACGGCGACGGCGTCTTCACGCCGGGCGTGGATACCTACCAGGGTATGACGACCACCAACGCCAGCGGGCTTTACCTCTTCCCCAATCTCCTGCCCACGCGCTATCCGACGGAGACCTACCTGGTGGTCATCACCGGCACCAACTTCCTGCCGGGCGCGCCGCTGTATCAGACCCAGAGCAGCGATGGCTCCGTGGCCGGCGATAGCGACCTGAACAACCGGGATCATGGCGTAGTGGTGGGGACTTTGGGCGCGGGCGGCTACGTCGCCAGCACCGCCGTCACGCTGACCGTGGGCGGCGAACCCATCAACGACGACGATACCGACGCCAACTCCAACCTGACGCTTGACTTCGGCTTCTACC
>Ga0067045_1029893_pt1 | contig 17767 bp, 16 predicted proteins | sample TerdegcTABiofilm_FD_59184 | JGI IMG/M metagenome (GOLD analysis project Ga0067045, IMG submission 59184) | Combined Assembly of (Gp0054472, Gp0054536) Wastewater bioreactor microbial communities from Singapore -Terephthalate degrading... | reverse complement strand
TCAGGGCGAGCCGCCCTCCATAATCGGATGGCTTTTCCTGGCCCTGTCCGCCCTGGGAGTCCTGTACGAGGATCGTTGGAGTTTCCGGCGGGACGGGGTGGAACACGCCTCCGGCTTGGTGTTCGCCTCCCGGCGGCTCAGGCTGGCCCGGGAATCCCTGGACGCCCTGCGCCTGGTGCCTCATATCCGGGGCTCGGTACCCGGGTCCGAGGATGAAGCTTTGGAGAATTCCCGGGCCCTCTCGGGGGAGGCCGAGGCGAACCCCTACGGCCGGAAAGGCGTCCTATGGAAACGGCCCTACCTGATCCTGGTCCTAGATGCCCGGGACGGATCGGAGTACTCGATCGACAAGGTCCCCGCGAGGAACCGGGATCGGATCCGCGGGATCGCCGAGCGCATCGCGGAACGGACCGGCCTGGAGCTTCGAGCATGAACGACGAAGGGGCGCTGGCGCGCCCCTTCGTCGACTTTTCGAACTCCGGCGCGGATCACACCGCAACGGAGTCTACGACTCAATCCGGTTCGTGATAGAGGAAGCACGCAACCTGATGTCTCGTCAGGCGCCGAGGGCGCCTGACGGCAACGAAGGGGCGCTGGCGCGCCCCTTCGTCGATTTACCTAATCTCCGGTCCCTCCGACAGGCCGAAACTCGTCAATCGGGTTCGTGATAGAGAAAGCAAGCCACCTGGTGTCTCGTCAGGCGCCGAGGGCGCCTGACGGCAACGAAGGGGCGCTGGCGCGCCCCTTCGTCGACTTTTCGAACTCCGGCGCGGATCACTCCGCAACGGAGTCTACGACTCAATCGGGTTCGTGATAGAGAAAGCAAGCCACCTGGTGGTCGGGACCGGAGTCCTTCAGGCGCGGGAGGTTGTCCCGGCACTTGTCCATGCGCTTGGAACAGCGGTCGTAGAAGTAGCAGCCCGTTCGGGCCTTGTCCGGGGACGGTACGTCGCCGGTCAGGATGATGCGCTGGCGCTTCTTCTCGATCTTGGGGTCCGGGATCGGGGCCGCGGACAGGAGGGCCTGGGTGTACGGATGCAGTGGGGATTTATACAGCTCCCCGGACTTGGCGGTCTCCACGATCACTCCCAGGTACATCACGGCCACCCGGTCGGAGATGTACTGGATCACCGACAGGTCGTGGGCGATGAAGAGGTACGTGAGACCGAACTCCTCCTGCAGGTCCTTGAAGAGGTTCAGGATCTGGGCCTGGATGGATACGTCCAGGGCGGAGACCGGCTCGTCGCAGAGCACCAGCTCGGGCTTGAGGGCCAGGGCGCGGGCTATCCCGATGCGCTGGCGCTGGCCGCCCGAGAACTCGTGGGGATAGCGGTTCTTGAAGAACCGGGAAAGCCCCACCCGTTCCATGAGCTGTTCCGCCCGGGCGTCCATCTCCTTGTCGGTCATGTCCAGAAGCCCCCGCTGCTTGAAGATGCGCAGGGGCTCGGAGATGATGGAGCCGGTGGTCATGCGGGGGTTCAGGGACGCGTAGGGGTCCTGGAAGACCACCTGCATGTTCTTGCGGGCCGCCAGGAGCTCCTGTTTCGAGGCCTTCGTGAGCTCCTGGCCCTTGAGCACGACTTCTCCGGCGGTGGGCTTGTACAACTGGGCGATGGCGCGCAGGGTCGTGGACTTTCCGCATCCGGACTCGCCCACCAGGCCCAGGGTTTCGCCCTTGCGGATCGTGATGTCCACGCCGTCCACGGCGTAGATATATCCCTTCTTCCGGTTCCAGAGGAAGCCCTGGTGGGTGGGGAAGTGCATCTTGAGGCCCCGGACCTCCAGCAGGTTGGTGTCGTTCATGCTATTTCCCCTCCGAATAGAGCCAGCAGGCCACATCCCGGCCCTTGGCAAGGGTTGTGACCGCGGGGTACTTGATCTTGCAGATGTCCAGGGCGCGTTCGCACCTCGGATAGAAGGGGCAGCAGTCCGGCAGGTTGATCACGTTGGGCGGCTGTCCTTTGATGGAGAAGAGCCTCTGCTGGGTGGCCTTGTCCAGGCGCGGCACGCTCTTGATGAGTCCCTGGGTGTAGGGGTGTTTGGGATCCCCGAAGATCTCCTCCGCGGTGCCCCGCTCCACGATGCGTCCGGCGTACATGACGTTGATGTTGTCGCACATCCCCGCCACCACCCCCAGGGAGTGGGTGATCAGGATGACCGCCGTTCCGAGCCGGGCGGTCAGGTCCTTGATCAGCTCCAGGATCTGGGCCTGGATGGTCACGTCCAGGGCGGTGGTGGGCTCGTCCGCGATCAGGACCTCGGGGTTGCAGGACAGGGCCATGGCGATCATGACCCGCTGGCGCATTCCGCCGGAAAACTGGTGCGGATAGTTGTCGATCCGCTTTTCCGGCGAGGGAATCCCGGCCAGCTTCAGCATCTCGATGGACTTGTCCTTGGCGTCCTTCTTGCTCATCCCCTGATGCAGGACGATGGTCTCGATCATCTGGGTGGAGATGCGCAGGAAGGGGTTCAAGCTGGTCATGGGATCCTGGAAGATCATGGAGATCTTGTTGCCCCGGATGGTGCGGATCTCCTCGTCCGGCATCTTGAGTATGTCCTTGCCCCGGAAGAGGACTTCGCCCCCGGCGATGCGTCCCGGGGGTACGGGAATCAGCTTCATCACCGCCAGGTTTGTCACGCTCTTGCCGGAACCGGATTCGCCCACGATGCCCAGGGTTTCCCCCTTGCGAAGGTCGAAAGAGACCCCGTCCACGGCCTTCAGGAGCCCCTCGTCCAATTTGAAATATGTCTTCAGGTCCTTGACCTGCAGGATGACGTCGTCGGTCATTCGGTACACTCCTTGAGGGGGATTAGCCCCGGTTCTTGCTCTGGGGGTCCAACGCGTCCCGCAGGCCGTCGCCCAGGAAGTTCATGCAGAACAGGAACACCGTCATGGTGATGGCCGGCACCAGAAGCTGCCAGGCCCGGAGTTCCATACCCCGCACGCCCTCGCTGACCAGGGTTCCCCAGGAGGCTTGGGGCGCGGACACGCCCAGCCCCAGGAACGAGAGGAAGCTCTCCTGCATGATGAAGGAAGGCATGAGCAGGGTGGAGAAGACGATGATCACCCCCAAGGTGTTCGGCAGGAGGTGGCGGAAGATGATCCGGGGGGTACCGGCGCCCATGGACCGGGCGGCTTCCACGAACTCGCTGTTCTTGAGGCTGATGATCTGGCCCCGGACGACCCGGGCGATGGTCAGCCAGGAGATCAGGGCGATGGCCACGAAGAGGATGACGATGCTGCCCCGGCCCTTGTTGCCCGCGATGGACATGATGATGATCACCACGAGCATGTAGGGCAGGGAATACATGATGTCCACGAAGCGCATCAGGAAGTTGTCCGTCATGCCCCCCACGTAGCCGGAGATGGATCCGATCAGGATGCCGATCAGCACGGCGGTGAGGGTTCCCACAAGTCCGATCATGATGGAGATCCGCCCCCCGTAGATGGTCCGGGCCAGCATGTCCCGTCCCAGGTCGTCGGTTCCCAGGATGTAGACCCTGCTGTGGATCGGATCCGTGTGGATGGTATTCCGGAGGCTTTCGATCTCCGCCTTCGTCCGGTCGAGCTCTTCCTGGACGGAATCGATGTAGGTGTATTCGAAGGCGGCCTCCTCGGTTTGTTCCGTCTCGGCCTCGGCCTCCGCCTCGGCTTCCGCCGTCCCTTCGGATTCCCCGCCTTCCTCGTCGTCAAAGACGATCTCGGGGGCCGGGCCGAAGTCGAAGCCCGTCCCGGAGCTGTAGGATGTGTCTCCCGCAGCCCCCCGGGAGGCTATGCTCTCCTCCAGCTGGGCCAGGCGGGCTTCCAGCCGTTCGATCACGAGCTCACCCGCCGGCTTGAAGGAGGGGCGGAGGTTCTGGTGGTCGATGTATTGTTCCGTGTAGCTCTTGAGGATGCCCGCGGACTGAAGCAGAGGGGAAAAGAGCGTCACCAGGACGTAGAAACCGACGATCCAAAGAGAGATCACCGCCATACGGTTCCTGCGCAGCCGTTTCCAGGCGTCCGCCCAGAGGGAGACCGGCTTTACATACTGGTTGAATTCGTTGACGGTGTCCTCGTCGTTCTGCATGAATGCCATAAGGACTCCTACTTGTACGAGATGCGGGGATCGAGCAATCCGTAGACCAGATCCACCACGAGGTTCGCCACCACCAGGATCAGGGAGTAGACGATGACCTCTCCCATGATCAGGGTGTAATCCCGGTTGATGGCGGCCTGCACGAAGGGCCTCCCGATTCCGGGGATGACGAATACGGTTTCCACGACGACGGAGCCGGTGACGATGCCCGAGAGGGCGGGTCCCAGGTAGGTGACGACGGGAAGAAGGGCGCCCTTAAGCACGTGCTTGGCGATGACCACGGATTCCTTCAAGCCCTTGGCCCGGGCCGTGCGGATATAGTCGGAGCGGAGAACCTCGAGCACCGAAGCCCGGGTAAGCCGGGCGATGTAGGCGAAGTACGGGAAGGCCAGGGTAACCGCGGGCAGGATGATGGCCTTGAGTCCGTGGTCATCCAGCCATTGCCCCGGCGGGAACCATTTCAATCGGATCGCCAGGAAGAGCTGGAGAACCGGCCCGATGACGAAGAGGGGGACGGAGATCCCCACCACTGCCATGGACATGGCCGTGTAATCGGGCCACTTGTTCTGCTTTAAGGCGGAGATAATACCCACCCCCACGCCCAGGAACACGGCCAAGGACAGGGCGCTGACGCCCAGGATGGCCGAGACCGGCATCCCGTTGTCGATCATCTCGTTGACCGACCGGTCCCGGTACTTCAGGGAAGGCCCGAAATCCCAGCGCAGGACGTCCCCGAGATACCGGGTGTACTGCTTCATGAGAGGCTCGTCCATGTGATAGCGCTTCAGGATGTTCTGGAGGATGGCTTCCGGTATGTCCCTTTCCCGGTTGAACGGGCCTCCCGGGGCTACCCGGATCAGGAAGAAGCTGAGGGTCACGATGATGAACAGGGTCGGGACCAGGCTCAGCATGCGCCGAATGAAGAATCTTGCCATTCGGTATCGCTCCTTGTGGTGGACGCCTTGAGGGAGTCGGGTATCCCTGCCGGCGCTTGGGTTCGGGGGATAAAAAAACGGAGTACACTCTCGTGTACTCCGTTTAATCGTTCGGATTATAACCCTATCTTTACGATACGGCTAGTATCCTTCGAATCCGGGACTTCACTTCCGGTAGATGTACTTCCAGTGGTGGACGCCCAGGGGGTTCAAGTACCAGCCGCCCCACTTGTCCAGGTCGATCATGTTGTTGTGGACATAGTAGTAGATCGGCATGATCGCGTGATCCTTCATGATCAGGATGTCTTCCGCCTGCATAAGGGTCTTCATGCGGGTAGCGCCGGACTGGGTGCGGGCCTTGAAGATCAGGTCCGTGTACTCCTTGCTTTTGTACAAGCCGTCGTTCTGGGTCCCGTCGATGATCCACATGTCCGAGAAGGTGGAGGGATCCAGGTAGTCTCCGATCCAGCCCGCCCGGGCGATGTCGAAGTTGTGGGTCTGGGAGCGGGTGTCCAGGTAGGTGCTCCACTCCTGGTTGATCAGGGTCACGTTGATCCCCAGGTTCTTCTTCCATTCCTCCTGGATGAACTCGGCGATCCTCTTGTGGGAGGAGCTGGTGTTGTACAGGATCTGGAAGGTCGGGAAGCCCTTGCCGTCGGGGTACCCTGCTTCGGCCAGGAGCTTCTTGGCCTGCTCGATGTTGTAGCCCAGGCCCTTGGGCGGGGTGTACCCGGCGCTGGGGGGCACGAAGGCGAAGGCCGGGATCTGTCCGCCCTTGGTCACCTTGCTCACCAGGGCCTGGCGGTCGAAAGCCATGGACAGGGCTTTGCGGACCCTCGGGTCATCCAGGGGTTTCCGGGTCACGTTGAAGATATAGTAGTAGGTTCCGTAGTACGGGCCGTTCTGGTAGTCCTTGCGGAGCTTGGCCTCGTCGATCATGTCCAGGGGAACCGTGTCCAGCCAGTCGATCTGGCCGGCCTTGTACATCTGGTAGGCGGTGCCCGGGTCGTCGATGGGCAGAAGGGTGATCTTCTGGAGCTTCACGCTCTTGGCGTCCCAGTACTTGGGGTTCGGCTCGAAGACCAGGCGCTCCTGGGGCTTCCACTCCTTGAGGAGGAAGGGGCCGTTCCCGACGATGTTGCCCGGCTTGACCCAGTCCAGCCCGTACTTCTTCACGGCGTGCATCGGTACGACCGCGAAGGCGTAGTGGGCGACCATGTCGGGGAAGTGGGGGGTCGGGCCGACCAGCTTCACCTCGAAGGTGTAATCATCCACCGCGCGGATCTTGAGGGCCTCGGGGCCGGCCTTGCCGGTGTTGTAGTCCTCGGCTCCCTCTACGACGTACAGAAGGTCCGCGTACTGAGCGGCTTCGTTCGGGTCGAGCTTGCGCTTCCAGGACTCCACGAAGTCCTTGGCCGTCAGGGGGGTGCCGTCGGACCAGACGCTCTTGCGGAGTTTGAAGGTGACCGTCTTCATGTCCTTGGAGAAGGTCCACTTTTCCGCGATGCCCGGGATGGCCCGGTTGGTCTTGGGATCGGCGATCGTGAGCCCCTCGAAGAGGGCCATGTAGATCCGGTGCTCGGGCACGCCCTCGACATGGTGCGGGTCGAGCGTCTGGGGCTCGGCTCCGTTGTTCATGATGATCTCCTGGCCCTTGCTCTGGGCCCCGATCATCCCGGCTACCGCGAGCAACGCGAACATAGCCAACAGAACACGTTTCATTCATGCCTCCTTATGGCATTGAAAAGAGTGTCTATATTGTACGCTCACGATCATGAAATGACAACTTTTTTTTGACAAGTCCGAGCCCGGATCCGGGCATGGGAATTCGTGGTGGTAAATCTTATCCATATCAAGAATTAATCCGATCCGCCGCCCTCCGGACCAGCTGGGATGCGCCCTTCCGGAGAACCAGGGCGGCCCCGTTCCGGACGACAACGATAAGGTCCGATACTCCGCAGAGGGCCACGGGGATGTCGGAGTCGACGTAGCAGCCCTCGGATTCGATCGCCACGGCGTTCCCGGAGCCCCCGGGAAAGAGCCGGGCCATCTCGTCCCAGGAGCCGACATCCTCCCAGGAGAAGGAGGCCGGCACCAGGGCCACGGAGGCGCACTTCTCGCTTACCGCGAAGTCCAGGGATATGGAGGGCGCCCGCTCGTAGGCCTCCTCCAGGCCCTCCCATGCGTCCACGATCCGGACGCCCCTTCGCTCGACCTCCCGGGGACGATCGATCAGGGAGTCGAAGGCCCGGATCACCTCCGGGGCGTGGGTTACCAGCTCCCTGCGCAGGAAGTCCGAGCGGAAGGCGTACATGCCGCTGTTCCAGTAGTACCTTCCCGCCGCCAGGAAGCGCTCCGCCGTCGGGGCGTCCGGCTTTTCCCGGAAGCCCGCGGCCCGGAAGCCCGGTCCCAGGGGTTCCGCGGCCTCGATGTAGCCGTACCCCGTGGCCGGATACCTCGGGGGGATGCCGAAGCAGACCAGGTTGCCCGACGCGGCCAGGGTCTCCGCCTTGGCCGCGTCCGCCGCGAAGGCCGGGATGGGCTCGATGAGGTGGTCGCTGGTCATGAGCAGGAAGGTGTCCTCCGGCCTGCCGCCCCAGGCCTCCGCGGCGGCCAGGGCCCAGGCCACGGCGGGGGCGGTGTTCCGGCCTGTAGGTTCCGGCAGGATCCGCACGGAGCCCCGGCCCGGGATCCCGGCGGGGAGGCCGCGGGATTCCTCCGCCACCGCGTCCGCCATGGACGCTCCGGTCACGACGATCACCCCTTCCCGGGGCTCCAGGGCAAGGGCCCGGTCCAGGGCCCGCCGAAGGAAGGTGGTCCCGTCCCCGAGGGCCAGGAACTGCTTGGGCCGGGCGGAGGTGGATGCCGGCCAGAGACGGGTTCCGGCCCCGCCGGCCAGGACGATCACATAGGCGTACATGGGAATACTATACGATACCCGTGGATCCGGGGCCAAGTCCCGATCCTCCGCCGGGCGTCCGGTTTGTCGACCCCGGTCAACGAACACCCTTCTCGGAACGAGCCCGGGGCGGCTTCAGTATATGGTTGAACATCGGATTTTCGAAAAAATGCGCATATTTATTGGATATTTTCTTCCACAAATCCCGGGCTTCCTGGTATACTGGGGCATCTACCCGTAAGGAGCATCCATGGTCATCCTCACACTCAACTGCGGAAGTTCTTCCGTCAAGTATCAAGTCTACGACTGGGCCGCCCAGTCCATCCTGGCCGCCGGCATCGTGGAACGGGTCACCCAGAGCGGATCCGTCATCAGCCACAAGGTCCCGGGCCGCCAGGAGTTCACCCAGAACCACGAGTGCCCGAACCACACCGTCGCCATCGAGCTGATCCTGAACACCATCACGGGAGCCGAGACCGGGGTGATCAAGGGCATGTCCGAGATCAAGGCCGTCGGACACCGTATGGTCCACGGAGGGTCCAAGTTCGCCCGGTCCTGCCTTATCGACGACGAGTTCCTGGCCACCTTCAAGTCCCTGAACGACCTGGCCCCCCTGCACAACCCCGCCAACCTCCTGGGCGTCGAGGCGGCCCGGGCCGTCCTGCCCAAGGTTCCCCAGTGCGCGATCATGGACACCGCCTGGCACCAGACCATGCCCGAGACCAGCTACCTCTATGCCCTGCCCTACGAGTGGTACGAGAAGAACATGGTCCGCCGCTACGGCTTCCACGGCACCAGCTTCCTGTACAACGCCAAGCGGGCGGCGGTCCTCCTGGGCAAGGACCCCTTCAAGACCAACCTGATCATCGCCCACATCGGCAACGGCGCCTCCATCAACGCCGTGAAGGACGGCTGCTCCTTCGACACCTCCATGGGGCTCACCCCCCTGGAAGGCCTCGTGATGGGCACCCGCTGCGGGGACGTCGACCCGGGGATCATCTTCCACATGATCCGTCAGACCGGAATGTCCGCCGCGGACATCGAGAAGAAGCTGAACAAGGAGAGCGGCGTCCTGGGTGTGACCGGCAAGTGGGCGGACCGTCGGGACGTGGAGACGGGGGCCGAGAAGGGGGATCCCCGGGCCCTGGCCGCCCTGCACCTGGAATCCTACCGGATCAAGAAATACATCGGCGCCTACTACGCGGCCCTGGGACACGTGGACGCCCTGGTCTTCACCGCCGGGGTGGGGGAGATGAGTCCCCACATCCGCGCCTTGGCTGTCGAGGGTCTCGAGGAGATGGGCATCAAGATCGACCCCGAGAAGAACAAGCTGGCCAAGTGCCGGAACGCGGAACTGGAGATCACCGGAGCCGGATCCAGGGTTCGGGTCTTCGTGATCCCCACGGACGAGGAACTCGTGATGACCGAGGACGCCTACGCCCTCATCTCGGGGAAGTACGACGTCCACACCAAGTACACCTATTCTTTCCAGAAGAAGGATTACGTGAACAAGGCCCGCGCCGAGGGCCTCGCCCGCGATTTAGAGAAGAAGCCCTACCTGAAGGATTTGATCGCCAAGGTACCCTGAACGGTGCGGGCGAGTCCGCGCCGGGCCGGTTTGATCCGGCCCGGCGGTGCCGAAGCCGGGCTTCGGCGCTCGAATCCGTCGCCGCAGCCCGGCAGGGCCGGGTCGCGGGATCGGCGCATCCCGGAATTATTCAACAGGATGAGGCTTTTTCAAAACTCTGGGAGTTTTTGAAAAGCTACCTTGAAATCCGCGATTGGGCGCAGCGGTTGCAACGGAACCGTAAGCAATCACAAAGCCGATTTCAAAAGGGACCGACTTTTGAAATCGGCTCGGATCATCAGGATTCGACGGACGAACCTGATTTCGCCTGGTGACCGTTGTTCTCCATCCTGTTTTGATTCCACAGGAAACGACTATCTTCCGATTATTTTAGTATGTCCTTCCGCTCCGTCGGCCTAGTCCGGCTTGTCTTCCTGCTCGCGGGCCTGTTCGCGGCCAGAAGTGTCTCCTGCCAGGACCTCGTCCTGCGGGCGGAGTTCTGGGCGGAGTCCGAGCCCGTGGAGGTCCTGCCGGCGGAGATCTCGGATACCGCCCCCCGGGTCGTGGTTCCCGACGAGGTCGTCCGCTCTCTATTGGACGAGGGGAGGTACATATTCGCGGGGATGATCTGGGGCTTCGAGTTCCGGTACGTCCCCTACGATAAAACCCGGGGAGTGGCCGAGGAGCTGGACATCGTTCCCCTGGGGGCGATCCCCTGGGGCGACCCCCGCTTTGCGGCAGCCCAAACCCGGCTGACCGGCACCCAGCTGAGGGCCTACCTGGAGTACCGACCGGACCCGACCGCTGCGGCCCGAAAGGCCGGCTGGGGGCAGGCGAATTTCCAGTCCGCCCAGGGCCGGGGCTCCGCCCCTCTGGCGGGAGGCCGGGAGGCCCGGAAGACCGCCCTGGACCAGGCGGCCAAGGAAGCCCTTCGGGAACTTTTACGGCCGGTGGAGAAGAACAAGCCTCGGGAGATTCGGGGACTCTTCGCCTACGACGCCTCGCCGCGGATCGTGATCACCGGGGGAACGTATACCGCGATCGTGAGAATCCGCGTGCGCGTGGCGGAGATTCGAGGCTATTCCGTCTACTGAATACCCGGGAAGGCAAGCCCATCGTATAAGTCGGTTACCTTTGAAATTGGCGATACGATCGCTTGGGTTCGCCTTGCGACCGCCGCGCCCGATCGCGGGTTTCCAGGTGGCTTATTCAACCCCTCTGCGTATTGAATTCGCCTCAGGTGATCGGAGCGTTCCCGCCTACAGACGATCCTTCTCCACGGCCTCGTGCATCTCCTCCAGCCGTTTCATGACCGCGTCCACGACCGCCTGCTTCTTGTCGTCGTTGAAGTGGGTTGCGTGCTTGACGCGCTCCCGGAACTCCCGGCAATCCAGGACCGGACCGGCGTCGTAGATCACCTTGTCCGGACAGACCTGGTCCACGTGCATCTGGGGATCCTCGGGGTTGATCCGGAGGATGTTGCCGTTGATGGAGACCAAGACCATCCTGTCAAAGGACTTGAGATAGGAGTCGATCTCCCGGACGCCTTTCTTCGTCCCCGGGTCCCAGGGGCGGTACCGGGTTCCCGCCGGAAAGACCAGGAGGATCCTGCCGGTTCTTTTCAGTAGGTCCAACTCCTTCATGGCCGCGTGGTTGATGCTCCGGCTCTTCATCATCTCCAGGAAGAGCTCCTTGGGGTCCGTCAGGTGGCTGCGGATGATCTCCATGGACCGGCTCGGATAGATGACCAGCCGGGAGTAGGCCTCCACGATGGTCCGGATCAGGGGATTGTCCTCGTTGAGCTTGATTCCCGCCACGGCCACGATGGCCTGGGCGACCTGCTCGCCCTCGGGGCCGTGGTGTCTCAGGAGATAGTGGAAGGCGGGGAGATCCGCGTTGCTGTAGTGCTCCAGAAGAAGGAGGCAGGACTTCCCTTCCCGGGCTTCCCGGAGAAGCTCCACCAGGTTCTCGAAGTGGCGGATCCCGCTGCCGGGAAGGAGGTTCTCTTCTATGATACGGTCGATGAAGGGAAGGATCTCCGGGTTGGCCGGCTGGAAGACGTTGTCGTCCGTGACGGTCTCCGGCATCCGTGTGTGCTTCATGGCTTCTATGAAGACGCTTCGGTATTTCGCGCTGATGCTTTCCATAGCCTGGCCTTGGAAACAGGATGTAGGGTGGCGATTCAAGTATAGCCGCCTCCGGGAAGGGTGGTCAATGTCGATGGGCGGCGAGGCGGTTGGTCGGCGATCCTAGGGCCGCGCGTGGAAGGGGCCGCGGGGCTCGACCGTCGCCCGCGCTTCGCCGCGGCGCGCGGCCGATTTTCGAATACCCTCGCCGTCTGCTGTCAAGGGTGAACCGTTCACCTCGGGAACTCCACCGCCATCCAATCCTTGGGGTCCGCCATGCCCGCATCGATGAGCCCCAGGCCCACCGTGGCCGTAGTTTCCGCCACCAGCCAGCTTGTACCCTTGTACGGGAACCGGGCGCCCGGTCCCGGCAGGTCGAAGGCCGCCAGGGCGTGGGAGTGCTTGACCGATAGCAGGAGGACGGCGTCCCGGTTGTCGTGCCGGGCCAGTATGGCCAGGAGGACGGCCCGGGAGTCGCAGTCCCCCCGGGCCTCGAAGGCCGCGGTCAGGGGATTCACCACGTCGCTGCCGGTGGGGTCCCGCTCGTACCGGAAACCCTGGGTCCATGCGAGGAGGCGGGCGGTCCGGGACCGGTCGTCCGGCTCCCCGGACAGCTCTCGTTGGAGGATCAGGGATAGGAAATCCAGCCGATGGAAGGTTTCCCGGTAGACCATCCGGTAGAACCTGGCCCAGGCCGCTTGGGCCAGGTCCGGGGAGGACCGGGCGTATACGCCGAAGACCTGGAACTCCCGCTCCACCGTGTCCTGGGCCGCCTGTCCCTCCCGGGGATCGTAGGGAACGCGAAGCGTCCGATTCCCGAATTGTAGATCCCTCGGCGTCCTCGCCTGAGGATCCCAGGGCAGGTTGAATTGGCTGACCGGGCCGGGGTAGAGGCGGGCTTCCTCGTCCACGGAAAAACCGTCCAGGCAGGATAGGATGAAGGGCAGGTAGGCGGTGTACCGATCCTCGGGAACGTAGGCCAACAGGGCTATGTCCTTTTCGGGCTTGCCCGCGGCGTTCCGAGGGGCACCGTCCAGGAAGAGTCCCCAGCCCCGGTGGGGCTTGCCGGAAAGGGGGAAGCTCAGGTCCGCCATCACGGCGTTTCGGCGCTGGTAGACGAAGGCTTCCGAATCCGCCCGGGCCGAAAGCTTCTTGGCGATATCCGCCTGCATCGCCCGGGCGTCGGTATACCGGGACGGCTCGTACAGGAAGATTTGGAACAGCAGGACCCCGGAGGGATCCGTAAAGGAGAACCTCGAGATCCCGTCCCCGTCGTTCAGGGTGAAGCCCTCCGGAAGCTCCAGGAAAAAGCCGGAGTCGGAATAGAGCTCCTCCCCGGGAGCTCGGGGAACCGGGGCCAGTACCAGGGCGCTGGCAAGGAGCAAAAATCGGAGGATGGAGCCCGGGAGGCGGAAGGTCGGAGGATCGGAGGGACGGTCACGGAGCATAGGGCTTCCTCGGGGTGGTGGAGTCCTTGGAGGGGCCTCCGCGGCTGCCGGTTCGCCGTGCCCTGGCCCCGCTCCGGGCTCCGGACGTCCGGGCCCTCGTGGGCATCCTCCGGCCCGCCTCGTCCAGGGCGCGGGTTCGGAACTCCTCGTAGGAAGGCTCCCGGTCGTACCGTTCCAGGACGACCCGTCCGCGAACATCCTCCAGGGTCAGAATGTACTCCCCCAGGATGTCGGACTCCGCGTTCACCGCCAGAACCGGGGAGCGGGAGGACGGCTCGAAGATGAAGGCCCGATATCGGTACCGTTCCAGATGCCGCTCCTTGGTGCGGGGTATCGCAACGAGGACCGCGGAATACCCCGGCCGCTCCACCCGTTCGGCGGGGGGGCCGGTCACGAGGTACCGCATCCAGGTCAGATCCCGCAGGGGTTCCACCCGTTTTCTCCTATCTTCAATACTAAGTATATCGGAATGCGGAGGCAACCGCAAAACCGGGAAGTCCCGTGAGACCCGGAAGTCCGGTGATTGCATCGAAGCGGATCGGTCGCTATACTCTTTCCGGGACTCGGCGCGCTGCCCTGAGGGCGGACCCGAGCCGAGTCCGGCGCCCCGTGGGGCGGCCATCCGGCGCATATGCCAAGAAGGGGGAACCGCATGGACCCGGACGGTAGTTGTCCGTCAACCATCTCGATCCGACGTTGGCCCCCGAGAGCCGGGTTACCCGCCTTCCGACAGCCTTCCTGAAAGCCGTCGAACCGCGCGCGACCCTCCCGGGGGCGGGAGGGTGCAACTATGATCCAGATCTGGAAACAGCAGGGAGGGATCCTGGTCCCCGCGGAGTCCGCCGGACCCGGGACCTGGGTGGATGTCCGATGGGCGTCCCGGGACGATCTGGAGGCGCTCGAAAAGGACTATGGAATCCTCTCCGAACATCTTCAGGACATCGTGGACGCGGACGAGCAGTCCCGGTTGGAGAAAGAGGACGAGTACACGCTGTTGATCGTCCGCCTGCCCGTTCACGACAGCCGGTATGAGCCGACCTTCTTCACCGCCCCTGTGGGCGTAGTCCTCTTCCCGGACCGCGTCGTGACCGTATGCTGGGCGGATTCCGAGGTGCTGACCGACATGGCGGAGAACCGGGTCCGGGGACTGTCCCTGGAGAACCGGAACGCCTTTGTCCTGCGGCTCCTGGGGCGGGCGGCCATCGTCTACCTCCGGCACCTGAAGGTCCTGAATCGACGGACCGGCGCCATCGAGCGGGAGCTGCAGAAATCGGTGCGCAACACGGAACTGGTCCAGCTCCTGACGATCGAGAAGTCCTTGGTCTACTTCACCACAAGCCTAAAATCCAACGAACTGGTCCTGGAAAAACTGCTCAAGAGCCGCCTAATCCGCTTCCAGGAGGAGGAGACGGAGCTTCTGGAGGACGTGGAGATCGACAACCGCCAGGCCATCACGATGGCCAACATCCACAGCGACATCCTGTCCGGGATGATGGACGCCTTCGCCTCGGTCATCTCCAACAACCTCAACATCGTGATGAAGCGGCTGACCGTGATCTCCCTGGTCCTCATGATCCCCACCTTCATCGTGAGCGCCTTCGGAATGAACGTGCCCCTGCCCTGGCACGACAACGGGAACGCCCTCTTGTATATCGGGGGGCTCTGCGCGGCCAGCGCCCTGGTGGGAGCCGTGGCCCTGACCCGGGACCGGAAGGCGGTTCGGCGGACCCGTGCGCCGGTTCCCGCCACCCTGGTCGCCCAGGCTTCGGGTCTGGGTCTGCCCCTGCGGGGGGGGGACCCTCGGGAACGAGGGTAGGCGAACCGTCCCGGCAATCCGACCGACGCGGCCGGATTGCCGGGGCCGGACGTCGACCGCGCCGTCCGAGGGCCGCGATGCCCGAGGCCTCTTTCCGGCCTTGCCTTTCGGGAGCGCCGGGGCTATCCTTCGCCGCATGCTCGAGGCGCTGTACCGGAACGAAGATATCCTCGTCTTGGACAAGCCCGCCGGTCTTGCGGTCCAACCCGGGGCCGGAATCCGGAACAGCTTGGTGGAGGCGGTGGAAGCCCAATTCGGATTCCGGCCCTTCCTGATCCACCGCCTGGACCGGGACACCGCGGGCTGCATAGTCGTGGCCCGAAGCTCCCGGGCGGCGTCCCTGTACTCCCGGATCATGGCGGACAAGGAGCGTTGCGAGAAGGTCTACCGCGCCGCGGCGGCGGGGGTTCCGGAATCCCGGACCGGGATCATCCGGGACGAGATCCGCACGCCCTCGGGCCCGCGGCGGGCGGAGACGCGCTGGCGCCTTCTGGCCTCCGGCCGCGGGTTTTCCCTGCTGGAGCTGGAGCTCGGGACGGGCCGCATGCACCAGATCCGGATCCATCTGGCGGGCCGGGGTCACCCCATCCTGGGGGACGACCGGCACGGCGACTTTTCCCTCAACAAGCGCCTGGCCAAGGAGTACGGCCTCAAACGCCTGCTTCTCTACGCGGCCCGGCTGTCCCTGCGGACCGACCCCCCGATCCGGGTCGAGGCACCGGTCCCGAGCCATTTCCGGTCCTTCGCGGCCGCCTTGGGGGATCCCGAGTTCACCGCCGCCCTCGGGCTCGAGCTCCCGCCGCCGATGCCCGGGGCGGAGGGAGGCGGTCCTTGAGCCCCGGCGAAGATCCGGACGCCCTTCCGCCCTGGACCTTCCGGCACGGCGCGTCCTGGTTGGTTGAGGGGGGCGTCGTCCTCCCGGTTCCGGGGTTCCACGACGAGTGGATTCGGTCCCACCAGGACCTCGTGCCCGGCTGTTCGAACGTCTGCGACGTGGTGATACGGAAAAACTGGGTCAGCGTCTCGGTGTTTTCCGAGGGCTATGTGGAGCTCCTGGTACCGGGACGCAGGGACGCGGAAAGCCTGGAGCGCTGTCGGATCTTCCTGGCCCGGGCCGCCGGAGCCTGGGACCATGCCCTGCTCATGACCATGGACGAGGAGGGCTATATCCGCCTCGCCCCGTCGGATACGGCAGACCCGGAAACCTTTCTGGAACGGGTCGGAAGGGGGGCCGGATTCCGGCTCTAAGTCCGTTCCAAGGCCCCTTGCTGCGCCCAGCAAGGGGGATTCCTTTCCCAAGGACGTAAAAAAATTTCCCATGACTGGAAATACCGGGGCGGCTCTTTTAGAATACACTCTGCGAACCGGGCGTTTTATCGATCACAAGTTTAAATATTATAAGTAAATAAGTTTGGTATTAGCACGTACGGTAAATTCATGCGGATAATCATATTGGTTGGCATATATATTGCTGATAATAGGGGCAACAGGAGGTTCCCATGCGAAAGTCCAAGGCGATCCGATGGGTCCGGCGGGGCGTTCAGATATTCTTCTTCGCCCTCGTGGCCCTGATCTCGGTGAATCACACTCTCGCGGCCAGCGGAAAGGCCATCCCATGGCTGGCAGGGGCCAGTCTGCATTCCATCTGCCCCTTCGGCGGGGTCGAGTCCATCTGGAGCGCCCTAACCGGGGCCCCCCTGGTCAAGAAGGTCCACGAGTCGTCCTTCGTGCTCCTGTGGATCGCCCTGGGCCTGTCCCTGGTCGCGGGCCCCGTGGTCTGCGGCTGGGTCTGTCCCCTCGGCAGCCTCCAGGAGTGGATCGGCAAGCTGGGCCGGAAGCTCTTCCCGAAGGGGTACAACAAATTCGTGCCCCCTAGGCTGGACAAGGCCCTGCGGTACCTGCGGTACGCGGTCCTGGCCATCGTCGTGTACGCCACCAGCCGGGCGGGGACCCTGGTTTTCGAGACCTGGGATCCCTACTACGCCCTGTTCAACTTCTGGTCCCCCGAGATCACCCTATCCGCCCTGGCGGTCCTGGCCCTGGTGCTCATTCTGGCCCTCTTCGTGGAGCGCCCCTTCTGCAAGTACGCCTGCCCCTTCGGCGCGGTGCAGGGGGTCTTCAACCTCTTCCGGATCTTCGGTATCCGGCGGAACGCTCCCACCTGCATCAACTGCAAGGCCTGCGACCGGGCCTGCCCCATGAATATCCAGGTCTCCACGGCGGGCAGGGTCCGGGATCACCAGTGCATCACCTGCCTGGAGTGCACCAGCGAGGTAGCCTGTCCGGTGGCGGACACCGTGGATCTGGCGGCCTTCGAGAAGCCTTCGGCCGCCGCGGTTGCCGAGTAAGGAGACGTCCATGAAGATCAAGTTCATCCCCCTGGCGGTCGTCACCCTGGCCGCCTTCACCTTCGGCATCGCCGGGGCCTCGGCCCTGGGATACTGGGTCACGGAGTCCAAGAAACAGCCCGCAAGAATAGCCTCCGGAGAGTTCGCGGGCCAGGCGAACCCCGGTGATATCCGGGGCTCCTATTCCTTCGGGGACGTGGAGAAGGCCTTCGGGGTACCCGCCTCCGTCCTGGCGGACGCCTTCGGGTTTACGGACCGGCCCGCCGCGGAGGTGAAGGCCAAGGATCTGGAAACCCTGTACGCCGGCAAGACCGGAGCCCTGGAGGTCGGCACCGACGCGGTGCGCCTCTTCACGGCGGCCTGGATCGGCATGCCCTACGAGCCCGAGGCGAACACGGGGCTGCCCGCCCGGGCGGTGGAGCTCCTGGAGGGCCGGGCCCTGCATCCCGCGACCGCGGCCCTGATCCGGTCCCGGATCGTGGGGGCCGAGCCCGCGATCGGGACCCTGAGCGCGGCGCCTTCCCAGCCCGCGGCTCCGGCCGCGTCCGC
>Ga0067045_1029891_pt1 | contig 17772 bp, 13 predicted proteins | sample TerdegcTABiofilm_FD_59184 | JGI IMG/M metagenome (GOLD analysis project Ga0067045, IMG submission 59184) | Combined Assembly of (Gp0054472, Gp0054536) Wastewater bioreactor microbial communities from Singapore -Terephthalate degrading... | reverse complement strand
CAGAAGGACTATGGGAATCCCCAGTAAAACTCCCGCCAGCACCACAGGTCCACTGACATATCCGCCGGAACCCACGATCAACCGGGGCTTCTTTTTAATTATAAATAAAAGAGACTGTAAAAATCCTATAGATGTGAAAAAAATTGCCAGTAACAACTTTATGGGATTACCCGACAATCCCCTGGCATGTATATGAAAGAAAGGAAACCCCGCCGCAGGAACCGCCTTAGATTCAATACCGGTCCTGGTTCCCACGAACATGATTTCCGCTTCGGGTCTTCTCTTTTTTATTTCCTTAGCCACCGCCAGGGCGGGATATATATGTCCCCCCGTCCCCCCGCCGGTAAAAACTATTTTCATAACAACGATCCTCTAATCTGTAAACTACCCTCATTACCCTTGTGGCTGGAATCGGGTTCAGGATACCTCTCCTGTTTTCGTGGTCTAGTCCTGGGATTTTTCTTCGGTTTCCACCTCATCGGTTTTCTTGAAATTCTCTCTGATCTCATCCCGTTCATCCTCGTATTTATCCGAGAAGCGGCAACGGGAGAGGAGTTCCTTCCGTTTTTCAGGACTCAGGTTTCTGAAGCGGCTCCGGGGGATCTCGCAGGAGTCTCCCAGGGGAACCTTGCGTTTGGGTTCTCCCGCCACGTTCAGCAAAAGTCCCACGCTGAACAGGGTGAAAAGCAGTGAAGATCCGCCGAAACTGATAAAGGGAAGAGGAATACCGGTGCAGGGGAGCAATCCGCTGACCACTCCCATATTGATAAAAGCCTGGATCACAATCTGGAAGGTGATTCCTCCCGCCAGAAGGCACATGAAGTTGTTGCGGGATTTAACCGCGGTCCTGATGCCGAAGAAAAGCAGAAGAACAAAAAGAATGGCAATGGGTATGGTTCCGAAATAGAGGCCCAGTTCCTCTCCGATGATGGCAAAGATGAAGTCGGTAAACTTTTCCGGTAGATAAAAATATTTCTGCCGACTCTCTCCCAGTCCCATGCCGGTAATACCTCCCGCGCCCAGGGCGATAAAGGACTGGATGATCTGATAGCCTATGCCGGCGGGATCCTCCCAGGGGTTGAGAAAGGCCAGAATCCTCTTGATACGGTAGGATTCGTCCATAATACGGGCAACCGCCATGCCTCCTCCGCCTATCACCATCAACAGCAGATACCAGATGTTGACTCCTCCCATAAACATAAGCCCCAGAAAGGTTCCTCCCAGGGTTATGGTGGAGCCCAGATCCGGCTGTTTCTCCACCAGAACCACCATGACTCCGAAAATACCCAGAATGGAGAGCATCTGTTTCCAGTCGTTGACATTTTCCTTTCTTCTGGCCAGGGCATCGGCCATATAAAGGATCAGGGCGATCTTGGCGAACTCCACCGGCTGGAAGGTCAGGGGGCCGATACCGATGGATCGTCGGGCGCCCAGAATTTCCTTTCCCAGGGAGGGGATCAGAACCAACGCCAGCATAAAAATAGCCAGAAGTGCGATGAGCAAAGACCATTTCCGCAGTTTCATCACATCGATGCGAAAGCCCACCATCATGGCCACGAAGCCGGCACCCATCCACAGAAGGTGTCGTTTCAGGAAAAAGTAGGGATCATAATTACAAGCCGGAGACAGCGCCGCCGTAGGCATACTGGCGGAAAATATCATCACCACTCCGTATCCCAGTAACAACAGTACCGGGAGCATGATTCCCGTATTAATCTGTTTTTTTGCCGCCATGATTCAACTCCCGAACAAACTGATCAAAAACGTGGCCCCGGTGTTCCGCATTTCTGAACATATCAAAACTGGCGCAGGACGGAGACAACAAAACTGTTCCCTCCGGTTTCGCCTTTCCGTAAGCGGTCAGAATAGCCTGTCGAAACCCCTCCAGGGAGCGATCCTCTATTACGGTGGTAGCGCTAAAACCTACCTGGTCGCAGGCGGCCTTTATACGCAGAGCCGACTGTCCGATAAGTACCACAAACCGGCTATATTTTTTTATGGCTTCCGCCAGGGGTAAAAAGTCCATATTCTTGTCGGAACCGCCCGCTATCAACACGGGTTTGTCGCCGAAGGATTCCAGTCCCGCCCGGACAGCATCGGGGTTGGTTCCCTTGGAGTCGTTATAAAATGAAACACCGTCAATCTTTTCCACAAAGGCAAGGCGATATTCGGGCAGTTGAAAATTTTGCAGAGTTTTTATGAGAATCTCCGGCTTTATCCCCAGAGCCTGGCACACACACACCACCGCCAGAATATTCTCCAGATTATGACTCCCTTTCAGAGGAATCATCTCTTTCGAGAAAAGGACTCTCTCCCTTCCATGGACTCTTATTTTCACAAACCCGTTGGTGATAAAGGCTCCCTCTTCCACTTCCCTCTTCCGGCTGAAGAAAAACTTACGGGAGGGAATTTCGGGAACCAGAGACATGACCGCCGGATCATCGGCATTCAATATAGCAAAATCGGAAGGAGTCTGCAAACGGAACAGGTTTGACTTGGCGTTTTTATACCCCTCGAAACTGCCATGACGATCTATATGATCCGAGGTTATATTCAGAAGAACCGCTACATGGGGGGTAAAATACTCCACCGTCTCCAACTGAAAACTGCTGATCTCCGACGTTACCCAACCGTCCTGGGGCACATCCTGAATCACCTCCACCAGGGGGATACCGATATTTCCCGCCAGTGTGGACTTTCTGCCGTCGGTGATGAGGGTCTCGTGAATCAGTTTAGTGGTGGTGGATTTGCCGTTGGTTCCCGTAACAGCGATAAAAGGAGCCTGAGAGAGAAGATATGCCATCTCCACCTCGCCGATAACCTTGACCCCCTCCTTCATGGCAGCCTGAATAACGGGATTATATACGGAAACACCGGGACTTATAATGACCAGATCCCGATCCTTATATATTCTGTCGGTATTACCGCCGGTTTCCCATTCAATATCCAGTCCCGACAGTTTGTCCCGGACATCCCTGAGTTGTTCATCGGTCCGGTTGTCGCTCAGCAACAGACGGGCTCCCTTCTCATACAAAACCCTGGTCAGGGCGATACCGCTCTTTCCCAGACCTACAACGGATATTTTCTTATTCTTCAATTCTATCTTGTTTTTCATACGCTTCTTCACACTCTGCTTCATAGTCTGCTTCGAACTCTTTTTTACCTGACCCCGGGATCCTCTCCCGGTTTTTCCCGCTGTCCCGATGACCGTGTTCACAATACCCCTCCCTGTTCAGAAGTCGGAGGTTGGAAGTCGGAAGTTAGAAACCTATATTGAATTCAATCGCTAACCTCTTATTCCATCTTCTCAATTCAGAAGAACTAAAGTCCCTCGCTACCTATAACTTTCGACTTCCCTTCAGAAATTCAGGAAGTCCTTGAAATACATTATGAGTCCCACCACCGCCAGTCCCAGGCTGACGATCCAGAAACGAACAGTAACTTCCACCTCATGCCATCCCAGCTTTTCAAAATGGTGATGAAGGGGGGTCATGAGAAAAATTCTCTTTCCTCCTGTCAATTTGAAATAACTGACCTGAATCATAACCGATAAGGCTTCCGCCACGAAAATCCCGCCGATGACGATAAGGAGAAACTCGGTCCGGGTAAATATGGCAAGGGCTGACAGCGCCGCTCCCAGTCCCAGGGAACCGGTGTCTCCCATGAATATCTTCGCAGGATAGGCGTTATACCACAAAAATCCCACACAGGCACACATCAGGGCAAAACTGCATATCGCCAGATCGAACTGCTCATTCTTATAACATATAACCATATATGCCAGAAAGGATACCGCACAGGTTCCCGTGGCAAGACCGTCCAGACCGTCGGTGAGGTTCACCGCGTTGGTAGTACCTATAACCACCAGCACCGCAAAAACCCAGAAAAATATAATAGATTTGAAAGTCCCCACAAAGGGAACTATAGTACTCAAACTTATATTGGTATGGCGGGTAATATAATAAGCCAGAAAACATCCGATCAAGACCTGAATCAACAATTTTTCCCTGGCTTTGAGTCCCAGGGAACGGCTCTGGGCTATCTTGGAATAGTCATCCAGAAGTCCCAAAAGCATACCCGACAGAGCCACACCGATAAAGGCATAAAAATTCATGGTGGTCTTGGTTCCCACAAAAATACCGGCGGAGATCAGACCCACCAGCACCATGACCAGTCCGCCCATGGTGGGGGTATTCTTCTTCTGTAAATGACTTTCGGGCCCGTCATCCCGAATCTGCTGACCGAATCGCTTCTCCTTGAGGTATTTAATATACATGGGATAAACAAAAAGACACAGGAATAGAGACAATACTCCCGCAAAAAATATTTTTCCCATTATTATCTGTATTTCCGACAGTTCAACCACTCCTTACCCGATAAAAACAATTACAATCCCGTTTATCTCCTGTCCCGATCCCACTTCCTATTCCGACAGGGCGTTGACGATCTCCTCCATTTTCATCATACGGGATCCCTTGACCAGAACTATATCTCCCGATTCCAACAGCGGCAATATTTTATCTATGAGATCCTTTTTATTATCAAAATGAACGGCTTTATTATCATCCATACCTGCTGTCAGTCCGCCCTGACGGATATGCCTTGCCAGTTCTCCCACGGTGAACAGATAATCCACCCCGCATAAAACTGCCTTTTCGCCGATTTCCCGGTGGGATTCTTCCGCTATGGAACCCAACTCCAGCATATCTCCCAGAACCGCTATCTTTTTTCCCGTTTTCTCCACGCTCTGGATCAGAGATAGAGCCACCGATACCGACGCGGGGCTGGCATTATAGGTATCGTTTAAAACCGTCCAGCCTTTTTCGGTTTTTTTGATCTCCATTCTGCCTTCAAAAGCCCTGAGATGAGCAAATCCATTTTCGATCTCCCGCCAGGACATTCCAAGACCTCTGGCTACGGCACATGCGGATAAGGCGTTATATATATTATGAACTCCCGCCAGAGGAAGATGAAATTTACCTCTTATTTTTTCCCCTTCTTTCTTTTCCTCCACTTCCAGCATGTAGCCTTCCAGCCCCATATCCAGATAGCTGATGAGGTGAAAATCCGCGTCCTTCTTGTTTATGCCGAAAGAAACCACCTCCACCGGAGACTTTTCTTTCAGATAATCGAACCACCGGTTATCGGCATTTAAAACCGCTGTTTCTCTCGTCCATTTCAGAATTTCCGCCTTGGTGTCCGCTATCGCCTGATGAGAACCCAGCAGTTCGAAATGGGCTTCTCCCACATTGGTAATAACCGAGACGGTGGGTTCCACTATGCAAGCCAGTTCGTCGATCTGTCCTTTGCCTCTCATGGCCATTTCGAAGATGCCCAATTGATATTCCTTAGACATTCTCAACGCCGTGGAAGGGACACCCACTTCATTATTGAAATTTTTCTCCGATTTGAGAGTTTTAAATTTTGTCGATAATATGCCGTACAACATCTCCTTGAGGGTAGTCTTGCCGTTGCTACCCGTAACCGCCACCAGGGGAACAGGAAACTTTTTCAAATACCCTCCGGCGATCAACTGATACCCCTTCAGCGTATTTTCCACCGGAAGAGCGGGAAAGGGACTGTTTTTAACCGTCTCGGCTTCCTCCATACCCTTGTTATACAAAAAGCCCTTCGCCCCTCTTTTCAGAGCCTGGGGGATAAACTTATGTCCGTCAAAATTCTCTCCCGACAGAGGGACAAAGATCTCACCCGCCCCCACGGAGCGGGAATCGGTGGAAACCCCGGTTATAAAGCCGTCCTCCGGGATGAAACTCCATTGGCTGCCCGTCCAGTCCGCTATTTCCGCAAAAGTAACCTTTTCCATAAATTCAATAATTTCCTTAATTCAAGTTCTATAGGAGTGGAGTGTTGTAGGAGGCTTCTCCAGAAGCCGATTTTATCTTCCTTTCTATGCCGAAATCGGACTCCGGAGACCCCTCCTACAGCAAAACTGTATCAGGATATTACAGGGGTTTTACCAGGGATTCGATAGCCTCTTCGGCGACTTGCACGTCATCGAAGGGGACGGTGCCGGTGGCGAAGATCTGGTAGGTTTCATGGCCTTTACCGGCAATGACCACCACATCCCCGGAAGACGCCATTTCGACAGCTTTGAAAATAGCCTTTTTGCGATCCGGTTCTATGATGAAGTCTTTCTTCTTCCGTTCCACACCGGGTTGAATCTCAAGAATGATGGACAGGGGATCCTCGGTGCGGGGGTTATCCGAGGTGATAATGACGAAATCGGCATATTCTCCCGCCATTTCTCCCATGATGGGTCGTTTGGTTCTGTCCCGGTCTCCGCCGCATCCGAAGACGATGATGAGTCTCCGGCGGGTTATCTTGCGGGCGGACTTGAGGACGTTCATGATACCGTCGGGGGTATGGGCATAATCCACAATGACCCCGTAGGGTTGTCCCAGATCCACCATCTCGAACCGTCCCCGGACATTCCGAAGATGGGCGGTTCCTTTTTGGATAATGGCGGGAGGAATCTTCATGAAAAGTCCCACGCCTATGCCCGCCAGGGTATTATAGATATTGAAAAACCCCACCATATCGCTGTGGATGGGAATATCCCACTGTTTGGTTTCCGCGATGAAGGAGATGCCCTCCAGATCCGATGTAATTTCTTTAGCCCGGATATCAGGATGGACGTAGATGCCGTAAGTCTTATAAGGAACCTTCAAAGATTCGATGATGCGGGGAGTGCGGACGTCGTCGGAGTTGAGAACGGCGAAGCCTCCTTTATCGGCGGGTTTTATCATCTGAAAAAGTTTCATTTTATCCTGAAAATAGTCTTCCAGATCCTTATGAAAGTCCAGATGATCCTGGGTCAGGTTGGTGAAGACCGCACCGTCGAACTCTAGGCCGAAAACCCGATCCAGATGAAGAGCGTGGGAGGATACTTCCATGATGGCAACGTCCACATCATCATCGGCCATAAGGGCAAGATACCTCTGAATATAAAGGGATTCTGGAGTGGTCATACCGGTAGTGCAGGTCTGATCATTAATCTTAACGTAAAGAGTGCCTATGATGCCGGTTTTGAGTCCGTTAGCCCGGAGAATTGCCTCGATAATATGGGTGATGGTGGTTTTGCCGTTGGTTCCCGTAACCCCGATGATCTTCATCTTTCGGGCGGGATAATCGTAAAACCGGGCGGAAACCAGGGCCATGGCCTTGCGGATGTCCGGTACTATAATCAGAGGAATATGATCCGGTGCGGCATAAAGAAATTCTCCATCTTTCTTTTCCGATACCCCCAGGGTCAGCCGGGTTTCCCCATCATCGGAGGATTCCTCGATCATGACGGCGCAGGCTCCCCGGTTGACGGCATCGGATATAAATCTTTTTCCATCGGTTTTGGTACCCGAAATAGCAAAAAAAAGGCTATCGCTGCGGGCTTGTCGGGAGTCCAGGCACAGATCCGATACTTCAATATCGGGATTATAATTAACGACCCTGCGGGTCGGTACGGCTGTCAATAAATCTTCCAGTCTCACTCGGTTCTCCTTTTATAACAATGAAATTAAGTCAAAAGATGAAAATCCATCAGGGTCATCAATGGACGTCGGCGGTCTTATCGTCTTCTATGGGTTCCGTGGGTTGAATCCCCAGTCGCCACATGATCTGGGTACCGATAGCCTTGCAGAGGGGAGCCGCCACGGATCCACCCCAGATAACGCCCTTGGGTTCGTTGATCTTTATGAGAATAACCAGTTCGGGATCATCGGCAGGGACAATGCCCACAAAGGAGGCTATATACTTGTTGGAGGAATAGACTCCGTTTTCCACCATGTTAGCGGTTCCGGTCTTACCGCCCACCACGTAGCCGGGAATACGGGCACCCTTGCCGGTTCCCTCCTTGATGACGTTCTTCAGACATCGGATGGTAAGATAGCTGGCCTCGGGACTTATGGGAGTAGCCACTACCCTGGGTTGTATATCCCTCACCACCTTGCCGTCGGGATCGGTAATACTGGAAACCAGATGGGGTTTCATCATGACTCCCCCGTTAGCGATAGCCCCGTAAGCCTGTACCATCTGGAGGGGAGTTACCGCGACGCCCTGTCCATAGGCGATGGTGGCCAGGTTAATGGGCTGCCAATATTGCGCGGGAACCAGGATCCCCTCGGTTTCTCCCGACAGATCTATGCCGGTCACTTTGCCGAATCCGAAGGCGTCGATATGCTTGTAGAGGACGTCCTTTCCGATTTTAAGCCCCAGCTCGGCGGCTCCCACGTTGAAGGAGTAGGTTATGATTCCTTCAATGGTTTCCTGCCCTGTGAGACTGAAAATACCGTCGTTGGCGTTGCGGAGAGAATAACCTCCCACTTCCAGGCTCTGGCCGCAATAGAACTGATCCTCATAAGTTACTCCCGAATCGAAAGCCGCCGCCGCCGTTATGACCTTGAAGGTGGAACCGGGTTCGTAATTATCGCACACGGCGCTGTTTCTCACGGTTTTCCTGTCGGCCTCGGCGCCCCTGGAGGGGAGATAGTCGGGATAGTTGGCCAGGGCCAGGATTTCTCCCGTTTTCGCCTTATAGATGATGACCGAACCACCGGCTGCGTTAAACTTCTTAACCTGCTTTTCCAGTTCATTCTCAACTATATACTGAATGGTTTCATCGATGGTAAGGTGGATGGTCTTACCGGGAACCGACGGAACATAGATGGAATCTCCCTGGGGGAGGAGTCTGCCCACCTGATCCATCTCCGCTTCCAGGACGCCGGGTTTACCGGAAAGAATATCATCGTAGCTGGCTTCCACTCCTTCCAGACCCTGGTCGTCGATACCGGTATATCCCACCACATGGGAAGCGATGCGCTGTTTGGGATAAAACCGCTTCCCCGTGGACTCCTGCAATATGAAGACTCCCGGCAGATTCAGTTTCTCCACCTGTTGTGCCTGTTTCTCGTCAATCTTCCGCTCTACCCAGGCGAAGGTGGAAGGGAGGGTTATAATGGGGAGAATATCCTCCTTCTTCTTGCCCAGGATCAGCCCCAGATAGAAGGCGGTCTTGTCGGGATTTTCCACCTCTCTGGGGTTTACCGCAATCGATGGGCTGGAAAGGGAAAAAGCCATGACCGTGCCGTTTCTATCCACGATAGAACCCCGCAGGGCATGGATTTCAATCTTGCCGATATGTTGTCCCTGGGCGTACCTGACGAACTTATCATGCTCATAAGCCTGAATGTTAACCAGTTTTAATATCAGGGCAGTATAAAGAACAAGAGTTATATAAAAAATATAAACAAATCGATTTTTTAATTCCTTGTTATAGTTTTTCACTGGTGCTGCCCTCCCGGTCAGACTGGTAACGATAACGGGTTTGAAACCGTGCCGGGGACTCTCCCCTACACAAACAAACAACTATTAATTTTTTAAAAACTAAAATCTTTAAAAAATCAACACCTATCTGTCATATACCGACGAATCAGCGGGCGGATAATACGCATAAGCATCATCCATGGCAGTATCGGCGCTCTTCTTGACGCTCAGAATCATCCTTTCCCTGGGGCTGACCATCTTGAGATCCCTTCGGGCGATGATTTCGATTCTCTCCAGGGATTCCAGGCTTTCGATCCGTAGCCCCACTTCCCTGACCTGGGATGTCAACTGTTCCTTCTCCGCAGCCAACTTATTGATACGATACTGGGCGGTGGTTATGTTGGCGTGAACACACAGATAAAGAATCAGGGCAACTACTCCCATGACAACGATGCAGGCGGGATAAAACCAGTGAATATAATATTTTTCAAGAGGTTTTTTGCTGCGGCGGTTAACCGTCTTCCGGGCCGCTCCACGGGGCAGAAGATTTCCTCTCTCTCGCATTTTATGGATTCCTCCTTAAAGCCGCTCCCCTGCCCGCAGTTTTGCCGAGCGGGCTCTGGGATTTCTCTCTATTTCTTCCTCCTGGGGAACCAGGGGCTTTCTGGTAAGTATTTGAAATTTTTTCTCTATAGAAAAACGCTTAAAAAGATTTTTTACTATCCGGTCCTCCCCCGAGTGGTAGGAAAGCACCACAATCCTTCCACCGGGAGATAAAAGATTTATAGCTTTTTCGATTCCTTCACTAACTGCCGATAATTCATCATTTACTGCGATCCTCAAGGCCTGAAAAATCCGGGTGGCAGGATGAATCCGCCGGGAATGCTGAAACTTTCCGGGTATAGCCCGACAGACCAGCTGTGCAAGTTTCGCTGTGGTGTCGATAGGCTCACTGCGGCGAGTTTCCACGATTCGCGACGCAATCCGCCCTGCCCACCTCTCTTCGCCCAGTTCCCGGAAGAGCTGTCGAAGTTCTAACTCATCAAGACTATTGAGAAGATCATACGCAGAAATTTCCGTTTTGTCCGGATCCATTCGCATGTCCAGTTGACTGTCCAGTCGGAAACTGAACCCCCGCTGGGGATCATCCAGCTGTATTGAGGAGAGACCCAGATCGAAGACGATGCCGTCTATCGATGGTATATTGAGGTTCTTCAGGATACTGTCCAATTCCCGATAGTTTTCCCATACGGCGGTGAAATTGGCGTAGGATTTAAACCGTAGAGAAGCGGTCAGGACAACAGACCTGTCCCTGTCAATACTGATGACCCTGGCGGAAGGCTCAAGACGATTCAACACTTCCTGAGTTGTGGCACCACCTCCCAGCGTAGCATCTACATACACCCCCGTCTTCCGCCCGGAAAGCATATAATCCACGCTCTCCGCAAGAAAAACAGGTATATGTTTTATTTCATTATCCATAACTATTCTTAAATCTTATATCTTTCCAGGACCGATGCGGTAGTCTTTTTGTAGTCCATGGGGCCGACCATCCTCTGCCACTCTTCCGAAGCCCAGACCTCCACCCTCTTGCTGTTACAAAGGGTCACCTTGCCGGTGATACCCGCAAAATCCTGCAGATTAGGGGATATGGCAAAACGGTTCTGCTTGTCCAGTTTCTTGAAGTCGGCATTATAGGTGAAGTAACTGAGCCACATCTGGCCCTCTTCATCACCTTCCAGAATGGTCTCCTCCAGTTTTTTCAACAAGGCATCGAATTCCTCTTCGGGTAAGAGCCACAGGCACTTCTTGCGAAAAGCCATGCAGATATAAAACTTCTCTCCCAGTCGTTCTCTGAAAGAAGACGGCAGGCTGATCCTGTTTTTGTCGTCCAGGGTACACTCGGCTCCTCCGACAAAACGATGCTCGCCCACTGAGGAATTCCTTTCCTGAAAAATTTTTTTTCCAGATCTTAACTTTTTACCCAAATATCCGATATAATAGTTAAGTCAACTCTTTTTATAACTCTCTTTAAGGGGGTTTTACCAGGCTTTTAAAATTGAATATTTATACTACCATTGCAGGAGATTCAACCGCCTTTCGGTTTACCGGGTCTTTATCGGTGTCCTGGATGTCCGCCTCGGAAAACCGCCCGTAAATTCCTCCACCGGACTCCACTTCACTCCACTTTCTCCCACTTGGTAGTTCAATCTTACCATAGACCTCCCCACAGGTCAATAAGATTTTTATTCACCACCCTGATATTTATTTTTTTCAACCCAGGTTCATCACAACCAATTGTAGAAATTACGATTAACCAATCTATATTTTGAGTTTTTTTTAAAACAGTTTCCTGGAAATAGGATTGTATATTCTCCGACTCTCAAAGAATAAAATTGAAAAAAAAAGAAACATATCGAAAGAAAATTTAAAATTACTACATTGTATTTTAGTAAATTTCTCCCCCCCACACACCCAATACCCATAACTTGAGTCTTACCCCCCCCTGGAACACAAAAAATATGATCATTTTAAGTTAACAGATTGGAATAAATTCACTATTTGAAATGGTATTTTTTTCAATATTATCATAGGCTTTTCAATGCTGCAATTTAGTTTATCAGCAAAACAACAACCATTAAAAAAATCAGATACTTTTGTATTTTTTTTGCAAGGCCGCATAAAAATGAATAAAAATAATAAAAATAACCCATCAGTGGGATATTTTTGAATATGCTTTTAGCCTTTTTGTATCTTTTTGAAAACCCTTTTGCATAATGTGTAATATCCCCCCCGACTCCTCTCCATCTCCCGTTTTATACGGGGAAGACAGGAACGGGCTCCTCCTCCCAACGTCCCCAGAGAAGTAAGACAGGCGGATCTCAGTTCCAGATCCTCATCATCCAGTCCCATCATCAACGCAGAAAGAACCTCCGGAGAAGCCTTGCCTATCCTGCCCAGAGATAAAGCCGCTTCCGACCTGCAGGCACAGTTCTTGTCCGCCAAAAAACCCACCAACAGAGGGATTGCAGATTCTCCTCCTTTTCCCAGTTCCCCCACAGCCTGAACTCCCTCCTGTCGGACAGAATCATCCTCCGTCTTCTCCACCGATTCCATCAATAGATTCCGATATCGGACATCCCCTTCCATCCGATATAAGGCATAATAATCCCACACTCCCCCCACTCCGTCCTTTAATCTCTTTTTGAGCAGAGGGGCGGAAGAAAGGGCGGGCTTGCCTATATTTCCCAACGCTCGAACCGAGTATGAAGAAAAGTCGGGATCCTTCAGTAAAGGGACAAGAGATGAAACCGCCGACGGATCCTCCACTCTCCCTATGATCAGTATAACCATCTGACGGGTTTCCAGATGAGGATCCTTTAACCGGGATATCAGGGTTTTAAGAGCGGGACGGGAATCCTTTTCTAAATGAAATAAAGCCTTAGCCGACGCCAATCGTACCCATTCGCTCTTATCCTTCAGCCCTTCCGCCAGGAGATACACCTGTTCCTCTCCCAGATATTCCCTGCCCAGTATGTTGATGCAATATTCCCGGTTTCTCTCATCGGGGTCCTTCATGACGGGAAACAGATAATACTCTCCTCCCGGCGGTATAAAATCCCAATCGGAAAGGGCTTTCAAGGCGAAAAACCGGGTTTCTCTCTTTTCCAAGGATTTTAACAGCACTTCCGCCACCGTCGGATTATCGTAGCCTATCAGACCCAGGGTATCCAGAATCTGATTTTTAAGGTCGGGGTTGGGATCTTTGAGGGCTTTCAAAAGAACCGGTATCGCCTTTTCCGAATAGGGGCTATCCTGTCCCAGAAACCGCACCGCCGCAATCCGGACGGGGTAATTCTTCTCCTGCTGCAGGGTCTTCACCAGGACTTCCACATTCCTTTGAGCCGATGAGGATACCGATGTAATCGCCTTTATCACCCTGGTTCTCACTTCCTCGTCGGGATCTTTTTCACACAACAGCAGCCAGGGGAGAGCCTCAACCCCGTCAACGCCCATATCTTCCAGGGCTATGGCGCATTCCAGTTTAAGGGGCGAACCTCCCGTCTTGAGAGCCTTTATCAGGGTGGGGACGAAAAACTCCGGCGGAGGATCCAGTTTATGAAGGGAACGGATTATTTCCACCTTCACTTCCTCGTTGTTCTCCGAGATAAACCGTTTTGCAAGAAATTTTATTACGGAAGCATCCCCCTCGCCGAAATCCCCCAGCCCCCTCACCGCCAGACGCCGCAGATAATCGGACTTTTCTGGGTTGTTCAACAGGCTCTCAAATTCCCGGCAAAAAAACTCCCAATCCTCCTCCATCATCTTTTTAAAACCCTCACCGGGAGGATTCTTCTCATCATAATAAATATAAAGCACCTTTTCCCCCGGTTCCGACAACAGACTATCCTTGACAAAACTCCTCAGATCCCCAAAAGAAAAACCTAAAATAAAACTAACCCCGTCCATAACCGATGCGGGGATGCTCCTGTTCATATCCGGGGCGTCGGGGTTATCGGTATATCCCAGCACCGACGACGCCGGCATCAAAACCGCTATAACAGCTAAAATCAGAATAAATACAGAAAATCGCCTATTCATATCAAACCGAATATACCCCGACCGAAAACGATAAAATAAGCCTATGCCGTTACCCTCATAAATAATTTACCCTCCGCCTCTTTCAAACCTTTAATTAACCCTCCCTTTTCAAAGATTTTCAGTATATAATCCATAACCTCCATACTTACTGCCTCTCCCGGAATCAACAGGGGAATACCCGGAGGATAAGGAGTAACCGTCCCGGCAGAAACAGTCCCTTCCCCTTTCTCCACCTCTACCCACCGACATGGACTGAAAAAGGCAGTCCGGGGAGATACCGACATCATGGGAACCGAGTAAGGAAAAGGAGGAACGGCAAAAACTTTATCCGATTTTCTTTCATCTTCAAACCCATTCTTCAGCCCTTTTATTTCTTTTCCCTTTCCTCTCATTCTCTCTCCCAGTTCCTTCAGTCCCTCTTTCAGTCGCTTTATGTCCTCATCCTCTTCCCATCCCGTCAGCAAAAGAGTGAAAGAAACTCCGTCAGCCATCTCAGGATAAACCCCGAATCCCTTATTCAGATAATCCCTGACCTCATATCCGCTTATGCCCGTCCTTTGAGGGTGAGTGAATATCCTTATCAAATAAGGTAAAGAGGAAAAACCGCCGAGATCCCCCCACAGACACGAAAACCCCGGAACCGACTCTTCTATCATATCCCTTATATACTTATTATAAGTTAATATCCTCTCCCCTACCCCGTCTCTTCCTCCCTCTCCTACCCCGTCCTTCTCTTTCTCTTCCCCGTCTTTCTCTTTTCCTCCTCCGTTCTTCTCTTTCCCTACCCCGTCTCTTCCTCCCTCTCCTACCCCGTCCTTCTCTTTCTCTACCCCGCCTCTTCCTCCCTCCCCTACCCCGTCATCCTGAACTTGTTTCAGGATCTTCTCTATTCCCCACTCTATGGAGGAATAAAATATCATATTGGGACTGGTAGTTTCTATCATACCTATAACTTCTTCCAGACGCTCTCTATCCACTTTATCTCTGTCCTTTACCAGCAGAAGGGCGGTTCCCGACAGGGAGGGGAGGGTTTTGTGGATACTGCAGACCGTCATATCTCCAAGAGGAAAGGGAGCAAATCCGGGACAAAAATTCATCAAAGTTCCCCAGGCGGAATCCACCAGCAGAACCTTTTCATATCTTTTGCATATACTATAAATTTCATTAATATCACAATTTATACCGTAGCAGGAGGGTGTGGTGATAAAGACTCCTTTACAGTCGGGATTTTCTTTTATCCCCCTCTTCACTGCAGAAGGAGATATATTTAAAGGAATATCCTCATCCCAGTCAGCTTGACCTTTATGGAATTCCACAGGCAAATAGATCGGTTCCACTCCCGAATATATCATCCCCGCGACCGCAGATTTATGGAGATTACGGGCGATCAGCACCTTATCGCCGGGACAAAAATAATATAAGAACATACTCTTGACCCCGGCAGAACTGCCTCCCACCAGATAATAAGCCAGATCTACACCGAAAAGAGAGGCGGTTTTTTTCTGACTCTCACTTATATGAAAGGGAATCTCAGCCTGATCGTCGGGGATGTCCCAGGATAAGGGGAATTCCCGCGATAAAAAGTCTATCCCCTTGCCTTTATGACCGGGAGTATGGAAGGAATGGTGTCCGTCTTTTATCAAACCACGCAAATAATTATAAATATCCATACTATATTAATAAACCGTATCTTTTTTATTATTTCCCTTCATGGATTTTCTTCTTATCGTTTTCCTTTAATGGACTTTTTATTATTTCCCTTTCAGGGTTTCTATGGTGTCCTTTGCCACTTCCCGCACCTGGGGGACAGGATGATTGAGTAAAGGTTTTATATATTGAATATCCTCTTCACTGCCCACATGACTCAGAGATACCATAGCCTTTTTCTTGACCTCCGGATCGGGATCCGAAAGAGCCTGACGAAGAGCGGGAACCGCCCGGCTGTCTCCCAGCAGACCCAGACTGTTGGCGGCATTCTCCTTCACGGGAGTATAGGAATCCTTTTCAAGAGCCTCGATAAGATAAGGAACCGCTTCCGTATTCTTGATAGTCCCCAGGGCAAGAGCGGACGCGGAGCGGACTCCTCCGTTTTTGTCCTTTTGCAGAACTTCAACTAAAAGGGAAAAAACCTCATCCCTGCCCGTATTGGCGATAGCAAGACAACTCCAGTATCTCACCTCGGCATCGGTATCCGTCATAGCCTTTTTAAGAGGATCAAAAGTGGAATCCTCGGAATAAATAAAAGTAAGGGCATAGGCGGAACCCCTACGCAGATTTACTTTAGAGGATCCCAGAGTATCAATAAGGGGTTGGATAACGGTTCTGTCCATCTTGCCCAGAGACAGGGCGCAGGTCATCCGCAATTCCCGGTTGTCGCTGTTCATACAGGCGATGAGAGGTTCTATGGCGCGGCTGTCCCTCATCTCTCCCAGAGTTCCCGCTGCGGCGGTTCTGACTAAAACCGAGGGATCCTTCAACGCCTTTATCAGATAGGGAACCGTCCTTATATCCCGATCCTCCGCCAGTAAAAGCGCCGCATCCTTCCGTTCGTATTCTCCGCCGTTTTTCATCCTCTCCACCAGTTTTGCCGATTTGCCGTCCAGAGCCGGTTCGCACCCGCAAAAAAACAAAACAAAACAAACATAAACCGCCATCACAAGAAAGAGCCGGCTTTTTGAATATAATTTAATATCCGATAAACACCCCATACAAGCCATTCCATTACCCCTTTCTCCCCTGACCTCATACATTCAGGACTTACGCCTTTTTTCATCAAGACCCAGAATTCATGCCAGTTTCTCCAGATCCTGAAACAAGTTCAGGATGACGATTTCATGACGATTTCCTCGATTTTGAGCGTAACTCCTGACATTTCATTTAAGGAAGGAATCGGCTTCCGGAGAAGTCGCCTACAACGAGTTCCTCCTACGACGAAATCGGCTTCCGGAGAAGTCGCCTACAACAAGTTCCTCCTACGACGAAATCGGCTTCCGGAGAAGTCGCCTACAACAAGTTCCTCCTACGACGAAATCGGCTTCCGGAGAAGTCGCCTACAACGAGTTCCTCCTACGACGAAATCGGCTTCTGGAGAAGCCTCCTACAACGAGTTCCTCCTACAGCGAGTTTCTAATATTGTTTTTCGTAAACCCCTTTGTCCTTCTTTACCAGTTTATGGAGTCCGGTTCTCTTCATTTTGTCGTCCATGGCTTCGTTGAAGGAGAAGGCGGAGATGAGCTTCTCGATAGGAGCTTTACAGACAGGACATTCGGTAAGGGGTTTATCACTCATCTTCTGTACCACTTCAAACCGTTCCCTGCACTTTTCACAGCCCGGTTCCACAGCGTTCCTTTTTAAACGATATTCATAGATAGGCATACTTTCACCTCAAAATAACTATATATTTGGTATTAATCCCCCTTACCCTCTTTTCCTCTATTCGGATTCACCTTCTTCTATAAAGGATTCTCCCCGTAATTCCAAACCACAAAAATAAAAGAACCCCCTTCATCATATCCGGGGGTTCTTCGTTTTTATCCCATTAGCCTCCTAATAAAGTAAAAGAGAAACCATTACCGGGTTTACCTGAAGTGGATCTGGATACCAGACTGGTTTCGCCGGTCTCCAGATTATGGAGATAGACGTCAAAAGTTTCGCTGATGTCGTCATCCACCAGGTTGGTCGCCATAGAAGTGAACATCACATACTTACCGTCGGTGGTAAGGTAGGAGAACGAAGAGACGTCGTTACCCTGTTCACCGTCGGAACTGACCGATGCTATGGTTAATTTGCCGGTGCTGACATTATAAACGAACACATCGGAACAATCGTTATCATCTCCGTGCACCAGGTTGGCGGCATCCGATGAAAAAGTTATTATAGTTCCATCGGCGGATA
>Ga0067045_1029889_pt1 | contig 17777 bp, 16 predicted proteins | sample TerdegcTABiofilm_FD_59184 | JGI IMG/M metagenome (GOLD analysis project Ga0067045, IMG submission 59184) | Combined Assembly of (Gp0054472, Gp0054536) Wastewater bioreactor microbial communities from Singapore -Terephthalate degrading... | reverse complement strand
AAGAGGTAGAATGGAGATTTAACCATCGGAATGAGAACCCGGTTATCCTATTAAGGAGATTACTGAATCAACAGATTTCCATTGTCAAAGAACAGATTTAGTGCAACTTTGGTTATGCATTACCTTTTTTATTATTGAAAAATTTAATATTTTATTATAAATTGTTGCTTTTACTACAAACTGAGGTAATAAATCTAAAAAAGCAGATTGACAAATACCAAAATGCACATAAGAACCAAGAAAAAATGAAGCTTCTTCCTTATTCATATTACAATATTTTATTAGTAAACCAATCATTCTATTACATAATACTCTTAAAGCTTCCTTTATTGAAGGACCTTCACCCATTATAGTCCATCCTTCTTCGCTTTCAACAATTGGAAATCTTAGATCCACATATTTCAATAAATCCACTTGTAAAATAACTTTCGCAGAAATCTCAATACCACATCCAGCAATTTCTCCATCGCCCATTGCAGCATGAACATCTCCAATACCAAATAAAGCTCCATCTATAAATACCGGCAAATAAACATAGCTGTTTATTGTAATAGAACGATTATCCATATTTCCACCATGGGGACCTGCTAAATTAGTTTTGATAGATTTAAGCGGTGTTGTTCCTATCACACCAATCATTGGTTGTAATGGAAAAAGTCTGTCTAAATTAAAATATACTTTTTTACCAATAATTTTAAATAATTTAATTCTGGACTTCTTTTTGAATGGACTTAATAATTTATTACCAGCTCCAATGGCCATATATCCTACATCTGCCACCTGAATATCTTTAATAAATATTCTTAAAATATCACCAGGTTTTGCTTGGACGACTTCTATAGGTCCAGTGGTAGGATTGGCACGGGTAATATCCATTTTGATCAAATCTTCATTCTCATCTTTTATTTGTCCATCTGGTGCCTCTGTAGTATATACTATTAAAGTGTCACCTGAATTTACACGATAAAGAGGTTTAACCTGTGGATTAAAATGGTACATTTTATAATTAGCATTAATAATATTCATTTTATAAATTATTCCACTAATACCATTTTTGTTTCTTATATATAAATAGGTTGCCCTGACTCAATCGAACGATGTATTGCATCAACCACTAATGCTACTTGCCTTGCTGCAACTCCAGAAGTTAACGGTTCCTTATTTTCGAGAGCACATTTTACAAAATGTTTCAGTGATAGTCTCCCGACACCTTCTATTCTTCCTTGTATTCTACTTCCCATGGACATTTTGGGATAGGTATAAGCTTCTTCATCTGCAATATCTATAACCTCTTTTTTACGATCAATATGTATCACACCTTTCTCAGCAACAAGTTCAATATATGAATCTGTGGTTGTTGGAAAAGTATTTGGATATATCCAAGCCGATTCAAATGTAGCAATTGCCCCATTTTCAAACTCTACAAGAGCTTGAACTGCATCTAGAGTATTTATTAACCTACTTTTGAGTATTTTATCATAACATCTAGCATAAACAGATTTTACTTCACTTCCAAAGAACCAACGTACTAAATCAATATCATGACTTGAAAGAAATGCAGGAGGAGTAGAATTGGCAAGCCAAGGCCATTTCTCCTCTACAACATTAATGGTATCATTTTTTCTAGCATAAGCCATTACAGGTTTACCAATTTTACCAGAATCAAAAATTTCTTTCGCCTTAGCATATGGTGGAGCCCATCTATGTGTATAATTAACCATTAATATTTTATTAACCTTTTTGGATATTTCTACCATCTTATCGCAGTCTTCCAAGTTAGTCGCCAGAGGCTTTTCCACTAAAACGTGTTTCCCTGCTTGTAAAGAAGCTATAACTGGCTCTGTATGTAAATTATCCGGAATTGCAATTGCCACAGCATCAATATTGCTATTTTCAAGCATATTTATATAATCTGAATAATATTCAACATTTTTAATACCAATTTCATTTCCTATTTTTTTTGCCCTCGATATATCTAAATCAGTAATTGCCTTTAATTCAACATTATACATTGAATTAAAAACTTCGGCATGTTGGGTTCCCATTGTACCCATTCCTATAAGGCCTACTCTTAATTTTTCCACAATTATACAACCTCCTTAATTATTTTTATTTTCACTTTTTTATTTTTTAAAATAATATTCTTGTAGATTACTAACTATATTTCTAAGTAGTCTCAATTATGAAAGAATAAGTTTCTGAACAAGCATATACCCTCGCATTAGCTCCATGTCGCATAAAGGCTTTTTTAATTGCTTCTTCTGGATTTTTAGCATAATCAAGTCCAAGTCTTTTTGCTTGTTGTAAATTAACTCCATCACTTACTAATATGCAATGAATATTTTTTGAAGAAAATTTTTCTCCACCAAAAGCAATATGCGAAGCTGCATTAAGATCTTTAATCAGGTTACTATCAACTAAATCTTTTACTTTTCCAAATGGCATGTATCCATAACGCTCAACTTCTGGATGTTCGACTGAAATACCTTCAGGACAAGGTGCTAAAAGTATTACTGTACCACCTCTTTTAAGCACAAATTCTGCCCAATTAGGCCCAGAACCATTAGCCCACATATTGCTTGCAAATGAACTAGTTCCGACTATTAAAATATCGGCCAACTCATTAATATTTATGGTATAATACGGTCTTGCGGCAGCTACACAAGCCCTATGTGCTTCAATAAATGAACCTGTAAAAATTTCGATTATTTCATGATCTCTATTTAAGACACAGTTAATAATAAAATCAAGTCCTATGATTTTTGCAATTTCTTCTATCTCTTCTCTTACCGGATTATTTTCTTTACCTAAGATTTCATTAACGGGATAACGTGCAGCTAACCAATGGGTTGCACCAGTAGTTCTATTTCCGGAAACACCAGGTTGAATCATCTTTGCTCCACCTGACCAACCCGCAACTCTATGTGGTTTAACAGAACCAATAGCAATTTTAATATCAGCATCAAGTACTAATTTATTTAATATAATTGGAGTGCCATTCTTTGTATAACCTATATCCTTTAATTGATTATAGTCCCACCAAGCATGGTTTATAACTTCGTAATGATTGGCTATGTTTTGACCCACAAATACAGATATCTCTTTTGAAGTCATGGACCTATGAGTACCCAAACCTATTAAAATTTTTATTTTTTCTTTTGGTATACCCGCTAATATTAATTCATTTAATACTGGCAGAAGTATATTTGACAATGGAAGAGGCCTTGTTCGGTCTGGTATAATAACAACAGCATTTCTTTTACCTATGGCAATCTCCCTTAGTTTTAGACTTCCAATAGGATTTTCTAGAGCATTTAATATGGCATCTACTGATTTAATTTCTGTATTTAATTTTGGAAACTCTAATAATTTAATTAAAGAGGCTTCGGGAATATTTGCCTGTATTAACTGCTCACCATATGAAAAATTTACTGAAATTTCTTTTTTCATATAATAATATGATATTTTAAATTATTGAATATTATTAAATAAATAAAATTTGATCTAAAATCTTCTATCCTTTTATAGACCCTTCAATAAGGCCTTTAATTAAATAGTTTCTAAAAAATAAGGCTAAAAGAATTGTAGGAAGTGCTGACAAAGTAGAAGTTGCAGCTGCTCCCCCATAATTTATTTCATAAATACCACTAAAAGATGAGGAAAAAACAGTTAAAGTCGTTGATTTGTGAATTGTTATTATTAATGGAATTAATAAATCCCCCCAAACACTTATAAAAACAACAATACTAGCTGCTATAATGCCTGGCTTCACTACTGGTAAAATAATTTTGATAAGAGTATAGAATCTATTACATCCATCTATATAAGCTGCTTCTTCTATCTCCTTTGGAACGCTTTCAAAAAATCCAAGCAATAACCACATAGCTACAGGAGAAATAAACACTAAGAATACTAATATAAGACCAATATGAGTATCAATAAGTTTAATTTTATTTAATATAACAAATAATGGAATTAAAAAAACAATTGCGGGTCCCATTTGCATGCTTAGCCCTGAAAATAAAAATATATTACGTCCTGGAAAATTAAACCTTGTCACCACATATGCACCAAAACTAGCAATAATTATTGATAAAATAGTAGTAATCGAGGTAACAACAAAACTATTTTTTAAAGCCATTAAAAAAGAATAGGATATAAATAATCTTCTATAATAATCAAATGTCACTTGATCAAAATTTACTTTTAGTGGAACAGAAGTTAAAAGTTCTTGTGGAAGCACACTTGTAATTATTATCCAAAAAACTGGCCCTAAATAAAAGATCATTATTAAAACTAACAGAGCATATGAAATTTTTATTTCTAGTTTTTTTACTTTCATAAAAAAATTCACTTATTTTTTATTAAAATCTTATAATATAAAGTAGTTGTCATTATTATAATTAATACTATTATATAGGCAAGGGCTGAACCATAACCTATGTTTAAATATTTAAACGCTTGATGAAAGACGTACATATAAGTAATCATAGTATTATAACCTGGTCCCCCCCCAGTTAACACATAAACTGTATCAAATGTTTTTAAAGCCCAAGTAGTTACTAGTATTGAAACAGCAAGTATAATAAGATTCAATTGTGGAATTGTGATAAATTTAAATTTTTGCCAATTATTAGCCCCATCAATACTAGCAGCTTCATATAATTCCTCAGGTATTTTTTGTAATCCAGCATAGAACATTAATCCTACAAAGGGAGACGTTCGCCAAATCTCTACAATTGCACATAAAAACAATGCTGACCATTCTGATCCCATAAACCACCATTTATAAGAATCAATTATATTTAATTGTTTTAATATAGCATTAAGGATACCATAATTGCCATCGTAAATCCATTTCCACATCAACCCTCCACTAACACGAGGAATTGCCCATGGAATTAAACTAAAAGCTAAAAAAATCATTTTTGCTTTTATTTGTTTATGGTTAAGAAGTATACTAAACAATAGTCCTAATCCAATACTTCCTAAAACAATAATAACTACAAAATAAATAGTTTTAAATAAACTAGAAATAAATATTATATCATTAAAAGCTTCAAAATAATTTTTTAATCCGATAAATTTTGGTGGTAAAGGAATATTAATTCTCCATTTTAATAAACTAATGAAAATTGAATATATTATTGGTATTAACCCTAATAAAATAAACAATACTACCATTGGGCTTATAAGGATATAGGAAAATTTCAATTCATCTTTTATTTTTATTTTCATTTAGATTACTTACCATTTGGCTTTATTATATTTTTTAATTTTCAGAATCTAAGGGAGGCAAGGACTATTCTATTATATATTAAGTAATAGTAATGCCTCCCTTGACAAAAAGGTATTATTTAAATGAATCAATCACAGACCTAAGGTTCTTAGCAGCATCATCTAATGCTTGTTTGGGGGTTTTTACACCATTTATTGCAGATAGTATTTCTGGTCCTAGAATATCGACTAATTCACTATAATAAGGAGCAGCAAACCTCATAGTTGGAAATTTTGATTGTTCTTCTGCTACTTTTATAAGTGGATTTTTATTAATTACTTCAGGATCTTGAAAAACTTCTTTTATAACAGGATACCATCCAGTTCTTAATGTCATTTCTTTTTGAATTTCTGGTTTACTCATAAATTTCAAAAATTCTAATGCTGCATCTTTATTTTTTGAATACTTTGATATAGAATAACCTTCACTTCCTGTTATTGCACCACTTGTAGCTATGGATGGAATTATTCCAACCCCAACTTCATTGATAATCTGAGATGGTGGAAGATTTGAAACTTTGTAATCACCAGCCCACCCAATAGTCATAGCATTATTTCCTTGAATCCATCGAGCTCTTTGAGCAGGACCTTCAGATATGCCAAATCCTGCGGGATCAACTAGTCCTAACACATGCTCTTCAACCATCCTCTGAAGAGCTTCAATTCCTTTATCGTTGTTTAATAATATATTATCATTTTGATCTACAATTTCTCCACCAGTCCTTACTAAAAACTCTTGAAATCCCATTACTAAATTACTGTTACTACCTCGTTGAGCCAATATCCCCCAAGTACCCTTTGAAGGGTCAGTACACTTCTTAGCATATTCAATAAACTCATCCCATGTTTTTGGTGGCCGATCTGGGTCTAATCCATATTCTTTAAATAACTTCTTATTCCAGTAGAAACTTCTTATACTATAAAATCTTGGTATCCCATATCTTCTTCCTTTGTATGTTATTGCATTTAACGCACCTGGTACAAACATTTCCCACTCTTCTACAGACAATTTATCAGTAATATCTTCTAAAAAACCTGCATGGGCAAATTCTGCTGTCCACCCAGCCCACGTCCATAACAAGTCTACTTCTGGAGATTTTGAAGAAAACATTACTGTTAATTTTGTATGTAAATCTGATTGTGATAGTTCTATAAACTCAACTTTTATTCCTGTTTTTTCCTCAAAAAGAGGTATACAAGGTGAAGTTATCCTCTCTCCTTCTAATCCATCCGACCCCGATAAGATAACTAATTTTGTACCACTAAAGGATTGTCCTGCTGATACAGCAATAACGATATTGCCTATTAATAATATAAGAATTATTTTTAATAAATATTTGTTTTTCATTTTTTCTCCTTTATTGAAATAAAATTTATTTTATTATTTTACTCAAAGATAAATATTAACAATAAAATTTATTACATTTCCAATCCCTCCAATTTCTATTATTATAATTTAGAAATTTAATTTATCTGCCCTCCTTATATAAAATTTTAAAAAATACTTTGAATAACATCTATTCTATTATGGTTTTGCTAATCCCGAATTCGCATTTAACAATTAAAAAACAATATTTATTTTAAATTGAATTACAAATTTTATTACTATCTTAGATGTTTGACACGGTAATCATACTTTTCGTGCCATTTCTTATTTTCTTGATCCCCTTCAGGTAGATTACCACTAGTCCAAACAGGAGGTTCAATTCCTTCCTGAATTAATTTTTCAACAGTACCTATTACTAATAAATGTAAACAAAAAATATTTAAAAAAGTTGATATTGGCGCTACCTTTTGTTTACACCCATCAATCTCAATAGAAGCATCACCTAATGGCATATAGCAATTAATAAAAATGTCTACTATTTCATGTAAATTTTTTCCAGAAGAATGTCTGAATGGTACTTCTTTTGGTACTGCTTCAGCAAATGAGGTTGAGGTAATACCTATTGTATTTAAGCCTCTTCTTTTAGACTCCAGTGCAGTATCGATTGTCATTGGGTTAATTCCGTAGGCATTTACAATGATAATAGTTTCTCCTTGCTTTACATTATAAGAACTCAATATACTTGGGGCTAGTCCTTCTGTTCTTTCCATCCAGTTAGAATGTTTTGCCCCCATACTAGGTAAAATTGAAGGATCAAGTAAAGGATTTATGGCTGCTAAACACCCGGCTCTCCAGAACATCTCGGTAGCTCCAATTGAAGAATGTCCTCCTGTGCCAAAAATATGAATTAACTGATCTTTTTTAATACTTTCAACCATTAAATCCGTAGCTTGATCAATTGGAACTTCTTCAGTTTCTAGAATTTTTTGAAAACTATTTTGAATAATGTTAAAAAATTCACAATAATATTTATTCATTTTAAAAACTCCAATACTTTTAATAATTTTTTAAATTATTATATAATAACACACCGTCAACTAAAGTTATTTTAATATTAATATTGCTGTCAAAAACTATAATATCAGCCTTTTTATTTTCAGCTAAAATACCGATTTTATCTTCCCAATGTTGAATATGAGCAGCATTGTAGGTTACCAATTGTATAGCCTGACGAATATTCAGATCGCAATAGTTAATCATATTTTTCACCAATTTATCCATAGTAGAAACACTGGAAGCAAAGGAAGAGCGGTCAGTTAGCTTAGCTACATAGTTATTCTCTTGGGTGGGAATTTCAAATTCTTCCGGGATATTTGCCTCTACAATCACTTGCAATCCTCCTAGTTCATACTCTCCTGGACCCATTCCCGCAGCACTCATAGAGTCGGTTACCAGGCATACTTTATCCATTCCTTTAGAATGTAATACTAATTTCATTAAACTGGGTGGAAGATGGTGTCCATCAGCTATTAATTCTGTAGACAACTCATCTAAGAGTAGAGTTGATTCAATCACTCCAGAGATACGATAACCTTTAATCCTCTGAATGCCGGACATACCAGAAAACATATGGGTAACATGGGAATAACCATTTTCAACCGCCGCTAAAACTTGTTGATAAGAAGCATGGGAATGGCCAATCGCTGCCACTATATTTCTTCTCTTTAATTCTTGTCCCAATTCTAATCCACCGGGAACTTCTGGTGCAGCAGTAATTCTGATAATAGCAGGATACTCATCTAAGAGAGGTAAATACTGTTCTGGATTAGGAGGATAAATATGCTCTGGATTTTGGGCTCCTTTTTGCTCTAAATTAATGTAAGGTCCTTCGATATGTATTCCTAATATCCTGGCTCCTAGTAAATCTTTTTTCATGGTTTGGGAAATACAATCTACTGCCTTTAGCACTTCCTCCCAGGGAGCAGAAAGAGTAGTAGGTAAAAATGAGGTGGTACCACATTGGGCTAAACCCTGGGCCATCAGCAGTAAATCTTTTTCAGTTGCAGACATAACCGAACCACCAAAGGCGCCATGTAGATGTGTATCAATGAAACCAGGACTGATATACATTCCTTTTACATCAATAATTTGAGTACCTTCAGGAATTATCGCTTCCTCCATGGGACCTATTTTCTTAATCAGATCATCTTTAATTAAAACAAATCCTTTATCAATCTCCCGAAAAGGGGTAATTAATTTTCCATTAAGAAGGGCAATATATTCTGTCATTTTATTTTCTCCTATCTTACTTTCACAACTTTCAATTATTTTAAATATATAGAAGAATGCTTATCCAAAAAGACATAACAATGATTATGCTGCTTTAAAATGGAGGCTGGGTACTGAGGAGATATCTCTTCTCCAGCAAAACAATCTTTTACTGCTTGGGCTTTTCGCTTATCAGGGACAGTACAGATAATATTTCTGGATTTCATAATCTGTTTTACAGACATAGAGATAGCCCTTCGAGGAACCTCCTCAAGAGCTTGAAACCAACCTTCCCCTAGCTGTTGTCTTCTACAGGCAGCATCCAGTTCTACAATAATATAAGGAGCTTCTACCTCAAAATCGGCCGGGGGATCATTAAAGGCCAAATGACCATTCTCTCCTATACCCACAAAGGCAACATCAATCTCATACTGACTGATAATTCCATTTAAACGTGCACATTCTTTTTCTGGATCCTGAGCATCACCTACTATTAAATAAACTCTTCCCGGATGGACTTTATTTATTAATCTTTCCTTGAGATATCTTCGGAAACTAGCCGGATGATCCTCTGACAAACCGATATACTCATCTAAATGGAACATGGTAGTCTTCGACCAGTCAATATTAGGCATCTTGGTGAGATGTTCTAAAAATTCAAATTGAGATGCCCCTGTAGCAGCAATAAAATTAGCTTCTCCTTTTCTATGGATAGCTTCCTTTAACATTTGTGCTGCCTTTTGAGCAGCGGAATATCCCATACTTTGTTTAGATCCCAAAATATTTATATTCATACCTTATTCCATTATATATTTATTGTGATTTTATATAATATTAAAAATATAAAAAGATGATAATATTTGATTTCATTTTAAAGCTACTAAATAAATATTTTGTTGTAGACAGGTGATATGATATCATACATCATTTTATTAAAAAATATAACTTACGTCAATAGATAAAAATAAATTGTAGCAATTAGACAACAACTTATCTTTGAAGAAATTTAAAAACCTACCTATTTATAGACCAATGTCCATTATAAATATCTAAGTTAATTCCATTTTTTGAATTATCACTAATCCATTTTATTGCTTCAGCAAAATGTTCATGCAAACTTTTCTGTACCAGAACATGGTCTTTTTCTTCAATAGCCTTTACAATTAACCTATGTAATCGAACAAATTCTACTCTATCTTTAGTTTTATATCTGTGTAATATTACTAGATTTCTCTGAATTGTGGAAAATATTTTAATCAAATCTATTAATAATTTATTTTGGGATTTTTTATAAAGTTGAGTATGAAATGTACTATGGAGATCAACTAAATCTTTTTCTTCAACATTATTCCTAATCTTTAATTCTATATTATCTAAAATTTCCTTAAGTTCTTTAATATCAGAAGGCTTATATTTATTAATATCCGCTGCAATAAAACAACATTCTAAACAATATCTTACTTCAAATATATCTTTAAATGTATTTATATCTAATTTTAAACTATAAGGTAAACTTTTTAAAATAACATCATAATTAAAATTATTTACAAACCTTCCTACTCCATGCCTAGTTTCAATTAAACCAAAAGCCTCTAAAACTTTTAAAGCCTCCCTAATAGCAGTTCTACTTACTCCCAAGCTTTGTGATAATTCTTTTTCAGTAGGTAATAAATCTCCTTTTCTTAAATTAGATTCAACAATATACAATTTCAACTGTTCTTGAACAAAATTTTGTAGACTCTTTAATTGTTTGAAAGATTGAATTCCCATTTTAAATTCCTACATAATATATGTTTTTATTGTTATAATATCATACATCATAACTTGAATAAATAATAAAAACTACTAATCCAATATTTCCCCAACAAAAAAATAAAAATTATATTTATTAAATATAGGATTGTCTGCTACAAAGTATGGAGAGGGCGATGGAGTTTAGCTTTGCTTCACTCCTATCTGAACGGGAAGGAATGACAATAGGTACTGCAGCTCCGACCACCAGATTTCCTTGGGGGAATGTAGTATAATAGATAATACTTTTCCCTAATATATTACCACAGACAATATTGGGTACAATCAGAATATCTGCTTTCCCCGCAATAGGAGAATTAATTCTTTTCTTTTGGGCAGCATATTCGGATATAGCATTATCTAAAGCCAACGGTCCATCAACGATACAACCAGGTATCTGACCTCTCTGGTTCATCTTGGCCAGAATACCAGCCTGCAAGGTCTCTTCCATATCCGGATTCACATCTTCAATAGCTGCCAGCAAGGCTACTCTGGGATTATAGATACCTAATTTACCGGCTACCATAACGGCATTATTAATAATAGATACCATGGCCCTTAAATCAGGTTTAATATTTACTCCTCCGTCACTGAGTAATACCAAACGAGGTTTTTCTTCTCTCTGATCTTCAAAGACAAAAACATTACTAATATGGTTTTCGGTTCTCAATCCAGTCTCCCTATTAAGAACAGCCTTTAATAGTTGAGCAGTTTTTATTTTCCCCTTTACAAGAATCCCGCCCTTTTTTACCTCTTCCACAGCCACTTGCCCTTTTTCTTCATCATTTTTTATGGTAACTATATCCTGGATAAATGGATGTCCTTTATAACCAAGCTCAGTCAAAGAGCTGTTAATTTCCTCTTCTTTCCCCACTAAAACCGCCTCGCCAATACCCATCTCATAACTTGTTTTTACGGCTTTAAGTGCCTCTAAGTCTTCTCCCCCAGCAATTACAATTCTCTGTCGTCCACTAATAGTAAGTTCTTGAAATAATTGTTGAAAACTGGTTATCATAATTCAACCTCCCTCTATTTTTTGTTGACACCAAATTATTAGGTATGTATTTTTGTGTTATCTTCCCAATAGATTAATTATCTCTTTATTATTTAGAGTTTTTTTATGCCTTCTTTTATTCTTTCTATTCCTTTTTTAAGCAAATCGATAGAGGTGGCAAAGGAGAAACGTAAGTAACCTTCTCCATACTGACCAAAGGCATTTCCAGGAACGGTTACCACACCGCATTTATCAAGTAAATACATAGATAATTCTTCAGACTTTTTCCCAATTTCGGTAATATTGGGAAAAGCGTAAAAGGCACCTTCTGGAGGAAGACATCTAAATCCTTCTATTTCATTAAATCCAGAGATAAGAATATCTCGTCGATCTTGATAAGCTTTGCGCATATATTCTATACTAAGTTGGGTCTCTTTCTGATGCTGTAATCCATATAAAACTGCCCTCTGGGTAACAGAATTGGGGCACACTGCAGTATTCTGTTGAATCTTAATTATCTCATCAACTAAATATTCTGGACAGGCGAGATAAGCAAGACGCCAACCAGTCATGGCAAAGCTTTTAGAAAAACCAAAAATGGAAATAGTTCTTTCTTTCATTTCTGGAAGAGAGGCAATACTAATATGTTTTCTACCATCAAATAGAATATCTTCATAAAGTTCATCACTAATGATAAATAAATTATTAGCTCTGGCTATCTGAGCAATCTTCTGCAACACTTCTTCCTTTACTACCATACCGGTAGGATTACTAGGAGAATTTATGAGAATGGCTTTTGTTTTAGGAGTAATCAGGCTTTGTAATTCCTCGGGATCAATCTGAAAATTATTTTTCTCCCGAATAGGAAGGTATACTGGATTACCGCCTACTAAGGTAACCTGAGAGCCATAAATTAGAAAACCAGGGTCGGGAAGAATTAATTCCTCTCCGGGATTAAGCAGGACATTGAAGGCGGAAAATAAAGCTTGAGTACCTCCGGCAGTTACTACAACCTCTTCGGTCTGAACTGGAATTTTATTAACCTCTCTCAGCTTTTGAGCCAGAGCAGTCCGTAAATCATAATAACCGGCATTAGGAGTATAATGGGTATAACCATCATCGATGGCTTGCTTGGCAGCTTCACGAACATGGTCTGGTGTAATAAAATCAGGTTCACCGATACCAAAGCTGATTATATCTTTCCTGTTTTGGGCTAAATCAAACAATTTGCGAATACCTGAAGGTTTTATTTTTTTAAGATTCCGATTTAATTCCATAATTATCCTCCTGAATATATTTGACCCATTGTTAAATATTCTATGAAACAGAAAGGGTAGAAGCAAGCTCCTGGTATCCCTTTTCTAATGCTTTAAGATTAATATCAATTAATTTAGGTGGCAGGTTTTTTCCAATTGACTCTATAACAAAATCCTTGTTAACAGGAAATTGAGGAATGGCCAGTGCAGCTCCCAAGATAACAATATTTGCAGTAATCAAATTGCCTGCTTCCTGAGCTAGTCTTTCGGCTTCAATTACAAAAAAGTTGGTGATTTCCTTTCTCAGCTCAGCAAACATCTTTTTTTTATCAGGATATTCGGAAATACCAAGAGAGACAGTAAAGGGTACTATTGTAGAACTGTTAGTTATAACATGCGTTTGTTTACCTATTTTATCTAGAGCTCTCAAAATTTCTGAAGGTTCAAAGGCTAAAATCAAATCAGCAGCATTTTTGCCAATAAGAGGACTTTCTTCTGGGCCAATTTTTAGTTCAGTTACCACAGTTCCACCACGCTGAGCCATACCGTGAACTTCACTCATTACTACCTGACATCCCTGTACCATGGCCGCCTCTCCAATAATAGTAGCAGTCTTGACAATTCCTTGTCCACCTACACCAATCATATAAATTTGATAACACTTCTCTGATCTCATTTTTTCACCTCAATGGCTTTCTGAGGACATACCTGAACACACACTCCGCATCCACTACACCATAAATCATTAATATAAATTGAACCATTCTCCTTTTTATAAATAGCCGGGCAATTAAATTGTTTTACACAAATCTGACATTGAATACATTTTTTTTGATCAATGTAAAATACTAATTTTTTCCCTTTTCTTTTCAACATGATACAAGGAGAACGTGAAATAATTACTGAAACACCTTCATATTGTAGTGCCTCTTTAAAAACTTGCACTGCTTCATTTATATGTTCAGGATTTATAACCCTTACATAACCAGCACCAGTGGCTCTGGTTAATTCTGCAATGGATACTGCTGGTGCCTCTTCTCCCCATCCATCTATAGGAATACTGGGATTCGGTTGACCACCAGTCATAGCAGTAATCTTGTTATCCAGTATTACCAACATAATATTCGCTTTTTGATGAACTGCATTTATTAAGGGTGGGATACCAGCATGAAAGAAGGTTGAATCTCCAATTAAAGAAATGATCTTTTGCTTGGTAGCTTTACTCATACCGCTGGCAATTCCAATACTGGAACCCATACAGATACAGTAATCAGCCATATTATAGGGTGGTTCCATAGCTAAGGTGTAGCAACCTATATCATTAGAATAAATTATATTTTCCTTCTCTATTCGCAAATTTTGTACTGCTTTTTTAATAGCATAAATAGTGGAGCGATGCGGGCATCCTGGACATAGTACTGGTGGTCTCAAAGGGGGCTTGACATCCTCAAAAGTAAATTTTGAGGTTTCCTCTAATAATTCTATATTTAATACTTGAGCAAAGGCTTTATGGATTATATCAGGATTATATTCATAGATACGTGGTAAAGTACCATCCAGCTTACCATAAATTCTCCTTTGCCATCCTTCCTGTCCTAATAAGGAGAGCACTTCTTTTTCCAGAATTGGCTCTACTTCTTCAATAACAAAGATACTCTCTAAGTTCCTGATAAATTCTTTTACCAATTGCCTGGGCAAAGGGTAACTTAATCCTAACTTAAGAATATTCACTGGTAAAGAAAATTTATTGACAATATCCTGCACATAGTTGAATGAGGTACCTGAAGTAATTATTCCCACCTTATTCTCATTACTATCCTTCACAATCCTGTTAACTGGTGAGGTATTGCCCATTATTTCTAATCTGTGAAGTTTTTCTACCAATTCTTGTCTCATCTGGCGGGCAAAAACAGGAGCAATATTAAATCTTGTCTCTTCCTTATCAAAAAACCCTTCTTTCTTTCCAGGTATAATTGTTCCCAACTGAACTACTCCTCGCATATGAGAAACGCGGGTAGTAGTACGAATCAGCACTGGTATTTTATATTGTTCTGAAATGGTAATGCCATAGACCATAAAGTCTTTCATTTCCTGGGGATTGGAAGGTTCTAAAACTGGAATCCCGGCTAGTTGGGCTAAAATTCGGTTATCCTGTTCATTTTGTGAAGAATGCATTGAAGGATCATCAGCAGAAAGAATTATCATTCCTGCTCTCACACCAGTATAGGCTGTACTTATTAAGGCATCTGCTGCTACATTTAACCCCACATGTTTCATAAAAACAAAGGATCTCAAACCAGCGGAGGCTGCCGCAGCTGACACTTCTAGAGCCACCTTTTCATTCACGGAAAACTCGAAATATATTCCCGCTTTTTTAGCAATTCTGGTCAGTACATTGCCAATTTCAGAGGATGGGGTTCCGGGATAGGTTGCAGCAAAAGAAACACCAGCTTCTAAGGCTCCTCTTACTGCTGCCTCATTACCCAGTAGGAATAATTTATCACCTTTCTTTTTTTCTAAAATTTCTTCAACTTTCAATTTATCACTTCCCTTTTTTAACTCTTATTAATTCCTAAGTTAATGTTTCTAAATTAAAAAATAATAGACTATCAGATCCGAAAAATATGTGGTAATTTTATTTTTTGCACCGTGTCTTTTAGGGATTGCACCATTTTGCCTAAAATATCAGGGTTCATACGTGCAGTCGGGACACTAAAACTAAGGGCAGCTACAATCATACCCTTTTCATCGAAAATTGGTGCAGCAACACAGCATACCCCTGGTCGGTATTCTTCGCTGACAAAACTATAACCTTCCCTTCTAATTTGATGTAAAATTTTTATTAACTGCTCGGGATTGGTGACAGTCTGAGCAGTATAAGACTTCAATTTATTCTCTTTTAAAATATTACTAATGGTTTTATCATCCTGATATGCTAAAAGTACTCTTCCTAAGGCAGTACAATGAACAGGTTGATAAGTGCCTACTCTAAAATCAAGTTTCAAGGCATGTGGACATTCAATATTATATAAATATACTATCTTATTCTGTTCCAAAACTGCCAGATTAACCATCTCCTGAAATTTTTGAGCTAATTTTTTCATATAGGGAATTATTTCCAGGATTCTGATACGCTCATTTAAACGGAAGCCTATCTTGGCAAATTGGTAAGTAAGGTAATACTTTTTAGTCTCTGAGTTATGACCTACATATCCCAGAGATCTCAATGTTCCTAATAGTCTATAAATTACTCCTTTGGATAGATTGGTTTTCTTAATAATTTCAGTAAGAGAATATTCCATCTTATCACTAGCTAATAATTCAATAATAGAAAAAATATTTTTTGCTGAGTGTACCGGATATTTGAAGCTATTGTCTTCATCCATAGTTTTATTATAAAAACCTTTGGTTTTAAAATTAAAACTATATAATTATAACACAAAAAGTATAATTTGTCTTGAAAATCATCATATACCACTGCTTTAGATTGAAGATATTTTATTAAGGGAAATGGACTAAAAGAGAGTTGATTAATTTGAACAAAGATTGAGAAATTCCTGGAAAGACTTAGCAATAATGTTCTTTTTAAGAATAATTCTCCTTGATAAAAAGCTCTACCTCCTCCCTGCTCCCCTGAAAAGGTCCAGGATGAGTGAGTTTAATAGAGGTTAAAGCTGCAGCAAAAAGTAAGGAACGAGCAATATCTTTATACAATCTTTCGGAAAGATAGGCTGAAAAGCAGGTATCTCCTCTTCCTGTTCTTCCCGATAAATTTTTTGCTTTTAAAGGATAATTATAGAAAACAGATCCATCATATGCTAACACTTCACTATGGTGAGTAATAATAATTTCTTTGGCCCCCCATTGATATAGCATCATTGCCGCTTTTCTGGTATTTGATTGACCGGTTAAAAATTCGGCTTCAGCTGCATCAGTCTTCAGATAATCGATATAAGGTAAATATTGCTCTTTTTCTCTCCATTCCTGGTATAGAAGTTTACCATCCTCTCCGGCATTGCGTAAAAATCCCTGTACATCAACCGCAATTTTACCTTTTCCCAAAAAGAATTTTATCAATTCAGATTGATACTCTCCATAAATGAGACTGGCAAAATGAATAACCCGGGCTTCTAAATTTTCGGGAATCTCCCTAATGAAAAAAGGTTCAGCAATAGCTAAAGCTGTACTTATTCTTTTCTCTCTACTTTCATCCAGGTATATATTTCTGATAGAAGTGGTCTGGGAAGAAGAAATTAGATAGATATTCTGCTTGGGGATATTAAACTTTTGAATAAAAGAATAATCTGATTTTTTTAACTTGGTCATTACCGCTACCTTATAACCTAAAGCTGAATAAACAGCAGTAGAATATAAAATAGCACCACCTACATTCTTTTCTTGGTTATGCGGATAAATATTTTCATCTAAAGAAATATGCCCTAAAACAAAAAAATCAAATATATTTTCCCTGTTCATAATATTTATTTCCCTCAAGGCAGTATCTTTCATTAAAAACTACATTTATACTGTGTAATTTCCTAATATTAGTGCATATAATCTTAAATATAACCTTAATTTTAACTTTCTACAATAATTTAGTTGTAATTTAAAATCTTTAATGATGGTAATGAAAAACTTCCCCCTATTATTTAACTGCTCGTTTCAGTTAGAAAATTGTTGTAACACTAGCAAATGAAATTAGTTAAATTTTTATATATTCATTAATAACATTTTATTATTATATGATTATCTCCCAAAAAATAACTATTTAATATAGTATATTAAACCTAAGCAGCAAATTGAACTTGATAGATCCTTTGAAAACCAAATAGCGAAAATAATCAGATGAGCTATCCTGTATCTC
>Ga0067045_1029890_pt1 | contig 17779 bp, 14 predicted proteins | sample TerdegcTABiofilm_FD_59184 | JGI IMG/M metagenome (GOLD analysis project Ga0067045, IMG submission 59184) | Combined Assembly of (Gp0054472, Gp0054536) Wastewater bioreactor microbial communities from Singapore -Terephthalate degrading... | reverse complement strand
GTACGCCATCAGGAGCGGCTCGCCGTATCGCTGCAAATACGCCAACTGCTGCTCGTCTTCCTTGGCGGGCTCGCGGGGGAGCACGCTGGTCGCCCAGATCTGACCGTGAGGATGGGGATTGGAGCATCCCATCGCCGCTCCCTTGTTCTCGAACACCTGCACCCAGCGGTACACTCGCTCGAGTTCGGCGACCTGCTCCGCCCACAGATCGACGACCTGGCGCACCGCCGCCGGCGGCATCTCCGCCAGCGTCAGGTCGTGACGCGGCGAGAAGCACACCACACGACAAGTCCCGGCCACTCCGTGCGCCTGCAGCAGCGGCGAAGTCGCCGCCGCCACCGCAGGGGTCTGTGGCAGCAGGGCCGCAAAGTCGTTCGTGAAGACGAACGTGCTCTGATACTCCGGGTTACGCTGACCACCGGCGCGGCGGTTGCCCGGGCACAGGTAGCACTTTTCGTCCCACACAGGAGGTCGTTGCCCGGACGCCCGCTCCTTCTGGCCCTGCCACGGCCGCTGGGTCCGGTGCGGCGAAACCAGCACCCACTCGCCGTTGAGCGCGTTCAGACGGCGGTGCGGGTGGTCGGCCAGGATGGATTCTGCCTTCATGTTCGCGTCCTGCTCGCAGCTTCGGAGAGCTTCGCACCGATGCGACACGGCCCCGGCGCCTCGACCTGGACGCTGCAAGAAGCGGGGTGCCGCCGGCTGCGTCAAGCCGCCGTCGGGGTGCCCGTACAGGAGGCTGCAGCCAGCGTCGCAGGGAACGGCCACCGACGGCCCCGAGTCCCTGCTGTTGACCGAGGCGAGCCGACGCTCTTGCTTGCGAACGGCCACAGCCGGACGACCAGAAACCGCACCCTACGCCACCCGCGGGCAGATCGGAGGCCTGCATGTGCGGACGTTTCGCCTTGCACCACAGCGCCGAGGACGTGGCTGCGCTGTTCGACCTGGAGTCGACCGGCGCGCCGCTGGCGCCTCGGTACAATATCGCCCCAGGACAGACCGTCCCGGCGGTGGTGCAGACCGACAGGCGCACGTTGGCGAATCTCCGCTGGGGCCTGGTCCCGAGCTGGGCCACGGATGCACGCATCGGTGCCCGCACGATCAACGCGCGCGCCGAAACGCTGACAGAGAGGCCCGCCTTCCGCAGCGCCTTCCGGCACCGCCGCTGCCTGCTGCCGGCCAGCGGTTTCTACGAGTGGCGGCCAGTAGGCACAGGCAAGGAGCCGGTGTACATCCGGCGCCGCGATGGCGGCTTGCTGGCGCTGGCTGGACTGTGGGAACAGTGGCGGTCACCCGCGGGCGAATCGCTGTCCACCTGCAGCATCATCACCACGGCCGCCAACGAGTTCATGGCTCCGCTTCACGCGCGCATGCCGGCCCTGCTCGAACCGCAGTCGTTCGCCGCCTGGCTGATGCCCACGCCTCCCACTCCGGCCGTCCTGGCCTCGTTGATGGCGCTGCTCCAGCCGTATGCAGGCACCGACCTGGTGGCCTACCCCGTGTCGCGCCAGATCAACGCCCCGGGGTACGATGCGCCGGACTGCATCGCGCCGCTGACCCACCTGGGGTCGTGAGCGCTCGCCCGGCTGCCGCCTCTGGTCCTCGGTCTCGGTTGAGTGGTGCCGTGCACCGATGTATTATGGGGCCGTGACAAAGGCATCCGGCGGTTGCGCACAGCCTTTCGCATCGGGCTTGCCGCCGGCGCCAGTCCTCGCATCGCCTCCCAACCGGAGCACGCGCATATGTCCCGCAATGGCTATGGGCACATGGTGCTCGATGACTATGTCAGGCGCCTGCGCAACCTGCGCGCCGCCCGCCAGCAGCGACTCGCACGCCTGCGCTCGCGTGCCGCGGCCGCGGCCTACCAGCGGCACGTGCGCAACGCCATCCGCCGCGCGTTCGGCCCGCAGCCAGTGCGCACGCCACTGAACGCCACGGTGACGGCGACTCTGCGGCAGCGCCGGTACACGCTGGAGAAGGTCCTCTTCGAGAGTCGGCCGGGGTGCCTGGTCACCGCGCACCTCTACGTGCCGCACGGACTGCACGCCCCGGCCCCGGCCGTGCTGGGCACATGCGGGCACAGCGCCGCGGGCAAGATGGAGCCGCTGTACCAGGAATTCTGCCAACGACTGGCGTACGCGGGCTTCGTGGTCCTCATCTTCGACCCGTTCAACCAGGGCGAGCGGGACCAATACTGGCTCCTGCCCGAGCGCAGCTCGGTGGCCAGTTGCACGCACGCCCACAACATGATGGGCAAACAGCTCGAGTTGGTCGGCCAGTGGTTCGGCGCGTGGCGGGCCTGGGACGGCATCCGCGCCCTCGACTACCTGCTGAGTCGGCCCGAGGTGGATCCGACCCGCGTCGGCCTCACGGGCAACTCGGGTGGCGGCACTATGACCACGTGGCTGTGGGCGTACGAGAACCGCTTCACCATGGCGGCGCCCTCCTGCTTCGTCACCACGTTCCTGGCGAACCTGGAGAACGAACTGCCGGCAGACTGCGAGCAGTATCCCCCTGGGGTCATCGGCGCCGGGCTCGAGATGGCGGATTTCCTGATCGTGCGCGCGCCCGCGCCCGTCCTGCTGCTGGGCCAGCAGTACGACTTCTTCGACCGCCGCGGGCTGGAGGAAGCGTACGCCGACGTTCGGGCCTTCTACGATCTGCTGGGCGCGCCCGAGGCCGCCGCACAACTGTTCGTCGGGCCGCGCCCGCACGGGTTCTCGGTGGAGAACCAGGAGGCCATGGTCTCCTTCTTCGCGCAGCACGCCGGCATCGATCGGGTTGCGCGGGTGCGCCGCCCGCGGCATCTGGACGAAGCCGCCGGCCGCGTGACCCCGGAGGGCAACACCGTGGCTGCTGGCGCCACGCCCATCTATGCGCAGATCGCGGGCATCGCGGCCGAGCTGGCCGCCGCCCGGCCGCGGCCGGCCGGCGACGATCTGCCGGACCTGCTGGCCCGCACGCTCCATCTGCCGCCCCGCACGGGCGCGCCGCACTACCGCGTGCTGCGCCCCTATGCGCTCGGCGGGCACTCGCTGGGGCGGTACGCCGTGGAGACCGAACGGGAGGTCCGCGCCCTGGTGCACAAGCGGCTCGTCGATCCGGCCACGGCGGGAGTGTTGGAAGCCGAACCAGAGGTTCGCGTCTGGCTGCCGCACACAGGCTGCGCCGCCGATCTGGAGACCGATCCGCTGGCAGGCCGCCTGATGAACGCCGGCGCCCTGTACGGCATCGACGGGCGCGGGCTGGGCGAGTCCGCTCCCGACGATGCGGACTGGGGTCCGTTCCATCCCTACGGAATGGACTACATGATGCACGGGTACGCATCGCTGTTGGGCGAGAGCTATCTGGGCCGCCGCGTCCACGACGTGCTGCGGGTGCTGGATCTGCTGGCCGCAAAGGGATCCCGGCAGGTGACGCTGTACGGCCGCGGCCAAGGCGCGATCATCGCCTTGTTCGCAGCGCTGCTGCACGAACTGGTCGACAAGGTCGTGCTCAAGAACGGACCGCTGGCGTACGCGGAGTGGGTCGAGGCACCGCTGGTGGCCTGGCCAGCAGCCAACGTCGTACGCGGCGCGCTGACAGCCTACGATCTGCCGGATCTCATGCGCGCCCTCGGCAGTCGGCTGCAGCTCGTCCAACCCTGGGGCCCCGACATGCAGCCGCTGGGTCCCGCGCGTGCTCGGGACGCACTGCGCCGCGCCGGTCTGCCACCGAGTCTGCTGGCCCGCGAGCCACGCTGAGCCAGGCCAGCGCCCAGGCAGTGCGCTCAGGCGAGCCCCGCCGCGCGCGCCAGCCGGGCGTACAAGGCCAGCAGGCGCTCCGCGGTGCGCTGCTCGGTGAACTCGGCCAGGATGCGCTGGCGGCCAGCCTCGCCCAGGCGCCGACGCTGAGCAGCATCGACGATCAGGGTGCGCACGGCTGCCGCGAGCGCCGCCACATCGCGGCAGGGGAACAGCAGACCGGTCTGGCCGTGCACCACCACTTCGCGGCAGCCACGGATATCGCTGGCGACCACCGGCACGCCCATCGCCGAGGCCTCCATCAGCGCTCGCGGGATGCCTTCGCGATGGGACGGCAGCACCGCGATGTCCATGCACGCGTACAGCTCGGGCATGTCGTCCCGCTGTTCGAGCAGGACGCAGCGATCCTGCAGACGCTCGGCCCGCAGCCACTGCTCGGGCGCCAGCGAATCCGACTGGTCGGGCTCGCTGATCCCGACGACGAGAAAACGAGCCTGAGGGTACTCGCGGGCGATCTGCCCAGCCATCTGGAAGAACTCGACGAATCCCTTCTCGCGCACCAGCCGGCCCACCATGCCGATGACCAGATGCTCGGCCCCCAGCCCGATCTCGCCGCGCTTGCGGATCCGCGCCTGGCGGCACACGTCGCCGTGGAAGCGCTCCGCGTCGATCCCGTTGCCGATCCAGTGCAGGCGCGCGGCGGATTTGAACCCGTGGGCCAGCGCGTAGGCGCAGTCCTCCCGGCTCTGGAAGAGCAGATGATGCGCCCAGGCCGCGCCCCAACGCTCGGCGGCTTCGGCCAGCCAGCGGCGCGGCCCGCGCATCTGGTCGTGGAAGAGGAAACCGTGCACGGTGTGCACCACGAGGGGAACGCCGGCGCAGCGAGCCGCGCAGGTGCCCAGCAGCGTGCCCTTGGGGTTGTGCGAATGGGCGATCTGCACCTGCTCGCGGCGCAGCGCGCGCCACAGGGCCCAGAAACAGCGCAGATCGGTCGTTGGGCTGATCTCCCGCGCGAAAGGCAGGTGCACCACGCGCAGGCCAGCGGCGCGCAGACGCTGGCCATAGCCGTCGTCGCCGCACAGCACCAGCACCTCGTACCCTGCCCGCTGGAGGTACCCGAGCCGGACGCGCAGGAGCAGGTACGCGATGCGATCGGTCGGCACTATGTGGGCGACGCGGAGCCGGGGCACGATCTCACAGACCTGCCAGACGCCACACGCGCGCCAACGCCGCGGCGGTGGCGGCGACCGCCGCCTCGGGGTCCAGTTGGCGCAGACGCTGGCTGAACGGCTCGACCATGACCGGTCCGTCGTAGCCGATCTGGCGCAGGGCCCCCAGGAACCCCGCGATATCGATCACGCCGGTCTCGCCCGGCAGCGCCCGCTCCGTGTCGATCTGCTCGTCGATGCGTCTCCCAGCCGGAGCGTCGTTGACGTGCACATCGACGACTTGACTGCCGCGCAGCCGCAGCAGCACCGAAGGGTCCTCGCCCGCGCAGTACCAGTGCCAGCTGTCCAGCAGAAATCCCACATTCGGCCCCACCGCGGTGCACAGATGGGCCATCTGGGCCAGCGTGTGCACGAACGGATGCCGAAAGCGGCTCCACGACGTGCGCGGCGCCACGTACTCCAGCCCGAGCCGAATGCCGTGGTCTGCCAGAATCGCCGCGGCCGGTGCGAGCCGGTCCACATGGAACCGGAAGTTCTCCTCGTACGTCAGCGTGTCCGCGCCCGGATGGATCCAGGTGGACACGCGCTCGACACCGAGTTCTTCGGCCACCCGGGCCAAGCGCGGCAGATCGGCCAGGCTGGCTCGGTACTCCGCATCCGCCCCCCGGAAGGCCAGCGGCAGCCCACAGGCGGACAGGCGCACCCTCGCCGCGGCGGCCAGGGAGCGCACGACGCTCACCCCCAGACGTGCGGCGTCCGGCAGCGAGAAGTGATAGCCCGCGAAACCGTGACGGGCGGCCAGCGCCAAGCCCGCAGCCAGATCGTCGCTGGCGATGCCGATGGCACCCAGCGCTAGCGATTTGTACATGGGATCCGCCCTCCTCCAGCGAGCCTTCGGCTCAAGCGGCCACGTTGTTCTGGGGCCGCCCCTCCAGAAAGGCGATCACGTTGTCCACCGCCCCCTCGTTGAGCAGCTCCACGCCCTCCGGCGTCTGGTCTGCCACGTGCGGGGTGAGCACGACGTGCTCGCAGCCCAGAATCGGATGCGACGCGGGCAGCGGCTCCTCGGGAAACACGTCCAGCGCGGCGCCGCCCAAGCGCCCGGAGTGCAGGGCTTCCACCAGGCTGTCCATGTCCACCACATCCCCTCGGGCCCCGTTCAGCAGCAACGCGCCCGGCTTCATCAGCGCCAATCGATGCCGGTCGATCAGGTGGCGCGTCTTTGGCGTCAGCCGCACGTGGAGACTGACCACGTCCGCTGTCCGCAGCAGCTCCTCCAGCGCCACGAAGCGGACCCCCAGTGCCGCTGCCCGCGCGGCCGACGGATGGAATGTCCAGGCCAGCACCTCCATGCCTACAGCCCGGGCCAAGCGCGCCATCTCCGCGCCGATCGGTCCCGTCCCCACGACGCCCAGGAGCTTGCCCTGAAGACCGATGTTCAGCACCCGCGTCCACCGCCCCGCCTTCAGTTCTGCGGTCTGAAAAGCGGCCCGCTTGGCCAAGGCGAACATCAGCCCGAACATGTGTTCGGCCACGACGGCAGCGGTTCGTCCAGGTTGGTTGGCGACCACGATGCCCAACTGCCGCGCCGCGTCCACGTCGATCATGTCCGTGCCGATCGAGCAGGTGGCGATCAGCCGCAGCTCCGGCAGCGCGCGCAAGGCCGCGGCCGGCCACTTGACGGCCCCCCGGGTGTTGATGATGACCTGCGCCCCGCGCACGCGCGCCAACTGCTCGGCCATGTCCGCTGGCCGCCTGTCGTAGAGCACCACATCCCCGTACGGCTGGAGTCGCGCCAACTGCGGCGAGCCCTGGATCTGCGGCGGATCATCGCCGGGGATCACGATGCGGACGCGGGTGGACATCCGTGCCTCCTTCGCTGGCCTTGCCGCCGGCATCGGCGGCCCAGTGCTGCCGGCGACTGGTCGTGTCGGCGGCACGCCAATATAGCGCACCCGCAGCAGCTCCCCCAAGAACCGCCGGCCGCGTCCGCCACGGCTCCAGCACCAGGCGGGCGCACGCCGTCACGCTGGCATCGCCCCGCCGAACGGCCGGCCGCCACAGAGCATTCCGGTGCTGGCCGAGCTGTGCCGCCAACGCTGTGGCCGCGAGGTCCCGCGGCGGCCGCGGTCCAGCCAGGCAGCGCCTCCAGCGACTGCCCGGCCCCGGCAGCCATCCTGCCGGCGCGGCTGGCTTCCGGCGACCGCAGTCACTATCCTTGTGCCCCCACTGCCTGCAGGCCGCCCCCGGATGCGGGCGGCTCGCCCGGCCAGACGGAGATCACGCCCATGACCCAGAATGCCCCCAGCGCGCCTGCGATCAGGGAGCTGCTGGCCCAACTGAGCACCGGCCTCAGCGATTGCCCGCGACTCGGCATCGTGCTGGCCGCGGGCCACGGCAAGCGCATCCGGTCGGTCACCTCCAAGATGCTGCACGAGATCTGGGGCCGGCCCACCGTGATGCGCGTGGCCCAGGCGGTGGAACAGGGACTGGAGAGCCCCAACCAGGTCATCGTCGTCGGCATCATGGCCGCCGACGTGGCCCAGGCCGTGGGCCCCCAGCCCGGCCGCATCTTCGCCTACCAGGAGAGTCTGGCCGCGGGTCGTCCCGCCGGCACCGGCGATGCGGTGCGCGTGGCGCTGGAAGCATTTCCGCCGGCCAGGACGGACCGCCAAGTGTATGTCTTCCTCGGAGACATGGGTCTGCTGACTGCCGACGTCGTCCGCGGCTTCCGCGAGAGCTTCGAGCGGACGGCTGCCGACATGATGGTCTTGACCGGCCAGTACAGCGGCACGCCCGAGAGCAACTACTACGGCCGCATCGTCCGCGTCCCGGCTGTGGACCTGCACGGCCAGGCATCGGGCGCTGCCGAGGGCAACGTCATCGAGATCCGCGAGCACAAGGATATCCTCAGCCTCCCGGCCGACACGCCGTATGTGGTGTCGTACGAGGGCCGCTCCTATGCCTTTTCCCGGGCCCAACTGCTGGCCATCGACGAGATCAACACCGGGGTGTTCGCCTTCAAGGAATCGCTCCTGCGCCAGTACATCACCGAGCTCGACACCGACAACGTGCAGGGAGAGCTGCTGCTGACCGACATGGTGGGCATCTTCAATCGGCACGGCCGCACGGTGCGGGCGACGGTGGCTGCCGACGAGGAGCAGATCCTGGCATTCAACGTCAAGAGCGTCTGGCACCAGATGCAGAGCATCGCGCGGCGCTGGGCGTACGACAAGCTCAAGGACGTGATCACGATCGCCGACGAGGACGATTTCTTCCTCGCCGACGAGGTGATCGAGCACGTCCTGCAGATGGACCGCGAACGCGGGCCCTTGGACATCGTCATCGGCAAGGGCGCATATCTGGGTCCGGGCGTGCGGCTGAATCGCCGCGTGCACATCGCCGCCCGGTGTCAACTGACTGGCAACATCCTGCTGGGGGAGGGCGTGACCCTGGGACCCGGCGTCCAGTGCAGCACCTTTCAGTCGCAGACCATGGTGCTGGAGGACGGCGTCGAGGTGCTCAGCCGCAACATCCTGAAGGGGAACCTGCGGCTGGGCGAAGGCACCCGGGTGGAATCCGGCGTGCTGCTGACCGGCAGCGATGCGTTCCCCATGCGGGTGGGCCGCGGCGTGGTCATCAAGGGGACCACGTACCTCTACGGCTGCCAGATCGACGACGGCCTGCTGATCGAACACTCGGTCATCAAGTGCAAGCACATCGAGCAGGTCCGCCGGCGCGACGGCACCATCCAGCCGGTCCGGTACGTGCTGCCGCAGCCGGAAGGCCTGGACTCGCTGCGCGAACTCACCCGCAACGGACCCCGCGAGCGCTAGCGCTCCACCGGTCCGGATTCCGTGGAGCCTCGATCAGTCGAGCTCGACGCGCACGCCCAGCTCTGCCAGGATCCGGCGAGGAACCTTGCACACCATGGTGTAGGCCGGATCGAAGATATTGCCGAGGTCGTACTCGACGAATTGCCCCAACAAGGCGTGGACGCTCGCATTGTCCAGCCCCCACGCCCCCGTCAGCCAGCGCACCATTTCCGTGGTCGCGTGCTGCACCCCCTGATCGAGCGGCCGCGCATTGCCGACCGTCAGCAGGTACTCGGGGGTGATGGCTCGCGGCCACTGGGCCGGCTGGGCCTCGCGCCGCACGCTGACCGTGAACGTCACCGCGAACGAAGTCTCCACGCCCGTGCCCACGATCTCGCCGGCACCCTGCAGGGCGTGCCCATCGCCCAGGAAGAACAGCGCGCCGGGAACGAACACCGGCAGGAACACGGTGACGCCCTGGACGAAACCGCGGTAGTCCATGTTGCCGCCGTACGGACCGGACGTGGCCGTCAAGATGCTCTGCCCGCCGGCCGGGGCCACCCCGAAGCAGCCCAGCATCGGGGCCAGCGGCCACCGCACTCCGGCCAACCGCGACGGCGGTGCCACCAGGGTGGCCGTCCCGGCCTCCAGGTCGAGCTCCCAGTCCGCCAGTTCCTCGGTCGCCGGCATGCCAGACGCGAAGCCAGGCTCCAGCACGTTGGCCGCGATCGTCGTGCGGGTCCAGCCGCGCGTCCGATTGGGCCACAGCCGATCGAAACGCACCGCCAGGATATCGCCTGGTTCGGCCCCTTCGACGAAGAACGGGCCGGTCATGGGATTGCCACGTTCGGTCACCTGGGCGCCCGTATGGTCCAATCCCCGCGCATCGACCGTGGTCGTCGTCACGCTGTCACCCGACGCCAGCCGCAGCACCGGTTCGTGCGGCCCGATGGTCCTGTGGTAGACCTCCGGTACGAAGCGATGCATCCCCATCTCACACCTGCCCCACCTTGACCTCGCGGCCAGTCCGCCCGGACTCGTAGATGGCCGTGATGATCTCCACCGCGTGGCGCGCGCTCTCCAGGGTGATCATCGGGTCGCGGTCTTCGGCCAACGCCTGGACCATGTCCTGCACGATCTGCGTGTGGCCGTCGAAGCCCACGGCCATGGGATCCGCCGAGCCGCTGCCGCCCTTCCGCTCGCCGTAGTACTCGAGCAGCTGCCGCTCCTCGGTCCCGTCCGGATCGTCCTGCAGTTTCCAGCCGCTGAGACGCCCCTCCTGCTTCATCACGGATCCCTGCGTGCCGTAGATCGTCAGCAACTGGTCGTACCCCGGGTAGCAGCACGTCGTGGTGTACAACGTTCCCAGCGCCCCGCACTGAAAGCGCAGCAGCGCCACGGTCTGATCTTCGGCCTCGATGTCATGGCCGAACACCCCGAACATCCCCATCACCGATTCCACCGGTCCGACCAGCCACTGGATGAGGTCCACCGTGTGCACGCCTTGGTTCATCAGCGATCCGCCACCGTCCATCGACCAGGTGCCCTTCCACGAGCCATGTTCGCCTTCGTAGTACTCCTGAGTGCGATACCACGGCAGGTGGCCGTGCGCGCCGATCACCGTGCCCAGACGCCCCGCGCGGATCGCGTCGCGGATGCGGATGTTCAGCGGGTTCAGGCGCGACTGGAAGATCCCGCCGATCTTGACGTGGCAGCGCTGGCCGGCGGCGATCAGATCGTCGATCCGCTGGGGCACGATGTCCGCCGGCTTCTCGACGATGATGTGCTTGCCGGCCTCGGCTGCCTGGATGCCCATCTCCGCGTGCACGCCCGACGGGGTTGCCAGGTTGACCACCTGCACCTCGGGATCGGCCAGCACATCCGCGTAGCGCTCGTACGCCTTGCAGTGGAATTCCTCGGCCGTGGGGTCCAGTCGCTTCCTGTCGATATCGCACACCGCCACCAGGCGCGCCCCTGGGGCGCTGGTGATGGCCCGACAGTGGTGTTTCCCCATGCCCAGTCCCACTACTGCAAAGCCAACCTCTGCAGACATCGTTTCCTCCTTGTCCGGTTGCTCAGAAGAAGGGCCCAACATGCCGGGTCAGACCCGCGCTGTCACCGCCGCACGCGGGCACCGCCACCCGCCCGCGTGGCGCCCGCTCGGCCGCGGACCGGCACGCCCGCGCCGCGCCGCCTGCCACCACCGTACGAACTGCTCGTCCCGCCCTAGTCCACCCGTCTATCTGTTGCCGCGCTGGCCGCTATCGCCACCCGGCGTCGACCCGCCCTGCCGCATCCACCCGCCTGGTGGCATGCGCCCACCTTCCGGCCGCAGCCGCTGCCGCGCCGCCTCCAGCGCCGCGCGCTGTTCCTCGGTAAGCACTTGGGCGTAGGCCTTCTGCAGGTCCTGCTGGATGGCCCCCATCTCGGCCATCATCTCCTCGCGGTCGAGTTCGCCGTTGCGCATGTCCTGCATCAGCTCGCGTCTGGACTCCCAGGCCGTCTGGAACGCGGGCCGCAGACGTCCCAGCGTCTCCAGCGGCAGCTTCAGGTCGAAGCAGAGCAGCATCCAGTCCTGCTCGAGCCCCATCATCATCATCATGGGACCGCCCCGCATGCCAGGCCTCTGCTCGCGACCCTGCTCCTGGCCTTGACCCATGTCCGGTGGCCCACCCTGCGGCTGGGCCACGGCTGCCTGCGCCACGGCCAGTGCCAGACATCCCGCTGCTACGATTCGCTTCACCATGGCTGTTCCCTCCGACGTTGAAGGCATTCGTGCCGCACCGGTGGCGCAGAGCCGCCGCTCCGTGTCGGCCGAGCGAACGGCGCTCTCGCCCGACGGCAACGAGCTCGTCGCCGCGCCGCGCCGGGCGCAGAGTGCGCGGCTGCCCCACGGCACCTGGGCAGCGCAGCGCCCTGGAATATACGCCTCGGCCGGCGTGTCCGCAGGAGCAGGCGGACGGCCGCCGGACCGCACCCGGGCTCGGGCCCACCGACCTTTGACCGGCACCCCGCCAGCCGGCCCGGCTCTGGTAGCGTGGGGTGGGGGCGGGGCGTATATTCATGCCGTGCGACTTGGTGTGCCCGCTGTCGGATCTCGGCCGCAGGCGAACGCCGGGGCCGCAAGGCCAGCCGCTCTGCGCCGTTGCCCGACTGGAGAACCGAGCAAGAGAGCTGCTTGGATGAACAACGATATCGGCAAGATCCTGGAGGAGTGGCCGTACAACCCGGACGAGTTCATCGCACGCCGGATCAAGACCCGCTCGGGCGCCGAGAAGATCCAGATCCGCGTCGACATGGGCATCCTCCAGCTGGAGCCCACGGGCAGGCCGGACGGTGCCCGGCCGCACGGGTACGCGTCCCTGCTGGAATACCACCGGGTGCGCCTGCAGCAGAACAAGGACGCTGCTCTCGACGAGGAGGAGTGCGAGGGCCTGTTCCAGGAGGCTTGGCAGTACTACCACCGCTACTTGAGCATGTTCTACCTGGAAGACTACGCTGCCGTCGAGCGCGACACCGAACACGCGCTGCAGATCTTCGATCTGGTGGAGCGCCACGCGTCCGACGAAGATATCAAGTGGTATTTCGAGCAGTACTACCCGCATGCCCTGATGATGCGCACGCGTGCGCGGGCGATGGCGGCGCTCCAGCAGAACGACTACCGCGCGGCCCTGGATCACGTGGACGAAGGCATCCACCTGATCGAGGCATTCATGGACGAGTGGGAGGCGGACGACGCGGAGGAGGAGCCGGCCGAGATCTCCTTCCTGCGCGAGTGGCGCGAGGAGCTGGAGGACGAGCGACCGCTGTCGCAGCGCGAGCAGCTCGAGCGCGATCTGCGCATGGCCGTGGAATCGGAGAACTTCGAAGAGGCCGCCCGATTGCGCGACAAAATCCGCACCATGTGGCCGGCTCCGCGCCGGCTCTTCCGTCCCGAGCACTGAACCCCACCGCCCGGCGCTGCGGTGCCCGGCACCCAAGCCGCGCGCCGGGCGTGGGTCCCGCGCCGACGAGCTCGGCCGCAGCCCGACGGGCTCGCTGCCGGTCAGGCGAGCCCCAGGATGTCCGCCATCGAGTACAGGCCGGGTGTGGCCCGAGCGGCAAAGCGGGCTGCCCGCAAGGCGCCGTGCGCGAAGGCATCGCGACTGGTCGCGCGGTGGCGCAGCTCCAGACATTCTCCCGGCGCCCCGAACAGCACGGTGTGATCGCCTGCCAGATCGCCGGCGCGGACGGCGTGGATGCCGATCTGCCGACGCGGGCGCTCGCCGACCATCCCATGTCGGCCGTAGACGGCCGTCTCCGCCAGGTCCTGCCCCAAGCCCGCGGCGGCGGCCTCGGCGAGCCGCAGCGCCGTGCCGCTGGGGGCATCGACTTTGTGCCGGTGGTGCGCCTCGATGACCTCCACATCGTACTGCTCGCCCAGGATGGCCGCCGCCTCGCGCACGAGTCTGAACAGCACGTTCATCGCCGTGCTGTAGTTCGGCGACAACACGCAGGCGATGGGGCTGACCGTCCGCTTGAACTCCTCCAGCTCCGCCGCGGCGAAACCGGTGGTACCCACCACCATCGCCACCCCGGCCGCAGCGCACACGCGGGCCGCTGACAGCGTGGCCGCAGGGCGAGTGAAGTCGATCGCCACCTCGGCGCTGGCCAGCACCGCCGGATCCGCCGCGATCTGCACGCCGAGAGGGGGACGGCCGCAGGCCATCCCGGCGTCTTGGCCCACCAGGGCGTGCCCCGGCACTTCGGTGCAGGCCACCAGGCGCAGATCCTCGCTGTCGGCAATCAGGGCTGCGAGGCGCTGCCCCATGCGCCCGCCGACACCGCACACTCCGATCTTCAGCATCCCGCGTTGCCTCCTAATAGCCGGCGTACGTGAGCCGGTCGATCACCGCGGCCGGCGCGCGCAGGCGGTCGTCCACGTCGACACCGAAGAAAGCCCCGATCGGCGCCAGGATCTGCGGATCCGCTGCATGCACCGCGCGCGCCGCGGCCAGAACGACCTCGACGCCGGCACGCGTCATCTTCCCCAACGGTCGCCGACACGGCCCCGCCGGCATGCCCAGCACGCGCATCAGCGTCTTCACCGGCAGCGGATTGCGCGCCTTGCACTGCACCGGCCCGACTGGGCTGGCTTCGGTCGTCGTGACGCCGACGATGCCCAGCAGCGGCTGCAGCGTGGTCGCCAGGGCCTGGGCCTCGGTCGTGCTGCCGGCCACAAGCAGGGCGGTCAGCCGCTGGATCGCCGCCGGGATGACGTTGGACATCACGGAGATCACCCCCGAGGCGCGGATCCGGTCGCTGGTCATCAGGGCCACGGTCTTGTCGTCATCGCCGGACAGGATGCTGAACGCGGGGCCGCACAGGTCGCGGATCCGGGCCGCATTCTCCAGGTCGCCCGTGGCCTCCTTGACCGCAGCCACATTCGGGCAGGCGGCAGCCGCCAGCGCCAGATCCTCCGGCCGGAGCATCGTCCCGGTGCGCCCCGGGATGATGTAGGGGATGATCTGCAGTCCCGGGAACTCGCGCGCCACGGGCTCCAGGTACTCGCGACGGATCTCCAGCGAGCTCGGGCCGTTGTAGTAGGGATCCACCAGCAGGACCGCGTCTGCGCCCACGTGCGCCGCATGCTCGGTCGCGTCCAGCGTCTCGCGCGTGGAGTTGCTCCCGGTGCCGGCGATGGCCAGGCACCGGCCTGCCGCCAGCCGGCAGGTGCGCTCGATCACGTCGTTGTGCTCTTCCCACAGCAGCGTCGGGCTTTCGCCCGTGGTGCCCACGGCCAAGATGCCCTGAACTCCCTGCGAGATCTGGAACTCGACCAACTGCTCGAGCCCTGTGTAGTCGACGGTGCCGTCCTCGCGCAGGGGCGTCACCAGCGCGGTGAAACAGCCAGTCAGCATATGTCAAGACCTCGCCCGCGTCAGGGTTGCGGCCAGCCGGTACTCTGGCGACCATTACTCGCACCAACGGCCCACCGCCCATGGCGCCGGATGCATCACCGGGGGACCCGCAGCGGCCTATGGGGCAGGCTCTGGCGGGGCTGCAACGTACGCCGCTGCTCGGTGCCTGTCAACGAACTGTCAGCGGCGGATCCTGTGTTCACCACTACCCTGCGGAGTGCGATCATGGCCACCGAACTGCGCATGCGCTACGGATGCAATCCCCATCAGCAGCACGCCCGCTGCTATCTGCGCGACGGCGGCGAGCTGCCGCTGGAAATCCTCAACGGCTCGCCTTCCTACATCAACCTGATGGATGCCCTGAACTCGTGGCCGCTGGTCCGCGAGCTCAAGCAAGCCACGGGCCTGCCCGCCGCTGCTTCGTTCAAACACGTCAGCCCAGCCGGGGCCGCCGTGGCCGTGCCCCTGGACCGATCGTTGGCCGAAGCGTATTTCGTCGACGACATGGAGCTCAGCCCGCTGGCCGTCGCGTACGCCCGCGCCCGGGGTGCCGATCGACTGGCCTCGTTCGGCGATTGGGTGGCGCTGAGCGACCCGGTGGATGTGCCGACAGCCCGGCTGATCGCCCGAGAGGTCTCCGACGGCGTGATCGCCCCGGCGTACGAACCGGAGGCGCTCGACCTGCTGAAGACGAAGAAGGACGGCAAGTACCCCATTTTCCGCATGGATCCGTCCTTTGCTCCGCCTGCCCTGGAGACGCGGGACGTCTTCGGCATCACGCTGGAACAGACGCGCAACGACTTCGTGCCGGGCCCCGATTTCCTCGACCACGTGGTCACCGCGCGCAAGGAGATTCCGCCGGAGGCGCGACGGGACCTTCTGGTGGCCACCATCGCGGTCAAGTACACGCAGTCCAACTCCGTCTGCCTGGCGCTCGACGGGCAGGTCATCGGCAGCGGCGCTGGTCAGCAGTCGCGGGTTCACTGCGTGCGCTTGGCAGCCTCCAAGGCGGACAACTGGTACCTGCGCCAGCACCCGCGGGTGCGGGCCATGCGATTCCGGGACAGCGTGCGGCGCGCAGAGCGCATCAACGCCATCGATCTGTACTTGCAGGACGAGGCTACGCCCGCCGAGCTGGCGGCATGGGAGAGCCACTTCGTCGAGGTGCCCGAGCGTCTGTCCGCGGCCGAAAAACGCGCCTGGCTGGATGGTCTGAAAGGAGTCGCCTTGAGCTCCGACGCCTTCTTCCCCTTCCGCGACAGCATCGACCGCGCGGCCCGGAGCGGCGTCGAGTACGTGGTCGAGACCGGAGGGTCGGTGCGAGACGATCTGGTGATCGAGGCCGCCGACCAGTACGGCATGGTCATGGTGCTCTCCGGCATCCGGCTCTTCCACCATTGAGCCGCGGCACCGACCTCTGCTGCTCCGCGTGCCAGGCGCCGGCCCTGGAGGCACCCGCCAACCTGGGCCGGACGGGCTGCCTCGTGCAGGCGGGCGGCCGGGCGCCTGGCACTGCCAAGGGCGACGTGTGGGTTTCGGGCTGCCACGGGCCCCAGGCTCAGCAGACCGCCGCCGGTCGCGCCTCGGGGCCCACCGGCAGCGCGCGCTGGTCCGGCTCAGACCGTGTCCAGATGCCGGAAGCAGGTCGCAGGCCAGTCGCCGAAACCGCAGTCGAACGAGGGGCGCGCCGCCGTCAGGACCATCGGGGACGCCTCCACCTCCGGTCGGCAGTCGGCGAACACATTGCCCTCCAAGAAGACGCGGCGAGCGTCTGGCCCGATGCGGAGGCCGGGCTGCGCCCCGTTCCCATGGATGCTGTTGCCGTCGAGGACGAGATCGTGCGCGGGGCCGGCAATCTCGAGCTGGCCGGCCGCGCTGTGCCCCTCGCCGGCAGCATTTCCCCGGAAAACGCAGCGGCGCACGCGGCAGGAATGCACCTCGGTAGGCACGGGCGCGTCGCGCAGGTACACGCCCGGACCATGGTTGTCCTCCAGCACGCATTCCTCGAGCAGATTGTGGCAGTCGCGGGTCCCGATGGACACGCCCACGGCATTGCCGGCAAAGGTGCAGTCGCGCACGGTGATGTGATTGGCCCGCACGCAGAAGAAGAACCCGGCCCGCCCATTGCCGCGGGCCTGGCAGCCGACGAAGAGCGCGTTGGTGCTGCCCGCGCCCGGGTGCAGGCCGTTGCCGGTGTTGTCGTCGAAACTGGAATCCGCGATGGTCACGTCGCGGCACATCTGGAAGCCCAGCCCTTCGCCGTTGTACGCGCGTTCGCGCACGCCACAGACCTCCAGCTCACGGCTGTGCGCGAAGTAGATCGCCGCCCCCCGGCAGGCCCCCATGGGGATGGGGTTGTTCTGGCGCTGGCCATCGAGCACCAGGTCGCGCACGCTGACGTTGTGCACCGCACGGCCGAAGATCAGCGGATACGCGGTGGCCAGCCGCGGCGCTGCGTCCGCGCCATAGTCGGCCTTTAGGCCGGCATCGAGTCCGACCCAGTCGCCTTCGATCCAGACGATGGTCGCAAAGGTCTCGTAGAAGCTCCCGTGGGTCCGGGCGTCGTGGACCGACACCGTCATGCCGACCTTCAGGCCTGCGGCGGATTTGAGCGGGACATCCTTCATCCCGTAGTTATGGTATCCGGACAGCGGATACACGCGCCCCGGGGCCTTGCGCAGCACCGTGTCGGGGCCCTGGCCGCACAGCTCCACGCCACTGCGCAACTGCAGGCCGCGATCCAGCTCCAACTCGCCCGCAGGCAGGACGACGCGGCCGCCGGAGTGCGCCACCAGGTCGATCTCGTGCTGGATCGCCGCAGCGCTGCTGGCCTGGGCGGGGGTGAGTCTCCGTTCCATGTCCGGCTCTCCGGGTTGTCGCGACTGCGGGCAGCCTTGGCGGCCGTGCCTGGCGCCCGCCAAGGACGGGGACGCACCAGCGCGTGCGGGGCGCCTCAGCGCCGGTGCCGTTGCCTCGGGAGGCAATATAGACGTTGCGAGAAGCTGCAGCGAGGTGTCCCGCCTGGTCCCGACGGCGCCGATTCGGGGGTTGCTCCCTGTGCGGCATGCTGGCCGTGCTGTGCCTGACCGGCTCCCCGGCACGTGCGCCAGCCAGCTCGCTGGACAGCCTCCGCGCGGCTGCCGCCCGCTGGC
>Ga0067045_1000146_pt1 | contig 17788 bp, 19 predicted proteins | sample TerdegcTABiofilm_FD_59184 | JGI IMG/M metagenome (GOLD analysis project Ga0067045, IMG submission 59184) | Combined Assembly of (Gp0054472, Gp0054536) Wastewater bioreactor microbial communities from Singapore -Terephthalate degrading... | reverse complement strand
CCATGGCCTCAAATAAGGCCGTTATCGAGAGAGGTTTGACCTCGGCGATCGAGATAATTATCAAAGAGCTGAGAGTGGCAAAGAGCGTGGCCCTCGTCGGAGATTTCGATTCGCTCCCGACTCCGTCTTCGACGAACCTGTTCATCGGGCTGGATCAGAACGAGAAAAAGGGTGAAGATCTGGTCGGGAAACAAGAACAACATTTCCAATCTGATCGATGAAGACATCGATTTACTGGCCTTCAGCGTCGATAGCGTCGACAAAGATCTGCTGAACATAAGGATTGGAAACACCGAAAAGAGCGTCGAGCTGTCTTCCAGCGTCAAGGTGCTCAACAAAAACCTCAAAGGCGATTCATCTTACACGGAGACCTCGATCGTCGGTTTCGAAAAGTCAGTGAAACTCTTCGAGTAAACACCTCTTCTTGTAATCCATTGTCATGAAACTGCCGGGGGATTCTTAACCGGAGAATCCATCGGGCATCTTCTCGCGAATGCCCCTTACGCTTAGCCTGATTATCTCTTCCGACCGTTGGGGGTATTTCTTGAGCAGTTCATCGGTGGTTCCGGCTTCGAAGCAGGAGCCGGTGAATCCCGGCGCCATCGTGCAGCCGAAAAGCGAGTAACGTCCGCCCGGAACCATATAACCTGCCTGCCAGACTCCGGCCGGAACGACGAATTGAACGAGCTGTCCTTTGACGAAGTCGTTTCCCATCGTTATATCTTCGCTCGAGCCGTCGGGATAAAGTAGAACCAACTTCAGGGGATCGCCTCCGTAGAAATGCCACACCTCATCGGCAGTTAAACGGTGGAACAGCGAAAGGCTCTCCGGACTGTCCGAATAAAGACCGATCATGGCCGTCGAGAGAGGCCCGCCCTCGAGGGTTTTAACACCGGAGCGATAGGTGCTGACATANAGAGTGCTCTCGACCGGCAAACGCTGGAACCGGTAATGCTCTATTATCGCTTTCGTATCCGGGTGAATCTCCTTCGCTTTTCTATCCTGTGATCGAGCCCTATCTTCCTTCATCTAGCCTCCTCGAACGCATCTGTTTTAACTCATCTGGGGTTCAGCTCTACCTTCGTCCATCTGCCTTTTACGGCGCTTTCATAAATGGCCGAGCAGACGGCGGTGTTTCTGTAACCATCTTCGAAGGTGGGGTATGAAGCTTTGACGGAGGGCCGGCCTCTTTCGATATCGGTATAGACCTCCCTGAAGCATTCCTTGAAAGTGTCGACAAAACCTCCGCAGAAAGCGTCGGAACTGGTGAGAACACCGCCGGATTTACGGCTTCTGTTGAGCTCGCAGGGGCTTTCCGAATCCCACCACACCGATTCGTTCCGTCCGGTTACCTCTATCTCCAGCCTGTTTCCCCTTCCGTGAGAAACCTCCGACAGTATAACGTTCCCGATAGCCCCGCTGTCGAACTTCAAAAGGATCGCCGCGGCATCTTCGGAATTGACCGTTATCCTCTCCGAACCCTCTCTGTATTCGGAGTACATTTCGTCCCCCGAGAGATATCTTTGCCTGGTGAACGCGCCGAAATCGGCCGATACTTCTGTCACTTCAAGGCCGGTCAGGTATCTGGCGAGATCGATCCAGTGGGAACCGATTTCGGTGACTGCGCGCATATGTCCGGCCAGTTCNGGTTTATAGCGCCAGGAATAACGATCCGGAAGGGCATGGAATTCCTGGAGGTATGCGCCGTGAATCAAACAGACGCCACCGAACTCGCTTGCGGCCACGAGCTTTCTGGCTTCATGGCACTTCCCGTGGAACCGTACGTTGAAATTGACGGCCGCGACCAGCCCCTTTTCCTTCGAGAGAGCCAGAAGTTTTTCGGCTTCGGCCGTATCCAGACAGAGAGGCTTCTCGCATATAACGTGCTTCCCCGATTCCATGGCCCGTTTCGCCATCACATAATGAAGGGCCGGAGGCGTGCAGATGTGTACACAGTCGATACCTTCTTGCAGCGCGATTTCGAAATCGACTCCATGACGTTCTATTTTCCACTTCTCCGCGAAGGCCGATGTACGCGATAGGTTCGATCCGACCACCGCGGCCACCTCGAATCCGAGCTCTCTTAGCGCGCGGGCGTGGATCTCCGCCGCGAATCCCGTTCCTACAATTGCCGCACGTATCTTTTCCATATCTCCCCCGAAAAATGTATTAAGCTCTCTCATCCACGTCAAGCGTAACCGATTGACATTCGCCGTTCATCTCTATTTTGCCACACAATTGGAAAAGTTGACACGGCAAGAGGCCAGTAACGTGCGAAGGCCGGCCCATTTTCCAGGAAAGTTTGTTGGTGGGCTGTACATGACAGAACTATGCTTGCGATATCAGTCGGTTCCATTCGCCCACGAAGCGATACTCTCCCAGTTGCGGAAATCGCCGATCTCGGCCCCGACTTTTTTGATTATCATTTTTTCGAAGGGATTCATCTTGCCGCTCTCTATTCTTCCTCCGAAGCAGGTTATTTCAACGGGTTTCACTTGCTCTATCACCGGTCTCAGAGATTCCGGAAAGCGCCAGTCACCCAGCAGCTCCAGCGGATCTCCCGCGCCGGTAGGACCGCTAAGAAAGATCCGCAGGGGCATCTTTACAAGCTCGTCCGCAAAGGTTTTAAGGAACTTGACGGCCTCCCTTCTCCACAGCCCTATATAAACGGCCGTTCCGAGTATCGCTGTTTTGTACGGTGAGAGATCGGCGACTTTCCGGGCAGGCAGCACATCCACCTGCATCTGTCTTTTCTTGAGGACCTCTCCGATCTTTTCGGCGATCTCCGCGGTCGATCCACGCTTGGTGGCATAAGCTACCAAAACTCTCTCTTTCATGAGGCAAGCCTCCCGTTCGTTTCAGCGTCGCGGATCATTCCCGATAGAAAAGCAAGAATCATGAGTATAAACCCCCCTGCCAGCGATGAAAGCATAACCAGAGTGATCGTGTCCGGGTTTTTTACGAACGGGACGAGTCCGAAGACGGCGATTTCCAGCGCAAATAGAATTGCAATGGAAGAAGTCACCAAAAAAATCAGCCAAAAACGGGCCGTTTTTTTTCGAAGGCCACCGGTCTTTTCGTTCTTTGAAGGCTTCAAACGCTTGTGAATGAAAGTCGAGAAGACCCATATAATTGAGAAGAACACCACCTGCCCGATTCCCCCGCCAACCAGGAACAGCAAAACAAAGAGCAGCAGCAACACAGTCGGACCGTTCCTTCTGTGAAGGAAACCGACCGACCAGACTATAATGGCTATTCCCACGGCCATGGAAGCGATTCCAGTGATCAGGAAATTGGGAATAACTGTGAAGGCCGGCTCGTTGCCGTATTCCCACATCTTGTCGGCCTCCCCGATCGCGTGGATCACCAATCCGTTCGTCGGGGTGAACCCCTGCAACGCCTCGAAGAAACCGTGGCCTATACCGCCAACACCGAAGATTATCGCCATAGTCGCTACGACAACCAGTATTGTGCGATTGACAATCTTCGAACCTGTCTTTGAAATACCCGCTTGTTTCATTCCTTTGCCTCCTTATCATATCTGGCCAGAACCAGATCTACCATTTGATTTATCTTTCGCCTTCGCTGCTTCTCATCGAAAAAGTCCGCGCCGAGATACTTACCGTAAAGATCGGGATCGACGACTATATGATGGAACGGAAGCATCAGCTGGAGGGCGATCACGTTCAGATCGGGGAGAGTGTAACCCTTGAAGATCTCCTGCAAAAGCGGTAAAACCATCTGACAGGAGTTCCTGCAGCCCTCTTTCAACTCGCCGGCTATGGCAATCCTGCTCACGTTGTAAAATTTGAAAGCCGCATCGGCAGTGGTAAGTAATATCTCTCTCAACCTGGTTTCCGGATCGTTTTCGATTGCATCGCTTCGCCGCAGCTGCCCGATGATCTCTCCCATCATCGTTCCCACGACCTGACCTATGAGATTTTCCTTTCGACTGGAAATGGTAGTTGACCAGCGAAGGATTCACCCCGGCCCTATCTCCTATTTGCCTAGTAGTGAGTCTGTTTGCGTCTTTTCCTTCTTTAATCAATTCGAGCGTGGCTTTGAAGATTCTTTCCCTGGTGTTGATTTCTTCGGTTGTCAATCGGTTCGCCTCCCCTGTATTTGAACATAATTAAAATACATTTTGAACGTGTTCAAATATATTATATTCATCCATATAGGTTTGTCAAGGGGGCTGGTTTTATCGAAACTGAAGGAGCCACAGATTTTGTTGAAAACCAGAACATATTTTGCTTCAAGATTGGCCCTGATAAGCAATCAATGGCCTTACTTAGTGTGGCCGGCTCTTTTTGGGACGACTATTTTTTTCTGCTTATGCTGCTTCTATTGAGTCATGGTCTCAGTTCAGCACAATGCAGCTGGAAAAACCGACAGTGTTACAAAGTCGTTTGACTTACACCGTATGAATCTCTTTTCTCACCCAACATCAATGTCCGACGCTGTGAATTACTGGCCCAGCTTTCGCCTTCCGGGTGCGCCTCCATACAGAGATCAAATAGATTTAAAGTCTCGCCTTTCGATTTCGGCGAGCTCTTCTTTTTAATTTCCATTCCGGGATACAAGTTGTCTTTTCGTGCTTTCAGTATCTTCGACTCCTCATTTTGTCGATCATCTTTCAAAGGACCGCCCCCCTTTCGAGGTTCGATTCAAGTACACCGCACGATCGACCCGATCGTCTTTATTGTTGTGACGGCTTCTATGGTTCGTTGCTAAAATCGCTCTATTTGGTGGCTCATTCGGGTGCCGTTACTCCGACTATTTAACATTATGCATGCAGTCTGTAATTCGATTGGCTTTCAGTCCTTTTGTCACTGTATAATTTACTATACTAAAATTCTCTTGGGGAAGTGACGGATTTGCGAGGAAGAAGACTGCCGGGCGACAGATTCATATGGAGGGCATTGAGGCCTATTCTGAGGCGCCCATTCATGAAACGCTACAATCTTCACGCGGTGAACGCCGAAAAGATTCCCGATCCGCCCTTCCTTCTGGTCGGAAACCACGCTTATTTCATAGACGCCGCTCTGATCGAGGCTTTCGTGAGCTATCCCATCGTGTGGGCCGTCGCGGCCGGCAATTTCAGGCTTCCCCTGGCAGCCTCTATTTTGAAGGCCGCCGACGCGATCGAAAAGCGGAAGGGAGTTCCTGATGTCGCCGCGATGAGAAAGATCCTCAGGGTGTTGAAGGACGGGGGCATAGTCGGTCTGATGCCCGAGGGCTCCGTGACCTGGGACGGCGAGTTCGGCGAGGTGCCGCCCGGAACTGAAAAGTTTCTCGACAGGGTCGATGTTCCCGTGGTGGCGGCTAGGATGAACGGGGGTTATCTGACCAGGCCGAGGTGGGCCGACCACCACCGCTGGGGAAGGATCGAGATCGCTTTCGAGGTCTTTCGCGGAAGCGAGGCGCTGGATTTCCTTTCGCGTTCCTCCGACTGGGAATGGCAGAGAGAAAAGAGGATCGTTTTCAAAGGGCGAAAAAGGGCTTCCGGTATAGAGAGAATCGCATGGTTCTGCGAGAGATGCGGGGGCTTTCGCACAATTTCAGCCAGAGGCGACGAGGCGGTCTGCGCCGAATGCGGCGCCGCGTTGACAGTCGATGAGTACGGATATGTATCAGGCAGGAGCGTGCCGGAGGTTTTGAAGGTCCAGAGAGAGCTTCTGGCGGCATACCTCGCGAGAGAGGGTTCCCTCAAGGTCGGCCCGGGGGAGGCCGTGATTTTGAACACCCTTACAGAGAGTATAGAGAAAGTCAGAGGGGAGGTCTCGATCGACGGCCTCGAGCTGAGGGTAGGAGAGAGGAGCTATCGGCTTGAAAACGTCAGGGGCTTCTCCACTTATCTCAAGCGTTTAAACGAGTTCAACTACGACCGTGATGTGGTAAGACTTAAGACGGAACACTCCTCTTATCTTCTCTACTGCGCCCACCGCATCCTCGCCGGCCCGGAGGCCTCTACACTATAACCGAGAAGCTCTGCTCCTCCTTCCTGTATCGAGACGCGACCGTTGCGATGGCCCTAGAGAGCCTTTCTATGCCCGTTTCTATTTCTTCTTCCGGTACTCCTAGAGGGTTCAATCTCAAGTAGTTCTTACCGGAGGAATCGAAAGTGAAGAGACTTCCCGGCGAGACCGCGACGCCCTCTTTCAGGGATTCTTCGGCAACTTTCCAGCAATCCATGGAATCGGGGAGCTCAAGCCAGAAGAAGTTACCGCCCTGCGCTTCGTTCACCTTCACGTATGACGGNAGGNACCGGTAGCAGGCCATCCGGGTCTTTTCGCATTTTCTGAGCGATAGCTTGATATATCGCTCCAGGTAAGCGTCGTATTCACCCGAGGAGAGAAGCTTCGCGGCGACCAGCTGGCTCAGGTTTGGCACACCCAGCGAGATCATCCTCATCGGCTCGATCAGCTTTTCTATGAGAGCCTCGTCGGCCACGATCCAGCCGATTCTCAANCCCGGCGCGTATGANTTTGAGATGCCGCCGACCTCTATAACGCAGTTGTGTGTGTCGTAGTATTTCAAGGTTCTGGGCATCGGGCTCTGGTACTGGATTTCCGAAAAGACCGTNTCGTCGATTATCGGCACGGAATACTTTTCGGCCAATCTGACGAGCAATTCCTTTTTCCGCTCGGGCATGTTCGCCCCGGTCGGGTTGTGGGAGCAGCTCATGGTGTATATGTACTTCACTGAACCCCTCTGGAGAGTGTTTTCCAGCGTGGCCATGTCGAAGCCCTCGCTGAACCTGTTTACGGGCAGGACCCGGTGCTGGAACATCCTGGAGATTTTGATAACGTTCAAATATGTNGGATTTTCGATTATGACGGCCTCTCCCGGTCTGGCCAGCGCGGAAAACAAAAGATAGATCGCCTCCTCGGTTCCGATCGTTACTAGAAGGTTTTTCGCGGAGACTTTAATACCCGAGCCGTTCAGCCTTATGGATAGATACTTGAGTAACTCGGGGTTGCCCCTGAGCGAAGGGTACTGGAGCGATTCGTCGAGTTCTTCCTGTGATAGACCTTCCAGTATCTTTTTCAGAAGAGTCATCTGGTCGGCCCTCACTTCGGGAACGCCTGTGTCGAGCCTGATGCAGTCGTCCGGCCGACCCTTTGCGAGCGATGACCAGCGGGCCTCCCCAAAGGAGGATGTGGCCCAGGCGCTGAGCTGGTCGCTCCAACTTATCATTCCGAATTCCTTCTTGAGCTGTGTCACCGCGGCCACATAAGTGCCGCTGCCGGACTTTGAGTCGAGGAGACCGTCAAGTTTAAGCTCGTTGTAGGCTTTGATCACCACACTCCTGTTGAGTTTAAGCAACTTGGCCATCTCCCGCTCGGAGGGCAGTCTCGTTCCCTCCGGTATGTCGCGTCTCAAAATGGCAGCCCTCAACTGCTCGGTAAGCTGTTTGAAAAGAGGTACGTCCGTATTTCTCTCGATCGATACTTTCAGACCTATCACCGACCTCACCCCCTACGAAACGATTATATCTTTTCCAGTCCAGTCAACCATACCACTAATAAGATAGTGGAGCGTACCGCTTGACGATAATGACTGCAAAGCTTTATTATAAGGGACTTTTGGAAATTAACTCCGAATAGAATTACAGATGAAATGGATCGCTCCAATCTATTGCCAGCGGAAAGGCGGCCGTTCCTGAGCGGTGATATATTCGAAGCGAAGGGAGGGATCGTAGATGATACACAACCACTATCCGACAATAGAGGATCTCAGGACCGGTGAGATCGAAATCGAGAGGGAACTGGAGAGTCTGCGAAATGAAAGGATCTGGAGGAAAATCAGAAGGAGCGTCAGAGATGCGAAAAAAGGACGTTAAAGTTGTCAGGAGTCACGGCGGAGTCTTCAGGGTCGGCTGAGCGGCCGCTTCATCTGGAAGTGGAATGAGAGCAAGTCAGGCCAACCTTGTCGTTTATTCTCTCCCTGTTGTCCACGACCCATTCCAGGATCGATTCGGCGAAGGCGGCCTCCTCGGGATAGCCGCGGACAAGAAAGAAGTGAACCTGATTCAGTAGAACGGCACCCAGAAGGTACACGATGCTCTCCCTTTCTTCGGTCGTCAACGTGTTGTTGAGGCAGTATCCCTCCAGAAGATGAGGGATCAGATAGAGCGCCAGCGAGGGAGAGCCCATTTTCTTGAACTCCGTCAACACGCTGGATATGAGATAGGAGAGGTCGAAAACCTTGACCTCCCTGCAGGAGTACTCGAAATCTATGACTCCGGAAACCCTGCCGGAATTGACGATTATATTGCCCGGGTGGTAATCTCCGTGTATCGCCTGAACCGGAAGCCTGTAATAGAGCGAGAAGAACTCGCCGAAAAACTCTTCGATCCTCTCGCAATCTAAATACGGCAGATGGCCTCTCTGGCAGGTGAGAAATCGCAGCGAAGTCGATAGCGTCATGAAGAGATTCCTTCTCTGGATGGCATTATCGTTCAGTGTAGCGAGCGCCGAATGCAGCCGTCCGGTGAAGAGGCCGATTTCGCGGGCCATTTCCGGAGTGGCGCAAGATATATCCATGTCTGCCTTCTTTCCCTCTATGTACGTGAAGAGAGAGTAAACGAACTCTCCGATCCTGACTTCGAGGAGTCCGGCAGGATTCTTGACGGGAAGCGAGACGTTTATCCCATTATGAAACAGAGAGGAAAGAAAATCCTGCTGCATTGTAAAACACGCAACGTCGGCAGGCCGCCTCTTGAGAATGTACAAAGATCGGCCCGAACTGACTATATATGCACGACCATTGAGCCCGGAAACGAGCTTTATTTTGTCTTTGAACCCCCAGAACCTGGAAATCCGGGCATAGGGAATCTTTGGCATCTTATCACCCCGGAATACAACAGAAGAATTATACTACAGATTCGTGAAAAAATAACTCAGACCTGCCCACTCACACTCAAGCGTTTGATTCTTTTCCTTAGGCCGTACACGATAACCACCGTGGAGACAAGTGAGAAGGTGATCGCGCCCGACCAGACGAAGGCGCTCGCCCCTCCGTACCTGTCGGAGACAGTTCCGACGAAGAGATTGCCCAGAGGTGTCGAGCCTGCGAAGACGAGCGAGTAAACGCTCATGACCCTCCCCCTCAGCTCGTTGCTGGAGTTTATTTGCATCAGGCTGTTGGCCGACGTCGTGAAGAAGATATTGGCCAGACCCATCAGGCATATAAGGAAGGCGGAGAGGAGATACGACCTGTTGAAGCCGATCAACAGAAAGAGCGCCGAGGTGATGAAGGGGACCACGAAGAGCCGTGCGCGACTGGGGCCTTTAGCGCTCTTCCCGGCGATAATAAGTGCGCCTATAAGCGAGCCCACGCCGAGAGAGGCCATGAGCCAGCCGTACCCCTGAGAGTCCAGCCCGAGCTGGTTTCGGGCGAAGACAGGTATGAGAACGCTGTAATTCATGCCGAAGGTGCTGACTATCGCCAGCATCAGTGTCGTGGTGATGAGTATCGGGCTCTTCACGAGATACGCCAGCCCTTCCTTTATATCCGGCAGAACTGTTCCGCGCGGTCTTCTGTTTATGACCGGCCTCACGTCTATCTTGAAAATGCCGAGTATGACGGCTATGAAAGTTATCCCGTTTATGAGAAAACACCAGCCGGCTCCGACCATCGCCATCAATATCCCGGCGACCGCGGGACCGACTATCCTGGCGAGGTTGAAAACAGTTGAATTGAGGGCGATGGCGTTGAGGAGCACGTCTTTGCCTACCAGCTCGATCATGAAGGACTGCCTGGCCGGTATGTCCAGGGTCTTCACCATGCCCAGGCCGAACGAGAGGAGAAAGATGTGCCAGTATTGCACGGTGTTCGTGAAAACCAGAACCGCGAGTGCCAGGGCAAGCAGCATGGAGACGGACTGAGTGATCAACAGAATGGATCTCTTCGGGAAGCGATCGACGAAGACGCCGGCCAGTAGTGAGAAGACCAGCACCGGCGTGAACTGGGCAACTCCCAGTAGTCCGAGAAGAAAGGGCGAGTCGGTAATGGTCAAAACGAGCCACGACTGGGCCGCGGTCTGCATCCACGTTCCCATGACCGAAATTAGTTGACCGATCCAGAAATACCGGTAATTCTTCACTTTGAAAGCCGGGAAGGCCTTGCCTATACGGCCGAGGAGTACACCCTGCAAACCGTTAGCCAAACGAATCATCTCCAACACAATTGTACTACAAATTTTGTTTTATAATCAGATGTACGCTCAGGAGGTTTTACATGACCGCATACATTCTAAGAAGGTTGCTCTCTATTCCCCTGACAATGATCGGAGTCACCCTGATCGTATTCTGTGTTATATGGTCGCTCGGCCCGGACACTCTGTTGAGCGCTTATATGACCGGCGGCACCGGAAGGGCTCCAAACGCTGCGGAGAGGATCATAAAAAAGTATGGTCTCGACGAGCCGGCCATAATCAGGTACTTCATCTGGATTTCAAACACGCTCCGGGGAGATATGGGGTATTCCATGGCCGGAAGGATGGATGTTAGCAAGGCCATTCGCCAGATGTTGCCGAGCAGTCTGGAACTGATCTTTCTTTCGCTGATTCCCATAATTCTGATAGGCTCGCGCTTGGGCCTCAGGGCCGCAATGAATCCCGATGGCCCGGTGGATTCAGTCTTCGGCTTTCTTTCGACCGTCGGCTGGGCGACGCCCGACTTCATACTCGGGCTCTTAATCCTGACAGGGGGGTTCGTCTTTTTCAAATGGCTCCCGATCGGCGGCCTTAAACTGGTCGCGGTCAAAGGTTGGAAGGATTATACTTATTCGACGCTGATCGACTCCATCCTGAACGGCCGTATGAAGGTTTTTCTAGAACAGTTGTTGTCTCTCCTCGAACCGGTAATGACTCTCTTTCTTGTGAATTCGGCCTACATATACCAGATCAGCAGGGCCGGCGCGCTCGAAGTCAAGCACAACGATTACATACGGACGGCCCGCTCGAAAGGCTTGAGCGAGAGAGAGATAATGCTCAAACACGTGAGAAAAAACGCTTTGATCCCCGTGCTCACGGCCGGGGGCGAGCTCTTCGCCTCCATGGTGGCAGGGGTCGTGTTCGTCGAAACGATATTCGCCAGAACTGGCATAGGAAGCTTGATCGCCNACGCCGCCCTCATGTTCGACGTCTTGACGCTGTCCGGTTGTGTCCTGGTGATCTCTATACTTATGATAACGGCGAACCTGCTGGTGGATATAGCCTACTCACTGGTGAACCCTAAAGTGACGCTCTGGAAGGAAATTCCCGGATAAGCTATTCGGAACATTTGAACATATATCGCCTACATCCGATCAAAAAAGTGTGGAATCTAAAGCGATCAACGATCGAAGTGCTCACAACCACCGGGCAAAGAAGGAGGCAATACGATGGAAAAACTCACTCCACATACTCTTCGAAAGGCTCAGATGGAAAAGGAACTTCAGAGACTTCTAGGCGTTGAAACAGAAATAAAATCCGATTCTTATCTTCTAAGTCTTTATTTCCCTCTGGAAAACATCGGCAGAATCGAAGCCGAAAAACACGTGAGATCTTTGATTCTCGAAACGATGCGCTCGGACGAAAAACTGGCCGGACTTGGAAAACTCCACCAGAAGATCGCCGAAGCCATCGTGCAGAAAATCGGCAACACAGCCGACCTCGGTGTGGGTCTGGCCATTTTCTTGCAGTTCAGCGCCGGTGAAAGCTCCAGAGAACAGAACGTTGGAGAAGTGAATTTGCTCGCTCTTTCGAGACGACCCGACAGGGAGATATACGTGGGCAAAACTTTCGACCTCGACCAGCTCATATGGCTCACCAATTCTACGGTCGAAGCGCTGGTTCTCAGTCTCAGGAGAGAAGAGGCGGCCCTGTATATGCTCGATAGAGAGAAGCTTTTCGAGATCGCCGTACTGAAAAACGAGTTCATCCAGGAGAGAGAAAAGGAATACCTCGAAGGATATTCACCTTCGCCGTCTGCGGGTGTGGTTTACCACGGGAGCGACTCGGAGAAGGTCGAGAGACTGAAAAGCGAGGAGAACCGCAGATTTCTCCAGCACGTCGCAAGCGTTTTTAAAGAGGAGGAGAGGACGCCGCGCGACTCCGACTTCATAATCGTCTTCTATTCCTCATCTTTCGGCGAATTCGTAGAAAGGATCGAAGATGAAGTGAGACTCACGCTCCCCTCAGCGCACCGTGTCTTGGTCCAGAAAAACATCACCCAGGAGAAGCAACTCCTTTCCGAGAGCGTGAAGATAGTCAGAGAAGAGAAACCCGAGATCGCGGTGGAGCTTTTGAAAAAGGCAAGAGAAAACCGCGATCGATACGCTCAAGACTGGAACGATGTTGCCAGAATGGCCAACGACAGAAGAATAGACACACTGTTCATAAACCCCCTCGTAAGGAAGAGAGGTTATATTCTCGATAAAGAGCTCGTCTATACGAAAGCCGTGAAAGACAGCAGGGAGGTTAGAAACATAGGTCCGTGGATAGTGCGGAGCGTAACTGCCAGCAACGGTAAAATAGTGGTCGTGAACGGGGAAGTCCTCGAGAGCGGTATCGCGGCCAGATTGAGATACTGAAGAGCGGGAAGAGCCGGAACGAGAAGAGGAGAGAGGGCGAGACAGACGAGATGAGATCCCGTATAGGAACATTACGGGATGACACGGAATGACAGCCCCCTCACGTCATCCTGGCATGCTCCCAGCCAGGATCCCGTTCTTCGCGAAAAACGGGGACAGACGTCAGGAGAATCGTCAGTCCCCATTTTCGCGGTCTTTTCCCCCTCCCGTCATGCCGGACCTGATCCGGCATCCCGGTCCTTCTCGTGAGGGAAGCGAACACTCTACGCTCTTTTTGCGTTTGTGGAGAACGTTTTACTCAATATCAACAACTACAGTTTTGGAGGTGTTCAGGTGAAAAAAGCGCTTTTACTGGCCCTGACTCTAATTTTGACCGGGGCGATCTTCGCGACGCAGTTTTCGGTGGGAATGGGTTTTGTTTTTAATCGGGATCGTCAGACTCAGGATTTCGACATCCAGTTCTTCGGGAGATTTCAGGCAGGCTGGCCGGTCTTCGGCGGGCCGATTCTCGGGGTTATAGCCGACATCCCGGCCTTCGGCGTGACGCTGAAGAATTTCGAATTCTATACTCTCGATCCCTCGCAGGTCAACTTCGGCCTTTACACCGAAATAAGACTTAAAGATTTCTCGCCCACTCTTCCATCGATTTTCCTCAAGGCGACTTTAATGACGGAATTGCAGAGCGTCATGAATATGAAAATCGAGTACCTCCCGATCGTTTCACATATAGGGGCCGGTTACAGCATAGGAGATTTCAGCGTCGAAACCGGAAGCACGATCATAAACGTTGGATTCAACATGGGGGGCAGACTCGCAAGGCACACTACCTTTTTCCCCCACTTTCACCTAATCGGTAGATACGATTTCAGCTTCTAGCGGAGCGGGTTTGATACCCGCTCCGTTTCTACTTCGAACGACTGTGTTCAATGGATCTCTTTGGAGCGACTTGAGGTAGAATTCATAGAGGAACAGCATAAGGAGATGGTCCTATGAACAGAAGGATTGTGGCGGTTGTTTTTCTTCTCTTTCTCGCTCTCTCTTCGATGATGTCTTACAGCCTCTGGGAGAGTTACTTCCCCGAATATGTGAACGGTCCTCTTCCCTGGATGGCACCGGGCCTGAGGCTCAGTTACAGGGTGGATACCGCCGTTATGAAGCGTGGCGGCGGCCTGTCCGATACTGGGGGGTTCCGGAACAGGCATCCAGCAAATGGATTTCGTGGCGGTCGAGCAGGATTCGACGGCGATCCTGAGTACTTACTTCATGACCATGAACGGAGGTTACTACCCGGGAGCTTCTTACGGCGCGCTCGAGAAACCGGGTATATCCGACTTCTGGCTGAATCCCGAGGTTTTTAAAGACCTGTCCCGCTTCAACAGCGATAACACCACGGCGATGGCGATGCCGCTCCAGTTCGGAGGGCAGACCCTTCAGGTTGTGCGGGTCGAAACCACCGGAGTCGATACGAAACACGTTTACACCTACGATGCGGCATCGGGATTGCTTATCTATTTGCTGATGCAGATCCCCTCGGGAGAAAATATCCAGCAATCGTACNTGGAGTTCATCTCGGCCAGATACATAGATCTCCCCTGGGCCAACTCTCCCAGGCCTTCCTGGAGCATGACCGACACGCTCTACGGAGGGACATACACGATTAATATACCCGGTTCCTACACGACTCCCCTTCAGATGCAGGTGAACGTCACTCCTCTAAAGTCCTCCCAGAGCTGGGATTTAATCAAGATGACAATATCGCAGTACGGTATCCTGCCCTCGGAAGTGACCACCGTCACGGGCATCGCCCAGATCAGCGGTGCTTTCTGGCTCTGCCCCCAGGCTCTGAAATCGCTGAACAGAGTTCAGACGATAGACCGGGATCCCGTTACCGGCGTCGTCACCGAAGTGGTTTTCGCCGGAAAGCTTCAGGACGGCACGAACGCGATAATGCTTCAGCAAAGCAACGGCACCTATATGAACCAGTATCTTTACGATCAAAACACCGGCCGNCTTATCTATATCAAACTACAGTCGCCGAACAGCCTGAGCTACAACGTTACCGAGCTCTCGTTGATCAGATAATGCCGGATGATCAAAGCCCCAGGAATTTCAGCCGGAAGTAACCGAAAGTCAGACTCAGAAGGAGCGAAACGGTGCTGGATACCATGAAAATGATCAGGTATTTGCCGTTCTGCCCGCGTTCCTTCACGTAGATCCTGTAAGCGATCAGGTTGGCGAGCGAGGCGATTATCGTTCCGCTACCGCCGATGTTGACACCCAGAGTAAGGCCCTTATAGCTGTCGGTGAAAGAAGAGAAGAGTATGGCCGAGGGAACGTTGCTTATTATCTGCGAGAAGAGGGCCGAATTCACCATCGTCTGCATATCTCCATTGGCGACCGATCTCATCAGGCCGGATATGAACTCGGTCCTGGTCATGTTGTCTATGAATATGAAAAAGAAGGCGAAGGTTCCCAGCAGAAAGTAGTCGATCTTCTTGAAAAATCCCCTGTCCAGCACCATGGTAACGACAAAGGTCAGNACCAGACCTATCCTGTAGTCTATGACCCTGAAGACCGAAAGCATGACTACCAGGAAATGCCAGCGCGAATATCATCAGCTTTCTCGGCTCGCGTATCTTCGAAGGTTCGACAGTGAAGGAGGCTTTCTTNCTGCTGTTCAGGAGGTTCATCACCAGAGTCCAGCAGACGCCGAATATGGTGAAGGGCAAGAGAAAAGTAACGAACTCCCCGACCGGCACCTGGTACTTTTCGAAGAGAAAGAGGTTCTGCGGGTTGCCGATGGGAGTCAGCGCGCTTCCCACGTCGGCGGCCTGACTTTGAATCATCACCAGCCACATCGGGTCGAAGCCGGCTTTAAGGGCTATCAACATGGTGAGAGGGACGAGGGTGATCAGCGCGACGTCGTTCGTTATGAGAGAACTGACCGATGCCGTGAGCAGCACGATCATCACGCCTATACTACGCGGGCTTTTAAGGCTCTTCAGAGAGGAGCGGGCCATCCATTCGAGAACNCCGTACTCCTTGAAGGCCTGNACGACCAGCATAAGACTGAAGAGCTTGGCTATAACCTCCCAGTCGATACTCTCNAGTCTCGCGCCCATGAAGATCGAAGACACGATCGATAGAGCCATGGATATCCAGAAAAGCATCTCTCTTACCAGGTGTCTCTTAACGAAAGNCNGATCGAAGATCGTTCTTTTCAAAAGTTCGTATATATTATGCAAGTTCNAATGCCCCCTCGTCTGCTGCCGAGAGAGATCATACCACCGAAAATTCATACTGGAAAGACCGGTAAAGAAAATTGCGAAAGACGGAGATATGTAGCGCATCCGAATAAGAGGTTAAATAATGAAGGCGGCCCCCGGAATTGACTTCAGAAGACCGCCTTGAAAGACGCAACCGGGCTTTCTACTTGAGCTGGAAACCGATGCTCACATTTATAGTTGCCAGTCTATTGTCGGTNAANCCGTCGGGGCTGTCCGAATTNTTCGATACGCCTTTTGCCGTGCCGCCTATGAAGCGCAGATTCAGGTAGGCTTCAAGATAATTCGTAAGCTTCAACCCGCCGCGCAGAGAAGCGTCCAGCACCGAGCCTTCGAAATCGAAGTCGGCCCCGTTGAAAAACCTGCTCGAGGCGTAAAAGCCGTCTATATCCGTCGCGACGTAGAACCTGTCGTTGAACCAGAGTTCTCCCTTGATCTTTATCACCGGTACCGGGCCGACGTTCTTGTTGGCCACGAACTTCGTCCCGTCGAGCGATTCGAAGTATATATCGGCGTTTCTTATCTGAAGTGAAAGCCCCAGCGCCAGATANCTGTCGCCCTTTCTCAAGACGTCGTACGTGTAGCTCAAGCGATAGAAGGGAAAGCCGTAGTTCAAAACCATTCCTGTGCCAGCGGGAAAGAGCACGTCATCCACCAGCAGATCGCTCTTCAACTTGACCTTCGTCTGCACCGTCAGCGGTTGATAGAGAAAATATACAGTGTGCCTGTCGATTCCCACGCTGGCGGTGAATCTCTCGAAGGGGAAGAGGACATCCTGCCCTCCGTCTTTCACGTAATTGAATACTGTACCGCTCTGGCCGAACTGAATGGTGTGGAAGATCACACCGGTGAAGCCCGACTCGTAATCAAGCTCAAGACGAAGACGATTAGCCGGACCGCTCAACAATCCGGCGAACGAGAACACTGCCAGTACTATAAATGCCGCGATCAATACTCTGACTTTCAAAGTAGTCACCTCCATTTACGATTATATGGTTTCCCCTTCATACAAANGGCATATCGGTGACNGTCCGGCAGTTCTGGCATCTCCTTTAATGATGAAAGNTCCGGCAAAGGATTCGCGGGAAAGCGAAAAGCCGTTTTAAGACAGACCGAGGGCTTTCATCGCCTCTTCTTCGCTCGCCACGAAGAAAGTCTGCTTTCCCCTGTTCGATTCGTAAATGAAGGCTTTAAGACTTTTACTCGTATAGCCGCTGAAATCGCCAACAATCGCCAGTTTTATATAATAGGTGGACATCTTTTGCAGTATGTCTCCGGCCAGGCCGGTCCGGAGATCGTAGAAACTCTCTGGGAAGTTCTCTTTGTAGAAAATGAACCTTTCACACCCTTCATAACACAGATCCGCTATCGCATCGAGAACGTCCTGCGAACTCCTGAAAACCTCATCCCGTCTCTCCATAATGCCAACCTTGCCTCTATCCGTTTCGATAAGCCCTATAATACGACTCCCCCCTTTTTTCATTCGTCGATATATGATAGCAGAAAGCCACTGATCGGGAAACCATAGTGTCTTCCTGCGAAAAAGCGCATTTTCGCGTTAACCCCCCACTCATGTTACCCCGTGTCATCCCGCGAAAAATCGGGACTCGGGAAAGAGCAGTTCTTCGTTGCGGAGCTAGAAGCTTTGTTCTTCGTTCTTGGTTAGGAGCAAAGACCGCGAAAATGGGTTGCGAAGACCGGGATCCTGGCTGGGAGCGCGCCAGGATGACGTGAGGGGATTGTCATTCCGCAACGCCCCATTCGTGTCATCCCGTAGTGCTCCTATACGGGATCTCGCTCTTACTCTTTCGAAGGACCATCGAGTAGGAGAGGGGCGGAGCCCCTCGTCCTCTCACAGAACCGTGCGTACGGGCCTCGTACACGGCTCATGGATCGAGTATCGGATACTTCGACAGGGGATG
>Ga0067045_1029888_pt1 | contig 17792 bp, 12 predicted proteins | sample TerdegcTABiofilm_FD_59184 | JGI IMG/M metagenome (GOLD analysis project Ga0067045, IMG submission 59184) | Combined Assembly of (Gp0054472, Gp0054536) Wastewater bioreactor microbial communities from Singapore -Terephthalate degrading... | reverse complement strand
GTCGCGCAGCAGGGCGTAGTCGTCCCGCAGGGCCAGCCAGTCCACCCGCTCGCTGCCGAGCGTCGCCTCGGCCATACGCGCGACTATGTCGATCTCCGAGAGACAAAGCGGCGAGACCGGCTCGTTCATGCCGGTGGAGGCGTGCACCATGCTGAAGGTATCTTCCACTGTGATCTTCTGGACGCCGGTGCGCTGCAGATCGAGCTCGGTGCGGCCGAGGCAGGGCAGGATCAGGGCATCGTTGGAGACCATGAGGTGGCTGCGGTTGAGCTTGGTGCTGATCTGCACGTTGAGCTCGCTCTTGCGCATCGCCTCATAGGTGAAGTCGGTGTCAGGCGCCGCGGCCGCCAGGTTGCCCCCAAGGCAGACGAGCACCTTGCTCTTGCCTGCGTGCAGGGCCTTGAGCGCCTCGTAGACGTTGTGCCCCGGCGTGCGCTTGAGGCCCACCGGGAAGCGGCGCTCCAGGCGGTCGATAAAGGCGGCGTTGGGTTTCTCGTTGATCCCCATGGTGCGGTTGCCCTGCACGTTGCTGTGGCCGCGCACCGGGCACAGCCCCGCCCCCGGCTTGCCAATCTGGCCGCACATCAGGTGCAGGTTGACGATTTCGCGAATGGTGTCGACCGAGTGCTTGTGCTGGGTGATCCCCATGGCCCAGCAGCTGATCACGCTCTCGCTCTGGGCGAAGATCCTGGCCGCCTGAGTGATCGCCTCCCGCCCGAGCCCGGATTGCGCCTCTATCTGCTCCCAACCGGTGGCCTTCACCTTGGCCAGGTAGTCATCAAAGTGCGCCGTGTGCTGCTCGATGAAGGCGAGATCGATGCGGCCCCCCTCCTCTTCCAGGATGTATTTCGCCATGCCGCGAATCGCCGCCATGTCCCCGCCAAGCTTTGGCGTGAGGTACTGGTGGCTGATGCGGGTGGCCGCCGGGGTCAGCAGCTCCGCCGGGCTCTGGGGGCTGGCGAAGCGCTCCAGCGCCACCTCTTTCAAGTTGTTGAAGGTGACTATCTGGCAGCCCTGGCGCGCCGCCTTGCGCAGGGCATTCATCATGCGCGGGTGGTTGGTGCCCGGGTTCTGGCCAAAGACGAAGATGGCCTTGGCGGCGTCGAAGTCATCGAGCACCACAGTGCCCTTGCCCACCCCGACGGACTGGATGAGCCCCACCCCGCTCGCCTCGTGGCACATGTTGGAGCAGTCCGGGAAGTTGTTGGTGCCATAGAGGCGGCCGAACAGCTGATAGAGGTAGGAGGCCTCGTTGCTGGCGCGGCCCGAAGTGTAGAACTCCACCTCGTCGGGGCTGGCCAGGCTCTTGAGCTTGTCGGCGATGAGGGCAAAGGCCTGCTCCCAGCTAACCGGCTCATAGTGATCGCTGGCCGGGTTGTAGCGCAGGGGTTCGGTCAACCGCCCCTGGTATTCGAGCCAGTAGTCGCTCTGGGCAGAGAGGCGGCGCACCGAGTGCTCGGCGAAGAAGGCCGCCCCCACCGTCTTGCCGGTGGACTCCCAGGCCACCGCCTTGGCGCCGTTCTCGCAGAACTGGAAGGCCCCCTGCTTGTTGTCACCCCAGGCGCAGCCCGGGCAGTCGAAGCCGTCGGTCTGGTTGACCCGCAGCAGGTTCTTGATGTTCTGCCGGGTCTTCTGGCTGCGCAGCACCTGCTTGAAGGTGGATTGCAGGGAGGAAAAGCCGCCGGCCTTTGCCGGTTTCTCAATATGACTGGACATGGGAGTCTCCGAACTGATCCTGGGCGCGGGGGCTGGCATAGCAGACCGGGGCATCGGATCTGGGCACATGAATGAGGGTCAGGTTGTATTTCAGGGCCAGTCGCACCGCGAGCTGGCTGGGAGAAGCAAGGCTGATGAGGTGGGCGGCGCCAAATTGCACCGCCTTGTGAATGAGTTCGCTGCCGCAGCGGCTGGTGATGACCAGGGTGTGAGCCTGCACCGGCTGGCGCAGCTGCATGCCGATGAGCTTGTCCAGGGCATTGTGGCGGCCTATGTCTTCCCGGCAGGCCAGGATCTCGCCGCCCTCATCCAGCGCCAGGGCGGCATGGAGGGCGCCGCTTTGGCGGGCCTTGCTCTGCCAGGGGGCGATACGATCCCGCAAGTCCTGCAGACGCACGGTATCCAAGGGAGCGCCCGGGGTCAGCGGGGTGAGCGCGGGCAGCGCATGCTCTATGGCCTCCACCCCACAGATGCCGCAGCCGCTCGCCCCGGCCAGGCGACGCTTGCGCTGGCCAAGCGCTGCCAGGCAGCGGTTGGCTATGGTGATGTCGAGCACGACACCGTGCTCCGAGGAGATGATCTGGATGTCGTGCACATCGTGATTGCCCCCTATGATGCCCTCGCCAAACAGGAAGCCGATGGCGAAGTCGTCGAGATCATCCGGGGTGGCCATCATGACGGCGTGGTTGATGCCATTGATGTTGACGGACACGGCCACCTCTTCCACCAGCTCATCCAGCCTGGGCAACCGTGAATTGAATGGGATCATGCGAGACGCTTATAACGTGTATTCGGGCCTCAAGTTTAGATAAGTCGCTCCCCCAAAACCAATGAAACAAATCTATTCACTGATAGAAAACCTCTATTGCCATGGCGATGTCGATTGATTAACTTTGTCAGCCATCCTCCACGCTAGGCGCTTTCTCTTCGATGAACATCAAGCAGTTGCACTATTTCTACGAGCTGGCCCAGCACCGCCACTTCGCCAAGGCGGCCAAGGCCTGCTTCATCACCCAGCCGACCCTGTCCGCCAGCATCACGGCGCTGGAAAAATCCCTCGGCACCGAGCTGGTGGTGCGCAACAGCCAGTTCGTGGCGCTGACCCAGGCGGGGGAAGTGGTGCTGCGCCACGCCGAGCGCATGCTGCTGGAGCAGGACGCCATGCGCCAGGAGCTGAGCCTGTTTGGCGGCGCCCTCTCGGGGGTCTTGCGCATCGGCATGGTGCCCCAGTCGAGCATCGATATCATGCCGCTGCTCAAGCGCTTCAACGACGCCTTCCCCAAGGTCAGCCTGCGCCTGTCGGTGATGACCCACGGCACCCTGCTCGAGCAGCTGGATCTGCACCAGACCGACATCGGCCTCGGCTTTGACGAGCTGCTCACCGAGCATCAGCGCCGCGCCCTCGACGTCCAGTTGCGCCACCCCAATCCCATGGCCCTGCTGGGGCCCCTGCCCCCGCACCTCTCCCCGAGCCAGCCCCTGAGGCTGGCGGACTTGCAGGATCTCCCCCTGATACTGCCGAGCGCCACCATGCAGTTTCGCCGCTACCTCGACGAGGCCGCCGCCCGCCAGCAGCTCAGCCTGCGGGTGGTGCTGGAGACAGACTCCCTGTTCCACCTGGCCAACGGGGTGAGCCACGGCCTGGGCTGCGCCGTGGTCAGCGCCGGCATCGCCGCCACCGCCCATCAGCTCTTCAAGCTGCCCTGCCACTCCTTGAGCGATGCGAGCGCCGGCACCATCGCCTTCATCACCCGCAAGCACAGCGTCACCCCGGCCATGAAGGCCTTTCTCGGCCTGCTGCAGGAGTGAGTCACCCCGCAGGGCTACGAGGCTCAATGCGAGTACCGCCCGCCTGCTCCGACAAGCCTGTGCTGACCAAGAAAAAACGCCCCTGAGGGCGTTTTTTCTTTATTAGGGAACAGGACAGCTGGCCGGCGATCCCTGGTCGCGAGGCCAGAGGGTGCTGCCATCCGTACTTGAGAGGGGCAGGAATGTCAGCCCCTCGCTCATGTTGGCGGGCGGGAGATCGTCCTCCAGCACGTACATCCCCATGGGCAGGACGCCCGAGGGCTGGTTCGCCTCCACCTGAGCGGCGGCAAGCGTCGAGTAGCGCAGACCCAGCAGATCGAAGTGGCTGCGCCAGTCCAGGCCGGTGAGCCTGCCGAGGGCGACCAGCATGAAGTCGTTGCCCGGTATGTCTCGCACCTGCTTGCCGCCATAGACCCCATGCCCCTGGAAGGGGAAGAGGCCAAAGCCGAGCCTGTCCCTGTTGGCATTCCAGTCGCTCTCGTTGTCGGCAACGGCGCCGAAGATCCGTGAATGCTGGTAGAGCAGGGTGAAGATATTGAAGCCGTTGCTCAGGCGGGTGCCATCCGCCAGCCTCATGCCGTGGGCGCGCAGCGCCATCTGGATATAAAATGCCATGCGATAGCCGTTGTGGACCGCATAGGCATTGCTCTGCCAGGGCGCCTCGTAGCGACTCTCCCCCGCATCCAGCACCCTGCAGTTGGCCCCCAGCACCACCCGGTTGCCGCTCTTATCCTTCACCCCGGCCGCGTCGGACATGAAGGCGTAGAACAGATCCTTGTGATTCATGTGACCATCTTTGATGGGCGCCGTATTGCCGTCGCGCAGATAGTGGGCCTGCCACTTCACCACATAGGGGAAGATGTTGTTGGAGTTCTCCCCGGCCCGGCTGCCATAGCCGCGCCAGTTGTCGGTATCGCTGGCGGCGGCATAATGCACATTCAGGCGCTGGGTTTGCAGGTTGTGCCCCAGCTCGTGATTGTCCAGCCAACCGGTCGGGCTGATGCTGCCGGAAGAGTCCCAGGGGTTGCCGCTGCAGCCGACCCCGCAATGGGCATTCTGGTCGTAGTTGGCATGCTGGATGATAGTGCGGGTATGCAGTGATTCGTCGAGACACTGATCCCCCAGCAGCGCGACACAGGCGCGCCTGACCTCGTCAGGCAGCGACTCCTCCAGGCGCTTGCCCTGGATCTTGAAGCCCGCCAGGGTATAGACGCTGTTGATATGATCCCGGGAGATGCTCTCCAGCAGGGCATCGGTGTCGGCAATGGTCCCCCCGATGGCCCCGGTGAAGCGATCTCGCCGCAGATGCTGCTCGGCGCCATCGGCCCTGAGATCGACATGGGGCAGCTCGGTCTGATCCAGCCGCTCGTTGAAGTCCCGGATCTGCTGCTCATCACTGAAGTCCAGGATGGCCGGATGGTGGGTCACGCCGGTGGCGGTCACCTCCACTTGCAGCGCCCCGTCTCCCCCCTCCAGGTAGAGATAGACAGGGCCCCCATAGGGCGAGGTGAAGCTGACGCTGCCGCCCTTGTTCAGAGGAAGCCGCCCGCTGGCCAACTCCAGCGGCGCCCGATAGACCTTCTGCTCATAGGCCCTGTTGGTGTTGGGTCTGTGGTAATTGAGCCGAATGGTAGCGGAAACATCCGCAGTATCCGTGCGACTCAGGGTGATACGCTGCCCCGGCAGGGCATACCAGCCCGTCGAGGTCCACTGCCCGGAATAGGGCACCGAGATGCGGCGGCTGTCGCTGATGACGGCGGGATAGGCGTAATGGGCCTGATCTCCCTTGAACACCTGGCTGCGATCGACGACGTACTCCCCCAGATCCGGCTGGGCCAGGTTGCGAAAACGGGCATAGCTCACCAGCCAGTCGGCAAACATCGCCCGCTGCCAGGCCTGATGCTCGTCCCAGGTGATGGGGTAATCGATGGCGGCGCGGTATTTGTCGGCCAGCAGCAGGCTGGCCGGCAACAGTGCCAAGCCGTCGCGGGCGAAGGGGCTGATCCCCGCCTTGTCCAGGGTGATGGCAGCATTCCTGAGCCAGTCGGCGCCATTCTTGAACTGCAGATTGAACTCATCGACACCGCCGCAGTTGAGGAAGTTGCCGCTGCAGGCATCCAGCCATTGGGTGCTGAATTCCCCCTCCTTAAGGTTGCTCAGCAGCGTATCGACCGCCATCAGCTGGGGATCTGGCGCCATGATGGTGCTCGCCGCCAGATTGCTGACCTTGAGCTTCGACCAGTAGTTGCCCCAGGTCACCAGCCCCATCTCCAGATAGAGGGGCGCCAGCAGGGGGCTCGCCTCTCGCCGGTAGTTGGAGAGCAGCAGCGGGATCCCGGCGGCCTTCGCCTTGGCGATGGCCTGGGCTATGCCCTGGTATCCCAGCCCCTGGCGATCGAGGTCGCTTATCACGATGAGATCCGGCGCCATGCGGTCGATGCAGGCGCCGAGGGCCTGATAATCGCACTCATCGGCCTGGTTGATGCTGTGCGCGTTCGGATACATGGCCTTGAGCCAGTCCCGGATCCCCTCGTTATGGGGGAAATACCAGCTGTCGGCGCGACTCGGCACCTGGGCGGTCAGGATGCGAAGACCATCGTCATCACTATCCCTCCCCCGGGTCAGCCAGCCGATCAGACCCTTGAGCAGTGCCTCGCTCTGGGGCGTGCGATCCACCGCAAACAGGTTCGCCCCCATGGCTGCCCGGCGATAGTCATCTTGCTCGGAGACCATCACCAGGCCGCGGATCTCGCTCTCCCCCTTGCCATTGATGTTGGAGGGGAGCAGGGTCACTGTGTTTTCGGGCTGGAAGCTGGAGAAGGTGATGGAGTCGTGGCTCGGGTTCCAGCTGATGGCCCCCAGACCCTGATAGAGGGTGCGGACCAATTCGGTGCGACGCGCCTCGCTGTCGGCGATGGCGCCACGGGCATGGGCGATCAGCTCCACGTCGCTGGCGAGGGCGTGATCCTCACGGGCAATGGCATGGGCGGCATGCTTGATGAAGCGAGCCGACACCTGACAATCGGCGCCCATGGGGCCTGTGATGTAGTCGTGACCCTGCAGGGTGCCGTCACAGCCCTCTATGCGCTCCAGCACGAAGCCGGCGTCTGGCGCCAGGGTGAAACGCCCCCGCTCACCGGCGCTCAGGCGCAGGCTGGCCGGGCTCAGCCGCCCACCCTGGCTGCTCTGGGTGGTGGCCTCGAAATAGACGGGGGCCGTCTCCTGAGTGAAGCTCGCCGAGACCTGGCAATCGCCGCCCATGGGGCCCGTGGTATAGGTGTGGCCGTCCAGCGTCCCCTCACAACCCGCAATCTGCGCCAACACATAGCCGGCGTCGGGTGCTACGGTGAAACTGCCCTGCTCACCGGCGCTCAGGCGCAGGCTGGCCGGGCTCAACTGCCCACCCTGGGTGCTCTGGGTGGTGGCCTCGAAATACGTTGTTATCGTGGGGGGAATGGCATCGTCTTTCCCACCCTCTCCACCCCCGCATCCGTTCATGGCAAGAGCCAGCAAGGGTGTGAGAATGACTCTTCTCATCTTCTATCCTCCTCTCTACCAGGCTGTTTGGGGCGAGCAGTGTAGGGGGCGTGCTGCGTAATTTCAATCCTGAACGAATCCCATTTTAGGCTCCAACCAACCGGGATCGCCTTCCCTCGCCTGGCGGCACTTCATTCCCCCGGGGCAGTCGACCCCACAAGAGAATGACAGCCCCTTCCATGACGGGCCGGACACCATGGCCAATGGAATAAATATGAACAAGAGTCAGCATAGAAATTGATTCATATATGAACTTGTCTGCTGTTTGTATGAAGCATCATGCTGCTGAAAATTTTCTGTGAGCCACCTCCCGTCGTTAAACCCAAGAGCCTATAACCTTGACCCGTACAATAAAAACCTGACGCGTTCCGGTTTATTTCACCATGCATCACAAAGGAGTGTCACATGTATAAGAAAGTGAAACTGGCGGGCATTATCAGCACCCTTATTCTCTCTGCCTCTGCATATTCTGCCGAGATGACGGTGGGCTTCTCTCAAATAGGCTCTGAATCCGGTTGGCGGGCAGCGGAAACCTCGGTCGCCAAGACGGAAGCACAGAAACGCGGCATCACCCTGAAAATTGCCGATGCCCAGCAAAAACAGGAGAACCAGATCAAGGCCATTCGCTCCTTCATTGCCCAGGGCGTCGATGCCATCTTTATTGCCCCCGTGGTGCAGACCGGTTGGGATCCGGTATTGCAGGAGGCGAAAGAGGCCGAGATCCCGGTGTTCCTGCTGGATCGCAACATCACGGTGAAAGATGACGCCCTCTTCATGACCGGGGTCGCCGCAGACAGCGTCCACGAAGGGGCAGTGGCGGCCCAGTGGCTTATCAAGCAGCAGGATGGCAAGGCCTGCAACGTGGTTGAACTGCAAGGCACAGTGGGGGCCAGCGTGGCGCTGGATCGCAAGAAGGGCTTCCTCGACACCGTCGCGGCCGTGCCCACCATCAAGATCATCCGCACCCAGTCCGGCGACTTCACCCGCAGCAAGGGCAAGGAGGTGATGGAGAGCTTCATCAAGGCGGAAAATAACGGCAAGAATATTTGCGCCGTCTACGCCCACAACGACGACATGGCCATAGGCGCCATCCAGGCAATTAAAGAGGCCGGGCTGAAACCGGGCACGGATATCAAGATCATCTCCATCGATGGGGTGCCTGATATTTTCAAGGCGATGATGGCCGGTGAAGCCAATGCCTCGGTGGAATTGACGCCAAATATGGCAGGCCCCGCCTTCGATGCCCTGCTGGCGTATAAGAAGGATGGTGCCCTGCCCCCCAAATATATCAAGACGGAGTCTATTCTGTTCGAGCCTGCCAGTGCCGAGGCTCAGCTCGAGCTGAAAAAAGACATGGGATATTAATGCCGCTCGCCCGCTGAGCCTGCCAGTTGAATAAGACGCCATATCGGCTGGGTTGCGATATGGCGTCTTATATCGGAGAGCCCCTATTCATGTCAGAAAACACTCAGGATGTCCTGTTGAACGCCCGCGGGATCTGCAAGGCCTTTCCCGGGGTGCGTGCCCTGCATCAGGTGGACTTCTCCCTGCGAAGGGGGGAGATCATGGCGCTGCTCGGCGAGAACGGCGCCGGCAAGTCCACCCTGGTCAAGACCCTCACCGGCGTCTATCAGCCCGACGGGGGGCGCATCGAACTCGATGGTGTCCCCATCTCCCCCACGGACACCGCCCATGCCCAGCGTCTGGGGATTGGCACCGTCTATCAGGAGGTCAACCTGCTGCCCAACATGTCGGTGGCAGACAACCTCTTCATCGGCCACGAGCCCCGCCGTTTCGGTTTCATCGACAGAGCCGCCATGGCCCGGCAGGCCCAGACCATCATGGCAGGATACGGCTTCGAGATGGATGTCTCCCTGCCCCTCGGCCACTATTCGGTCGCCATGCAGCAGATAGTAGCCATCGCCAGGGCCATCTCACTGTCTGCCAAGATCCTGATCCTCGATGAACCCACCGCCAGCCTGGATGCCAGCGAGGTGCAGATGCTCTTCTCCCTCATGGGGAACCTGCGAGATCAGGGGGTGAGCCTCATCTTCATCACCCATTTTCTCGATCAGGTCTACGCCATCAGCGATCGCATCACTGTGCTGCGCAACGGCGAGCTGGTCGGCACCCGCGACACGGCCGCGCTGCCGCAACTGGATCTGGTCAAGATGATGCTGGGGCACGAGCTTGACGAAAACGCCCTCAAGCGGGCCGGCAAGACACTGCGCAGCAACCAGCCCACGGTGTCGTTCAGGGGTTATGGCAAGCGCGGGGTCATAGCCCCCTTCGATTTGGACGTCATGCCCGGGGAGATAGTGGGTCTGGCCGGCCTGCTCGGCTCGGGTCGCACCGAAACTGCCGAGCTGATGTTCGGCATAGTGCCAAGGGACAGTGGCGAGTGCCGGGTGCGGGGCAAGCCGGTGACCATCCGCAGTGCGCGCCAGGCCGCCGCCAACGGCTTTGGCTTCTGCCCGGAGGATCGCAAGAACGCCGGCATCATCGCCTCGGCCTCGGTGCGCGAGAACATGATGCTGGCCCTGCAAGCCCAGCGCGGCTGGCTGCGCCCCTTGCCCCGCAAGGAGCAGGACGAGATCACCGCCCGCCTCATCGAGCAGCTGGCCATCAAGACCCCGGGGCCGGAGCAGCCCATCCAGTTTCTGTCAGGGGGCAACCAGCAGAAGGTGTTGCTGGCCCGCTGGCTGCTGACCAAGCTGCAATTTCTGATCCTGGACGAACCCACCCGGGGCATAGACGTGGGGGCCCATGCCGAGATCATCCGCCTCATCGAATCCCTCTGCGCCAACGGGCTGGCCCTGCTGGTCATATCCTCTGAGCTCGAAGAGCTGGTGGGTTATGCCGATCGGGTAATAGTCCTGCGCGACAGAAAACAGGTGGCAGAGCTTGCGACGGACGCCCTCAGCGTCCCTGCCATCATGAACGCCATTGCATGCGAGGCCTGATATGACGTCATCCACCCTCCCCCTTCCTGGCGGGCCGGCGCGCCCCCGCAGAGCCCTGCCCACGGGCACGGCCCAATGCACAGCCCTGCTCTGCGTGCTGCTCATCAACGCCCTGGTCGCCGACAACTTCTTCGCCATCCATGTCCAGGATGGGCGGCTGTTTGGCAGCCTCATCGACATACTCAACCGCTGCGCCCCTGTGGCCCTGCTCTCCCTCGGCATGACGCTGGTGATCGCCACCGGCGGCATCGATCTGTCGGTGGGGGCCGTGATGGCCATCAGCGGAGCCACCATGGCCAGTCTGGCCACCGGCGGTCACAGCCTGCCGGTCATCGTCGCCTCAGTGCTTGGGGTGGGTCTCTTGTGCGGCCTGTGGAACGGCTTGCTGGTGGCGGTGTTCAAGATCCAGCCCATAGTCGCCACCTTGATCCTCATGGTGGCGGGCCGGGGCATAGCCCAGCTCATCACAGAGGGGCAGATCATCACCTTCAACAATGACGCCCTGGCCTGGATCGGCAGCGGCGCCCTCTTCTATCTGCCCACCCCCGTCATCATCACCCTGGGGATGGCACTGCTGCTCTGGCTGCTGACCAAGCGCACCGCCCTCGGCCTCTTCATCGAGGCGGTAGGGATCAACATCAAGGCCGCCAAGAACGCCGGGCTCAACACCCCCATGGTGGTGATCGCCACCTACCTGCTGAGCGGCATCATGGCCGCCGTCGCCGGCATGATAGTCGCCGCCGACATCCGCGGTGCCGATGCCAACAACGCCGGGCTCTGGCTGGAGATGGACGCCATCCTGGCGGTGGTGATAGGGGGCACCTCCCTGATGGGGGGGCGCTTCAACCTCACCCTCTCCCTGATCGGCATACTGATCATCCAGGGGGTGAACACAGGTATCCTGCTCTCCGGCTACCAGCCCCAGTGGAACCAGATCGTCAAGGCCATGGTGGTGCTGGCGGTGCTGGTCATGCAGTCGCCGGCCCTCAACCACCTGTTCCAGCGAGGGACTCGCCATGTTTAAACGCAACCTGCCTCTGATGGTGACCATCATGGTCTTCGTGCTGGGCTATCTGCTCTGCCTGGCCTCCTTCCCCGCCTTCATGTCCACCCGCATCATCTGCAACATACTGACGGACAATGCGTTTCTGGGCATAGTGGCGGTCGGCATGACCTTCGTCATCCTCTCTGGGGGCATAGATCTGTCGGTGGGCGCCGTCATCGCCTTCACCGGCGTGCTGCTGGCCAAGCTCATCGGGGATCTGGGGGTCAGTCCGCTGCTGGCCATCCCCCTGGTGCTGGTGCTCGGAGCGGGCTTTGGCGCCCTCATGGGCTGGCTCATCGACACCCTGAAGATCCCCGCCTTCATCATCACACTGGCGGGCATGTTCTTCCTGCGGGGGGCCAGCTTCCTCATCTCGGAGCAGTCCCTGCCCATCGATCACCCCAGCTTCACCTATCTGTCGAGCCTGTCGTGGAAGGTGCCGGGGGGCGGTCGCCTGAGCCTGCTGGCCCTCATCATGCTGGCGGTGGTGGTGCTTGGCATACTGCTCGCCAACCGCACCCGCTTTGGCAACAACGTCTACGCCATCGGCGGCAACGCCACCTCGGCGGCCCTGATGGGGATCTCGGTGCGCCACACCACCATCCGCATCTACCTGCTCTCCACCACACTGGCGACCCTGGCGGGCATCGTATTCGCGCTCTACACCTCGGCGGGTTATCCGCTCGCCGCCGTCGGGGTGGAGCTCGATGCCATCGCCGCCGTGGTGATCGGCGGCACCCTGCTGAGCGGCGGGGTGGGCACCGTCTTCGGCTCCCTGTTCGGGGTGCTTATCCAGGGGTTGATCCAGACCTACATCAACTTCGACGGCACCCTCAGCTCCTGGTGGACCAAGATCATCATAGGTTTGCTGCTGTTTTGCTTCATCGCCCTGCAGCGCCTGCTGATCCTGGTATCGGAACACCGCAAGGCCAATAAAGCCACCCCCTTCAAGCGGCAGATCCCCGTCACCCCCCTTGAGTGAAACAGCCATCGGGCCCGCCATGCGCGGGCCAGATGACATGCCCGCAGGACGCATTGAGCCGACCTCACGCCACGCTGTTCAGAACCGCAAACCAAGACGCCGGGGTTCCCCGACGACGTATCAAATAGTGGGCATGCAGACGATGGCCAGACGCCATGGTGACATCGCAGATGAGTGCCCAAAGAAGAAAAACAGGATCACAACAAGGCTAAGACGGAACGAAAAGCACAAGAGAGGCAATGCGGAGAAAATGGCGTGCATCTTCTGGTCCACACAGAGTGGACGACCAAGAGGACTGAAGAAGGTATTGGAGGCTAACTTATTGAATTTCAGAAACAGGTGGTGGCCCCACCAGCCACATCCCGGCACTCGAGTCCCCCGCCTTGGCTGCTACCTTCCGGTCCTGACCAGGTTGACGAGTTATCAATGCGAGAGGACCAATGGGACCACCGGCGAGGAGAATAGGCAAACTGGCCTGCCAATGCAATGGCTTTCTGCCAGGAGACGAACCGTTCGCCTTATTTTTCAACAATCTGCCGAATGGATCAGCTAAACAGCATGAATTTGGCCCCCACCACCAGCATCAGCAGGGCGAACGCCTGCTTGAGCCGCTTGGGAGAGAGGCGATGGGCCAGCTTGGCGCCGACGCGGGCAAACTGGGTGCTGGTGAGCACTATGCCAAGCAGGGCCGGCAGATAGATGTAGCCGACACTCCACTCGGGCAGATCGGCGTGACCCCAGCCTGCATAGAGGTAGCTCAGGCTGCCCGCCAGGGCGATGGGCATGCTGCAGGCGGCGGAGGCCGCCACGGCGTTGCGCATGGGCACCGAGTTCCAGCTGAGGTAAGGCACCGTCATGGAGCCACCCCCTATGCCAAACAGCGCCGAGAGCCAGCCGATGACGGTGCCCGCGATGCCGGTGCCGACCGGCCCTGGCATCTGGCGCTCTGCCTTGGGCTTGAGGTTCAGCCCCATCTGCAGGGCCATGGTCCAGGCGAAGCAGCCGATGATGATGTTGAGGGTGCTGGCGCTGAGCTGGCTGGCGGTCAGGCCGCCGAGCCAGGCGCCGATGAACATGCCCGCCCCCAGGCGTCGGATCATCACCCAGTCGACGGCCCCCGCCTCCTGATGTGCCCGCAGGGAACTGAAGCCGGTGAAGATCATGGTTGGCAGGGAGGTACCGAGCGCAAGGTGGGTAATGATCTCCGGGGCCACCCCCTGGGCGTGGAAGCTGAGCACCAGCACAGGCACTATGATGAGCCCGCCACCGATCCCGAACAGTCCCGCCAGCATGCCCGCGAAGGCCCCCAACACCAGATAACCCACAAACAGCATAAAAATTCCTTATATAGCTAAATGGCGGTCTAGTTGACCGCCATTGCCCATAAAAAAAGAGATGGCGTCATGCCATCCCTTTATTGTGCCGATTAATGCAGGGGAATGGTACCGTCCATCACCTTGTAGAAGGCCAGCACGGCGCAGCCGAGCAGGGCTGCCGTCATCCCGCGTTCCAGCCGGTTGAGGCTACGCAGGCCATGGTGCTGGCGCGCCTTCCAGTAGATGAAGATGCCGGGGCTGTAGAGTAGCGCCACCAGCAGCAGGTACTCCACCCCGGCGGCATAGACCAGCCAGCAGCCGTAGACGGTGGCCACCAGGGCCAGCAGCAGATCACGCTTGCGCTGATGGGGCTGGTGCTCGTAGGTGGTGCCTTGCAGCGCCAGCTTGAGACCATAGGCGCCGGAGAAGACGTAAGGCACCAGGGCCGCCGAGGTGGCGATGTTGACCAACGCCAGATAGGTGCTGCTCTGGAAGTAGATGATGATGAGGAAGGCCTGCACCAGACAGGTGGAGCACCAGAGCGACACCTGGGGCGAGCCGTTCTTGTTCTCCTTGGCAAACCAGGCCGGGAAGACCCCTGTCTTGCCCGCGATGTAGGGTACTTCCGCCGCCAGAACAGTCCAGCTCAGCAGGGCCCCCATCACGGAGATCACCAGGCCTATGTTGATGAGCCAGGCGCCCCAGGGGCCGACCACGGCTTCCAGGATCATGGCGGTGGAGGGATTCTTGAGGGCCGCCAGCTGTGGCTGGTTCATCACCCCAAGGGAGAACAGGGTCACCATGACGTAGAGCGCCAGGGCGCCGAGCAGCGCCAGCACTGTGGCACGGCCCACGTCCTTGCGATGACGGGCACGGGCAGAGACCACCACGGCCCCCTCTATGCCGATGAAGACCCAGAGCGTCACCTTCATGGTGGATTTGACCTGATCCATCACGGAACCCAGCTCGGTGTTGCCCTGCCCCCAGATGTCCAGGGTGAAGGTCTCCATGTTGAAGGCGAGCAGGACGGCGACGCAGAAGACGATGAGGGGCACCATCTTGGCGATGGTGGTGACTATGTTCACCAGGGCCGCCACCTGGATGCCGCGCAGCACCAGGGCGTGCACCGACCAGATGAGGAGGGAGGCGAGGGTGATGGCGACCGGGGTGTTGCCGTCGCCGAAGATGATGTTGTCCGGCGTGTCGAAGAAGTAGCTCAGGGCGCTGAACACCACTATGGCGTAGGAGACGTTGGCCAACAGCTGGCAGAGCCAGTAGCCCCAGGCGGCGTTGAAGCCGACGAAGTCGCCGAAACCGGCCTTGGCGTAACTGAAGATGCCCCCATCGAGATCCGGGCGACGCATGGAGAGGTTCTGGTAGACCAGGGCGAGGCAGATCATGCCGATCCCGGTGATGGCCCAGCCCAGGGCGACGGCCCCGGCGCTGGCGTGCGCTGCGATGTTTTGTGGCAGACTGAAGACCCCGGCACCGACCATGGAGCCGATCACCAGCGAAATGAGGGCGCCGAGCCCTAGTTTCTTGTCCATCTCAAACCTGTTTTATTAAGCGGCGGCTGAGCATCCGTATTCATACAGCGCGCAACATGGGAGGGGCGATAAATCCGTACCCCGTGAAAAAGGCGGCAACTATATTGCATGACTATTCCGACCGCAATCCTTCGCAGTGCCAATCATGCACCGCCTTGACCGCGCGCAATTCTACAGCACTCACTCACCCGGCCTGTGAGCTGGTTCAAATTCAGAAAGACCCGTTGATCTTTCACGTTTTTCCATGATGTCAGCCCTGTTTTTCAAAGAAGCCCTGCATGCCCATGCAGCGGGCCTCCCTGGGCGTCAGGCAGGTCTTTGGGTATAAACGGCCATAAAAATGCCCCTGTGCCAGTGGCAAGGGGCATGGGCGGATCGCCGCCGGGGCTAGAGTCGCAGACCGCCGTCGAGGTCTATGATACGCCCGGACAGGTAGTCGTTGGCGAGGATGAATTGCACCGTCTGGGCCAGTTGCTCCCCCTGCCCCAGGGCGCCGACCGGAATGGCCTGCTGCATCCGGGCCATGGCCTCCGGCTTCATGGCCGCCGTCATGTCGGTGGCAAAGACCCCGGGGGCTATGCCCATCACCCGGATGCCGTGGCGGGCCAGCTCCCGCCCCCAGGTCACCACCAGGGAAGCCACCCCCGCCTTGCTGGCGGCATAGTTGCTCTGGCCTATATTGCCGGCGCGGGCGATGGAGGAGATGTTGATGATGACGCCCCCCTGCCCCCCTTTCGCCATCAAGGCCGCCCCCTCGCGGCCGCAGAGGAAGGTGCCGGTGAGGTTGACGTCGATGACGGCCTGCCACTGGGCCAGGCTCATCTTCTCCACCAGCGCCCCCTCTTTCACTTTGATGAGCATGCCGTCCCGCAATATGCCGGCGCAGTTGACCAGCCCATGCAGGGCACCGAGCTGCTCCTCCATGGCGGCAAAGGTCGCCTCCACCTCGGGCTCGTCCGCCACGTTGCAGACGAACAGGGCGCAGCGACCATCCCGGCTGCGCACCTCGGCCTCGGTCACCTCCAGATCGGCGCGGTTGACGTCGACCAGGGCCAATATGGCCCCCTGACTGGCCAGACGCAGGGCGATGGCGCGACCGAGCCCCCGTCCCGCTCCCGTGATGGCGATGACTTTATCTGTGATATCCATAAATGCTCCTTGTTGCCTGGCCCCGGATGACGGGAAAGAATGAATGGCAGGATCCCGCATCACATAGCGCCGGGCTCGTCCTGGGGTTTATCCAGATAGAGTTCGAGAATGCTGGAAAAATCCCGTGCGCCCTGCCCTTTCGCAGCGTGCAAGTTGAAGAGAGTGATGAGAGGCCAGCGTTCTCACTTCTCACCCTGAGCTTTACCGAGATACAACGCCAGGATACTGGAGAAATCCTTGCTCTCCTGACCCTGGCTTGCGTGCAGGTTAAAGAGGTTGCGGGCCAGCGCCCCCATGGGCACGGCGCTGTGGGCGTGCTCGGCCAGCGCCATGGCGAGCCCCAGGTCTTTGACCATCAGCCGGGTCATGAAGCCCCCCTCATAGTTGCGGGATGCGGGGGCATTTTCCATCACCCCGGGCCAGGGGTTGTAGCGCTCCAGACTCCAGTTGTTGCCCGAGCTCTTGCCCATGATGGTGGAGAGAACGCCCGGATCCAGCCCCTCCTTGACCCCGAGCGCCAGGGCCTCTGCGGTGCCCGCCATGTGGATGGCGAGCAGCATGTTGTTGCACATCTTGGCGATCTGCCCCGCCCCGAGCGCCCCGGCATGGAACAGGTTCTGCCCCATGCAGGCCAGGATGGGTTTGGCCGCCTCGAAATCGGCGCTCTCGCCACCGACGATAAAGGTGAGGGTGCCCGCCGCGGCGCCAGCCACCCCGCCGGAGACGGGGGCATCGAGAAAACGAATGCCCCGCGCCTTCGCCGCCGCCCCCACAGCGCGGGCCGAGGCCACGTCTATGGTGGAGCAGTCGATCACCAGGGCCCCCGTCGGCAAGGCCCCCAGCAGATCCTGGCCGCCCCTCTCTCCTGCACTCTCGCCGAGCCAGAGCGCGCGCACATGATCCCCGGCCGGCAGCATGCTGATGGCCAGATCGCAGCCAGTGACCGCCTCCCGGGCATCCCCGGCGACGATGCAACCGGCCTTGATGGCCCGATCCAGGTGCTCGGGCACCAGATCAAAGACCTGCACTGCATGGCCCGCCCTGGCGAGGTTCGCGGCCATGGGCCCCCCCATGTTGCCGAGCCCGATAAATCCAATCCTTGTCATTCTTTGCTCCTTGCTCAGTTCGTTATCCGGCACCTCGGGGCGCGCCCTTGGCAGCGCTAGGCCAGGGGATTTGTCCCCTCGGGCCAGCGATAGAAATCGTCGAGCCAGTCAGTGCCGGGCCGGGGCGGCTGCCAGCGGGGGGACTTGTCCTTGTCGATGAGCAGGGCCCTCACCCCTTCCACGAAATCCCCCTTGAGCACGCAGTTGACCGAGAGCGCCAGTTCGTCGGCAAACACCTCGGCCAGTGACTGGCGGCGCGCCGTCCAGTATTGGCGCCAGAGGATGGCGCGGCTGATGGGGCTGCCGGTGCGGCAGGTGTCGCGGGCCCGGGCCAGATCGGGTTCGTCCAGCTCGGCCCTGTCCAGCCTGTCCATCACCCCTTGCAGGGTGCGTCCGGCCAGCAGGGCATGGATCCTGGCCTGATGAGGCAAGATCACGGGGGCCGGCAGCTGCTCGCCGGCCTCGGCGTGCAGCCCGCCCAGCAGCCTATCTATCTGCTCGCGCAGATCTCCCTGGTCGGCCCAGTCGAGGGCGGCGAGGCGCGCCGGCAGCTCGGCCCGCTCACGGCTCGCCATGGCGTGATCCGCAAGCCCCAGGCCGATGGCATCCGCCCCGTTGAAAC
>Ga0067045_1029885_pt1 | contig 17798 bp, 15 predicted proteins | sample TerdegcTABiofilm_FD_59184 | JGI IMG/M metagenome (GOLD analysis project Ga0067045, IMG submission 59184) | Combined Assembly of (Gp0054472, Gp0054536) Wastewater bioreactor microbial communities from Singapore -Terephthalate degrading... | reverse complement strand
CGCCAATATAGGCAGCTTTTAGTTTTGCCGCAGCAGGAGCGGCCGCCTCTGGCGCAGCGGTAGCCGCCGCTGGGGCGCAAGCCCCAAGTAATCCGGCAACCCCAACCCCCGCGCCAACCAGCCCGGCCGCCTTGAGGAATTCCCGGCGTGAAACCTCTACAATGGGTTTCGGTGATCCTAATTTCTGAGACATGTGACCTTCCTCCTTTGTTTAGAACCGAATCGAATGTTGATATTTAGAACCATCAGTGATGGCTATCCTGGAGAGACTGGGAAGGAAGCCAACGCTGTGTTCAAACGAAGCAATTACCGTAACTTCATCTCATACTGCGATTTGGCTTTGAAGAAAGCTCGCGACCATTTTGCCAGTCTTCCCTGGTCATCCCAGGTGTGGCGATCCCGTTGCAGGATGGGTTGACCTTCTACCATCCCTAACAGCTCTGCCTCGCGTTTTTCAACCGGCACAGCGGATACAATATCTACTGCCCGAGCAAGATGAATCCCTTTGTTATCCATCAAGTCAAAGGATGAGGCTGCTGAGCCGGTAGCTTCAAACATATCGGGTGTGACATCAGGCATGAGTTTGTGTGGGATATTCGAAGTCTCAAGGGCGACGGGTTCTCCATCTACGGTGCGTAACCGTTCAACAATGATGACTTTCTCATCGGGCGCCAGTTCGAGTTTTTCGCCCAAAAATTTTCCGGCGGCGCTGATTTCGTATCTCAGAACTTTGGAGCCTGGCGTCATCCCTTTTTTGATGGCTTCTTTAGTCAGGCTAAGGATTCCCCCCAGGACGCCTAACCTTCCCGCTGTGGAGGCTACCAAATCCCTGGCAGTGTAGTCATAGAGGTGATCCAGATGCCCCTCATATACCAAAAGAGGGAGGGCTGCTTCTAATTCTTCTTCCGAGATGCCCAATACTTTTTGCATTTCTTTGGCGGATGGTATTTTTTCGCCCGGTTTTAATTTTCCTTCGATGAAATGCTGGTAGATTTTTTCTGCTATCTCATTTGCCATATTTATTTACTCCTCTTAATCCTTTGTTCATGACTGTGCTTCACGCGAGCAAAAGTTTTAAGAATTCTTCCTCAGCCTCACGCGTCCACTCGATGCCATTTTTTAATTTAGCCGCCACACTTGGCAGGCGGTCTTTCATTTGGCGAATAGGGGTGAGTGGAAAATTCTTGATGTGGTTATAGATTACAATCTTCCCAGGATAGACCGATTTCATCACAGCCTGCAGGCCTTCTTTGGCCGCTTCGATCGATCCAACTGCCATGACCAGGCGGGCGGGCTCAAATTCCCCGGTTTCGATCAATTCCAGGGTTTTGCGCATGTCTTCCACCGTTGACCCGGAAAAGCCGATGGTGCGCGTTCCCTTTAACCAGGCGCTGCTCAGGTCTATTTCAACCAGGGCGTCTTTTGCGACGCCGGCGAAAATGTTGATCACGCCTTGCGGAGCCAGGAGGTTAAAAGCTTCGGCAATGGCATCTGTGCTGGGAGCGCAAACCATAATATCGTCAAAGCCATCTCGAGCGAGCTCTTGCAATTTTTGATCATATGCGGGATCATCTGGCGTCATGCAGATGAATTCAACGCCTTTTTCTTTTGCCTCTGCGGTGTATGATTGTCGCATGACCTGAATGCGTTCCTCTGACAGATCAGTGCAAAGAATGGTCTTGGGGCCGTTGCTGGCGGCTAGAGCGCTCTGTACATGGGTGCGACCAATTGGCCCTCCGCTGCCAACGAACCAGGCGCGCCCCGCGGGTTTCAGGTTGGACCGCGTCAGAGGGTGAATATATGCCTCTGAGATGTCCAGGCTGGTCGTTCCTCCCAGGACCCAGCGGTCATAATGGACGCGCCCCATGCCCACCTTTACCTTGCGAGGGAGCGGTTCTGTGTCCATTACGGTAAGCACTCCATTGAACGCCAGCGCCGGGAGAGCGTTTTCAATCAGTTCCGGGTCTGCGCCTAAAATTACAAGGTCGTCAACCGGCTCGGTTGGGCGCTGGTCCAGACCTACCAGATCTGCGACTTGAATTCCGAGCTGTTTAGCTCTCTGCCGAAGCCATGACGCAAAGCTTTGCGGGACATTGCTCAGAATCAGCCTGGCAGGGTGGCTGTGTTCATCAAATCCTTTTCGGATGATATAGCCCTCTTTTGCCCTGGCGCTGCCAATGATCCAGGTTACCCCTTCAGGTTTCAGGGTGGATCGAAATTTGAGACGGTAAGCGGCTACAACTGCAGTCAGAGCCTCGATGATGGCGCTTTCTGCGTAACCGATAGCGGGCTGGATGGGGAGTAAGTAGCAACCAGCATCGCCTGCTAAAACACGATCATCCAATACAGCATATTGTGAAAGACCGCCGTGAAGCGCAAAGCCATACCCGTATCCGACTCCACCTTTATAGATATCTGGCTGGACGATGAAGCGATCGCCAATTTTGAAGCGATCTTGAATATTTGCACCTACTCCGACCACCGTAAGAGCCACTTCGTGGCCAACGGCAACGGGTTCTTTGCTCAAGTCTGCAGTGATCCGAGGGTGCTGCTGGCCCAGGCGAATTAATTTGACATCTGCACCGCACAGGCCAACTGCATCGTGGCGCACCAAAATTTCATCTGGGCCAAACTTTGGCATTTCGCATGTTTCCGGCGCGTCATTGTGACCAAAGGATTCGAACCCTGTTCCGTGCAGCAGCCACATCCGGTTGGCCGTGGAGGTTGGGATTTTTCCTTGCTTGTATGTCTCGAGCTTCATGGGAACTGCCCCTTGGAAAAAGATTAAACTTGCCAACAGATCATGCTGCCTGGAAGCAAGTTGAATACCCGCCGGTAGCGTAATTATTGGCGCGGGTTATCTAAAGTACGGTAGTGTTTGAATACCGATAAGGGGAATTGCTCATCAAGAAGTTGTGAAACTCAACGAAAGTAAATTTCACATATGTGATCAAATTCACTTTCGTGATTATACATAGTTTAGCATAGTGAAAAAGGTTTGTCAAGCAGGAAACCGCTTGAATGCCGTTTCCCATAGTCTCGAAGAAAGCTTTTTATGTATGAGTTTGCAACATTCTTGATAGACTGCGTCATGGATTTCGGAACAGTCATCGCCAATCGAGGTTTTTGGGTTCTAACAACCGCAATATCACTTGTTAAAAAATTTGCTGATCAATTTTGGGCATGTACTCATAATTTCTTGACGAAACATAAAATTCCTATAAAATTGTTGTTAAGCGATGAGGCTCGCTTCGATTTGAATAAACCGCCGAGGACGGCTGATAGCCTCTGTCATCGATGAAAATCGTTGCCAGGGGCATTTATTTTTGCCTAAAAATAGTTCGAGCGAAGTGTGGGATTTCTTGATGGAAGGATTGATTGTTTGCTAAACTCGGCATTTTGTTAGATATTGCGAAGAATTAAAAAAAATCCTTCTTTGAGGTTTCAGGAGTTGACTGATTTTGAATGCTTCCCATCGTAGGTATTTACATTCCTCTCTTCTCTCATTTGAAAAATCGCTCCGGTTGGTGAATCGCTACCTGGATGAAGGCGACGAGGAAGGAATTCTTTATTACCGGAAAACTGGATTAAATTCTGACCAAATTATTTCTGCACAGAAAATAATTGCAGGAGCGCTTTTAGAGTTGGCTTCTCTTGTGGAGAAGCTTGAGTTAGAGCCTATGGAAGAGAGTACAAATCAGATTCTTATGGCAGAAATGAGCATGAACTGGGTCAGTTTATTGGATAGCCGCTCTGATCGTTTAAGGGGGTATGGGAAAGTTAACCCTGAAATTGCCTCTATCCTTGATCCAATGCTAGATCATCTTGCTGGCATGGCACTTGCTTTATGCAAATTGAATTCACAAAAGCTGGATTGAAAGGGGATTATTATAGAACCCACGTTAGACTTACCTCAGTTGAAGAAATTAGAAATTTACGTGACAGCCGAAACATATCGGGACCTCTGTTCCCTCATTAAGGCGAGGGGGTGGGAAGAATCCACTGGCCTTAGGATGATTTTAGGCGCCGGGCTCGGCTTTTTAATGGGAGAAGACTTTTCGGGGGAAGAGACCGATCTACCTAAAAATACTCAGCAGCTTGTGACTAGATTGGTAGAAGATGAGGCTATTTTGGCATCTACTCGTTTCCGGATGTTTGAGCTTCAACAGGCGAACCGTAATTGGGAATTGTCTAATGGAGCAGTGTATAAGGAAAATATCAGCCTGAAAAATCTGGCAAGCCGGCACATCGAAGAAATAAAAGGTCTTAAGGAAAAAATAAAAGATCTTGAAAATGAGTTAGGGGGTTTGCGCAGTCAACTTGAGGTAAATACTAATAAAGAAGGCAAGGAATCGGTTATTGAGCGCCATTCAGCCTGGAAAAACTGGATCAGAAAGATTTTGAAATAACTTCTTTACGGCATCTGTCTCTCGAATTTTTGAGGGTATTATCAAAAGCTTTTGTTTCTAAGGAGAACAATGATTATGGAAAGTATGATTGTTGATGTTCACGCTCGTGAAATCCTTGATTCGCGTGGAAATCCGACGGTTGAAGTTGAAGTGACGCTTGGGAGCGGCGCGTTTGGTCGAGCTGCAGTTCCATCCGGAGCTTCGACTGGTATTCATGAGGCTTTAGAATTGCGTGATGGGGATAAAACTCGTTATAGTGGAAAAGGTGTTTTGCAAGCCGTCGAACATGTCAATAAAGAAATCGCTGGGGTAATTATTGGTATGGAGGCTCTGGACCAATCTGCTGTGGATGAAGCGATGCTTAATCTGGACGGTACCCCCAACAAAAATAAATTTGGCGCTAATGCTATTCTGGGCGTGAGTCTGGCCACTGCACGTGCGGCCGCGAATGAGATTGGATTACCGCTTTATCGTTACCTGGGTGGTGTAGCTGCGAAGCTCCTTCCAGTCCCCATGTTTAATATCCTGAATGGTGGGGTTCATGCAAACTGGCAAGGCACCGACTTGCAGGAATTTATGATTGCTCCGGTTGGCGCGCCTACTTTTCGTGAAGCGTTACGTTGGGGCAGTGAAATCTATCATGCTCTTAAAGGTGTTCTGAAGGACAATAACTATACCACTGGCGTAGGCGATGAAGGTGGTTTTGCCCCTGCTCTTAAGACAAATGCCGAAGCGATTGAAATAATCCTCAAAGCTGTTGAGAAGGCTGGTTATAGGCCTGGAGAACAGATTGCGATTGCGCTTGATCCGGCTTCCAGCGGGTTCTATGAGGATGGTTTATATAATTTGCGCAGCGAGGGCAAGAAGGTCACTTCAGCAGAAATGGTAGAGATGTACGATTCCTGGATCAAGAAATATCCGATCGTTGTCCTGGAGGATGGCCTTGCCGAAGACGACTGGGAGGGCTGGAAACTCCTTAACAAGACGATTGGTGATAAGATTGAATTAGTGGGCGACGATCTTTTCGTAACGAATGTGCAACGGTTGGCGCGAGGAATCCGGGAAGAGGTGGCCAATGCTGTCTTGATCAAGCTGAATCAAATTGGCTCACTTACTGAGACGATTGCGACCATTGAAATGGCTCGCAAAGCTGGCTGGGGTGCGATGGTGTCACACCGCTCTGGTGAGACGGTGGATAGCTTCATTGCCGATTTTACTGTAGCAATGAACACCGGGCACCTTAAGACTGGCGCACCTTGTCGTGGTGAGCGTGTAGAGAAATACAACCAACTTATGCGCATTGAAGAAGAATTAGGCGGGGCGGCAATCTATGCTGGAAGAAGGGCTTTTGTGCGCTGATTTTTTAGGTTTTTAGAAAAAGGAATTGACAGGGTGTTCAGATCCTGTCGTTTTACGAGGATATTTTATGTCAACAACGATCATTTTGGTCCGACATGGCCAAACTGAATGGAATCGTATAGAACGTTTTCGAGGACGTTACGATGTTCCTTTGAATAATGTCGGCTTGAAGCAAGCGAACAAATCAGCAAAGTTCATTGGGATGCGGTGGAAGCCAGCGGCTATTTACACGAGTCCTCTGAGTCGTGCAGTTCAAACGGCCGAAAGTATTGCGAAAGTTTGTAATTTATTAGTGCGGCCAACGAGTGGGATCATCGATATTGATTATGGCGACTGGCAAGGATTAACCCCAGATGAGGTCAAGAAAAAATGGCCTGAATTGTTATCCGATTGGTATGAGCGCCCTGAAACAGTGCAAATTCCTGGCGGTGAGACTTTATCCAAAGTTCGTAATCGGGCCATGGCTGTTTTGCGAGAAATTTGCTTGTTGCATTCAGATCAGGAAATTGTTTTGGTCAGTCATACTGTAGTGAACCGGTTGATTTTGTTAACTACATTAGGATTGGGAGATGACCGGTTTTGGCATTTGGGACAGGAACCCTGTGCGATCAATGTCATCGAAAAAAGAGGTGAAGAATATATTGTTCAGGCCATGAATTGCACCTCTCACTTACATAAGAATTCGTAGGTAAATATTCTTGCAGCTTTGGAAAAGTTTAGCTTGATAATCAAAAGGTTGGAAAGTCTTGAGTGATGAGGCTCGCTCGTAAATAATCAAATTTTCAGTATCCTAGTTTGATTTTTTGCCTGGTACAGTGATATTGACTTTAATCACTGTTAACTGCCAGCAGAGTTAAGATGTTAACTTACTATTGCCCAAAATGTTGGACTACAATTGAGGACATCGAACTGACGTGTCCAAATTGTGGTTACGACATGGAAGAGTTTAAAAGACTTTCTTACGAGGATAAGTTGTTGGTTGCCTTAAACCACCCCGTGCCAGAGCGCAGGATGATGGCTGCCCAGATCTTGGGGAATATGCGAAGCCAACGCGCGCTAAATGAATTCTTGAAAATTGTGACAAGTGGCAACACAGATTATTACTTTCTCAGGGCGGTGCTATTAGCTACTGCGAAAATAAACCACCCTGATCGCCAGCTTATTCTCCAAAAAGCTTCTCAGCATTATTCGACTTTAATTTCTAATTTTGCTATTGAACTTATAGAGCAACTGGAAGAAAATGGGTCTGTTGATGAATGGGATCGGCATACAGGCTGATTATCTCTAAGTCCAGGTTTATTAAAAACCTTGTCTGAGTTGCTGAATGTAATCGGTTAAAGTATAAATTTCGGATTTGGCAGCGTTTAGCTTCCATTCCAACTCTTTGGCTGTTTGCATAAACTGATCGGCGTGATAACTCATCACTGCATACCGACGGTCTAAAAGCGTCCGTTCTGATTGCAGGATCTTGATTTGAGTCAATGGATTTAGTTCTTCAGTTTCTACTTGTTGAGGTGTCTTTTCGGTTTTTATTACGCGAACCCCGACGGCGATGATATACCGTAAACCTTCTTCGATTCTCTATTCATTTTCGGTAAGGAGGTTTTTAGAGATTCCCATTGCTCGCTGAGAAGATTTGATCCAATATGTATCACGCCCTCCCCTTCGAAGAATTCCTTTTCAAAGTTTTTTGTTATTGGGGTTCTCCTTTGCCTCTGGCGTTTTGATGAAATCTTCAAAGTACCTTTATTCAACGGAACTTAATTGCCAGCGCCAAATACCAGGTTATAAACGTCTTCGCCAAAGCTTGTTTGCAGTGGTTCTCCTTCAATTATTTTAAAAGTGCGCTCACCGTCAGGTTGTCTTTCAGCTCGCAGAAAAATGATATCTTTTGGATTCTTGAGATAAAAATCGTGTGAGAATTTGTATAAATGGGTCACAAAGAAAACTCTGATGCGTTTTTCCAATAGGGCGCACATGATTTGTCTTGCAATTTCTGAACCCTCTCTTTCATTTGTCGCGGAAAACGACTCATTAAGTAGCAATAGGGAATTAGGCGTTATGTGGTCTATAATAAAACTCATTCGGCTTAGTTCCTCATCAAGTTTGCCGCTGGTCATGGTAACATCTTCTTCACGCTTGTAATGGGTAAAAAGGCGATCGCATGTACTCGATCTGTAGGACTCGGCAGGAACGAACATGCCGCATTGCATCATCAATTGTGCCAGGCCTATGCTCCGCAAGAAGGTTGATTTGCCGCCCTGATTAGCGCCTGTGATGATGGCGAGAAATTTATTGTCTGCATTCAAATCGTTGCCTACAATTTTTTCGTTCTTAGTTAATGCCAGGCAGACATCATAAAGTCCCTTTAAAGAAAGCGTACATTCGCTAGAATCTACAGGAATTGGAAACGAAACGGGTTCCCTTTTTTGCGCGAGTTGATCGTATAAGTTTAAGCAACCGATGTAAAAAGCTAATTCGGCTCGTAGCATGTTGAAAAAACTAAGAATATGTTCGCAGGATTGAGCAAGAGAATTTGCTACGAGGTTAATCCCTCTATCTTTTAGTTCTGATAGAATTTTTGCCCCGGTCACGTCTCGTTCACTGATATAAAAGGTGTACGCGGGCGGCTTTTTCGTAAACAGTCGCTCTACCCAATGCTGTTTTTTATTTTCATTCAAACGGAGCGTATATTTCGCGCCTTTGTTGCCTTTGCCTAATTCTGCACTAATCAAAGCCCCATTCCGGAATTTTAGTTCCTTTAGATGGATTTGGATGGTAGCGAAATATTCATCTCCTAGTTCTCTATCGAGCATTGAAAAAAAGTTCTTAAAACCATCAGATTCAAATTTATTTGCATGCTCGTCGCTGATTTTTCTAAGTTGTTTAAGGAGACCAACAAACATCTGCAATACTTCGATAGATCTACTCAATATCGAGGAAGGGTAATACTTGCTGAAATACCCAAAGAATATCCTTTTCTCTCGTTCAATCGCTTCCATAGTGATAGCGTAGATTTCTTTGACAACAAGAGAATTCTTTAGGCAATCCTTCAGAATGCTTTGACGGTATAAGATTGTATCCAAATCCTCTAATATAGACAGGACAGCTACTTTTGCTACCATGTATAAGAATTCATCTTCAAGCGCCATTGCGCTGAATAGGGTATCCAATTCCAGATCTTGAGAGAGTGTTTGTTCGTTTAAAGGCAATTTCTGTTTCAGGTCAAAATCACGATCTTTGTACATGAGAAGTGCTTTCATGATTATTTAAGCGCTCCTTTAGAAAATCGAAGGTAAGTTGATACTTTTCAGCTATGGATACTGCGTATGCAAGCCCATCTGCGGGCTTTCTCACCACTTTGAATGTCCGAACAGTTGGATTTTCAGGAACCACAGTACTTACCATGCTCACAGTTTTTTCTAATAAAGATAATTCATCTAAAAAGGTTACACATACGCATAGCAGATCCAGTTGAATAATTTTCTCCATTACCTTTTTACTCAAGAAGACGGCATCTTCTAATGTTGTTGATGTAAAGATTTCATTCATTATTATGAGGCTATGAGTCGTCGCGTGATTGAGAATATCGTAAATTCTCAATAAGTCATCCTCCAGCTTTCCCCTTAAGTTTTTAATGTCTTCCTCTCTTTCAAAATGAGTAAAGAGATGGTCATACAAATATAATTGCGCTTTTTTCCCTGGGACCGGACAACCGAGGCTGGCCAGATAGTGTAACTGGCCAAAGGTACGGGCAAAGGTCGTTTTACCGCCCTGATTTGGGCCGGATACGATGATGATGCGCTCCTTTTCTTTGAGATAAAAATCATTCCGAACTATGGATGATTTTTCTGTGATCAATTTATAAGCCAATGCTAAATCAAACCCATCATAGTTATAAATTTCTTTGTTCTTTTTTGAAATTCTTGGATAGCAAAAATTCAACTTTGCACGTTTGAATATTTCGATATGCTCCAGATATGCGATGTAGAATTGGATTTCTCGATCAAAACGGCAAATGGTGTCATCAAGATAATCAGCATTTTTATGGCAATAATTGTCGAGATTCAGGAAGATATCAGGATAAAGTAAGGCTACCAGATCCAATATCTTTGCTTCGATGTGATTCATGTCACGTTGCTCAGGGAAATTAACTTTATAGTCCTTTGCAACCCCTTCTTTAAATTTTTGAAACGTTTTCTCTACCTCTGCACTGTAGTCAATTTCTGACCGATATTTTTGCACCTTTACAGAATTATCTCTGATCGTTAAGCAATATTTTATGGCAGATAAATCCGCTTCTAACTTTTTTGTCTCTTCCACAAGCTGAACAAAGCGATCGGAATTGGTATAGTAAATTAGATAGCCAAGAAAGCCCTTAAAGCCACGAGAATTTAACGATAGTGAAGACAAATTATGCACCAGGCATGTAACGGCATCACAATAGATCTCGACAGCATCTAGAAACCACCTTTCTTTCTGGTATTTGTAATAAAGCTTCCTTGCTTGTTCGAGATGTTCCCGCATTGCGTGAATTTTTTGTGCAAATGACTTAATGTTTTCGAAAAGGGTCTTGTTTTCGAGATCTTTCGTAACCTCATGGCGATATTTGATCGAATCAACATCTTTCAATGGAGTATAAAAAAAGTGCTTAAGATTGTATTCCTGCTTGCTGATCGTGATACTTTCTATGATCTGATCAAGATTTAAATCTGAAAAGAAGGCGGGCTCTTGCAAAGCCTCGTCTTTTGGATAATCTTCGATTCTTTTAAACAAAATGCTGTGAAAATCCACCATTTGGAAGTCCTTTACAAAAGCAAAAGCCTCTACCGAGCTATTGTCCTGGTAGAGGCTATCAGTCGAGCGACAGTTTTGGCGAGCCTCATCGCCATTAAGTTGATGTTTGTATTATACCTCAAAATCTTGACATATTCCCCCATTGCATTAGAATTACCGTTAGCGATGAGGCTCGCTCATTGTAAGGACCGCCATGATTGGCTGATGGCCTCTACCGGTTTTGTTTTTCTTTGGTAGAGGTCTATTTTATTAAATCAAAATGGTTATTTTATTATGGCGTCCTATATTAATGATTAAGGAAGGTCATGCAAAAGTTTCTAATAATTTCATTGGGAGCAATTATTGGAGCGAATCTGCGATATTGGATTGGAGGTTGGATTGCTCGAATATTTGGGGCCAGTTACCCTTGGGGGACGTTGATAATAAATTTATCTGGTAGTTTTATCCTTGGTTTGTTCCTAACGCTGATAACCGAACGATTTTTTATCGATCCCCGTTGGCGTACTCTGGTTGGAATTGGGCTTTTAGGTTCTTATACTACTTTTTCTACCTATACGTTCGAAAGCGTCAGTTTGATTCTAGGCGGGCAATATTGGGCAGGGTTTCTCAATTTATTTGGCAGCGCATTCGCGGGTGGAATCATGATGTTATTTGGGATATATCTAGGGAAGTTGTTATGATGATGGGAATTAAGGGAGCTCAACATGTCTGAATTCGGTCAAGGCCGCCAGGTAAAGCGCTTGCGGATTTATATTGGAGAAGCCGACCGCTGGAGGGGAAAGCCGTTATATGCCGCTTTGTTGGAGATCCTTCGGCTGAATGGTATTGCAGGCGCGACAGTAATTCGAGGCATTGCCGGGTTTGGCGCGCGTTCCCGGATTCACACGGCAACGATTTTACGATTATCTGAGGATCTGCCCCTGATCATTGATGTCGTTGATACAGAAGAGAGCATTCATAAAGCGCTTGAGGCAATTTTCCCGATGGTAAGAGAGGGATTAATCACTGTGGAGGATGTTAAGATCATCCAATATACCCACAGGTACTTAAACCCGCTACCAGCCGACCGGCCGGTAGCGTCTGTCATGACGCGGGACGTTATCGCAATAACGCCTGAGACCTCGGTAGCGAGTGGTTGGGAGAAGATGCTGGAACATAATGTCAAAGTGCTGCCTGTTATTGATGCCGAAAGAAAAGTTGTTGGCATTTTGACGGATGAGGATCTTCTCGAAAGAGCTGGTTTAAATCAAAGGTTGGCGATTGCCACAAGGGCCTCGCCTGATATCGTGAACGAAGAGATAAAATCATTACGCCAGCTACCACTTACGGTACGAGACGTGATGAGCTCTCCCGTTATCACGATCCGGGAGAATGAAAGCCTTGGAGTAGCAGCGGCTTTGATGCTCAAGAAGGGAGTTAAACGGCTGCCGGTTGTGGACAATAACGAGCGGCTGATTGGAATACTCTCGCGCCTGGATGTTATCCGGCAGGTTGCCGCCCAACCCCTTGAAGTTCCCCTTCCTTTGCAAGGCTCTGGCGCTTATCAGAAGGTCGGCGATATTATGATTGAGCAGGTCCCGATAGTAAACCGGGATGATCCCTTACAACGGTTGGTTGAGGCCTTCCAGGTCACCAATTCTCATCGCCTGATCGTGGTGGATGAACAGGGAAAGGCGGTCGGTTTGATCAGTGATTCGGACCTGGTCAGCCGGATTCAATCCGATCAGCAACGGAGTATTTTGAACGCACTTCGTCAATTGGGCAAACCGCCTGCTATAAAGGTTTCAGCCTACGATCTCATGTCCCCCGGGCCTTTGACCGTCTCCTCTAACATTAGCATTGTTCAGGCAATCCAGATGATGATGGCGGAGGGCCGCAAATGGCTGGTGGTCGTGGATGAGGCGGGGAAACCTATTGGCCTTGTCGATCGCCCGATTTTGCTTCGCGCCATTACCATGGCATATGGTGCGTGAAGCGAATTTGCTGCAAAGACTTTTTTACCCCAGCCAGGCCAGAATGGTTTCGATGGCCTGGTTTACCAAGACCTGCGTCTTTTCTGAAAGGTCATGACTAAATCCAAACTGGTAGCCGCGCACAGAAACCAAAAGGCTTGCGGGGCGAGCATGGTAAATTGAGTCTACCAACATCAGGCATGTCTCTGGCGTCATGTGGTGGGTGAACGGTGAAGTCTGAAAGTGTGGTTGGAGAGCCGTTATATTGAGGTCTTGGGGGACGCTGCCAGTGTGAGCGTCTACGAAGCAAACCCGCTCATAGTGCGAAATGGTATCGGCCAGTTCTGGGGTCAACTGTAGAGTAAACAATAAATCCGTGTTCTCTCCACTGAGGTCGAAGACTTCTTCGGGCCATCTTGGCACTTTCTGCCCCAGGCGTTTGGCCAAGCCAGCCAGTATATGCCAGGCCGCACCGTCATCCTGCCGGTCTGGGTTCCCATAACCGATAATGATCGTGGCTGCCAATTTAGAGTTCCTCCTGGAAATCTTTTTGTTCTAAAAAGACAAGATGGAGTGTATTTTTGCACCCACCCCATCTTGTCCAATTTATCGTCGCAGGTTTTTATGCGATGTTTCGACTCAGGGTGCGGATTAGACTGCCTTGGGGATCATAAAATTCGATCTCAAGCGGCATTTGGCCAACAGCGTGGGTAGAACAGGAAAGGCATGGGTCATGCGCTCGAATCGCGGCTTCTACCCGGTTCAAGAGACCCTCTGTAACCGGTTTACCGTTGATGTAAGTTTTTGCTACACTATCCACTGCCTCGCTCATCGCCCAATTGTTATGACCAGTTGCCACAATCAAGTTGACACGGGTTAATTGGCCTTTGTCATTTGCCCAGTAATGATGGAAAAGCGTCCCACGAGGGGCTTCAATAACGCCTACGCCTTCACCCTTGAAATCTGTTCTGGTATTCAAAATATCGGTGCTGAGGATATCGGGATCGTCCAGCAGTGCAGCGACGCGTTCAATGGCAAACAGCGTTTCGATCAGTCGGGCCAGGTGATAGTAGAGCGTGTTTTCGACTGGTTTACCGCCATTCAGGCTTTTCCATAACTTCATTTCCTCTTGCGCCAACGGGGTCTCGATCCGATCGGAAGCGTTCAGACGACCAAGCGGTCCAACCCGGTACACGCCCTGCGGCCAGCCCAGCTTTTTGTAATAAGGGAACTTCAAATATGACCATGGCTCAACGTGTTCGGCAATGTAGTCCAGGTAATTACGACCATCGAAGCACTCCAGTTGCTTCCCTTCCTGGTCAACCAGCCGAATATTCCCATCATATAGTTCAAGCCCATTGTTGGGGGTGACCAGCCCGAAATAACCGCTTTTTAGAACCGCGAATCGTTCGATATCGGCGCGGTTCTTTTCAGCCCAGTCTTTCATGATGGATAGGCCTATCTGAGTGGTCTTAATGGCCTCGTCAATGCCTGCCTGGATCTTGCCGCGGTCCTCGGCGGAGAGCGCTTTGTTCACACCGCCAGGGACTGCAAAGGTCGGATGGATGCGCCTCCCGCTGACGAATTCGATGATTTGCTGGCCGAACTTGCGCAGGTTGACTGCTTTGAGAGTTAGTTCGGCATTAGCCTGGATGAGGCCGACCACATTTCGTATAGCCGGATCGGTATCAAAACCCAGTATCAGATCGGGGCCTGCCAGTTCGAAAAAGTGCATACCATGACTTTGGATTACCTGACCCATGTGCATCAGGTCGCGCAGGAGAACGGCCGGGCGGGGTGGAGGAGTGCCCATGACTTCATCGGCTGCTTTTGCCGCTGCCAGATGATGACTGACCGGGCAGATGCCGCAAATGCGCGGTGTGATGAGGGGCATTTCGAAGACCATGCGTCCTTCGCAGAATTTTTCAAAGCCCCGGAATTCATTAACATGAAAATAGGCATGCTCAACATTGCCATCCTCTTTCATGTGGATGGTGACCTTGGCATGACCTTCAATACGAGTAACTGGCTCGATTGTGATTTTCTGAGCAACCATTTCTATACCCTCCTATTTAGTGCCAGTGAAGCATATTACCGGTAAGTTCTGGCTTGCGGCCCTGAGCCAGTTCGCTTAACACATAGAAGATCACATCCGCATTGGGCGGGCAGCCAGGAACATGAATATCAACTGGAACGACCTCATGAAGAGCGCGCACACGGGTTTGTACGGCCAGTTCCGGATCGTCAGGTATGCGACCATTTTCATCTGTCGATTCGGTTTCTACGTAAGCCCGTCGCAGTGCTTCTTCAATTGTAAAGAAATTGCGCATGGCCGGGACTCCGCCGAATACTGCACAGTCTCCCAGCGCTACCAGTACCTTGCAGCGCTTGCGCATTCTGTGGGCAACCTCTTCATTTAACGTGTTGTTTACGCCGCCTTCCAGCACACCCACATCCACGCCACTGGCATCCGGTTCTTTTAAGTCCGTGATGGGCGTGGCCCTCAGGTCAACCAGCTCAGCGATCTTGACGATGCGTTCATCCATGTCTAACAAGGACATATGGCATCCCGCGCAACCTGCCAGCCAATCAGAAGCTACTTTTGGTTTTGACATAACCCACTCCTTCTATCACTATATCTCACAGGATCATTCCAATAATTTACGCCTGCGCAGCCAAAACTGGCAGGCCAGCCGTCAATTCATCCTTCCAACCTTTTTCATCCAGCTTCAATTTAAGGCGGGCGCCGAGGTCTTCAAATACGGACTGATTGGAGCGGATGCCTTCAGCCGGGTTAATGACCTTCTCGGCTTTTTGCAAAGTGCCGTCAAAGGTCAGGAAATGGCCTTCTTTCTCACTCCAGATCGTCGTTGGTAGGACGACATGAGCGTTTGCGGTCAGTTGAGAGGAATAGCTGGCCTGAACCACCAGGAAGGGCACCTTAGAAAGGGATTGGATCAATTTCTGTGTCGGCTCATCTTCGCCCAGGACCACATATGCAGCCTTGTGACCATTGACGGCAAAGGGCTTGTCAAGTTCGTATTGAGCAGCGGCAAGGCTGTTGGCTTTGCCTTTCGGGCTGAGCAAACCAGAATATTTTTCGGTTAGGGCGCCGGTCACCTTTGCAAGTTCGATCAGAGCTTTGAGAGCTTCGCTGGAAGCGCCTGCGATCTTCTTGCCGTAGATGAAAACGGGTTGTTTTGCCCCTGCAATGATGCGGGCTGCGCTCAGGTACGCCTCTGCGCTGAGGCCGGTCTTCTGGGCGGCGCTTTCTAAAACTGAATTTGCATCCAGACTGGCTTTTGCCTTGCCGAGACCTAACTTGACAATTGCTGCGGTAAGACCCTGGAGCATTTCAACATAGAATTCCCCTTTGCTCTTGAGCACGGCTGTTGCCAGGTCTTCCATGGGATTGTTTTCAGTATCCACGATCACAAGTTTTGTGTCAGCGGGCAGTCTGCGCTTGATAAAGAAACCGGCTACTTCGTGGCTTCTGGTGATATCGAAGTCCACAGTGACCACACAATCTGTTGTATCCAGGGCAGAGAGCTTTCCTTCAAACACTTTGCCCAACTCTTTTCGAACTTTGCTGGTAGCTGCTGTGTAGTTGCCTTCTTCCAGGCTGGTAACTACGTCAGTCTTGAAGCCGTCGGCAAACAGTTTCTTGAACTGGTAAAGCTCCTCTGCGGATAGCTTGGTGGAAATTGCCGCCGCCACGCCGTTGCTGGACTCTCCCACAAGGGGGCGTAATTCCTTAGCTACGACCTCTAGCGCCTGATCCCAGGTGGCAGCGACCAATTTTCCATCGCGCCGCACTAGGGGAGTGTGGATACGCTGGCGATCATCGTACATCGGAATAAAACGTCCCTCTTTGCAAATGACGCCGCCGTTGATTACTGCCATCCAGTCGCCTTCAATCCGGACGATTTTATTATCACGGGTCTGGACATCGATTCCGCAACCCACGCTGCAACCCAGGCAGATGGTCGGGTGCTTTTCGACCTGGGTTTCTTTGCCATGGTAGGCGCTGCCCCGGTCGATAATTGCGCCGGTTGGGCAAACCTGAAGACAGGAGCCGCAACCCACGCAGGAGCTTTCTCCCAGTGGGACGCCGAGGTCGGCCACTAAAAAGCTATTGGCGCCGCGTTCTTCGAAACCCAGCGTAAAGTTACCGATCAGGTCGCTGCATGCCCGCACACACCGGCGGCATAAAATACAGCGATTGTGATCGATGATGATATAGGGGTGACTGGCATCTACTTCGTATGGCTGCCAATTGGGTTGAAGCGGCCAATGGGTCATCCCTTCGGCATAGGCTGCGTTTTGAAGTTCGCAATCGCCGCCGCTGACCTGGCAAAATGGGCAAAAATGGTTTCGCTCACTGAAGATCAGCGTCAGAACGAATCTGCGCGCTGCTTTCACTCGTTCGGTATCTGTGTGAACAACCATATTATTGCTCACCGGCAGGGTACAAGAAGCCTGCAAAGTGCGGATTCCTTCAACCTCTACCAAACAAAGACGGCAGCCGCCATAAGGCGTCAGCTCTGGATGGTCGCAGAGCGTGGGGATGTGAATCTTCGCTTGTTCGGCTGCTCGTAGTACTGTCGTTCCTTCTGGAACTTGAATGGCTTTTCCGTCAATTGTCAGACTAACCATAGTCATCTCTCCCAATTAATAATTCCAATTAATGATGTAATGATGGTCTTATATCCGGCGGCCGCTCATAGGACAAATGCCACTCGGACAAACTTTCAAGTTAATATGCGCGTCAACTTCGGCGCGGAAATGACTGAGAATGTCGTGCAAGGGGGTACCGGCTGTCTGCCCCAGGCCGCAGTTCGAGAGCAAGTTCATATTCTCGCTCAAGGTCATTAAGTCGGCGATATCCTGTTGGGTTCCTGTTCCCTCAGAAATATTGGTGAGAATTTCGTAAGCCCGCTGGGTTCCAATTCGGCATGGATTGCACTTCCCACAGCTTTCTTTGCGGAAGAAGTTCAGAAGGACTTTAGCCAGATCCACCGAGCAAGTGTCTTCATCACAGATCAGAAGCGCGCCTGAACCGAGCGAAACCCCGGCTTTGCTGAAGGAGTCAAAATCCATTGGGGTGTCTTGCAGGCTGGCAGGGATGACAGAGCCGCTCGAGCCACCTGTTTGCGCCATTTTGAAACCAGAACCGTTCTTCATCCCTTTGCCGTAAATTGCGATGACCTCACGTAGCGTGATCCCCATCGGAACTTCGATGATGCCGGTTACATTGACGTTCCCAAGGATGGTATAGCAC
>Ga0067045_1029887_pt1 | contig 17800 bp, 12 predicted proteins | sample TerdegcTABiofilm_FD_59184 | JGI IMG/M metagenome (GOLD analysis project Ga0067045, IMG submission 59184) | Combined Assembly of (Gp0054472, Gp0054536) Wastewater bioreactor microbial communities from Singapore -Terephthalate degrading... | reverse complement strand
CCGCAATTATTGTAGATGATATGATTGATACCGCCGGCTCTGTTATTAAAGGAAGTCAGGCGATATTAAATGCTGGAGCCAAAGAAGTGTTTGTTTGTGCAACCCATCCTATTTTTGCTGATCCAGCTAAAGAACGTCTGGAAAAATACTGGCAGGAAAATTTATTTCAAGAGGTTGTAGTTACTGATACTATCCCTATACCCTCTGAAAAAAGATTACCCTGTATCAAGATATTGTCAGTTTCTGAATTGTTTTCAGAAGCAATAAAACGTATTCATTATAATCAATCTATTAGTGCATTATTTAGATAATTAAGATAAAAAATATATGGAATTACTGCGGAGGTGAAGGCATTATGAAACGAATTCGGTTACAGGTAGAAACAAGAGAGAAGGGCGGAAAAGAGGAGAGTAAAAAACTTAGAAAAATAGGATATGTTCCTGGTATTTTTTATTCCCCTCGCGATAAAAATAATATTTTATTGAAAATATCGGAAAAGGAACTTTTTCGTTTTTTAGCAGATAAAAAACATGCCCATGGTATCATAGATTTAAAAATAAAAACAGATGAAAAAGGTACAGTGACCCGTTTAGCAGTTATGAAGGATTGCCAATATGACTCTTTACAGAAAAAAATTAACCATTTTGATTTTTATGGTGTTACCATGAAAGAGAAAGTAACTTTGCAAGTTCCTCTTGTTCTTGAAGGAGAGCCTCAGGGGGTAAAGGAAGGAGGCATCCTGGATATTTCTTTGCGGGAAGTAGAAATTGAGTGTCTCCCGGCAGATGCACCTGAAGCAATAACTATTGATGTTAGTGCCCTGGGTTTTAATGATGTTATTACTTTACAGGATATTGTGTTACCCAAAGGTGTCAAATTATTAACAGATATCAATCGTACTGTTGCTTCAGTTGTTGCTCCGACCAAGGAAGAGGAAGTAGCTGCTGAAGTAGCTGAGGAAGTAACAGAAGGTGGAGCTGAAGAAAAGGTAAAAACCAGAGAGACCAAGATAGAAGAAAAGGGAGAAAAGGAGTAAAGACTATCTCCGTTCCACAAACTTGCCCGAAGGTTATGATGAAGTGAAAATAATTGTAGGTTTGGGTAATCCTGGAGCCCAATATAAATATACCAGACATAATATTGGTTTTATAGTGGTACAAAAATTTGCTGTACATATTGCTGACCGAGACCTGAGATGGCAAGAGAAATTTCAAGCTCAGATACTCTTTCACCAATTCCAGGAACAGGAAGTTGTTTTAGTTAAACCACTAACCTATATGAATCTCAGCGGAAAGGCAGTAAAAGATATTACTGCTTATTATAATATCGGTGCTGAACAATTGTTAGTTATATATGATGATTTCCATCTTCCTTTAGGAAGAATACGTATAAGAAAAAGGGGAAGCTCAGGTGGACATCATGGTATGGATTCTATAATTGACAGCTTGAAATCAGAAGATATTCCACGTTTAAGAATTGGTATAAGAAATGATCAGCTTCTAAAGTATTTAGATTATACTGATTTTGTATTAACTAACTTCTTACCGGAAGAGAAAGAGGTGGTAGAAAATATCACGAATCGGGCTGTTCAAGCAATAGAGGATATCCTGGTTAAGGGTTATGAATTTGCCATGAGAGAATACAATTGATAAAAAAATACTTAGAAAGAGATAAAAAGGTAAAAATGATAAAAAGGATTGCCGTCTTAACTAGTGGTGGAGATTCTCCAGGAATGAATGCTGCCCTCCGATCAGTTGTTCGCAATGGAATTTATCATAAAATAGAAGTGTGGGGCATTCTCTACGGATACCAGGGATTATTAGAGGGAAGTTTTCTTGACCTGAATTTAAAAAGTGTAGGCGGTATAATGCAGCACGGAGGAACTCTCTTGATGACTTCTCGTAGTGAAGAGTTTAAAACTGAATCTGGAGTAAGAAAGGCAGCCCATATTTTAAAAGAAAATAAGATTGATGCGCTAGTGGTAATTGGTGGCGATGGTTCTATGGCAGGTGCTTTAGATCTTTATCGGCAGGAGGGAGTATCAGTAATAGGTATTCCAGCCAGCATTGATAATGATCTTTATGGTACTGATATGTCTATCGGTGTTGATACTGCTTTAAATACTGTTATTTCAGCTATTGACAAAATTAAAGATACTGCTTCCTCTCATCGCAGGGCATTTATTATTGAGGTGATGGGTAGAAACTCAGGATATTTGGCCTTAATGAGTGGTATTGCTGGCGGTGTAGAAGCAGTAATTGTACCAGAATTTTCTGCCGATTTGTCGGAAATTAGCACTAAACTTAGAGAGGGTTATCAAAGAGGTAAAACTCACTGTATTGTCATAGTAGCTGAAGGAGCTGGCAATGTCTATGAAATTGGGAAATACTTAGAAGATAAGGTAGGCTTTGAAACAAGAGTAACTGTACTGGGCTATCTGCAAAGAGGTGGTTCTCCTTCAGCATTTGACCGTATACTGGGAAGTAGATTAGGAGCCGGAGCCGTGGAACAATTATTACTAAAAAATAATCATCATATGGTCGGTTTAGCAGGTAATGATATCATTGCTATGGAGCTGGAGGAGGTGTTATCTCATCATCACAAGCTGCGGGCATCTCTCTATCAGCTGGCCAGTATTTTAGCTCGGTAGTTAATTGATTAGCTAATATCTAATTTAAATTATATCAGAAAGTATCTCTGGGCTTTGATTAGATTCAAAGCCTTTTCTTTTGGGAAGGTAATAGTATGTCCTTGAGCAAGTTGTGGGACGAACATATAATCTATAATCAGTTTGTTAAGGATTTCCGAGCCAAACAAAAGAAATTACTAACGATTAAGGGATTACAGGGCAGTGCCCTCTCTTTTTTTCTTTCTTCCCTGGTCCTAAGAGGTGAATTGGAAGGGGTACTTCTATATTTAGGCAATAATACTGCGGAAGCCTTGCTTGTATATCAGGATTTACTAAGCTTTACTGGTGGGCAGGAAAATAAGAATATTTTTTTCTTTCCCCCTCATGAAATATTACCATATGAAGATTTACCCCATGATGAACAAATTGTAAAACAGCGCATAAGGGTAATTGCTACATTAGCACAAACCTTTCCCACTACTGATCTTGGCAATATAAAATCTTTTTTTCCAATGATTATTGTCACTACTTATCGAGCTATTCTTCCCAAGATTATATCCCGGGAAAAATTTGAGCGAAATTGTCTAAAATTACAACGAGAGGGTCAATTAAAAATAAAAAACTTTCTACAATATCTTATAGAACAAGGCTATCACTCCTCACATATGATTGAAAGGACTGGGCAATTCAGTCAACGTGGGGGGATAATTGATATATTTCCATCTACTTATGAAAACCCCATCCGTATAGAATGGGAAGGAGATACAATTGCCTCCCTTCGTTTTTTTGATTTAGAATCACAACGGTCTATTGAGAAGACTGAAGAGATTATACTTCTACCTCAGAGAGAATTGACTGTGCCACAAGGGGCAAGAGCTGAAGAAATATGTTCCTTTTTTCATTACTTACCTGATCAAACTGATATTTTCATTCATCAATTTTTTGATTTTAAAAATAATGTTTGGGAGTTTGAAAGAGAAAGTCAAAGATGTTTTCTAGCAAAAAAGGAAGATAATATAAATACCTTACCTCCAGAATATTATTATTTATCCTGGGAGGAGCTTAATCAATTGCTTTTTGAAAAGCAGCATTTGATAGATATTGATTCCTGGCTTGAGCAAAAAGATAGTATCTCTGGTCAGAACGATTTCCAAAATAATTCATATTATCCCATTGTTTCCAGACCTATGGAAAATTATTTTGGTAATTTGGAGCTCTTTTTTCAGGAAATTAAAAAAAGTCTGCAAGAAAGGAAAAGAATTCTGGTTTTGACCAGCAATCAAGGGCGTGCTTTAAGGTTAGCAGAAATATTTGAAGATCGGGGGTTTACCGATTATCAGATGATGGCTTTACCAGAAATAGAGTTATTTCCTGGAAAGATATGTTTAGGATATGGACTGGTCAATTTCGGATTTTCCATACCTGAGCTGAATCTCTCTCTACTTACCGAACAGGAGATTTTTGGTAAACAAAGGGATAAAGGTTATAAACCAAGAAGATTTCATGGTAAACCATTTTATCAATTGGATGAATTGCAAATAGGAGATTTTGTGGTTCATATTCATCATGGAATTGGACGTTATGCCGGGATTAAGACACGTCTTACGGAGGGATTTCGCAAAGAGTACCTTCTCATAAAATATGCTGCTGGTGATGAACTTTATGTCCCTGTAGAACAGTTCTCTCTGATTCATAAATATATTGGGACAGGCGGAGCTCCTCCTAATCTTAATCGTTTGGGAGATAATAGCTGGAAGACAACTAAAAGAAGGGTAAAAGAGTCTATTCAAAAAGTGGCCTGGGAGTTATATGAATTGTACCAAAAGAGGAAAAATATACCGGGATTCTCGTTTTCTCCAGATACTGTATGGCAACAGGAATTAGAAATGGCTTTTCCCTTTGAGGAGACACCGGACCAGGAGAAAGCAACCCAGGAAATAAAAAGAGATATGGAGTCTGCTCAACCGATGGAGCGTCTAATCTGTGGAGATGTCGGTTATGGAAAAACTGAAATAGCCATCAGAGCTGCTTTTAAAGCGGTAATGGATGGTAAACAGGTCGCAGTTCTGGCACCTACAACTATTTTAGCTCAGCAACATTGGGAAAATTTCACAGAAAGAATGAAGGCTTTCCCGGTTAGAATTGAAATGCTTTCCAGATTTAAATCAAAAAAGGAACAGCAAGAGATTATTGCAGAATTAAAAAAAGGTCAAATCGATGTTATTATTGGAACACACCGTCTGGTACAACCGGATGTGACCTTTAAAGACTTAGGCTTATTAGTGGTGGATGAAGAGCAACGCTTTGGTGTTATTCACAAAGAACGGATTAAAAAATTGAAGGAACAGATTGATTCCCTTACCTTAACTGCCACTCCTATTCCCAGAACTCTCTATATGTCATTAACTGGAATCAGGGAAATAAGTATTATAAATACACCGCCAGAATTGCGTTTACCCATTATTACTTTTTTCAGACCACAGGCAGATGAAGCAATTCGGGAGGCCATTAGACGTGAATTAGAGAGAGGGGGTCAGGTATACTATGTTCACAATCGGGTACAGGATATTGAATTTGTTGCTGAAAAAATAAATACATTAGTACCAGAGGCTAAAGTGACTATAGCTCATGGTCAAATGCCCGAAGAACAACTGGAAAAGATAATGATTGAATTCCTGAATCGAGAATATGATGTCTTGCTTTGTACCACAATTATTGAAATAGGTCTGGATATTCCCAATGTTAATACTATAATTATTGACGATGCCCAGCAGTTTGGGCTGTCCCAATTGTATCAATTAAGAGGAAGGGTTGGTCGTAGCAGTCGGCGTGCTTATGCATATTTGCTTTATCCTGCGCAACATTTGCTGAGTGACAATGCTCGAAGAAGATTAGAAGCTATAAAAGAATTTAGTGATTTAGGTTCTGGTTTCCGACTAGCCATGCGCGACTTAGAAATAAGGGGTGCGGGTAATTTGTTGGGAAAAGAACAACATGGTTTGGTCAGTGAAGTCGGTTTTCATTATTACTGTCAGTTACTGGAAGAGAACATTAAAGAGCTCTACCAGAGGGAAACAGTTGGGAGTATAACTCTGGAACCTGAACCAGAAATTGAAGTAAATATAGACAGTTATATTCCTGAATATTATATCTCCCGCTCAGAATTGAGGATAAGTTATTATCAAAGATTAAGTCAAATAAGAACATTTTCTGAATTAAATGATCTTAAAAGAGAATTACAGGATATCTATGGGTCCTATCCTCCGGAGGTAGAGAACCTATTTCTGGTAATTAAGCTCAAAATAAGACTGAGAAATCAAGAAGTTACTAAGATAAGGATAACCAATCATTATATTTCCATAAAGTATGAAAAAGGGTCTCCCTTAGAGAGCAGGATTAAAAATGTTGTACCAGGAATATCCAGAGGAGCTATAAGTTGCCAGCACAGGGAAAATTATCATGAATTAAGATTAATGTTATCGGAGAAAAACCATTCCCTTAATTCTACTGATCTTCTTGTGCAAACTCTCTCTTTTTTAGATCAGGTTCTACCTAATAACATTAGTTAAGTTACTGGTAGTACATTTATTCAGGATAATCTGTCTTTTTGCTTATGATAAAAAAATAAATTATCTCCTGATATAAGATTATAGTTATAATCATTTTTTTAATAAAAAATTTATATTTAATTTAAATGTTCTTAAAACTCTGCTATTATAATGTAGTTATAATGGTATATTTACTCTACTTATATCTATCATACTATGGTAGTAGAGGGAGCAGGGCAGGAAGGAGAAAATATTTTTAATGTATCAGAAAGAGAAAGAGTTATTTGCTGAATTAATTTCTATTGTTGCTCAATTAAGAGGTCCCCAGGGCTGTCTTTGGGATAAAAAGCAAACCTTAAACTCTATGTTAAACAATATAATTGAGGAAGCATATGAAATTAAAGAGGCAGTTGAGAGGGAAGATTATGCGAATTTATGTGAAGAATTGGGAGATTTACTTATGGATATCTTAATGGAGATACAAATTGCCCGGGAAGCAGATTTATTTGATTATCAACAGGTGTTAACTGGTGCCAAAGAAAAATTTATTCGACGCCATCCCCATGTTTTCGGTGGTGTAAAAGTGAATAATGCCGAGGAGGCACTCTCAGTCTGGAAAAAAATGAAAAAGATGGAACAAGAAAACAATAAAAAATAATATTAGTGCTATGGGATGAATTTATTCCCCTTTCTTTTTCTATATTCTATATCAATTCCCAGGAGGTTTAGTTATGAGAAGGTCAATATTCTTAATAAACGTGCAGTGGAAATGGTTTATAGTATCTCTTATATTATTAATTACTGTTCTATTTCTATTTATTACCAGAATAGCTTATTCTGCAGAGAGTTTGAATTTAAATTTAGAGAATTGCCTTAAACTGGCTCTGGAAAACAATCTGGGATATCGGATAGCCCAGAGTAAAGTGGAAGTAAAAGAAGAAGAGGTAAAACAAGCCAGAGGTGCAACTAAAGCCAATGTTAAATTTCAGGGTGGTTATGTCAGGATGAATGAAGCACCTGATATGGAAAGTATTGCCGAAGGGGATTTTAGTTATCTTTATACCTCTGGTTATGGAATTCCTCTTGTCTCAGTTAACATCTCCAAAGTACTATATAGTGGTGGTAAGCTGAAAACTTTTGTAGAACTGGCTGAAGCAGAACAATCCATTGCTGCTAATGAACTGGAAACAAATAAACAGGAACTTATTTACAAAGTAACGGAAGCTTATTATCGGGTATTACAGGCGGAGGGACTAAAAAGGGTAAGCGAACAGGCTTTAACTCAGATTAAGGCTCACCTGGAGACCTCCCGATCACTACTAGCCGAAGGAATGATTGCTCCTATTGATTTAAACCGGATTAATTCTCAGCTTTCCAATCTGGAACATAATCTGATTAGAGCTGAGAATGCTTATATGCTGGCAGTATATAATTTAAATTCCATTATGGGTATTTCTCTGGAGACTAAAATTCAATTACAGGATAGTCTTGCCTACCAGGCTTGGGATATTACCCTGGATGAAGCATTGCAAACTGCCTGGCAATATCGTCCGGAAATACACAATATTAACCAGCAGAAAATTATTATGGAGGGAATGGTGGATATAGCTAAAAGTAATAAAAAACCCCAGGTGGTTATGAATATGGAATCGGGATTAACTGGCTGGAAAGTAGCAGTGGTTGGAGAAGTCCCAATCTTTGATGGAGGAGTAAATAAATCCAAAATAAAGCAGGCGGAAATAAATCTATTACAGGTAGAACAGAGTGAAAAACAGGTTAAGCAATTCATAGAATTTGAAGTACGTTCTACCTATCTTAATATGAAAGAGGCAGAGAAATTGGTTAAGGTTACTGAACAGGGAATTAAAGATTCTATGGAAAGCTTTCGCATTGCTCAGGTAAAATATAATGAGGGTATTGCTACCAATATCGAAGTAATTGATGCGCAAAGCGCTTTAATTGAATCAGAAACCAATCATTTAAATGCTCTATATAGTTATAATACCAGTAGAGTAGCCTTAATAAAGGCTATGGGGGTATTGCATTATTGAAAATTTGTGTATTTAGATAAAGGTTTAGCCTATAAATATAACTATTAAATTGTTACTTACTTAGATAATTAGTTAAATTTGATTAATGGTAGGTTAAGAGAGGAATCTGTTATATGAAAATTACCAGACGCAGAATTTTTTATGTAATTATTATTATAGTAGTAGTGTTAACTATTGTTCAAACAGCAGGTCGTATCTATCAGAAGAGATCGGAAGTTATTTCCACTCCTCAGATTCAACCAGAAAGAATAGTACCCATACAGGTTACCCGTGTGGAGCGCGGTGATATAAAATCGTTTTTAACCGTATCAGGTTTGGTAGAACCAAAAGAAATAGTGCGGGTATTTGCTAAGAATATTGGTCAGGTAAAAGAAATTTTAGTACAGGAAGGTGACTGGGTAAAGAAAGATGCTATACTAATGCGTCTGGATGATGAACAAATTCGGCTTCAGGTGGCTCAAGCCAGGGCTAATCTGGATGCCGCACAGGCCTCTCTGGAAAGGATTAAAGCGGGAGCCAGGCCACAGGAAATTAGTCAGGTGGAGGCAACACTACGTCAAGCAAAGATAAATCTGAATAGTGCTGAGGAAAATTATCAGAGAATGCAAAAATTATTTTCTGAAGGAGCAGTTTCGGAACAACAACATGATCAGGCTAAAAATCAACTGGAAATAGCCAGAGCTCAATATCAGGCAGCTTATGAAAGTTATAAACTTATTACTGAAGGAGCCTCCTCAGAAGATATTAAAGCAGTGGAAGCCCAGGTTAGACAGGCCCAGGCGGCCCTGGAATTAGCTCAGACCCAACTTAATAACACTATTATCAAGGCTCCCATAAGTGGAAGCATTACCGCAATTTCGGTAAAAACAGGAGAATTGGTTTCCTCAGCCTTACCATTATTATCAATCTTAGACACTAGTGAATTATTTGTTAAGACAGGAATTTCGGAAAAAGATATTGCCATTGTTCAGGTGGGGCAGAAAGCAGAAATATATATTGACGCCTTTTCTAAGGAAAAATTTTCAGGAGAAGTGGTAAGTAAGGGTGTTATTGTTGATCCGACCACCAAAACAATGGAAATAAAAATTAAAATTGTAGAACCTCATATTGCTATACCACCTGGCGTATTTGCTCGAGCAAACATTCTCATTACCCATAATCCTGATACCCTAATCATACCTTCTACGGCTCTGACCCGCAGGACAGAAGGATTATTTGTTTTTGTGCTGGATAAGGAAAGAGATACAGTTATAAGAAGAGCTATCCTTACTGGTATCACACAGGAAAATCAGGTAGAAGTTATCCAGGGCTTAGAAGAAAATGAAATTATTGTCATATTGGGGAATATTGCTCTGGAAGAAGGTGACCGAGTACGGGTTACTAACCGGGAGGTTTTAGAATGAATATAGCCAAATTTTCTGTTCAACGTCCGGTCACTATCTTGATGTTATTTATTGCTTTGCTAGTTATTGGTATTGTTTCTTATCGAGGGCTGGGACTTGATTTACTACCTGATTTGTCTTTTCCAATATCTGCAGTAATGGTTTCCTATCCAGGAGTTGCTCCAGAAGAGATAGAAACATTAATTACCATTCCACTGGAAGAGGTGGTGAGTACTGTGCACCGTATTGATAAGATAAGTTCTATTTCTCAGGAAGGGAGTGCTCTTTTACTTTTATCCTTTCAGTGGGGTACCAATATGGATATTGCTACCCTGGAGATTAGAGAAAAAATTGACCAGGTTAAAAGAATACTACCTGAAGGAGCTAGTGAACCCAATGTTTTTAAATTTGATCCTTCTATGATGCCTATTATGGTATTGGGGATGAGTTCACAACAATATAAACTTTATGAACTGGAAAAATTTGCCCAAGATATAGTGAAACCCCGCCTGGAGAGGTTAGAAGGAATTGCCCGAGCCACAGTAAGTGGTGGATTAGAAAGAGAAATATTAGTTTCTGTGGATAGTGGAAGACTAAGAGCTAATCATCTTTCTTTAGATCATGTAGTAATGGCACTCAGAAGTGAAAATATTAACTTACCAGCAGGTACACTCCGGGAGGGAAATATTGATTTTTTAATCAGGACACTGGGACGCTTTAGAAGCATTGCCGATATTGAAAATGTAATGATTACCAATATGCTGGGGAATCGTATATCACTTAAAGAAATCGCCCGTGTATCCGATACCTTTAAAGAACAAAATACAGTGGCTTATATCAATGGTTTTCCGGGTATTTCCTTCAGTTTACAAAAGGAATCTGGTACAAACACAGTAATTGTTGCCAATAGGGTAAACAACGAGCTGGATGCGATTAATGATATACTTCCTGGTGATTCTCGCCTGATGGTAGTTTTTGATTCTTCAGATTTCATAAAAAAGACCATTGCTGAAGTAACCGATATGTTGCTCATTGGTGCAGCACTGGCCATGTTTATCCTTTATGCATTTTTGCGGAGTGTGAAAAGCACCTTAATTATCGGCTTGGCTATTCCTATTTCTGTTATTTCAACCTTTACCTTACTATATTTTGCCAATTTGACATTAAATATGATGACACTTGGTGGTTTAGCTCTGGGTATTGGTATGCTGGTGGATAATTCTATTGTTGTTCTGGAGAATGTATTTCGCCACCGTGAGTTAGGTGAAGAGGCAGCCCTGGCCGCCGAAATAGGTGCCAACGAGGTAGGGGAGGCAATTACTGCCTCTACCTTAACTACCATAGCTGTTTTCCTTCCGGTAGTCTATGTTTCTGGAATTGCGGGAGAATTATTTAAAACTATGGGTTTAACTATTACTTTTTCTTTATTGATGTCCCTATTTGTAGCCTTAACCTTAATACCCATGCTTTCCTCCAGACAGAGAAGTAGAATAAATATCTCTTATCAAAACCCAAATCCTTCTTCTGCTTCTGTCCAAAAAACAAAGAGAAGAGGATTTTTTGCTTTTATTATTCAGGAATATAGCTATCTTATTGGTTGGGCTTTAAGGCATCGGGGTATAGTGGTTATTATGGCTATAGTAGTCTTAGTGATTTCCTTTTTCCTCTTATCTTTAGTGGGGACCGAGTTTTTCCCGGCGATGGATCAGGGTAATTTCACGATAAATATATCTTTGCCGGTGGGGACCAATTTTGAAGTGACCAAAAGCATTGCCCAGGAAGTGGAAAAGGTAGTTATCAATATTCCGGAAATTAAGGATGTTTATACTACTGTGGGCAGTGGTGGTAATATAAGAATGGGAATATCCAGCGGTAATACCGCTACTATAATGGCTACTCTGGCGGAAAAGAGTAAACGGGAAAGAGATGTTAAGGAAATTATTGCAGAATTGCGGGATAAAATTGGAGAATACCCTGATACTCAGATCCGTTTTAGTGAACAAGACTTATCCTTTACTACAGGTTCACCACTTACCATTAATATTACCGGTGATTCTATCGAAGAATTAGATTTTATTGCTCGTACTATAATTTCCTTATTATCAGAAGTAGAAGGTGTTTTTGACTTACAGAGCAGTGTGGAAGAGGTACGTTCTGAATTACATATTTTTATTGATCGGGAGAAAGTAAACCTGTATGGCTTGAGTGCTGGTCAGGTAGCTACTTATGTCCAGGATGCCCTTCTGGGCAAGCTAGCCGGTTTTTATCAAGAAGGTGGAGACCGATATGATATAACCGTAAAATTAGAAAGAAGTGGCCATAATGAACTCCAAGCCTTAGAAAATATGGTTATTATCTCGAGTTATGGTTTACAAGTTCCTTTAAAAGAAATTGCTGAGATAAAGGTGGGGATAGGTCCTCAGGGAATTAACCGAGAGAATCAGCAAAGACAAGTAACAGTAACTGGAAATATAAGTGGAAGGTATTTAGGCTATGTGATAAAAGATGCTCAGGAAAAATTAAATTCATTGGTTTTACCAGATGGTTATCATTACACCTTTGCGGGGGAACAAGAAGAGATGGCAAAATCTTTCCGTGACCTTTTTTTTGCCTTAATCTTATCTGTATTTTTAGTTTATATGATTATTGCTGCCCAATTTGAGTCACTTCTCTTTCCCTTTGCCGTGATTTTTTCTGTGCCCTTTGCCTTTATTGGAGTCATTATTGCCTTAATGTTAGCAGGGACCAGTCTTAATGTACTTTCTTTTATAGGTATAATTATGTTGGCTGGTATTGTAGTAAATAATGCTATTGTATTGATTGATTATATCAATCAATTGCGAAGAAAAGGTATGGAACGGAATGAAGCCGTGATACAGGGAGGCAAAATTCGCCTAAGACCGATATTGATGACTACTCTTACTACTGTACTGGCCATGGTGCCTATGGCCCTTGGTGTCGGGGAAGGAGCAGAAATGAGAGCTCCTCTGGCGGTTACCATAATAGGCGGATTAACCTCTTCTACCTTCCTTACCCTGATCTTTATTCCAATTTTTTATACCTACCTCGATGATCTAGCCCACAAACTATCCAGGGGAGGGTGGTCTTGATAGGATAAAATATATATATATAACAAATATTTATAATTATTTTTAGTGGATTGTTAAGAATTAATTTTTTTTGAAATAATTTTTCTAGAATTATTTAGATATTAGAAGATATGTTATATAATAGAAAAAGTAAAAACTTATTTCATTAATTGTAAAGATATCTTTGCGCAAAGAGAGTCGGTTAGTAAAACCTTTGCAACTACCCCGTGAGGAAGAACTTCTACCTATTTCTAAATAAGAAATGAGAGGAATAAATTTCCAGGAGGAAAAACAAGTTGATAAATAAAACAATAAAAAAATATTTTTTATTTTTGGTCCCATCTTTATTATTACTTTTTCTGTTTTCTAATATATCTTTGGCGCAGAATAATGGTAGAATTACCGCTATAGTGGTACGTGGTAACGAACATGTTGATACAAAATTCATTGTATCTTTAATTTCTTCCAATATTGGTGATTTATTTTCTAAAGATAAAGTTCAGGCTGATATGAAAGCCATATTTGAACTGGGTTATTTTCAAGATGTTCAGGTTAAATTAGAACCATTTCGGGATGGTTATCGAGTAGTCTTTCAGGTGAAAGAAAATGCACTCATAGAAGATATTATTATTGAAGGAAGTACTATTTTAAAAGAACAGGATTTTAAAGAGGTAATGGTCTTAAGAAAAGGGCAGATATTTTCACAAAAAATATTACAGAATGACCTGGAAAGAATAGCTCAGTTATATAAAGATAAAGGTTTAATTTTAGCTCAGGTAGAAGAGATTAGTTTTGATCAGAATACTGGGGTTCTGTCCATCAAGCTTGCTGAAGGGGTAATAGAAGAAATAAAGATTAGTGGCAATGAAAAAACTGTTGATAGGGTAATCAGACGGGAATTAGATATTGTACCAGGAGAATTATTTGATTTCAACAAAGTAAGAAAATCACTGCAGAATGTTTATAATCTGGGATTTTTCGAAGATGTCTCCATGAAATTAGAACCAGGCCTTAAGGAAAATATGATTATAGTGGTAATTGAAGTAAAAGAAAAGAGTACTGGTTTATTGGGAGGCGGAGGTGGTTATAGTACAGGTGAAGGATTATTTGCCTATGCCAGTATTAAAGAAACTAATCTTTTTGGAAGGGGGCAGAGCGTTGAAGCAAAACTGGAAGTGGGAGCTAGAACTACCTATAGTTTTTCCTTCTATGAACCATGGCTGGGAAATACTCCTACCTTTTTTGGTTTAGATGTTTATGATACCTTTCTGGAAGTAAACAAAAAAATTGATGGTATTGATTCAAAATATGAAATGCAAAGATTAGGTGGCAAGCTTACTTTGGGAAGAGAGTTTAAGGAACATTTTAAAGTTGGGTTGGAATTAAAGACTGAGGAGGCTAGTTATAATTTAATATCTGGTCAACTACCAGATAATATTCAGGAAGGTTTAACCAATAGCTTTAGACCGATACTAATTTACGATACGCGTGATGACCGTTTTAATCCCAAAGAAGGATGGTTTGGTACTGCTTCTATTCAAAATGCTGGTGGCATACTGGGAGGAGATTATGAATATCGAAAATATGATCTGGATTTGCGTACCTATCTTTCTACTGATATATTTAAGGAAGATCGAGCTGAGGAAACAACTATTACCAGCACCATTAATCAGGGTGTTTTAGCTATGAGAATGGTCGTGGGAGTAGGAGATTGCTCTTTACCTTCTTTTGCCAAATATGAAATAGGAGGCTTGGGTACTATAAGGGGTTATGATTACAAAGAGTTTTCCGGAGACACCTCTCTTATTTTTAATATTGAATATCGTTTCCCCTTAGCTGATAATTTACAGGCAGTCATTTTTGCTGACTGGGGAAATGCCTGGGATTTTGGTAAACCGATTGCTATTAGTGATTTGAAGTTTGGTAAAGGAGTGGGGATACGCTTTGATACCTTCCTGGGACCAATCAGTATAGATTATGGTTTTGGAGAAGATGAGGAGGGTAAGGCTTATTTCAGTATTGGTCATACTTTCTAATTATGAAAAAAATATTGGAAACGTGGAAAAAAATGATCAATATAATTATCAGGAATCAATGTTTTGTGAATATTTAAGTATTATTTATACTAATTCTAAGTGTAGCGTGTAGTACTTTGATAGAAAATATATATTTAAAAAAATTCAGAATATTAGGTAGGTAACAAAAAAATTAAGGAGGAAGATTATTTATGAATTTTTTCTTGAAGAAGCAAACGGTAAGCAGCTATAGAATAGTATTTTTATTTATGATAATAGGTTTTTTTATAACTTTTTTCTCCCTAGGTGTTCTAGCACAGAATATTGGCTATGTCAGTCTGGCTAAAGTAACTGCCAGTCATCCTAATACTGAAAAATTAAATCAGTTAAACCAGGAATTAAAAACAGAATTACAGACCAGACAAGCTAAACTCAATCAAGAGGGAAAAGGACTGGAAGAAACAGAACTTAAAAAATTAGAGGAAAAATTTAATGCCGAATGGGAGCCGATAAAGCAAAGAATACTAGCGCAAATGCAAGCTTTACAGGCAGAAAGAAATGCAGATATTTTGCAAGCTATAAAAGCTGTAGGCGACAAAGGAAAATATCTAGTTATTATCAATAGTGAGGTTCCTGTATTTACGGGAAGTGATCTTAATGAATATCCCGTTATTTTATATGGTGGTGAAAATTTAACCCAGGATGTAATTGCTGAGATTCAGAAAATTACCTCCAATAAGAAATAATTTATTATTTTTAATAGGTAATTAGAGATTATTTTTTTTTGCTTTCCATTTTCCATCATTGTTTAATATCCAGGAGAAAGATTTGGAAAAAATATGGACCGAACAGCTAGTCAAGATTTATCGTAAACGTAGAGTTGTTGATGAGGTTAATATAGAAATTAATAAAGGAGAGGTAGTTGGTTTACTGGGTTCTAATGGAGCTGGTAAAACAACTACCTTTTATATGATAGTGGGATTAATTCGTCCAGATAAGGGACAGGTTTTTTTTAGAGGGAAAGATATCACTCATACCCCCATGTTTCAACGGGCAAGAATGGGATTAGGTTATCTGGCCCAAGAACCATCAATATTTCGAAAATTAACAGTGGAAGAAAATATCTTGTTAATACTAGAAGCCCTAGGTATTGATCGTATAGAGAGGGAAAGAAGATGCCATAAAATGTTACAGGAGTTAGAAATTGCACACTTATCTAATTATAAAGGTTATATGCTTTCTGGTGGGGAGCGACGGAGAGTAGAAATAGCCCGTACTCTAGCCAGTTCACCATCTTTTATCCTGCTTGACGAACCTTTTACCGGTATAGACCCTATAGCGGTCTATGATATTCAAGAAATTATTGGATATCTGAAAGAGAAGGAGTTAGGCATTCTAGTTACCGATCATAATGTTAGGGAAACTATGAAGATTACTGACCGTACTTATATTATGCATGATGGGAAAATACTGGCTTCGGGTCGTCCTTCAGAAGTGGCTAATTCAGAAATAACCCGAAAATATTATCTTGGTGAGCGTTTCGCCCTGTAAAATTTGTATTTAGTATGGAGTATATCGAGAAAATCCAATACATTTGCAAAATGACTTCCAGATTAATTAAAAAATTAGATTAAAGTATTTATATTAATTTGTTATCATTGGTTTTTATTCTTTGTTTGATACTAAGTTAGCAAATAGTCGTAAGTATCTAGTCGTTAGTATATAGTATTCGTGGGGCGTAAATAAAGTCTACAGTTATAGCCGAAATAAGTTTAGTAAAATTATCAAATAGAAAATATAAACCATGAGCTATAAACTATAATGCTCTCAATTATTCCCGCATAAAACTATATACTATATACTAAATACCAACGACTATATACTAATAATAAAGGGGTTTCAGGGGAAACCTCCCCTGAATATATTATGTATAGCATCATCTTAATATTAACTTTAATCATAGTAAGTGGGGTTATTGCCTACATTGGCGATTTAACCGGTTTCCGAATCGGAAAAAAGAAAATAAGTATTTTCGGTTGGCGTCCCCACCGTACTGCTGTTTTCATTACTATCTTAACCGGAATAATTATTTCTATCCTTACCATATCTATTTTATCTATACTTTCTAACGATGTTCGCACAGCTTTGTTTGGTTTGGATGAACTTCGTCAAAGACAAAACGAACTTACCCAGGAGATAAGGGTCAGAAACGTAATGCTGGAAGAGGCTCGCAAAGAATTAGAAGCAAAAACTTTGGAAATGGAACAATTAGAGGAAGGTTTTGAAAGGTTAAACAGTCAGATTAAATTACAAACTGAGCAATTACAATCATTGTTTGAAGTACGACAAAGACTTACCGAAGAAAGAGATAGTCTACAACAGGAAATAATTGAATTACAGGAAACGGTAAAGGCTCTCTATTCCGGTATTAGCTGGTTAAGAAGAGGTGATATTATTATAGATCAGGGCGAAGAATTGGCCATGATCATTATCAAAGGTGAAACACCACAAGACCAGATTGAACAGGATTTACTCAATCTCTTAGGTCAAGCCACCAGAAAAGTATTAGAGTTAGGAGCGGAACCAGATGAAAATACCGGACAGGTACTCGTTATTTCTAAAAGGGAATTTGATGATGTCATCCAGAAAATTAGCCAGAGTCAGGAAGAACTAATTGTTCGCTTACTAGCATCTATGAATGTTATCCGAGGTGAGGTAGTTATTGCTCATTTTGCTATTTTAGAAAATAAACTGGTTTTTAGAGAAAATGAGGTTATTTTATGGGAAGAGATTCCGGTTATAAACGATCCTAAAGAAGCAGAGAATAGATTGTTTTCTATCTTACGTAAGGTTAATCTCAAAGCAGTACAGGAGGGGATTATACCAGAACCGCGCACCAGTTTGGTAGGTACCATTTCTGCTGTTAATCTATTTGAGATGGTCAGGGATATTGTACAAAGTGAAACTGCTATGGAGGTAAAAGTTATTGCTCTTAATGATACCTGGACTACCGGCCCATTTAAGGTAAGAATGGAAACCAAAAAAATTATTCATTAATAATTTTAATAATTTGGGTATAAAAGTAT
>Ga0067045_1029886_pt1 | contig 17801 bp, 15 predicted proteins | sample TerdegcTABiofilm_FD_59184 | JGI IMG/M metagenome (GOLD analysis project Ga0067045, IMG submission 59184) | Combined Assembly of (Gp0054472, Gp0054536) Wastewater bioreactor microbial communities from Singapore -Terephthalate degrading... | reverse complement strand
GCACCTCCAGTAGAACCGGCACAACCTCCGATAAACATCAAAATGATTAAGATACTTCTGCAGAGAGTAGGCCATTGATCGAAATCAGTGGTAACAAAACCGGTTGTTGTAACTATAGAAACTACTTGAAAGGAAGCATAGCGGAGGGCAGTTAAAATTGATTGGTAAATATAGATGTGTAATTGGGTGGTAACAATAAAGATAGAAATAAAAATTATCCCAATATAAAAAAGAAATTCTCTATCTTTAAATAAACTTTTCGGATCGCCATGTAATACTTTATAATGCAAAGTAAAATTTACTCCTGCTATTAGCATAAAAAATGTTATTATTATCTCGTAGATAGGATTGTTATAGTGACCTACACTTAGATTTTTTGGAGTGAATCCTCCAGTAGCCATTGTCCCGAACATATGAGTGATGGCATCATATAAGGACATACCGGTAAAATAAAGAAAAGCTACCTGAAGACCAGAAATAATAATATAGACCAGATATAATAATTTTGCTGTTTCCTTTATCCGTGGTTTTAATTTATCTGGTTCTGGTCCAGGTACCTCTGATTTAAACAATTGCATACCGCCTACGCCCAATGCTGGTAAGATAGCTACAACCAGTACAATGATGCCCATTCCTCCCATCCATTGAATTTGATTTCTCCAGAACAGAATGGAAAGAGGATTTTCTTCAATGGATTGAAGAACGGTGGCCCCGGTGGTAGTAAAGCCGGACATTGATTCAAAATAAGCATCAATAAAATTAGTCAATGTTCCACTAAAGAGAAAAGGAAATGCTCCAAAGCCTGCAGCTGTAAGCCAGCCCAGAGTAGCAATGGCAAAACCTTCTTTTCTACCAATTCCATTTTCTGTTTTGAAGTTATAGTAGAAGAATAATCCAGAAAGAGTAGTAATTATTATTGAAGATAAGAAGGCATAAATAGCTGTCTCTTCTTGGAAGTAAAAAGCATAAAAGAGAGGAAAGATCATGCTTAAACCCAATAAAAATATCAGTATACCTAGTGTATGAAATATAATACTATATTTCAATGAATTAAATACCCCGCATTATAGAAAAAGCTGTTCAATTTTCTTAATTTCTGTTGTTTTAGTAAAGACGATAACTTTATCTCCAGCTTTAATAAAATCATCTCCATGAGGAATAATAACTTCATCTTTTCTAATAATTGCCCCAATAATAGAATTTTTAGGCAAGTCAATTGATTTTAGGGGTTTATCATTAATTTTACTATTTGGTTGAGCAATTAATTCTGCTACTTCAATTTCGCCTTCTTTCATTAACGTTAAGCTAATAATCTCACCACGTTTCAGTAAACGTAATATGGCTGATGCCGTTGTTAGACGCGGATTAACAACCGCATCTATGCCAATTTTTTCCAGAATAGGCATATAATTGGTTCTGCTAATTTTGGCAATAACTTTTTTGGTTCCCAGATGTTTTGCTAAAAGTGAAACTAATAAATTCTCCTCATCATAACCGGTAACGGCAACAAAACCGTCAGTTTTTTCAATTCCTTCTTCCTTTAGCAGTTCTATATTTGTACCATCTCCATTTATAACCAATGTTTGGGGTAGTAATTCTGATATTGTTTCACATTTTTGCTTATTCATTTCAATTAGCTTCGTCTTTATACCAATTCTATTTAAGAGGGAAGCAGTTTGTACGCCAATATTACTGCCACCAAAGATAAGTACATTTTGCATTGCTCCATTTTTTTGGTTACAGAGTAATTCTAAATCTGAGTAATTTTCTTTATTAATTAATAAGTATATTTTATCTCCAATAAGAATTTCATCATCACCAGTAGGAATAATGAGATCATTTTCTCGAAATATAGCCGTTATTAGGGTATAAAGTCCAAAATTGATATCTCTAATTTTTTTATGGGCAAAATTACAATTTTCTTCGATTTTTAAACCAAATAGAGATATTCTACCACCAGCAATATCTTGAGCCTCGCAGACATTGGACGGGGTTTTTAGTAATCTTACTATTTCTTTGGCTGTTGCTCTTTCTGGGTTAATAACATAATCAATACCTAATTTTTCTTTAGATAGTGAGTTACTATACATATATTCAGTATTTCTAATACGGGCAATGGTTTTAGCCACATTAAATTGTTTGGCAGTCATGCAGGCAATCATATTGACTTCATCTATGCGGGTAACTGCAATAAGCATATCTGCTTCTTTTATGCCAGCTTGTTCCAGAATTCTTACATTAGCACCGTTACCCACAATAGTCAGAATATCTAGGTTGCTATCTAAATCTTGTTTAATATCTTCACGTTTATCAATAATAGTTACATCATGATTTTCTGTTGATAAGGTTTGAGCAATTTGTATGCCAACCTTACCTGCACCAACAATTATAACTTTCAAATGTATTTCCTCCCGAAAAGCCCCTTTCTGCTTTAGATATATTTTTGAGGTAAAAAAAGAGAATAAATTTATGTTAAGGGTTTTACTTCTTTATTTAAATATGTTAAATAAGTACATTTTTTGATAATAAATTTTTTTTTAAATATATTGATATTATCAAATATATATTGTAACAGAAATTGAAATATTTGCCAAAGAATAATGTTAAAATATGGTAAATCAATTACTCCTATCAACTTGGGAATTGTATACCCTTTTTTAGTTTTTGTCAACTATGCTAAAGATTTACATAATATATAAAAATTTTAGAACATTTTTCCAATCGATAGAGGGGATAAATTAACTTATCTATTTTTAATTTACAATTTCAATATAAATATTGTTAATTATAAGAAAAATGCTATTATATTAATAGACAAAAAACGGGTAACAGTTTTGAAAACCAGAAGTGAAAAAAAATAAGAAGAAAATTAATTTACTTTTAATTAATCCCTGGATATATGATTTTACTGCTTATGATTTTTGGTCTAAACCATTAGGATTACTTTATTTAGCTGGGATATTAAGGGAAAAAGGATATAATATAAGCTATATTGATTGTATGGATCGTTTTGATCCAAGTTTGCTTAAGAAATCTAATTATACCTCTAAAAAAAGTAATGATGATGGAAGAGGTCCTTTTTATAAAGAAAAAATTGAAAAGCCAGCACCTTTAAAATATGTTCCCAGGAATTATTCTCGTTATGGTATAACAGAGGAAATCTTTCAGAAGAAACTCCAATACCATCCTAAGCCAGATGTTGTTTTAGTAACCTCTATTATGACTTATTGGTATCCAGGAGTATTCAGGGTAATTGAATTAATAAGAAAGTTATATCCTGATTGTCCAGTAATTTTAGGAGGTATCTATGCTACTCTCTGCTTTGAACATGCCCAGATATTTTCCCAGGCAGATTATGTACTTCAAAATACTCAATTAAGATTATTAGAACCATTATTACAAAATATTGCAGGTAAATACCTCCATCATGATAGTATGAATAGCTCTTATTTTCAACATCTAAATTTTTATCCTTATCCCGCATGGGATTTATATCCAGTATTAAATTATGTTTGTTTGATTACTTCAAGAGGTTGTCCCTTCAGATGTAATTATTGTGCCTCTTATATGATTAATTCTAAGCTAGAGTTTCGTAATCCCTATCAAGTTGTGGAAGAAATAATTTATTGGAAAGATCTAAAAGGAATTAATAATTTTGTCTTTTATGATGATGCCTTATTGGTTAACTCTGAAAAACAATTAATACCTTTATTGAAAGAAATTAAAAAAAGAAACCTAAATATTAATTTTTATACTCCTAATGCCATACATACCAGTTTAGTTACTCCACTAATAGCAAAACTGATGTTTGAATGTGGTTTTAAAAAGATTTGGTTAGGATTGGAAACAAGCGATCCAGAGTTACAAAGGAAGACCGGGAATAAAGTACATAATAAATCATTTATTAAGACAGTTAAAATATTACTTCAAGAGGGTTTTTCTTCACAACAGATAAGAGCTTATCTGTTAATTGGTTTACCTGGACAGAATTTGCCAAAAATTATTGATTCTATTAATTTTGTTATTGATAATGGTATTAAGCCATACCTGGCTAAGTATTCTCCTATTCCTGGAACAAAATTATGGAAACGAATTATAAAAGAATATGGATGGCAAGAACCGGTCGACCCTCTATGGCATAATGACGCCTTAATGCCTTACTGTTCTCCTTATATAAATAATAGGCAATATCAAAAGATAAAGATGTTGATACAAAATTATCGGTTATAATTGGTAAAATACTGAACACACAACTGATTGTTATTTATTAACTAAGTTGTTATAATATTAATAGAAAAATATTGGTTAGAAAATAAAACTGGGGAGTATCTCTACTGTGAATTTAGAAGGGGGGTATTAATTTCAAAAATTTTAGCCCTGAGATATATTTATACAAAAATGAAAGTAATAAATATTTGCAAGATTAAGAAGAATAGCTGTTGATATATAGATATGGAGGTTGGAAATGGAATTGTTAAAGGTTTCTTCAAAATCAAGCCCAAAGGCAGTTGCCGGTGCATTAGCAGGAGTAATAAGAGAAAAAGGCAAAGTAGAATTACAGGCGATAGGTGCTGGTGCTGTTAATCAAGCAATAAAAGCTATTGCCATTGCCAGAGGATATACAGCAACAAGTGGAGTTGATTTAGTTTGCATTCCTGCTTTTGTTGATGTTGAAATAAATGGTGATGAGAGGACAGCAATTAAATTTTTGGTTACTCCCAGTGGATAATATATTTCTTACGCTAAAATTAAGTAAGGGAAGTTATTTTACCTATATTTAAGGAGTATTTATTATGCAAGACCAGGAAGCAGATAATAAGAAGCTAGAAAAAGAGAGGGTAGAGGAAGGGAAAGGTAAACCATTAGCAAAAAAGAAAAAAGATCTAGTACCAAAAGAAAACATAGGAAAGAAAGAAAATATTCTAAAAAATAATTTTGGGGAAATAAATATTTCTCCAGAAGTGTTGGCTACTATTATTAGTAGAATAGTTAGCAATATCTCTGGGGTGGCTGGTTTAGTTACTCATTCTAAGAGTGGATTTGGAACACTACTTGGGGTAAAAGAAATAGAAGAGGGAATTAAAGTTGATTTGATGGAAGGCAAATCTATATCAACTTGTATTTCTGTTATTGTTGACTATGGTTCTGTTGTTATAGATTTGGCTAAAAAAATTCAAGCAGTAGTGAAAAGTGAAGTTGAAAATAAAACAGGACTTTTTGTAAAATCGGTAGATGTAAATGTTATGGGTGTAGAGATGTCAGGAAAGCACGGTAGGATAAAGCAAGATAATAAAGTTGAGAAATAAAAGAAGGTCTGTTATATTGAAAAAATAACGGACCTTCTTTTTTATGATGTTTTAGTTTATTAATTAACCTTCTCTTTTAATTCCTTGCCCGGCTTAAAAAAGGGAACATTTGCTTTTGGCAAAGATATGTTTTGACCCGTTCTAGGATTGCGAGCTGTTCGTGCTGCTCTTTCTCTAACACCAAAAGTCCCAAAACCAACTAACCGCACAGATTCTTTTCTGGCCAAAGCTTCGGCAATATTATCAAAGATGCATTCTACAGCAGCTTTGGCATGAGCCTTGGTTACCCCTCTATCACATGCCACCTTATCAATAAGTTCACTTTTATTCAAAATATTCCACCTCCTTTCTGGTAGTCACTGAATAAAAATTATAATTTATTGGTCAGAAAAGTTTTGTATAATATAAAGTAATGTCACAATCAGAATATTAAAAATAAAGGCTTTTGTCAATTATTTTTATTTTTTGTCATATTATAGTTGGATTTGACTAAAAAAGTGAAATTAGAATTTTATTCTCAAAATAAAAGTAAAAAAAGTATTATATATTATTCTGTTTTCTTTGTTATGTTAATTTTCGAGAAAATAATACCATTGATAGTGTCCTATTTGTTAACCTTTTTAGAATGAATGTAATACCATTAATATGTGGTGAAGGTATAGACTAATAAATAAAATAACAAGTGGTAAGAAAGTCAATAAATAGATAGAATTTTGGTACACTTTAACCATACATTAATTTCAACAATTTATTTTACAATAACTTACTACATAAGAAATTGAATTTATTAAAGATGACTAATTTGAGATAATTTTTATAATTCTATAAGATAATCCTCATTGAATTTATTTAAAAGATAAGGCCTAGAGATTTCTCGAGTACTATTATGGTAACTCAATAAGCTTTGAAAGTATATACAGACAGGAACAAATTCAGGGTACCCAGATTCGGAAACAGGAAGAATACATCTTTGACCTATCTTCTTGACACTGCTGAGAGAATCAATGATGTAGATCGCCTGAAAGAAAAAGGTTTACCTGTCGATATCATGAGTACTATTTAGGGCAATAGCGATAAGATCCTGGCCAATGGCATCAGAAACGAGGAATGAGGTGGAGCTCTTCCGGAGTACTGAACCTGAACGAGGTCAGACAATTAATCATTAATGATGACTGGGATGACTTCTGGCCTGCCGAAGAAGAGCTTGTTCCCAAACAGATAGAGCATAAAGAAGAGCATATCCTACCCCCAGAGAATAAATATGATAGACAGTATTCTCTTCCGGTATTGGTAGGTCTTCACCCAGGATAGGAACTGGGTAAAACAACTAAGGGAGTTAATTAGTATTTGTTAATGGAAAGTTGAAAAAGAAGAATAGAGGAACATATCTTTAGAATGTATTGCTATTATTAGTCTCATTTTACTGTTAGAGCTTACTTATTAAAACTTACATTGTAATTTAATTTCCATAATTTTTGAGGTAAGGAAAAGTACCCACAAGTTGTTGATACGAACTGTAACAATATGTAAATAGGATTATTGTAAAATATGTGTTATAATTGTAAAAAAAGTTGTTTATTAAAATGGAGGAGAATATGAATTTAGGTAAATTAGAAAAGCAAAAAAAAGAGACTACAAGGAATACTCTTTTTTCAAATAATATTATTTTAATCATAGTAACGATAATTTTGATGTCTGTAATAATAACAGTTAATGCCCAAGAAGAAATGAAAAAAAGCATTCAGATTATTAATCCCAGACCAGATTTTGCCCTGTCTTTAAGATTGGATAAAGGAGTTGGCGCTACCTATGTTCCTGGTGAGAAGATTAGAATATATTTTAGATCAACCAGAAATGCTTATGTTGCTATCTTTGGTTATGATAGTTATGGTAACATTAAACTATTATTTCCTAATCAATATCAAAAAAATCATTTTGTTGAGGCTAATAAACAATATTCCATAGATGGAATAATAGATCCTGCTTCCAAACCAGGATTTGAATATGTGCAGGGATTTGCTACTACAGAACCAGTAATTATTTCACGAGAGTTAGAAAGGATTATTGAAAGAGAATTATTCCCTAAACTTGGAGAAGGAATAGATCGGTTTACCCAGAGAATAAGAGGTATTTTAGCAGGTTTACCTACACAAAGATGGGTTAGTAGTGATATTTTGCACTATCAGGTTGTAGAGAGGAGAGAAGAAACAGGAAGGTTAAATTTCACTTCTTCACCTGGGGGTGCTGAAGTGTATTTAAATGATCGCTATGCCGGTAAGACACCATTAGTAATGGATCATATTCGTGCTGGTGAATATCTGGCTCGGGTAGAATTACCTGGTTATCAGATTTGGACCAGAACTATTCAGATTAATCCTAATCAAACCAATTCTGTTCATGCTAATCTGATTAGTATTCAACGTTATGGTTCAATTGCCATCCGTTGTAATGAAGATGGTGCTCGAATCTATTTAGATGGTCAGTATAAAGGATTAACGGAAAAAAATAGAAATGTGTTATTGGAGCAAGTTTTGGAGGGTTTCCATGAGATTAGAGTTACTTTAAGTGGTTATAAAGACTGGTGGCAAAGAGTAGAAGTAAAACCTAATCAACGAATTCAACTAACAGTCAATTTGGAAAGAATAGCAAGAACCGGTAGTCTTGAAATAACCTGCAATGTTGATAATGCTATGATATATTTAGATGGACGGTATCAAAGAAGAACCTCTCTAGACAGAGCTGTAACTATTAGCAATATTCAAGAAGGTAATTATGAATTAAAAGTTAGTAAAGATGGTTATTATGATTATATTACTACAATCAGGATATATCCCGATCAGACCTATCGCCTTTATGTAGTAATGAAAGCGGAACAGAGAGAAGGGTCTATTTCTATTTATTGTAATGAGAGTAATGCCAAGATTTTTGTTAATGGCATCTATATGGCCACTACAACTGCTAATAAGGCAACAATTATTGAGGCATTCAAAGAAGGAATTTATGAGATTACCCTGATTAAGGATGGATACCGTACCTGGCTGGATGAAATATGGGTTTATCCTGGACAGACTACTACGGTTTATGCTAATTTAGTTAAAATTGGAAGCTAATATGAGGAAAAAAAGTAGTTGGGAGATGTCAGGGGATAAAAACAGGAAAATTTTTCAATGATTTATGTTGAAATTAAGGAGAAAGAAAAATGAGTGGAGAGGTTAAAAAGATAGAGCAACAATTAGGTTATTTAGGTAAAGAGATACCTTCTGTAATGAATTATTTTATTAAATTAGATCAAGAATGTGTTAGAAATGGGGTACTAAGTCACAAGGTAAAAGAATTAATCGCTTTAGCCATAGGTATTGTTTTAAGATGCAAACCTTGTATTCTATTTCATACTGCTGAAGCAATAAAGGCAGGAGCAAATAGAGCCGAAATTTTAGAAGCAGCAAGTGTTTCAATTTTTATGGGTGGCGGGCCGGCAGTTGCTTATACTGCTACAGAATTGATACCGTTATTGGATGAATTGAAAGTAGAATAATAAATAATATTTTAAATTTCAATGAGGGAATTTGAGGAAGATTTTTAGTTATAGAAAAAGCAGGTTAGAAGTTTCTAATCTGCTTTTTCTATAAGCTCTATTAAAAAGTATCATTTTATCTTTTTTCTCTGTCTGGATTATACACTATAGGGTGTAAACGAAAATGAAGAAAATTTGGTCTCTTATTTTTTTCTTATTAATAGTAGTTAGTGGTGGTATATTCTTATGGAAAATGATAATCTCACCAGGGTATTCTTTAAAGCAACTGGATAGAGCGCTCAAGGAACATAATGTAATTGCTTTTAATAAATATGTTGATTTGGATGCAACAGTAGATAGTATTATTGTTCAGACTTGGCAGTATTACCGTTTGGGAGGGGAAACGGGGAAGCTCTGGGATGAAATACGTAATAAGATAGGTAATATTATTCTTTCCGCTATTAAACCTAATATGAAAGAAATTATTAAGCAAAAAGTACTTGATTATATCTCTACCGGACAAGGACTTCAAAGTAACTCAGAGAGCCAGGATGGGATTTCTTCCCTGGTTATTGAACTTATTAAAGGTAAAATTAATCCCGAACAGTGGGACTATCAGTCAATCAACTATATTGAAATAGAAGATAAAATTGCTCAGGTAGGTATAACTTATTTTGATAAAGCCAAGGAGACTAATTTTTTATTGGAAATTAAAATGAGAAATATGGAAGGGTACTGGCAAATAATAGAAATTTCTAATGTTGCACAAATCTTGAATATGTACCAGAATGTTATTAATTAGAGAATAAAGTATTTTTAAAAAATAAAAATAAATGTTCCTGTTAAAGGTAAAAATAATATCCTAAAAAAATTAGATTATAAGATAAATATTTTTCTTAAATTTATGTTCGTGCAATAGGAGGTAGAAATAATGAATTACCATGAGATAAAGAATATTATTGGGGCAGATGCAGATTATTTTTTAGAGCATCAATGCCAGACCATTCCTAAAGAGCACCTTCATTTACCAGGACCGGATTTTGTGGAACGTATCTTCAATATTTCCAACCGTTCTTTACAAGTAAGGCAAAATTTAAAACAATTATTTAATCATGGTAGGTTAAAAGGAACTGGCTATCTTTCAATCTTACCCGTAGATCAGGGGATTGAACATTCTGCTGGTGCCTCTTTTGCTCTTAATCCAATTTATTTTGACCCGGAAAATATAGTGAAATTGGCTATCGAAGGTGGTTGTAATGCTGTTGCCTCAACATTAGGGATTTTAGGGATGGTTTCTCAAAAATATGCTGATAAGATACCTTTTATTGTTAAGATTAATCATAATGAATTACTTAGTTATCCTAATAGTTATGATCAAAGAATGTTTGCTCTAGTAGAACAAGCTTATGACATGGGGGCTCTGGGTGTAGGTGCCACCATTTATTTTGGCTCAGAAGAATCAAGACGTCAGATAGAGGAGGTATCCCTTGCTTTTAGAGAAGCTCATCAGTTGGGGATGTTTACTGTATTATGGTGTTACCTTAGAAATAGTGCCTTTATCAAGGATGGTATTGACTACCATACTTCAGCCGATTTAACTGGTCAGGCTAACTATTTGGGGGTTACTATCGAAGCAGACCTGATTAAACAAAAACAAGCAACTAACAATGGTGGTTTTCTGGCTTTGAAATTTGGGAAAACTAGTCCGTTGGTCTATGAAAAATTAACTTCCCATCATCCTATCGATCTTACTCGTTATCAAGTGGTGAATTGTTTTATGGGTAGAATTGGTTTAATCAATTCAGGGGGGCCATCAGGGGATAATGATCTGCAACAGGCCATAAAAACGGCAGTGATTAATAAAAGAGCAGGGGGGATGGGAATTATTTCGGGAAGAAAAACTTTTCAAAAACCAATGGCTGAGGGCATAGAGATTTTTCATGCTATACAAGATGTTTATCTATGTCCAGAAATAGGAGTAGCCTAATTTATTTAACCGCAAAAGACCACCTTCTTAAAAGTTGAAAAAAGTTTACCGCTTTGCGGTTATGATATTTGTTATGATTTTTTTGTTAATTCTTTCAATAGTGCCCGAACTTCAGTGGTGGAATGAACATTGTATTTAGATTGAGAAATACCTGGGCCTACTTTAATGGAATAAGCTGATGCAGGCAAATGAGCAAATGTATCTTCATCAGACCAATCATCACCAATTGCCATAATAAAATCCCAATTTTTCTCAGATATCCATTGATAAGCACTAATTCCTTTATTAATTCCTGCTGCTTTTATTTCAATAACCTTTTCTCCATGGTTCACCTCTAAATTGAGATTGGATGTTAAGTGGGTAAGGGAGTCCATTAATTCCATTGCTCGTGTACGGCCAAAATTAGGTTCAGTATTAATATAATGCCAGACTAGCGAATATTCTTTTTCTTGAATAAAAGAACCTGGGGTTCGATTGGTGTACAATTCTAAAATAGGTCGAATCTGATTCTTCCAATCTTTCTTTAATGGTTCAATAGTTTTCCAATGACTAGAACCCTTCTTTAACCAGGCTCCATGTTCAGCAATTAAATCTACCTGGACACTTCTAAACCAATTTTCTAAAACATCTTTTTCTCTTCCACTCACTATTACCACCTTGTTTTGAGGATTAGCGCTGAGTAACTGAATGGTATCGATTACTTCTTGAGATGGTCTTGATTGGCTAAATTTCCAATGATAGGGGACTAATGTTCCATCATAATCTATTAGGAATAAACGTTGAGAACTTTGTTGATAATGCTTTATTATTTTTAGTCTGTTTTGAGGTGATAGATATTTTGCCGCCAAATTTTGTTGTTGACTCTTAATTTGAATTAAATTCTCTTTAAAATCATCTGCCCATTTTTTAACATCATAACTTTTAAGACGTCTTTGTAATGATATTATTCTTTTCTGTTGTTCTTTTTCTTCCATATTTAAGGCATACTTTAAAGCCCAGGAAATCTGGGTTCGATTATTGGGGTTAACAATAAGAGCCTCTCCCATTTCATTACTAACTCCAGCCATTTCACTTAAGATAAGCACTCCTAAGGAATCTTTTTTAGTGGCAATATATTCTTTAGCGATTAAATTCATTCCATCCTTAAGTGGGGTTATCAAAGCAATATCACTAATATAATAAAGAGCAGTAAGCTCATAAAAGTTTAGAGAACGGAATAAATACCAGATAGGCGACCAACCCAATTTTCCAAATTTCCCGTTAATGTAACCGATCATCTCGTCAACCTGTTGTTTTAATTGCTGGTATTGGGTAACGGAAGTGCGGGAAGGAACTGCTATTAAAATCATGATTACTTTTTCCCAATATTCTGGATTATCTTCTAGAAAAGTGGAAAAAGCCTTTAATCTTTCCAAAATACCTTTGGTATAATCCAGACGGTCAACTGAAATTATGATTTTATATTTTTTTATTTTATTCTTTATCTTTTTTATTTCTTGTTTTGTTTTTTTCTGTTCAGAAGAATTGTAGAAACGTTCAAAATCAATTCCCATGGGAAAAGAATCTACTTTTACTATGCGATTTTGATAATTAATTAATCCTAAACTATTCTCGTATCCACGTAAACGAAGTATGGAATCAAGGAAGTTTCGCACATAATCGTAGGTGTGAAAACCAATCAAGTCAGCCCCCATTAACCCCTCCAGAATCTCTCTGCGCCAGGGTAGTAAACGAAAAATTTCTGTTGGAGGAAAAGGAATATGTAAGAAGAAGCCTATTGTTAAATCAGTCATTCTTTTTCTAAGTAAATGTGGTAGAAGCATGAGATGGTAATCATGAATCCAGATAATATCATTTGGTTTTACAATATCGAGAATGGTCTGACAAAAGATTTGGTTTACTCTTCGGTAGGATTCCCATAAGTGATTTTCATATACGGTAAATTGGGTAAAACAATGAAATAGAGACCAGATAGTAGTATTACAGAAGCCATTGTAATATTCTTCAATATGGTTTTGTGATAGAAAGACTGGATAAAATCTCATTTTATCCAGATTTCTTAGTAAATCATTCTTCTCTTCATTGTTGAGTTGATCTCTGGCTATTCCCGGCCAACCGGCCCATAAACATTCATATTCTTTTTGGAGAGATGAAATCCCAGTTGCCAGACCACCAACACTTTGCTGATAATTTAGTTTATCTTTCTTCTTGGATATAGTTATAGGAAGTCGATTTGACACAATAATAATTCTAGACATAAAGAATACCTAAAAAGATAATATTAATATTGGTTTAAAAGCTTTTACATAACAATATTAACACATTTTTTTATACAATAAAAGGGAAAATAAACCTTCTTAATATGGTTGCTAACCAGTGAAATTTTAAGCACTGATAATAATTTTATATATTGGCAAGTTGTGAGTATTTTGCCGATTAATGGTTTACTTGCAGAAAGGATAAATTTATTATATTATTATAGAAAAGGAAAAAAGTAAGAAAAAATTTGAAGTAACATTGTAGTACAATTCGCTCAAGAGGAAAGGGGGTAGATAAAATCAACTATTGTTTGTCATAAGTAATAAGTTTTAATAAATTTCTAAATAATTATAAGGAGGTTTATATCTTGAAAAAGTTCCATTATATTATTGTTTCAGTTTGTTTATTGTTTTTGTTTAGTGTAACTACTGCTACAAGCCAGAGTGTAACGGTAATGGGAGTATGGACTGGTGCTGAAGCTGAAGCCTTTGCCAAAATGGTAGCACCATTTGAAAAAGAAACTGGTATAAAGGTTGAATTTACCGGAACACGTGATTTGCCGGCTATCCTTACTACTAGAGTAGAAGCAGGTAATCCTCCCGATGTTTCAGCCATGCCCAATCCCGGCCAGATGAAGGAATTTGCCCGAGATGGTAAATTAATTGATCTATCGACTTTTATGGATATGGAAGCTTTACAATCTGAATACTCTAATGCCTGGATCGATTTAGGTTCCTACCAGGGAGAGCTTCATGCTATCTTTATCTCAGCAGATTTAAAAAGCTTGGTTTGGTATAATCCCAAAGCTTTTGCAGCTGCTGGTTATACCATACCAAATACCTGGGATGAGCTAATGGTTCTCTCTGATAAAATGGTTGCCGATGGAAATACCCCCTGGGCTATAGGCTTAGAATCAGGAGCGGCCAGTGGCTGGCCGGGTACCGACTGGATTGAGGATATAATGCTTCGTATTGCTCCGCCCGAGACTTATGATGCCTGGGTGAATCATGAAATTTCTTGGACTGATGATGTGGTGGTGGAGGCCTTTGAAATATTTGGAAACATTGCTCGTAGTGATAAGTATGTCTATGGTGGACCAAATGCAGTTTTGACTATTCCCTTTGGAGACTCTCCCGATGCCTTATTTACAGATCCTCCTAATGCCTATATGCATCGTCAAGCAACCTTTATTAAGAGTTTTATCTTGGATCATTTTCCTAACTTAGTTCCGGGTGAAGATTTTGATTTCTTCCCATTCCCGCCAATAAAGGAAGAATATGGCACACCGGCATTAGGTGCAGCAGATATGCTGGCTATGTTTAATGATACCCCAGAAGCTAGGGCTTTTATGAATTATATAGCCTCAGCACCAGCACAAGAAATCTGGGTTGGCGAATTGGGAAAGTTAGCACCGAACCAGAAGGTTAATCCTATGGTTTATCCAGATGATTTAACTCGCAAGGCAGCCCAATTTTTAGGTGAAGCATCTGTTTTCCGTTTTGATGGGTCTGATCTGATGCCCGCTGCAGTAGGTTCTGGCTCCTTCTGGACTGGTATTCTAGATTATGTTAGTGGAGAACCTTTAATGAATGTATTAATGCAGATTGAGGCAAGCGCCCTGGATGCTTATAAAAGGTAATTTTGAAGAAATTTACTCTGCTTTATAGTTTTCTCTAATAGTTAGCTGGTCTCTTAAATGAACCAGCTAACTATTAATTTATTATCTCTTAACAATCCATTATCATAAGTTAATTATTAAAGGAAAATGTATAAGTGGTTGGTAGTATAGTAAAAATAGTTTTAAAAGGAGATGAGCTGTTATGCGAACACGCTGGTTTACTCCCTGGTTTTATGTCATTCCTGCTTTAGCAACTCTATTGTTTTTTTTGATTTATCCTTCCCTGAATACTCTTCTTATCTCCTTTTTTGGTCCCCAATCTAAAGAGTTTGTGGGATTAGCAAATTATATATATTGTTTTACCAATGAAACTATGCGTTCAGCCTTTCGTAATAATTTATTGTGGGTAACTCTCTTTGTTCCCTTTACTGTTTTTTTAGCTTTAATTTTAGCCGTAATACTGGACAGGGTGCGTTATGAATCATTGGTAAAATCAATAATATTTATGCCTATGGCCATTTCATTTGTAGGAGCAGGGGTAATATGGAAATTTGTATATGCCTATAGACCGGTGGGAAGTGAACAGATTGGTATACTCAATGCCTTTTTATCATATATGGGAATGCAGCCGATACCCTGGTTAATTCAACGTCCCTGGCTCAATAATATCTGTTTAATAATAGTGGGAATATGGATCTGGACTGGTTTTTGTTTAGTAGTACTTTCGGCAAGTTATAAGGGGATTCCTAGAGAATTACTGGAAGCCGCCCGGGTAGATGGAGCTAATGAATATCGAATCTTCTGGAAGATTATTTTACCCTTGATGAAACCAACTGTAGCTGTGGTAGCAACTACTATGCTTATTAATGTATTAAAAGTTTTTGATATTGTTTATGTTATGACTAATGGTGGATTTTCTACTGAGGTTATTGCTAATAGAATGTATAAAGAGATGTTTTTGTTCCGAAACTTTGGTAGAGCAAGTGCTATAGCAATTTTATTGCTTCTGTTTATTATTCCCATGATAATTATTAATGTTCAACGTTTTAGAGAACAGGAGGCTGTTCGATGAAACCAAGATATAGTCAATTTTTATTAAGTACTCCTATGCATTTATTTATTGTGCTGGTAGCTATAATCTGGGTATTTCCCACAGTTGGCTTGTTGATTACCTCTTTTCGTCCTTCTTCTGCTGTTGCTTCCTCTGGCTGGTGGACTATTTTATCCCATCCCTTTAATTTTACTCAATTTACCCTGGAAAATTATCAGGAAGTAATTACTAAAATTGGGATAGGGAGAGCTTTTATTAATACTCTTACTATAACTATGCCTGCTTGTATTTTACCTATAATAATTGCTTCTTTTGCTGCCTATGCATTTGCCTGGATGGAATTTTGGGGTAGACGTTTTTTCTTTATGCTTTTTGTAGGTTTATTAGTAGTACCTTTACAAATGACCCTAATACCAATTTTAAGAATATTTAATAAACTTGGTTTATCAGGTTCTTTTTTAGGAATCTGGCTGGCTCATACTGGATATGGTCTTCCTTTAGTGATTTACTTAATGTATAACTATATATCGGGTCTACCAAGTGAAATATTTGAATCATCAACAATTGATGGTGCTACTCCCTTTCAAATTTTTAAAAGTATAGTCTTACCTTTATCAGTGCCGGCCATTGCCTCTATTGCTATCTTTCAATTTATTTGGGTTTGGAATGATCTATTAGTGGCATTGGTCTATTTAGGAGGAACGCCTGATGTTGCCCCATTAACAGTGAGAATAAGTGCTTTGGTTGGTTCATATGGACAGAATTGGGAATTATTAACCGCTGCCGCTTTTGTGTCCATGGCACTGCCATTAATTATATTTTTGAGTTTACAACGGTATTTCGTGAGAGGAATTTTAGCAGGTTCAGTAAAGGGTTAGTAAGGATAGATGAAAAGACCAGATAAAAACTTTTCAAAAGAATGTATATCAGCTATTGGTGTTGATTTGGGAGGGACCAAGATTAATATTGCTTTTGTAAACAAAGAGGGCAAAATTGAAGAACATATCAAAATTCCCACCTATGCTGAGCAGGGGAAAGACTTGGTTATTAGTAGAATAAAAAAGGGAATTTTACAATTGATTTTCCAAAGGGACAAAAAAATTGAAAATATTGCGGGTATTGGCATGGGTGTTCCTGGTCCTGTAAATTATAAAAGTGGAGTAATTCATTTTGCTCCAAATTTACCAGGGTGGAAAGAAGTACCCCTAGCAGAAATAATAAAACAAGAATTTCAGATGCCGATTATTATAGAAAATGATGCTAATGTTGCAGCCTGGGGAGAAAAAATATTTGGTGCAGCACAGGGTATAAATGATATGATTTGTCTTACCTTGGGAACCGGTATTGGGGGAGGATTAATTTTTAATGGGGAAATATATCATGGAAGAGACAATGTTGCTGGAGAAATTGGCCATATCATTGTTAAAAAAGATGGAATTCCCTGTAATTGTGGCAATTATGGCTGTTTAGAGGCTTATTCCTCAGCTTCTGGCATTAAACAAAGAATCTATCGTAGAATCACTGAGCAAAGTGCTAATGATATAGATTGTTCTTCTTTAGGAAATTTAGATAATCTTAGTTTGGTGAAAGTGTTTGAATTAGCTCGTCAGGGCAATGTTATAGTGAAGGATATTGTGGAAGAAGCCATAGAGTATTTAGGTATAGGTATTGCCTCACTGGTAAATATTTTAAATCCTGAAATGATTGTTCTGGTGGGTGGGATAACTAATGAAGGCGAAAAATTACTTAAACCGATTAGAGAAATCGTTTTTCGTAGGGCAATGATATCTCATACCAAAAATCTCAAAATCGTTTTTGGTCAATTAGGGGAATATGCTGGGGTAATAGGGGCGGCTGCCCTAGTGTGGAATTTTTATTGATGTATACAGACAATTTGTTATAATATTATACTATACATATAACTCTAAGAAACTAAAGGAAATATTTTTCTTACAGGAATATCTCACAACTATCAGGTAATTTTTTAAGGAGGTTAATATGGCCAGAGTAATCCTGAAGAATGTTACCAAAAAATTCAAAGATGTACTGGCAGTTGATAACATCAG
>Ga0067045_1003611_pt1 | contig 17804 bp, 18 predicted proteins | sample TerdegcTABiofilm_FD_59184 | JGI IMG/M metagenome (GOLD analysis project Ga0067045, IMG submission 59184) | Combined Assembly of (Gp0054472, Gp0054536) Wastewater bioreactor microbial communities from Singapore -Terephthalate degrading... | reverse complement strand
CAGTGAAATAGGAGAGAATAGAGATCGCACTGAACAACAATCAAACCCTGCAAGCCCTACCATAGGGAGTGAAAACATGAAAAATGAGGCTGTAGCCAGGGAGTCATGGGTTATGCAAAGGTCTTGATATCTATTTAATGATTGTTTTTGGACTTGCTGGGTATTTGATGAAGAAGTTTAATTTCGAGGCTGCACCCCTGGCAATGGCATACGTGCTAAGCCCGATTCTCGAATCGAGCTTCCGTCAATCATTAAGTTTGTCTGGAGGGAGTTTTGCTATATTTTTTTCAAGACCTATTTCCTTGGTCTGCATGGCGCTTGTTATTGCTCTCCTCCTCTTTCAGATCATCTCGTCTAACGTTTCTCGCAGGAGGATGAGAAAAGCCCAAGGCGCAGGAGAAGGATAGAGACCGACTCTACTAAGAGGTTCACAATTGTTGAGGATACTATGCGAAGAGGAGTAATTATTCTGAGTGCACTTCTTATCATAATTACCGGAGCTGCTAATCTCTTTGCATACACGTATACATATGATAACAGAACCGATTATGATATCAGACTAACAGTAGAACTCTATGATGATTCAGACAAATACATATTGGTCAAGGCTCTGGACTCACAGGTTCTCGTAACCCAGTTTCTTGTGAAAAGCTGGATTGTAGAAGTTTTTCTTAATAACAATTGGAATCGGGTACTGCATTTGACATGTGATATTCTTCCAGGAGATCATGTTTTTTCAATTTATGTTAGAGAGGTGAAAAATGAAAAGGGAGAGCTTATTCAGAGCTGGAATGTGATCACAGATGACATGATGAGGATGAACAGGAATCGATAAAAAAACAGTTTATCATGCCTCCAAATAAGGTAAAGCAAATACCATGCCTATCCACCAGAGATTTCACGAATGATAAGTCCATCAGCTCTGATATCTTTAAGTTCGTTTAGACCCCTTATCATTCAGAACTGTCGCAGATTTTTCTTGAAACAGACGCTTACAGGTGGTAATAAATCGCTAGGATCATGACGAAAATTTCTTGTACACTTTTTACCGGATTTGTTCTGATGCATGGCGGTGTATAAGCGGATGAAAAAGGTTATCATTGTTTCCGTCTGTATATTTCTTGCGCTTGCCGGGTGTGCACTCAGGAAGGAAATTATCATCTCCCGGGCTAAACTTCAAGAAGCAGTATCCAGAAAGTTCCCTTATGATAAGGATATTGGAATAGCGCGCTTTACTCTGCAGACCCCCGAGGTTTACTTTAAAGGGAAAAATGTCGGACTAAAGGCGGTCTATTTTGCACATCTCTTCGACAAAGAAGTAAAAGGAACGTTTGATATTAACGGGAATATCGTGTATAAGCCTGAAACAGGATCTTTCTATCTCCATGATTTTGCTATTGCCGATATCACAGCAAACCAAAAAGACGTCCTGGAAAAAATCAATGTACAGAAAGGTATTGATAAAATTATCAACACCTATCTTGATGGTTTCCTCATTTATCGTCTTAATCCACGCGATCATAAACAAAATCTGGCACGATCATACGTAAAGGAAATATTTGTTCGAAACGATGATCTCGTTATTGTGTTAGGATATTAGCTGCATTAAGATTCTAAATCAGCTCGCAAAGGAATGGGAGAAACATAAGACTGGCTTGAACATGGAACGGTACGACATTGTATTTGTCGGTCAGATGGGCATAGGGACGGTTATTCCTTTTGAAGGACCGCCATTTGTCGTATTCGGCAGCCCGGTTTTGTTTTCTGCCATGGCAGCCTCATGTCTCAAAAAAAGGATAGCTGTGGTAACGACAATTTCCGAGAGCGATACGCACCTTCTGGAACCTATGAAAATGGCAGGTATTGATCTCTACGTTCAGCCCGGAGAAACTGTCCAATATCGTGTTGTTTTTCCGACGGCGAATATTGATGAAAGAAAGGCGTATCGCGTAAAGGGCGAAACTCATATTACAACAATACCCCCTTTCGAGCCATGCCTGCTGCACCTGTGCTGTATAGATATTCGCGAGGTCCAACTTAATCTTTTGCGATCACTCAATGCACGCGGTTTCAGGTTGTCAGTCGATATGCAGGGCTTGATGTTACAACCTGACCATAAAACCGGTGTTATCCGTCTCGAAGATGTTCCAGAAAAACAGGAAATTCTGAGTATGGTTGATTTTGTAAAGCTTGATATAGTGGAGGCACAAACGCTGACAGGTACAAACATTCTGAATGACCAGGCAGGAATTTTAGAGGAGTGGGGAAGTTCGGAAACCGTGATAACATGTTCAGAAGGCGTGCTCGCGCGACACAGGGGAAAAACAACGTTTGAAAAATTTACCAATACGAGCGCTCACGGAAGGATGGGCCGTGGAGACACAGTTATAGGGTCATACATAGCTCGCAGACTCGATTATCCCATTGAAGACTCCCTTCGATTTGCAGCTGCGCTGGCATCGCTTAAGATGGAATCTGCCGGTCCGTTCAGCGGCTCCTTGAAGGACGTCATTGAGCGAATGAACAATCCCTTTCGGGCATGATGGTGCTCTGTATCGTCATATCTCGCTGTCCGGCATATTTTCTCCGGGTGAATATGTTAATTATAGTCTGACGTGCTCTGTTTTCTTGCTGCACATCAAGGTATATGGAAATTTGATAACCCTTGATAATTTTATAAATAGAGGATATTATGAGGATAATGGAATCAAAACTTGTTGCCTTAAAGGGAGATATAACAAAACTGGAGGTTCATGCCATAGTCAACGCAGCTAATCGTTCACTTCTTGGCGGTGGAGGCGTTGATGGGGCTATCCATAGAGCAGCAGGAAGGGAATTGTATGAAGAATGCAAAACGCTTGGCGGCTGCAGGACAGGAGAAGCAAAAATTACAAAAGGGTACAAGCTTCCGGCAAAGTATGTAATCCATACAGTGGGACCAATCTATGGGAGGGAAAATAACAGGGAGGCCGAGTTGCTTGCCAATTGTTACAAGAACAGTCTCAGGCGTGCGGTAGAGAATAATATAAAAACCATTGCCTTTCCCAGCATTTCGACCGGTGCATATGGCTATCCAATCGAAGAGGCATCGAAAATTGCAGTCACTACTGTGAAGAAATTTCTCGATGATGAAAAGGCTCACATTGAGAAAATCTATTTTGTTGCTTTTAGTGATGCCGATTTTAAAGTTTATCAAAACCTGCTTTCAGATGTCTGAAAGCGAATTCATAGAATAGATTGCCTTCAGATAGAAATGTTTAAACTCGCAAATCTTTTATAAAAGAAGTGAAGAGTCTGGTCAAATGCCGAGTGTCATGCTCTGTTCCAGAGTAACCGAAAGACATTGAGGCAGTTACTACTGATGATGATTGAATCATGTCGGAACACATCCAGAGAAACTCGGATATCTCTTGATCGGTCCAGAGATCTCCTTCATCCCACATCCCTGATTTATTGAATAGAGCAAGCCCTATATCGAAGATTATTGGCTTCGATATTTGATGCGATAGTAAAGATTTCATTTTTTCATGAATGAACTGCTTGGTGCCATACTCCTTTAAGAAAGGCGGATATAATCCCGGGCCGATACACGTTTGATGACAATAAAAGTGCACTTCATCAATGAGGCCCCGTATTATCGCAGGAGCGATGAACGAATCTTTTTGTATACCCAACTTGTTCTCAACGAGAACATAAATGCTCCTGATATCACGAATCTCCACTAATTTTTTTACTGCTGCTGGATCGCCATGAAAGTCATTCACGCCATCCCAATGACAGTCCAGATGGATCAAAGCGCAGGGCCGTTCGCTTCGATTTTCCGAGATCACTTTTTCCCAAATATAATAGGCCCACCTGTGATCATCCATGAGCCATATTCCAGGAAATATCTCCTCAAAATACTGATCGTTCATGGTAAAGGTGTCAATGTCTGGATATTTCATATTTATGGTTTATGTAGTGGCTGCAACAGGCATTCTTTTTTGCGTTACTACAAAAAGCAGTCACAAACTAATTTCCGTGCAAAGTTGCCATACAAATTTAGTAATATTTTGCATGAAATTCATCTTTTGTTTAAATAGAATCTACTGAAAAACTGTGGCGCTCAGAGATTTCTTTTGTAGTTTTCATCATGTAAAAAAATCTTAATGGGTAGCTTAGAATAGACAAAAATATAATACCATACCCCCCTTCATCAAGTAACTGCCAACATTAATAATAAATCTCCTGATTTATATTAAGGTGTTATGAGGAAAAAGGAAATCGTCGGATTATATTTTTAATGAAATCATATCTTTCCTGAACGCTGAAGCTAAAATAAAACTTGCTTCCTATGAGTATATGGATTATTTCCCTTATTTTTTTTTCGTTTCGCATTGCATCAATCTCCATAATAAGATGATTTTAATATTATTTTTTATCTTGTTACTCTACTTATTATCATACAAATCATGATTTCCATTATTGATAAATATCACGTTTCAAAATTTAATAAGGATATTACGTGAATGTTGAGACAAGGTCCATTTAGGATTATTTTTTCGAATAGGTAGTGTAATATCTTCTGTGTAAATTCATTGATTCATAAAAAGAAGAGGGTGTATCCTCCATTGGCGACCAAACCAATATAAGGAGGAATACACCCCATGAAAGCACTTACGGAATTGAAGGTAGCAGATTTATTGAAGGAGTGCAACACAAGTTTTGAGGATGCGTGGGATATGATTAACAAGAGCATGGCTTCTCTTAAAAAACGCCTTATCGAAGAAGCCCTGGAGGTAGAGCGAAAGGAACTCGTATGCTGTCAATACCATGGACGCAGCAGCTTGAGAAAGGATTTCCGCAATGGCTACTGGAGGCGTTTTCTCCTTCTCAAGGATGGCCGTCTTGAACTGAAAGTGCCCCGGGTGAGATCAGGAGGCTACCCGAGTCAAGTTGTTCCCCGCTATATGCAGAGAATGCCGGAAGTAGACGAAGCCTTGCAAAAGGTCTTCCTCTTCGGCGTTTCCACACGACGGTGTGCAGAGGCCCTCTCTCCTTTATTGGGAGATTCCGTGAGCGCCCAAACCTCTCGACTATTGCAAAAAGCCTAGATGCCGAGGTGCAGGCATTCCACAACTGCTCTCTCCCTGATCACTATATCTATCTCTTCCTTGATGGTATCATCTTAAAGATCAGAACCGGTTTCGGGTCGAAGAAGAAAGCAATCCTGGCGGCCTACGGTATTACTATGGAAGGGAAACGGGAGCTCATCGACTTTACCATAGCCAAGCATGAGAGCGAACATGCCTGGGAGGGGGTTTCTCTTGAACCTCCTCATGAGAGGTCTTGCAGGAACCAATCTTCGCCTCATCATCACTGATGGCAACCAGGGCCTTGCCAACGCCGTGGACCTTACCTATCCGGGAATACCAAGACAGCGGTGCTTAAGCTCATAAGATGAGAAACGCAGCAACCTATCTCACGAAAAAAGACCAGGACGAATGCATTAGGGAAGCCCAAACTATCTATGATGCGAATTCCCGGCAAGAGGCTGTGGAACACTACTTCCTCTGGGCCAAGAAGTGGAGATCACGAAGACCGAAAGCCGTTGCCTGCATTGAAAAGGACCTGGAGGAACTCCTTGCCTTCTATGCATGTCCAAAACCGCTCTGGAAGAAATTGCGAACCACCAACGTCATTGAACGGGCCTTCCGGGAAATGCGCAGGAGAACCAGACCCATGAGCTGCTTTAACAACACCCCGAGCATTGAAAGGATTGTCTATGCTGTAATGAGTCACCTAAACGACCAGTGGGGGAAGAAGCCCTTAAAAGAATTTACACAAAGTGCTTGACACTACCTTCGAATAAGGTATGTTTTATTTGCTTCATTGCTGTATTATATTATTAAAACAACGGAGGCTACCGTGAAAGAATCTGTTTTAAAAGATAAAAGGATTTTAGCCGTAGACGACGAACCAGATGTATTGGAAGTTTTAAAGGATGAGATTACTATGGCTGTTCCAACATGCATTGTGGACACGGCAACCTCCTATGACAAAGCAACGGAACTTCTCGCTTCATGGACGTATGATCTTGCTATTTTCGATATTATGGGGGTTCGGGGGATTGATTTGCTTCGGATTGCTGTGAGCCGTAATTATCCCATCCCTGTGGTAATGCTTACAGCGCATGCGCTATCTCCTGAGTTCCTGAAAGAATCAATAGAAAAAGGAGCGCGGGCATATCTTCCCAAGTCAAGTCTTGGGAACGTCGTTCCCTTCCTTGAGGATGTTCTAACATACGAATATGGAGATGTTTGGAAACGTATACTAAAAAACGTCGAGGGAATCTTCAGCAGCTCTCGGGGGCCTTACTGGCGGAAGCCCGATGAAGATTTCTGGAAGAAGTTCGACGAGAAGATCGGGCAAAAATAGTGAAAGTTATTAGAAAAAGCTGCTGCTTCTTAAACATTCCTAGATTTTATGGGTTTTTGATAATATGTTTTTAGACAATCGTTTCAGTGAAGTCTGCTCAGAAAATCTTCAGCGCGAAAAAGAAGGGTCTTTTGCTTTTCAGCCGTCATACGGTCGAAGGCTGACACCATAACTCCCATTCGTGGATTCTTGCGAAATACGTTGCGATGCTTGTTGATGAAATTCCAGTACAGGGCATCCCAGGTATCACACCATGGTCCTCTCACATAATTGCTCATTCGTAAAACATACTTTGACGAACTGATATAGGGCTTTGTGACCATACGCCCTCCATCTGCATATTGACTCATACCATAAACGTTTGGCACCATAGCCCAGTCATACGCATCGATAAACATCTCCATGAACCAGCGATATACCTCATCGGGATCTATCTCGCAAAGGAGCATGAAATTTCCAAGTATCATAAGCCTTTCAATGTGATGGGCATATGCAGAGCTCAGGAGGCGTACGATGGTATTGTCGATTGGTTCGATTCCGGTATTACCTGAATATAGTGATTTTGGAAGGTTGCACGTATGCCCCCAGAAATTTTTATTTCTCTGCCTGTTTCCCTCAAGATGGTATACTGCTCGTACAAATTCCCGCCATCCTATTACCTGCCTGACAAAACCCTCGAGCGAATTGAGAGGGATTTTCCCCTTTTGAGATTGGGCAAAGCTGAGCGTTTTGCCTATAACCTCATCGGGGGTCAGTAATCCAATATTGAGAGCAGGGCTGAGAAGTGAGTGAAAGAGAAAAGCCTGATCCTTACGAATGGCATCCTGGTATTTACCAAAATGTACGAGACGTCTTTCCAGGAAGTCGTACATTCGATTGACCGCCTCATCATGGGTGACGGGAAATAAGAAGGATGATGTGTCTCCTGGATTTTTATCAAAGCGATGGCGAACATATTCTTGCGCTTCATGCACGTACGCGGTATCGGATTTTGGAGGTAAAGGTTCCGGAATTGACATAGATTCAGGCAATCGTTCGCGGTTCTCGGTATCAAATGTCCACTTACCCCCCTCCGGTTTTCCTTTGTTGAGCAATATACCAAGCCTTTTCCGCTGGGCAATATAGAAACTCGTCATTGAATAGTGATGGGGTCTTCCAAGGAAATCTTCAAACCATGCGGGTTCAGTGAGGAAGGCGGGGGAGGGGTCAATGTGCAGTATAACATTTGATTTCTTTGCATTTTCAACAAGCCTTTTCTCAAGAAGAGAATCCACAGGGTCAGCGAGATGAAGGAACTTGATGCCCGAAGCTTTGAGAAGGTCGAACAGGTACTTCATCGATTCTGATTGTTCATACTGGATATAGTGCACTGAATGTCCTGATGAAGCTAACAATTTTTGGTACGCCTTCATTGAAGCGCGGTGGAGCACAAGTTTGTTTTTGTGAAATCGAATTCCGGACCTTGATTCCCCAAAAAAGCGCTGATCTTCAATGAGAAAAATAAGCCTACCGCGCTGAATCGATGGATGATGGGCAAACAACTGGTGAGGAAAAATAGCAGTTGCTTCCATGCCCTCAGAGATGTGCAAAAACCCTGGCTGGTAAATAAATCAAAAATGGCGTAAAGGGGATAAGGAGAACGCTGTGGGGCCGGACGACTTCATTCTGTGGCACGATGTCCAGTTGAGAGAGATACGGAAAGATAATCTTTGTTGGTTTGCATACCCGAGGAACCAGAGGATCGTGATAAACCTCGAGCCTGCGCACGATTGGACCATCAGAATAAAAACCGATGAGTGGATCAATAAGGTAATCAATGGCATCCTGAACATTCACGAAGGGCGGCAATGAACTAAGGGCGGGCGAGACCTCTTCCGCTTCAATGGTGAATTCACCATGCCACCTGCCGGAAACATCATAATGAGTATAAACGCCATCTTTGGCTTTTTCAGGTTTAATTGAAAACGGCGCGTGTTCAACCGGCATTCCGGACAGGGTGCGGTAAAGATACGTGATGAGGCTTCCGCTTATTCCGCAATGAATAAAGTACACGGAAGGTTTTTCCGTTACAGGATCAATTACATATGTTCTGATATTAACCTGATCAAATGGGATGTGAGGTGTTGGTATTGTTGCTGCACCACTTGTTTTCCCCCTGAATATGACGAGGGTAACAAATACATTCTCACCATCAACGATAGCAGGATTTAAAAGAGGTGGAAGAAAGCGGACTATTCTCGAAGAGGGAATTAAATAGGACACGTACAACATGTCTCTTAAGAGCATCTCAACGGAAAGCAGTTTTTTTGGAAATGCCATGAGCATACTATAGAACATGACATGGATTAAGACAAGGATTTGCTGTAGACTATTAAATCTTTGTCAAGCAGAACAAAATGAAAAATCGATTTCAGCCAAAATATGATTCGCTGCAGGTATTTTCAAACAGTAAAACGCCTGCGGGTTTATACGCCCGCCAGAAGTGGAGGTATGAGGAAAACACTGAAAACTGGGTCCGCGACTTCATTTCGAGCGTAAAAGCGCTCCGGGAAGGTCAGCTTCCAAATGGTTCCTGGAATGATTCGGAGATAGATACGATTAAGAGGCTTTTTGGGCTCCACCTTACGGTGCGCGAAATTGACGATTCCATTGAACTGGCCCTTGACTGGCTGATAAATAAAAGGGATCAAACGCACTTTCCGGTGATACGTCACATGGCATCCAAAAACATTCTCAGTAACCTTCCTTTTTCAAACGGCTGTTATGAACATTTTGTGAACTGTGCCGGATTATTTCTCGCGAACTGCTTTAGATGGGGAGAAGAGAAGAAAGTAGCAGGGCCATACGACAGAATTGGCCGTGAGATTGAGGCAAAAGGTGGACATTTGTGCAGTATCGAATGCACAAACAATGCCCTGAGGGCCTTTGTTGTTCATAAGCGATATTCAAGGAGCAGAGCCGTTATGCTAATGGTTAAATATCTTGGCAGGCGACAGCTTGCATCAGGAAGATGGAAGGGCAGGACCCCACTTTACATGACCCTCAATGCCCTTGCACATCTCGATTCGGGGAACGCACGACGTCAGTGTATAAAGGCTATTGAAAATATTTTGAAATCCCAAAACAGAGATGGAACCTGGGGAAGGGTACAGAAAGAGTGGAACACGTTTCTTGTTGTACATGCCTTGCGTAGATTGAATGCCTGAGAATATAAACCTAAGAATATATCCTATTTGGAATTCCAAACCGAAAGTGTCTGAAAATGGCTTACATGGACACACTCGATGATTTCTATAGCTACCAGGGCCGTTGTCTGGGCATAGAGGAATTCCTCAAGATCAGGATGTTTCTTGAGAAATATTTTTGAAAGTTCATCCCATTTTTTTCCTTTCCTGATATTTTTGGCAGTCCCAATAACGGTTATTGCTTCTGTTTCCATCAACCTATGTTTGCGTGTGGAGCGGTTATCAATAAGGAGAGCAACCTGAGATGAATTAAGTATATTTCTATACTTGCGGGTACCCTTTGGAGTTGCAAAGATAACCATTTTCAGATCAGGAGTGAGTGCGTACGAAATAAGTGAAGCATACGGTGATCCAGCGTCGTCAGTAGCAAGTACGGCAAAATTTTCTTGTGCATCAAAATCTTTTAACCTTCCAGGTATTGCTACTGTTCCTTTTTTGGTCGTCACAGGTATCTGTTCTCTGTTTACCCCCATGTTCCTGCTATTCCTTTCCTGTTAAAGTTCAATAATCTTCCATTCGGAAAACACGTGTAACATTTCGGTTGGCGTATACCAAATTATACCAGAAAGATTTTTAGACAACCATAATAAAGAAGGGCAAACACAACATGCAAAATGAGTTGTTCAAGCCAGACAAAGGGGCCAGATTTTTTTCCGAAAAAACCTTCTCCTGCAACAGGAAGGGCGATGAAGAGCATCGAGAGATACAGGAATGCAATATAGAGACTTATAACAAAAAATGATGTAATTGTTGCTATGCTCAATTTCAGAAGTGAAGGCACAAGGAGATAGATCGTACCGAAGACTCCGCTTGTTACGAGATGAATCAGCAATCCCGACAAAATTATAAGCTGAGAACTGCCTTGCAGTTTAAGGGTTCGAAAGAAAAATGAGCCGTCAACGACGATGAGGCTTGATTTAAATATACGTAATCGAAAAAGGAGGTGTGAAAGCAAGCCCATGACAACCCCAGAGATGGCACCTGATATAAAACCTATCATTATGGCATACATAGGACCTCCTTTTTCTATTCCTGGGGCTTGCGTCTCCCTTCGCCAAGGCTCCCGTCCTTCGGAGCAGATCTCCTGCGGAGGGTGGATCGGAAGACAGGTCGCCCCTCTATCTGATAAGCCGTCAGAGACTCCCATTTTGGTGCCGCGGGCGTGTCCGTGGGAATCTACTGTTTTGATTCTTATGTTGGCAAAAATATAGAAACTTGTCAATGTATATTTGAAGAGAATTTCTCCAAGAGGCTTTTAAAATTTTCTGGGTGAGAGCCGGGTCGAGGAGAGGCGTTTCATGTGGTATAATGAATGGTATGAAGTTGCATTATACGCGAGGAAGAACAGACAGGAAAGTCTTATCCGAGGAGAGCTGGGCAGAGCAGGTTTTTTCGAGAACTGCCGGTGCGCCAATAATCCAAGGGAATACTGTACACCTCCTGAAGGACGCTATTGAGAACTACCCAGCGTGGATCACAACGATGAAAGCAGCAGAGAAATGGATTCACTTCGAGAGTTACATTATACACGAAGATGATACCGGCAGGGAATTTCGTGATCTCCTGGCATCCAAATCTCGCGAAGGTGTCAAGATAAGGGTTATATACGACTGGCTTGGAAGTGTAGGCAAGACTTCCCGATATTTCTGGCAGGAGCTCCGCAATGCAGGCGTGGAGGTTCGTTGTTTCAATCCTCCGCGGCCTGATAGTCCGTTGGGATGGATAAGCAGGGATCACAGAAAAATGATCGGTGTTGATGGAAAAATTGCCTTTGTCACGGGTCTTTGTGTGGGGAATATGTGGAAAGGAAATCAGGAGAAGTCAATTGAATCATGGCGTGATACAGGAATAGGCGTCATTGGGCCTGCTGTGGCTGATATTGAAGCTGCATTCGCTCAGATCTGGGCCGCCACCGGAAAACCCCTCCCCCAGGAGGAGACACCAGAAAAGGGTTCGATTTCACTCGCCGGCGACATGGCTGTACGGGTGGTAGCGACTACTCCACATTCGGGAGGACTTTTCAGACTTGATCAACAGATAGCTGCCTTGGCTAAGCATTCTCTCTGGCTGACTGATGCATATTACGTTGGTATTTCTTCTTACATCCAGGCTCTCAAAGCTGCATCTTTAGATGGGGTTGATGTACGGCTCCTCGTCCCGGGCGCGACCGATATCCCAATCTTGCGCAGCATATCACGAGCAGGATATAAACCGCTCCTTGAGGCAGGAGTGCGAGTATTTGAGTGGAATGGTTCCATGATCCACGCGAAGACGGCTGTGGCGGATGGTTATTGGGCCCGCGTAGGATCTACGAATCTGAACATTGCGAGTTGGATGGGTAACTATGAACTGGATGTAGTGATAGAAAACGAGGGTTTTGCCCAAAAATTGGAAGATATGTACCTCGCAGACCTTGAAAATTCAACGGAAGTTGTCCTCAGCACCAAACGTACAACGAGTCATGCTCGATTTTCTCATCGTCGAAGACGCGTAACCGGCCCGGGGTCGGGTATGGGCAGCGTAGGACGGGTAGGGGTTGGTGCAATCCGTATCGGAAATGCAGTTGGAGCGGCAATCACTAACCGACGGGTTCTTGGNCCTGCAGAAATACGTATTACGCTAACAGGNNGTATTACTCTCCTAACCCTCGCTGTTTTATCTATTATNATCCCCAGATTGATAACTGTGCCAATTNCAGTTATCAGCGGGTGGTTCGGAATCGCGTTGCTGGCTAAAACNTGGCGGCTGTGCCGCAGGAGGCGGAAAGAGATGGAAAAGAACACGGCAGATGGAACGTAGAATACGAAATAATCCTGAACGTGTGCGGGTTGTGACGTACAACATCCACAAGTGCGTTGGCCTTGACCGCCTTAAAAGGCCTGACCGAGTGGCAGACGTCCTCCGACATGTAGGTGCTGACATTATCGGTCTCCAAGAGGTGGTAAGCATACCAGGACAAAAAGCTGAGATGGATCAGGCACGATATATAGCAGACGCTCTTGGTATGGAATACAGGATGGGAGTGACACGGACAATTACAAACGGTGTCTATGGAAATGTGCTTCTCAGTCGTTTTCCTTTCCTTACAGCTCGTACTTTTGACCTGAGCCATCCAGGACGGGAAGAACGTGGGTGTCTCTACGCTGAGATTGGAGTGACAACGAAAAATATTTTACACATCTATAATGTCCATCTTGGAACCGCCTTTATGGAGCGACGACATCAAGCCAGGAACATAATGAAAGAACTGGTTTCAAATCTTGAGCACCAAGAAGGGGCTCGGATTCTTCTCGGTGATTTTAATGATTGGACACGAAGTCATCCGACCCGTCTTTTTTCTGCTCACTTCGAGGGAGAAGACATACGCCGAAAGCTGAAAAATAAGAGGACATATCCGGGAATACTACCTTTTCTTCATCTTGATCATATCTATTATGATCCTCAGCTGATACTCAGAAGCGCTAAACTCTTTAAAAGCAGGACAGCCCTTGTTGCATCCGATCATCTTCCCCTCATTGCAGATTTCCGTTTGGACTTCCTGAACGAGGGTGACGGTTTCATTCAAAAAGCTCTGTTCTCATAGTGATTCGCTGAAAAAGTGTTTTGCCAATCATTCAGAACTGGATGTGCACATTATCACCATAAGCCAGCTTTCACTGCGATACGTCATCGCTTTGATTGCTTCCTCCTCCCAGGACCTTGTAGAGGGTTACAAGATTGGTCAGTTTTGACAGGCGAAGCATGATCAGCCCGGTCTGGGCAGAGTACAGGGATCGCTGTGCATCCAACACACTAAGGTAGCTGTCAATCCCTTTTTCGTACCGGGCATTCGTCAGGCGATAGCTGTTTGCTGATGCCTGAACAAGCGATTCCTGCGCAGCTAATTGATCTTCAACGGTCCCTCGTTTGGCAAGGGCATCAGCGGTCTCTCGAAAGGCGGCCTGAATAGCCTTTTCATACTGAGCCAGAGCAATCTCTCTCTCCGTTTTAACGCCTCGCAGCGCAGCCCATAACCTTGTATCAAAAATAGGCATAACGATCTGGGGTGTGAAACTCCAGGCAGTGCCTCCCGAATGGAATAGCCCTGACAGTTCGTTGCTCGCTGTTCCTGCAGTAGCTGTGAGGGATATGCGAGGAAAGAAAGCGGCCCGTGCGGCGCCGATGTTTGCATTGATGGCTTTGAGCTGATGTTCTGCTGCCAGAATATCGGGACGGCGTAAAAGTATGTGAGATGATATACCGGGAGATATCTCACTAAAAGCCACAATGGTGCTCAGATCTGAGGGCAGCAACTCCTTTGGTACTGGTGAGCCGACCAGAAGGTTTAATGCGTTTTCATCCTGGGCTACCATTTGGGTATAGAGGGCAACGTCCCGCCTTGCTGAGTCAACTTGCGTTTGAGATCGGTGAAGATCCAACTCGTTTGCAATTCCCACTTCGTACCTTTTCTGGATGAGCCCGTAAGAGGCTTGCTGGGCATCGAGAGTTGATTTGGCCAGCCTGAGACTCTCCTGATCCGCCGCCACCATCAGGTAGGTTCCGGCAATGGCTGATATAAGTGAGAGTTGGGTACCTTGCCGGACGTGTTCTGTGGCAAGATACTCTTCAAGAGCTTTATCCTTTAAACTCCGAATGCGTCCAAAAAGATCAATCTCCCAGGACAGTATGCCAAGATCGACACTGTACCGATTTTTTATATATGAACTTTTCGTTTCCGAAAGATCGGCGGCGACGCGCTGTTTGTTACCGCTACCGATTGCATCGAGTGTTGGAAAGAGTTGCGATTGCTGAATGCCATACAGCGCTTGTGCCCTCTCTACATTCAAAGCCGCTATCCGAAGATCACGGTTATTACTCAATGCCATAAGAATGACCTTCTGAAGTCTCTCGTCAGCGATGAATTCTTGCCACTTCAAATCTGTGGCTGTTGGAACTCCGCTTTTTGCATTGATCTCTTTGTATGCGTCACCGGCAGGCCAAGCTGACGGGATCGGCGGAGCAGGACGTGTGTATTGTGGAGCCAAGGTGCAACTCTCCAGAAAAAGTATCAAAAGGATAATTAGAAAAGTATACCGTGTCATTGGTTGAGTTCCTCCGATATATTGGTAGAGAAAGACTTGCGCTTTTGCTCCACCTTAAACCATTTGGATACAACGACAAAGAGTAAGGGAATAAAAAAGAGGTCAATGAATGTTGCAGACATCATACCGCCGGTCACAGCAGTACCTATGGCCTTCATAGCGCCAGCGCCAGCGCCTGTTGCTATGGCGAGAGGGAGGACCCCAAAGAAAAAGGCCAGCGACGTCATGATAACCGGTCGGAATCGTACCCGCACTGCACCCAGGGTTGCATCAATGAGTTTTTCACCTCGTGCCATCCGCTCCTGAGCGAACTGAATGATGAGAATAGCATTTTTTGTTGTCAAACCAAGGGTTGTAAGGAAACCTATCTGGAAGTAAACGTCGTTGTGTAATCCTCGTGCCCACGTGAAGAGGGTTGCGCCAAAGACGCCAAGCGGGAGCATGAAGAGGTTGGCGAGCGGGATGGGCCAGCTCTCATAGAGGGCTGCGACGCAGAGGAATATAACGATGATCGAAAAGGCATAGAGCAAGGGGGCCTGGGTGCTTGACATCCGCTCCTGATAAGAGAGACCGGTCCATTCAAAGCCAATCCCCTGAGGCAATTTGGCGGCAAGCTCTTCCATTGCCTTCATGGCTTCGCCCGAGCTTCTTCCAGGTGCCGGTTCTCCCCATATATTCATTGAGGGGAAGCCATTGAACCGCTCGAGTCTCGGAGAACCAGATGTCCAGGACCCGGAAGCAAATGATGAAAAGGGTACCATTTTCCCCTCATTGTTCCGAACGTATAGCTTATCTATGTCCTTGGGAAGCATACGGTATGGGGCATCTGCCTGTGCGTAGACTCGTTTTACTCTTCCGCCCTGGATGAAGTCGTTCACATAAGCACTGCCGAAGGCATACTTGATTGTGTTGTGGATAGAGGTAATAGGAACTCCGAGGGCGCCTGCTTTTTGCCAATCGACATCAACGCGGTACTCAGGAACATCCTCCATACCGTTCGGCCGCACCTTGGTTAAGCGATTATCCTGAGAGGCCATGCCGAGAAGCTGATTACGTGCCTCCATCAGTTTGTGATGACCGAGCCCCCCTCGGTCCAGCAATTGGAAATCAAACCCCGTTCCCTGACCGAGTTCGATCACGGCAGGAGGCGGGAAAGCAAACACAAGCGCGTTGCGGTATTGAGAAAAAGCTGCCATAGCCCTCTGTGCGACAGCTTTTACTTTGAGATCAGGCCGATTTCGGAGGTTCCAATCCTTCAACCGAACAAATACCATCCCATTGTTCTGAGCCCTTCCAGAGAAGCCGATTCCGGAAATCATCATCATTGATTCTACAGCTTCCTTTTCATTATCCCGAAAATGGCGTTGTACTGCGTTGACAATCTCCTTTGTCTGTTCTATAGTGGACCCCGTGGGAAGCATGATCTGGGCAAGCATTATACCTTGGTCCTCTTCAGGAACATACGATGTAGGTGTCCTCCAGATCAGAATTCCCACAATCGTTACAATCACGCAATAGATAATCGCGTATCGCGTTTTCCGTGAAAATGAGTTGCCAACTATTTTTACGTACCGATCCCTGATGCGGAAAAAGATGCGGTCAAACCTCTCAAAGAAGGGACGGAGGAAACGAACTGCATTCTCAGCCGGTTCATGTCCTGCTTTTACAGGCCGAAGGAACGTGGCGCACAGAACCGGTGTCAAGATCAAGGCCACAATCACTGACAAGAGCATGGAGGAGATTATAGTTATGGAAAACTGCCGATAGATGATCCCTGTAGATCCTCCGAAGAATGCCATGGGGCCGAACACGGCGGAGAGAACAAGGCCGATACCGATCAGGGCACTCGTTATCTGCCCCATTGATTTGGCAGTAGCTTCCCTGGGTGAAAGCCCTTCCTCGCTCATGATTCGTTCCACGTTTTCAACCACCACAATGGCATCGTCAACCAGAAGGCCAATAGACAAGACCATAGCGAACATGGTGAGCATATTGATGGAAAAGCCAAAAAAATGAAGCGTTGCAAAGGTCCCTAAGAGAACCACCGGGACTGCAATAGTTGGGATCAGGGTTGCCCGGATATTTCCCATAAAGAGCCACATGACGAGGAAAACCAGCAGTATTGCCTCAAGAAGGGTTTTGACCACCTCCCAGATAGCTACCTTGATAAATGGGGTTGTATCATAAGGATAAACAACTTTCATACCGTGAGGAAAGTACCGGCTCATTTCTGCCAGCTTTGCTTTTACTGCGTCGGCCGTATCAAGCGCATTTGCCCCTGAGGCCATGCGTATCCCAATACCGGCTGAGGGTTTTTCATTGTAAAAGGCTTCAATATCGTAATTGTCGGTCCCAAGCTCTACCCGTCCCACATCCTTAATTTTCACGACAGACCCATTGGGATGAATACGAATGGGGATTGAGGCGAATTCATCGGGCGTTTTGAGCATGCTCTGGACAAGAATCGAAGCGTTCAGGCGCTGGCCTTTTACTGACGGAGAACCACCGAATTGTCCTGCAGAGACCTCCACGTTATAGGCCTGAAGCGCACCAATAACATCGTTTATGGTTACTCCGTAATCAACGAGCCTGTCAGGGTTCAACCAGATGCGCATAGCATACTGAGACCCGAACATCTCTACCTCACCCACACCGGGCACGCGAGCTAACACCTTTTCTAAATTTGACTGGGCGTAATCCCTCAAGTCATTGCCATCCATGCTACCATCTTCCGAGATGAGATTTACGATCATGAGCCAGTTTCTTGTTGCTTTGCCTACAGTAACGCCACTGCGTTGAACCGTTTCGGGCAGATTTGCCATGGCGAGCTGGAGCTTGTTCTGGACCTTAGACCAGGCGAGGTCAGGATCGGTTCCCGGCGCAAATGTTAATTCTATGCGTGAGCTCCCAGAAGAATCGCTCTGGGCAGAGAGATACAGCATGTTGTCGAGGCCGGTCATTTTCTGCTCGATGATCTGGGTTACGCTATTTTCTACCGTCTCTGCTGAGGCTCCAGGGTACATGGTTCTTATGTAGATAGAAGGGGGTGCTATGGGCGGAT